>Ga0074193_1001409_pt1 | contig 29393 bp, 25 predicted proteins | sample EPASupsiteHSE605_FD_64523 | JGI IMG/M metagenome (GOLD analysis project Ga0074193, IMG submission 64523) | Bioremediated contaminated groundwater from EPA Superfund site, New Mexico - Sample HSE6-05 | ecosystem: Environmental > Aquatic > Deep subsurface > Groundwater > Contaminated ... | reverse complement strand
TACATAAAAATATGAACACAAAATCCTAACTGCCTGTTGACCACAGCCATTTAGGATTTTTTAAATTTATATTTATGTATAATTATTTCGGTCTCTCAGTATAGACAGGAAGCAGTCTACAAAAAATCTCAGCCGTACAAGAACGAGTGACGAGCCTCTAATGGCGGCGTTGAGCCGCCATTAGAGGCTCGTCACTCCCACTTCGCACCACCTTCGCGTCGCCGAAGAATTTTTTCTGCTGTCCTTAACACTTTCTATGTAGAGAGTAACAGGAAGTTACCCTTTTAGACCAGAAATTACATAAAATAATCAATATTTTTTACGACTAAAATTGTCAAGATTTTATAGTAATATTTTTTGCCAGATTTACCAGTAAACTTCTCTTGACATTATCATCGTCAAAGTAATCAATATTGAATTCTTTACGAACTTTTGCACAAAGTGTTGCTATTTCATCAGTACTACAGCCAAAAATTCTGGCCAGTTCTTTATCTTTTAAGAATTTATTCTGTTTTAATGTATTTAATAACTTTTTGTCTTCTTCCTGAAGAACAATATCACTCTTTTCATACTCTCTCAATGCAAGACCTACAAGCTCCGCTATATTTTTTTCGCTGTATTTAAGATTTTCAACAAATCCTTCGTCAATATTTAGTGAATTATCATTGTTTATTGACTGATTTTTCCTTTTTTTAATTATATCAAGATATACTTGAGCCTTATTATATTCAAACTGCCCAAATAACTGCATATTATCTTCTATTAAATCAGAAAAAGTCAATCCGCACTGATCTGAAACAAGGTATAATTCTGCAATTTGAGAAATATTAAAATCATTTAATATTTTACTGTCAAGATTTTTCGATTCTAACTGATTTAAAACTTCATCACAAAATTTTGAATTAATTTCGTATGTTTCCCTGACTCTTTGCCAGTCAATATTTTTAAACCAGTTAAGCATTGAATTTATTGTATTCTGAAAAGATTCTGACTTTACAATAAATGATTCTATTATAGACTGATTAAAATTTGATATAGCTGAAGCTAGTGGTTCAACAGCTTTATAAACCGGTTCCATAGAATTTTGAATTGATGCTCGAACTATATCAATGGAGTTATACAAATCTTGAAAAAGTTCCTTCTTTTCTGCTTCTGATAATAATTTTATTTTCTCTTTAAATTTTTCTATATCCATATCAAACTACCCCATTCTTGTATAACCCAATTCGATTTTATTAAATTGTACTACAATATCAATTTTAGGTAATAAATAAATTATAACTGATAAATAAGGACAGCGGAAAAAATTCTTCGGCGACGCGAATGCGGCGGCTAATACCAAGTTGCAATTAATGAAGTAAAATAGCAAAAAGTCTGAAATTGGTATGTGCGGAGCGGGAGTGCAGCGAGCTACAGCGGAAGCGATGAGCTTTCGATTTGGCTCGCGTAACTCATTCATGTGCGGAGCAGGAGCGTTAAAAAAGTGAAACGGTCAGTTTTACTTTTTTAAAAGCTCGTTCGTATAAGAATTTTTGTAGGCTGAGAGACCGAAATAATTGTACATAAATATTGAGTTCGTTTACTATAGACTGCTTTCTGTCTATCAAGATTTCACAAGTAATAAAAAATGCGTAAGTATTTTTTATTACGTTCTTATATTTGCCTGTTTTTCGTGCAATGCTGAAGTAAGTCCAGTATGACACACATCTGTATCAGTTATATCTTTATCATTACTAATAAATGATCATTTTATTCTATGAAAAACCATCCATCCATTGCCAAATTATCATAATTTTTCAGTTGTTCTCTTTCATTCTCAGTTAACAATGACTCATCATTAACATATAGTGCCCAGAGATTTTGTGCAGGATGTTTTATGCTTGCAAACCAATATACTGTTTCATCTTCCAGATTTTTATTGCAGCCTTGAGATTCTGCTATTTGGTGATTACGTATATTCAGTTCTGCTTCTCCGTTAAATATAAGATATTTCATTTCATACCCCAAAGTGATTCTTTTGATTATTTTGTATCAATAAACCGTTCTGTATTGCTGAGTTGTATATAATTAATTCGCTTAAATAGCCTTCAAAATTATTTGAAGTTGAAAATAAAGAACCTATCTCAACTGAACCGCTGTTTGTATTTGAAAAATTTCCGGCGGTTTGGAACTCTATGTTTTTTTCTGTTGAACAATCTATGAATGTCTTCAAATTTGCATTTGGAGTGTCAAAAATGGCAGAAATAATTTTAAGTACATTTGTAGTTAAAACAGTTGTTCCTGTGGTTGCAACATAAGAATCACTATCAAGCCTTCTTCCGCCAACTTCAAAGACAGAAGCTGCCGTTATATCAAGACGAATTCTGCTGCTTGAAATCCCGGACGCAAAAAATAAGGTTTTAAGCGAATTTGCCGAAGTTATTGAGCAAACAGAAAATAATCCTGCTCCTGGTTTGTTAGCAAATAATGCAGTGTTATTAATTAAAAGTGAATTAATATTGGCTGAATAAAAACGTATAGCAGGCTTGTTGTTTATTTTATTTACTATGCCGCCTGTAACTATTTGAGGTTGTTTTCCGGCTGTAGACTGTGCACAATAATTGTTGTTGCCGCTTTGATCGTACCATTTTGTGATAAATCCATTACCAGACCCTACAAAAGATAACAATGATACTGTGTCTAAATTATTATTTAAAAATCCTATGTCTGTTTCTGCATTGTCAGAACTTCTGCGTACTCTAATACAAGCTTCACAGTATTTTTTTGACAGTTGCCTAAATGAGTATGCAGCAGCAGCTCCAGGTACCTTTTCAAGAATATACTTTTTCGTATTTCCGTTATTCAGTAAAAATAAACTCATTATAGTAAAAATCCCCTAATTCTTAATTTGATTTGTTCACCAGATTTTGGTGTATATGCACCATTAGCTATTAAACCAGCGTATAACTTGCCGTTTGAATCTAAATTGGCTAATCTTGTGTAATCCGCTGACATAACATAATAAGCATTAGTTCCAGAATTAACTGTTGTACTGAATTCTGACTGCAATAAGACCTGTCTATAGCTACTTAGTAAGGAAAAAACAGGTATAAATGTTTGCCCGTCTGTTAAACCTGAAAGTTCATTATTAAATAACTGAACTATAGGAATTAATGTTGATGTTGATGGATTTTGATCGGATAAGATTGAAAACTGGGTTATTTGGATACGTTGCCCTGCAACAGCACCATCAGGGGTTAAATCAATGGGAATAAGTGTAGAACCATTGTATCCGGTAATAGCACCTGCTGAATTTATTGCACTTGTACCTGATATTAGCTGGCCTGCTGCATAAGCCGTAGTATTTGCGGCTCTTGTAATAATTGTATATTGGTCGAATGATTTTACGGTCGTAAAAACCTTACTACTCGCCAATGATTCTTTTATTCCCTGTGTAATCTGTTCTTTGTACAGCATATAATTATTCCTTTCTTGAAAAATCTAATATAATTAACAGTTAAAGTAATAGAATTTCTGATTATTTAGTTTTATTCAACCTTGTAATACTTAAATTTACTTGTAATGATGTATATCAAGTAAAAACTAAATATCTAATTTGACACGACAGGACAAAATTAGCCTGTGTATCGACAGATAATATATGTGCTCAATACTGCTTAGATCTAAGGAGTTAAATAATCAATAATTATTGTAAAATATACTATACAGTAAATTATATAAAAAGTTAAGTATACTGTACAGTATTTGTAAAATATCTTAATATACTGAGAGACCGAAATAATTATACATAAATATAAATTTAAAAAATCCTAATGCCAAGTTGCAATTAATGAAGTAAAATAGCAAAAAGTCTGAAATTGGTATGTGCGGAGCGGGAGTATAGCGAGCCACAGCGGAAGCGATGAGCTTTCGATTTGGCTCACGTAACTCATTCATGTGCGGAGCGGGAGCGTTAAAAAAGTGAAACGGTCAGTTTTACTTTTTTAAAAGCTCGTTCGTATAAATGGCAGTGGTCAACAGGCATTTAGGGTTTTATGTTCATAATTTTTATGTATAATTATTGAGTTCGTTTAATATATACTGGGTTGTAAAGCCCACGCAAAACAAATAAATGGAACTTTCAGACAATGACAAAAAGCCGAAGGCAGATTTATAGTATTTATAAATATCACTTTTAAGGTAAGGGGGAAAGTTTATGAATAAAGATGAATTTGTCAAAAAAGTAATGGATCAGCTGGATATTCAGGACAGAAACGTGGCAGAAAGAGGTATTCAGTTTGTTTTCAGTATTTTAAGCCACAGAATGACAGAAGCAGAATCAGAAAATGTTGCCTCCCAACTTCCGCAGGATTTAAAACGCATGTGGAATAATCAGGTCTGGGTAACGAATTATTTCTTTCTTTCAGGGAAAAGACTGAACTACAGACACAAAGCACAACTCCTGTCACTGGTAGAAAATGAAATTTTAAGGGAAAAACTTCCATTACGTGCAGAAAAATTAACTCAGGCAGTGCTGCATGTATTAAAAGAACATATAACAGAAGGAGAATCCGAAGATATTGTTGCCCAGTTGCCGGAAGAAATAAAAGACTTTTACAAGGCAGCATAATTTATGCTAATTTTCTTAACTTTTAGGGGTGGATAACACCCCTTTTTTTATACTGAGAGACCGAAATAATTATACATAAAAATATGAACAAAAAATCCTAAATGGCTGTGGTCAACAGACAGTTAGGATTTTTTGTTCATATTTTTATGTATAATTATTGAGTTCGTTTACTATGGTGCAAATATTTTGACTTTACTCTTTTCAGGCTTGTTATGAAACATTAACCGCTAAATTCGTCTTAAAAATAAAAAGCATTTATTAATTCAAGATTAATTTTTATATTGTTAAAAATATTTAGTAGTAAAATATACATGTAAATTGAAAAACAAGCAGTTCTAGAGGAAATACAATATGTGGGAATATACAAAAAAGGTTCAGGATTATTACAGAAATCCTGTTAATGTAGGAGAGATGGAAAATCCCGATGCAGTGGGTGAAGTTGGAAGCATTACCTGTGGTGATGCGCTTAAGCTTTATTTAAAAGTTGATAAATCTAACATTATAACAGACGCAAAATTCCAGACTTTCGGCTGTGGGTCTGCCGTAGCCAGCGCAAGCGCATTAACAGAAATGATTATAGGAAAACCTCTTGAAGAAGCCGCAAAGTTAACCAATCAGGATATTGCCGATTTTCTGGGCGGACTTCCTGAACAGAAAATGCACTGCAGTGTACTTGGAAAAGAAGCACTGGAAGCAGCAATTGCAAATTATAATGGGGAAATATATACAGAAAATACAGGAGAAAAAGTTATCTGTAAATGTTTTGGCACAACAGAAGATAAAATAAGGCAAATAATAAAAGAAAATTCTCTGGATACAGTTGAAGGCATTACTAATTATTGTAAAGCTGGCGGCGGATGCGGAAACTGTCGTAACGACATTAAAAAGATCCTTGACGATGAAATCAAAAAAAGAGATGTTCAGCATGCAAAAAAACCTTTGACTAAAACTCAAATGATAATCAAAACAAATAATATTCTCGAAAATCATATTGCTACCGAACTTAGAAAAGATGGTGGCGATATAGAATTGGTTGACATAGAAGACAATAAAATCCTTGTTAATCTGCATGGTTCCTGCAAAAATTGCCGCAGCAGCAACCTTACACTCAAGAATTTTGTTGAAAAAATTCTGAAGGAACATCTGGGACCAGAAATTGAAGTAGTTGAAGTATAATCAATTTTAAAAATTATTATTCTGAATAAAAAGCAGGGAAAACAATGGAAAATATTATAAAATCTGAAAATATTATATATTTTGACAACAATGCAACTACAAAAGTTGATGAAAGAGTTGTTGAAACAATGGTACCGTTCTTTTCAACATATTACGGCAATCCGTCAAGTATGTACACTTTTGGCGGTCAGGTCGGAAAGTACATTAAAGATGCAAGAGCGCAGGTTGCAGACCTTGTAGGTGCAGCAGACCCTCTGGAAATTTTCTTTACAAGCTGCGGTACCGAAAATGCAAACATGGCAATAAGAGGCGTTCTGGAAGCAAACCCCGGTAAAAAGCATATCGTAACAACAAAAGTTGAACATCCATGCGTTTTAAATACAACAAAACGGCTTGAAAAATTAGGTTATCAGGTAACATATATTGGTGTAAATTCCGAAGGCGAACTTGATCTTGATGAATTTAGAGATAGTATAAGAGATAATACCGCTATAGTAGCATGTATGTGGGCTAATAATGAAACAGGCGTGATTTTCCCCGTTGAAAAAATGGCAGAAATCACAAAAGAAATTAACCCTTCTACTGTTTTCTTTGTCGACGCAGTTCAGGCTGCAGGGAAAGTACCTATTAATGTTAAAAATACCAGAATAGACATTCTGGGTATTTCAGGGCATAAAATTCATGCACCAAAGGGTGTTGGTGCTATTTATATCAGAAAAGGTACTCTTATTTGTCCTCTTATTCATGGAGGACATCAAGAAAGAGGAAAAAGAGCCGGAACAGAAAATGTTGCCAGCATTATCGGGCTTGGTGCAGCAGCAGTACTTGCGGTTGATAACATAAAAGATGAATCAACCCGGGTTAAAATGCTGAGAGATAAGCTTGAAAGAGGGCTGCTGGAAAGAATATTCAATGCAAGAGTGAATGGTTCAAGAATAAACAGGGTTCCAAATACTACAAATATCAGTTTTGAGTACATAGAAGGTGAATTAATTCTTTTACATTTAAGTGATTTAAATATATGTGCAAGTTCAGGAAGCGCCTGTACAAGCGGAAGCCTCGAGCCAAGTCATGTTTTAAGATCAATGGGAATACCTTTTACAGCAATACATGGCAGCATCAGATTAAGCTTAAGCAGATATACAAGCGAAACCGAAGTAGATTATGTATTAGACACTATGCCGCATGTAATTAAAAAGTTAAACGGTATTTCTCCATTCCAAAAACAGCTTAAAGAACTTGAAGAAATAAAACTGGCAAGAAAATAAATCTGTAAGACAGCAGTTATTAGAGACTTTATACAAGCCCGTCTTTAAGTGCTTTTATGGCTGCCTGCGTACGATCATCAACCGATAATTTCTGCAAGATATTACATACATGAGCCTTGGCAGTATGAATACTGACAAATAATTTTTCTGCAATTTCAGCATTACTAAACCCGTCAACGATAAGTCTTAAGACTTCCATTTCCCTGTCTGTAAGCTGGATTTTTTCCTCTTCTTCCCGTTCTTCCTGCTCATTCTTTTTTGAGAAAGCAATCTTGTCGCAGGTAAGTCTTTTTAATACAGTATCAGCTATGGAAGGATCAAGCCATGCAGCACCATCATATACTGATTCTATAACATGAACAAGCCTGTCGGGTTCAATATCCTTTAGGCAGTAGGCATTAGCTCCTGAACTAAGTGCCGCCCATACTTCATCTTCGTTATTATGAGAAGTCAAAATAATTACTTTTATACTGTTATCAAATTCTTTTATGATTTTTGTCGCCTGAATTCCGTTAATACCAGGTAACCCAAGATCCATCAATACAATATCCGGCCTTAAACTTTTCGCAAGCTCAATTCCAGTCTCACCATCTTCCGCCTCAGAAATCAATTTTACCTGATTAAGCGCCTCAAAAGCTGTCTTTAAACCAAATCTTGTTAATGTATGGTCTTCGACAATCAGGATACTTATCTCGCTTTGTTTATTCACAAAAAACTCCTAATTTACTTTAATTGATAATTAAATCTTTTTGTTAGTCCTAAGCCGAAGTAAAATCATTTGCTCCACTCAGGATTAACCGCATGTAAATCAATTATCATATTTGTTTTAGTTATAGTTAATTTGTTTATACACTATAAGTATAAACAAAAATAATCTTACTTTAAACAAACTGGATTCATGTAATTCTTCATTTCTTTTAACTACTCATTCTTATTCACAATATATTTATTGTAATAATAACGCATATAAAACAGAGCCAGAAAATTGTTTAAACAGTGTATTAACATTGAAACAAGCAGGTTTCCTGTTATATGGTATATCCAGCCAAGATATAAGCCTATTAAAATTGCATAAAGACCATACCAGAATGTTTTTTTATTTCCAATATGAAATATTCCAAAAATAACACTGGCTATTATTATTCCAAACTGTACCTGTATAATTCCCCTGAAAAAAAATTCTTCTGCAAATCCGGAAAAAAGCGCAATTATAAAAGCCCCGGGAAATGTAATATTTGCTGCAATCGGCGCAACTTCATTATAAGCTTCTTTAAGATATTTAAAGAAGAAAATATATTTTGATAACACATTTACAGCTAAAAAATTAATACCTAACAAAAAAATAGTACCTGTAGCAGCATATAAAATACTGTAAGAGTTGAATTTTATTGAATTAAATGGATTAATATGCGCAAAGTAACCCCATCCCAAGGAAATAAAAAATAACAGACTTTCAATGGTAACAACCATTAGAACAAGTTCCTTTTGCTTTATTTCCATAGAATCTGCCATTTTTACCTTTTAATGTAAAGTTTAATTACTAAAAATATAGAATTTAACTATATAAAGCAATTTATTTTATTAACTATTTTTTATTTATTATTGCTTCAATAACTAAAAAATATTTGGAATTAATATGAATATCTTAAATATTTCACAAATATACGGAATAAAAAAGGAAAAAAATACAAATAAACTGGCATTTGCAAATTCATGTAGGAAAGTTAATTCCTACTGTATTAACCAATCAAATTGGAACCAATAAATTAGTAACTGTAGATAGCAACAAACCTTGTGAGCAAGGACATAGACTTGGTCTAGAGTACCTTTTCGCTGATCATGAATCTTATATATTCAGACATCCTGAAACAATAGAACTTTGTACAAAACATCTAAAAAAGACTTATCCTCAAGGCTGTAAAATAATAAATATTTTTAGTTCAAATGGCGAAGAAACAAGCACAATAGCAATTTCTTTAGGCGATAAAAAGTTTGAACTTCTTGGAATAGACTTTTCCAAAGAAATGATTGAAAAAGCAAAAGCCGGAGAATATACAATAAGTAGTGAACCATATACTTATATTTACGAGGAAGGTAATGATACTATCAAAATTATTCCTCCAGATAAATTTTTATTAGAACCTGACAAAAAATTAACCGAAGCTCAAAAATTATTTAAGAAAAAATTTTTTAAATATTTCGATGTAACAGAGAAAAAAGTCAATGAAATAAAAGTTAAAGTAAAACATAATGCATTTAATAATGTAAAATTTATTGAAGAAAATGCTCTAAACATTGACATTATTAATATTAATAATATTTTTTCCAATACCGCACAACCTGTCGGTGCCGTTGTCGCACAGAATGGCTCTTATCATATATTAAAAAATAATAAAACAATAGGAAATGGTAAATTAGAGCTATCTTCTTTATATGACTGTGATCTTAATAATTTTAAAAAGTTAATTCAAGGGATTTATAATCTTTTAGACAAAGATGGAATTTTAGTATTTGGATCTTTAGATAGAGATCATCTAACAAAAGAAGATTTAATAAAATTTGAAAATGAAAAATTTCTTGAACAGATAGGAGAGAATAAAAATCGGTATTTTTCCTCTGCAATTCATGAAATTCTTAAAGATGTTGGGTTTGAGCCTTTGCATTATGGCGTAATAAACACTCCAACTGAATCTATTAACAAGCAGGGGGAAAAGTTAACTTGTTATCTTTACAAATTAGGTATTCAGGTTCCTGTTATTTTAAAAAAGGTTAAAAGGTAATTTTTCAGGATTTTATTATGATGAACATAAAATTATTATATAAGTCATATTCATTGTAAACTTAAATATAATCAAACTGAATTAAAATAAATATATATATTATGAATAATACCGATAAATCGTTAAAAGTTCTTGAATGGGACACTATATTTAAATACTTGGCCGGACATGCCACTTCTGAAGCAGGAAAGGAACGCTGTCTGGATACTCCTTTATATAATGACATATCTAAAATCCAGCATGAACAGGCATTGACTTCTCAGGGGAAATATCTGCTGGATCAAAATTTTATTCCTCCACTTGGAGGTATAAGAGCAATTAAAGAATTTATTGAAGCCACAAAAACCGGACATACGCTAAAAAATACTGAACTTATTGATATTGCATCAACAATAGGCGCTTCAAGAAAGTTAAAATCGTTCTTTTCCAGATATCGGGAAGAAACTCCGCTGCTGTTTGATATGGCAATAAATCTTTTTGAAAATAAAACTCTTGAAGAAGAAATTATTAATACCTTTGATGATGTCGGAATGGTTGCAGATTCTGCTAGTCCTGAATTAAAAAGATTAAGATCAAGCTACAAAGATCAGTCATTTAACCTTAAAAATAAATTAAACAGGCTTATACAATCCACAGAATTTTCAAAGTACCTGCAAGAAGCTGTATACACTCAAAGGGGCGACAGGTTTGTTGTTCCTGTTAAAGCAGAATTTAAATCACATGTACAGGGAATAGTGCACGATAGTTCAGCAAGCGGCGCAACATTGTTTATTGAGCCGAAAGTTATTGTAGAAATGAACAATACACTCAAAGAAACAGAACTTAAAATTGATTCCGAAGTAAACAGGATATTAACTGAACTTTCACACAAAGTTAAATATTATACAGATGAGATAGAAAATACCCTTTATATTCTGGCAGAAATTGACTTTATTTTTGCAAAAGCTAAATACAGTATAGCTTTAAAGGCGATAGAACCAAAATTAAACAATGAAAAATTTATTTCATTGAAAAATGTCAAACATCCAATTTTAATTTCAACTATTGAAAATGTTGTTCCTAACTCCATAGAAATTGGAAGAGCCTGGAACAGCCTTATAATAACCGGTTCTAATACAGGCGGCAAAACTGTTATACTTAAAACAACAGGTTTATGTGTTTTGATGGCAAAAGCAGGGCTTCATGTTCCGGCTTTGGATGCTAATATTTATCCGTTTAAAAATATTTTTGCCGATATTGGCGATGAACAGAGCGTAACACAGAATTTATCAACATTTTCAGGTCATATGACAAATATTATCAAAATCCTGAATAATGTGGACAATGATTCTCTCGTTCTTCTGGATGAAATAGGAGCAGGCACAGACCCGCAAGAAGGTTCTGCTCTTGCACAATCTATTCTGGAAAATTTATATAAGAAAGGTTCAAGAACAATTGTAACTACCCATTATGGAGAATTAAAAGCCCTTGCCTACACCCAAAAAGGCTTTTATAACGCCAGCGTGGAATTTAACTCAGATACACTTGCGCCTACATATAATCTTTTAATGGGTATTCCTGGCAAGAGCAATGCAATAACTATTGCTCTGAATCTTGGTCTTTCAAAAGACATTGCCAGCGAAGCGCATAAAATATATATTACCCAGAAAGATCCAACCGGCGAAGTTCTTGAAGGGCTGCAAAATACCCAGCAAGAAATTTCCAGAAATGCACAGAAAATAGAATCTTCAAAAGAAGAAATAGAAAGAATCGAAAAAGAATACAACGAAAAACTGGAAAAGCTGAATACTGATAAAAAGAAGACAATAGATAATTACAAGAAAAAGTTCACCGGACTACTTGAAAACTCAAAGACAGAAATCAAGGAGATTCTTGAAGAGATCAGAAGAACAAAGAGCGAAAAAGTAATAAGAAGGTCTTATAACAGGTTGAATGAAATAGAATCAAAATTGAGAGCAAAAGAAATAACTGAACTGGAAGACCTTGAACCTGAATTTCAGCCTGTTGACTGGGATAATATTGAAATTGGGCAGGCTGTGTTTGTAAAAAGCCTTAATCAGGATGCAACCCTGTTGAGCAAGCCTGACAAAAATAAAATTGTCCAGGTGCAGGTCGGATTATTAAAAACAACCGTAAAAACAGACAAAATTGCAAAATCAGACAGGCAATCTGTTAAAGAACCAGAAAAGACTTCTTATTCAGGAAAAGGGTTCAGTGCCAGCCGTAGTAATGTCTCTAATACCCTTGATTTGAGGGGGATGAAAGTCGAAGAAGCTCTAAATAAAACAGACCTTTATCTGGATGAAGCCTCTCTCGCCAATCTATCTCCTGTTTATATAATTCATGGTCATGGCACAGGCGCACTAAGAGAAGCTATTAGAGAATATCTTGATTCATCGCCTTATGTGAGCAAATTCCGTGCAGGTGAACAGGGTGAAGGTGGTAACGGGGTCAGCGTTGTTGATCTGGCATGAAAATAATAACTAAACTAAGGAAGTAATAAAAAATACTTACGCATTTTTTATTACTTGTGAAATCTTGATAGACAAGAAGCAGCGGAAAAAATTCTTAACCGTACAAGAACGAGTTAGAGCCTCTAATGCCGGCTCAACGCCGCCATTTCGGCTCGTCACTCCCGCTTCGCACCGCCTTCGCGTCGCCGAAGACTTTTTTCCGCTGTCCTTAAAAACAGGTCAATGTTTATATGTAAATGATTCCTTATATATTAGGCAAAGTTGCTGCGAAAAGCTGTAATAATTTATAGATTTCTTCGTAATTTTCTGAAGAAAAAGATATTTCTGAAGCAGAGAGTCTTTTTACTCCAGGCGTAAATTCCGCAATATCTGCATGCTTTCTATCTTCAAAATCTATTTCTAAAGTGTATGGGGTATTTATATTGAACACTGTCCAATTAGCTTTATTTTCTATAGCTGATTTAACAGCTGATTTTATTTCTTCAAATAACTGTTCATTCGGCTTACATATTGCAGAAGAATAAGATACAGCTGTTTTTGTGCAAACTGTTGTTATGTTTTTAATTGCATTTGTTGCATCTTTGCAGACAATATTGTCTCCTGTCAGTAAAATCACAGGAACATTTTTTAATCCGGCATATGCTGCATTGAGCTCTGTTTCACCGATAAATTCTCCGTTTATTTTAACAGTTTTAAAAATAGAAGAAAAAGTATGTGATAATACACCTTCTTTTGAATTGGCCTTGGCATGGTAACCTGTAAAAATAGCACATGAGTATGAACTGTCAAGACCTACCATCATAGAAACAGGTTTTGGCTTGCCTGTTATTAAGTTAACATTAGAATTTAAATCTGCAAGAGTTAAATTTTCCATGCTTCCATGGGCATCATTTACAGTTATTTTATCCGCACCGGATTCAAACAATGCTTCTATTATACAGTTCAACTCTTTATGCTGTTGTTCTACTGCTGCAAAGTATGGTTCACCTCCCGATTCAACGGTTTGATGAGGATAGACAACACCGTTTGTACCTTCTAAATCGGCAGAAATGTATATATTTAACATTTTTAATAGCTCCTAATTTGATTTGTTAACAACAAAAAATACTATAACATATTTGTTATAGTATCGAACAAAAGTCTGTAATGATAATAGGTATTACACTTCTACAAATAATCTTGTCCCGACAATATTAGGTTTGCCGTTGTAATATCCAGCAAAATATCCTCCAGAAATAGGCTTATTCTGTCCATATCCGTTTTTGTCATTATTTTGGACACCAATAAACGGACTTGCAAAGGGATTATTGCTTTGTTTTGGAGCAACCTGCGTTACAGCGGTTGTCCTTGAAGTTTGAAATAAATTTCCAACGAGATTTACAAGATTTAATGCCATCTTACCTTCTCTCAATAACTTTCGCTTATGTTTAAAATTTTAATAATAATATTAAAAAAGTCATAACTGACTTATCTATTATATCGGAAATATTTTTCTTAACTTGATATTTTTTGTACAAATTCATCTTAAAGATGTATTATGCAGTAGTCTTACTTATTACAAAAAGTTTGATAAATTGGCTCGAAAATTTGCAAATTTGCTTTTTTTATTTATTTCTAAATATTTCATAATAAAGGATAGGAACAATAATCAGAGTTAAAATTGTTGCAACGACTGCTCCAAACATCATTGCAATTGCAAGCCCCTGAAATATAGGATCAAGTATCATTACAAATGAACCTACCACAACGGCAAGAGCCGTTAAAAGTATTGGTCTGAATCTTACTGTTCCTGCTTTTATCACAGCATCTTTTAAACTAACACCGTTTGACTGCTCAAGCTGAATAAAATCAACGAATAGAATTGAATTTCTGACAATAATGCCTGACAGGGCAATAAATCCTATCATTGAGGTTGCTGTAAAAAATGCACCAAACAACCAGTGCCCCGGCAAAATTCCAATAAGAGTCAGTGGAATTGGGGCCATTATTATTAGAGGAGTTATAAAATTCTTAAACCATGCAACGACCAGAACATAAATAAGTACAAGAACAGCAGCAAAAGCAATTCCCATATCTCTGAAAACTTCAATTGTGATATGCCATTCCCCGTCCCATTTCATTGAATACTTATTTTCAAGCCATGGCTGTACAGAATTGTATTGTTTCAATTTGTATCCTTCCGGGAGTTTTAGTTTTGCGACTTTATTCTGCATATCCAGAATTGCATATACTGGACTTTCTATTTCTCCTGCAACATCTCCTGTTACATAGGTAACTCTTTTAAGGTTTTTATGATAAATAGTTTTATCTTCTATCCCGGATTTTTGTTTTACAAGTTCAGCAAGAGAAATAAATTGACCCGATTGATTTGGAATACTGACAGATCGTAATGATTCTATATCAGCTCTTTGAGAAATAGGCATCCTGACGAATATTTCAACAGGTTCTTTTTCGTTATTTATATGTACAATTCCGGCAGAAGTCCCTTTTAATGCAGTTACAAGGGTTTGTGCCACTGCATCTGTACTTATTCTGTTTAAAGCTGCTTTTTCTTTATCAACTTCAAAAGTTATTTTAGGCTGATTATCTTCTACAAGCCAGTCAACATCGACAACTCCTTTTGTACTGTTAAAAATATTCTTAATTTGTCTTGCTATTTCAATCTGCCTTTTTTCATCAGGCCCGTAAATTTCAGCAACGAGTGTACTCATAACCGGAGGACCAGGCGGAATTTCAGCAAGTTTTATTTTTGCTCCATATCTATCAGCAATTTTCTTTAATGCAGGTCTTAATCTTTTAGCTATAGCGTGACTCTGTGCTTTTCTTTTGTCTTTTGGCAAAAAATTTATCTGAATATCAGCTTCATTACTGCCGGAACGTAAAAAATAGTGTCGTACAAGCCCATTGAAATTGTATGGAGCAGATGTTCCAATGTAAGATTGATAATTAACAACTTCTGGAACTGTTTGAATGTATTGACCAAGTTTTTGAGTAACCAGTGCTGTTTGTTCAAGGTTTGTACCTGCTGGCATGTCTATTATTACTTGAAGTTCACTCTTATTATCAAATGGCAGCATTTTAAACTGAACAGCTTTTAATGGTATTAAAAGCATTGCAAGGACAAGGAGTCCACCAATTACGCCGATAGCCTTTAATCTTTGATTTCTTTTTTCAATAAGCGGGGTTAAAACTTTTTTATAGTATTCAATAAATTTTCCACTTTCATTTTCATGGCTGTGTTCTTCTTTTTTAACGTTTTTCAAAACAATATAACTAAGCCAAGGACTGACTATAAAGGCAACCAGCAGGGAAAACACCATAGCCGCAGAAGCACCGACTGGAATAGGTCTCATATATGGTCCCATAAGCCCTGATACAAACGCCATAGGCAAAAGAGCTGCTATTACAGTAAAGGTTGCAAGGATGGTCGGATTTCCAACTTCATCAACTGCTTTCACGGCAGTTTCTTCATCAGATTTATCAAGTTTAAAATGCCTGTGAATATTCTCAACGACTACAATAGCATCATCAACAAGAATTCCTATTGAAAATATAAGTGCAAAAAGAGTTACTCTGTTCAATGTATAACCGAACAGGTAAGTTATTAACAAAGTAAGTGCCAGTGTAACCGGAACTGCAACTGCTACAACAACAGCTTCTCTTCTTCCTAATGCAAGAGCGATAAGGATAATTACAGAAATTGTTGCAATTATCATGTGTTCCAAAAGTTCATTAGACTTATCTTTTGCAGTTTCACCATAATTTCTGGTTACTGTAACGTTTACATCATGAGGAATAATTTCACCTTTAAGTGCTTCAATTTTTTTAAGGGCATCCTCCGCAACATTTGTTGCATTTGCTCCTTTTTTCTTGGCAAGCGCAATTGTCACAGCTTCATTAGAACCATTCTGTCTGTCATAATTAAAAACATAATTGGCTGGTTCTTCAGCAGTATCTTCAATACTTGCAACATCTTTTAAATATACAGGTATCCCATTATTTGCATTAACAACAAGATTCCCTATTTCATCAGCGTTAGTTAAAAATCCACCTGTATTAACGATGTATTCGTTTTGATTTGAAGGGAATTTACCTGATTCTGTGACAAAGTTTGCTTTTTGAACTGCCTGTATAAGCTGGTAAGGACTCAAATTATAGCCTTTTAACTTGACAGGATCAAAAGTAATCTTAACCTGCCGTTTTTGTCCTCCTATTATACTGATTTCCGATACATCACTACCTTTTTTAAGTTCATCAGAAACTTCTGCCGCAATTCTTCTAAGCTCATATCCGGTATAATGCTTGCTTTTGCTTGACATTGTGAGTGAAAGTATTGGAACATCATCAATTGACCTGACTTTAACAAGAGGTTGGGATACTCCCTGTGGAATTCTGTCATAATTTGACATTAATTTATTATAGAGCTTAACAACACTGTCTTCCTGATTTTGGCCAACATAAAACCTGACAATAGTTAAGTTCATTCCAGGTTTTACAATTGAGTAAATATATTCAACACCTTTTATTTCCCATAAGAGTTTTTCCATGGGTTTTGTTACCCGTGTTTCAACTTCTTTGGCAGACATACCCGGAGCCTGCACAAATACATCAGCCATAGGAACAATAATTTGCGGTTCTTCTTCTCTTGGAGTAACAATAACAGCAAATATTCCAAGTATAATAGAAGCCAGTATAATAAGAGGTGTAAGCTTTGACCTGATAAAAGCCTTTGCTATCTTTCCGGCTATACCAAAACTCATTTAACTTCGCCTCCGTCAACTGCTCTGTCTAGACCGGATGTTATAATTTTATCTCCCGAATTCAAGCCTGAAAGGACTTCAATGTTACTGCCAAAAGTTTTGCCTGCTCTTATTAACCTGTATGAAATAATATTTTGATTATCGACTGTATAAACACCGGTAAGCTGGCCTTTATGTACGACAGATTTTTGCGGCACAAATAAAGATTCTTTTTTAGAAACCGGTATTTTAACTTTTACATACTGACCTGATTTCAAACCGGACAGGGCAATTTTAACCTTGAAAGTTCTTGTTACAGGGTCAATTTTGGGAATAACTGTTGTTATTTTACTTTGTAAAAATTGACTATCAGATTCAAGATAAACTCGCATACCAGTTTTAACTTTATTTATAAGACTTTCATCAATATTTGCAGTAAGTTCAAGGTTTGATGGAGTTTCTATAGTTAATAACGGCTGTCCTGGCACTGCCATACTGCCTACATCTATACTTTTTTCAACAATAATACCTGATATAGGTGCAGTTACTCTTGAATAGCTCTGATAAACCCCAATTTCACCAAGGCCGGCTCTGGCTTTATCAACACCCTGCAAAGCTCTTTGATACTCTATGTCAGTAATATTTTTCTGTGCAGAAATCTGGTCAAATTCCTGTCGTGTCATAACATTTTCTTTATAAAGATTTTTGTATCGCTGATATGTTTTATATGCAAGTTTTCTGTTTTGATCTGCTGATTCAACAGCTTTTAATGCTTCCTTAACACCAGCCTGTGCACCAATAGCTTTTTGAGCAGTGTCTCTGCTGTCAATTGTCAGAAGAAGTTGACCGGCATGCACTCTATCACCTTCTTTAACACGAAGAGAAGTTACTTTGCCCATTATCATTCCTGATACAATACTGCTGGTTTTGGAATTAACGGTTGCAGATGTTTCATAGAAATCATCTGCCTGAGACTGGAAAACGTTTATAGTCGTTATACCTGATATTACAGGTCTTGTTATTTCAGTGCTTTCTTTTTTTGCGCATCCTGTAATTAACAAGGATAATATTACCGCTGTCAAAACTGTTTTTTTCATATTATCCTCCTATTCTATTCCTAAATCTTTAAAAATAATACCGCTTTCAAAGCTAAGATTAATCAACGAAAGTTTATAATCATTTTTACTTTTAACCACGTTTACTCTTGCCCCGTCAAGGTTAATCTGTGCATCCATCAGGTCGACAAAAGGAGACAGTGAATTTTCCCACCTTTTTAAAACAAGCCTTTTTCCTTCTTCTGCGGATTTTAAGGCAGAGTTAGCCAATTCAAGGTTTTTTCTGGATTCTTCTATATTTTGATACGATTCATAAACTTTATAAAGTACATTTTTCTTTAAACCTTCCAGATATTGCTGAGCTTCAGCAACCTTATCCTTTGCTTTCAATTTTTCATATTTACTTTTATTGCCGTCGAAAGTATCCCATTTTAATGAAGCACCTGCATAATAATTATGTCCTTCAAGTGCAAACGGGGCATAAGGATCGTAAAGCTGGTAACCGCTGCTTGCGTTTAAAGTAGGAAAATAATCAGCCTGTGCCATTTTTACATTGTTCTTGGCATTATCAACCCTGACTTCCATGGCTTTAATGTCATTTCTGCACAAAGAAGCATCATTATAATAAGCATTGCTTTTAAGACTTATTTCTGGAGCAATCCCTGATATATCAATTGATTCCTGTTTTCCAATTACCAGTCCCAATGCTCTTTTACTCACATTTAAATTTTTCTGAGCAGACACAAGCCCTTGTTCTGCTTCTGTAACTGCTGTTTGAGCCCTTAAAACATCAGAGTACAACCCTAAACCGTTTTTATACCTGACATTTGCTATTCTAAGATGCTCTTTTGCATCGTCAATAGCTTTTTTAGCTACATTAATATATTCCTGTGCAGTACTTACTGAAAGATAAGACTGAGCAACCCTATTTGCTATTTCTTCCTGCTTTCTCAAATATTCGTATCCTTGCGCTGAATATTCTTTCTTTGCGATAGCAATTCCTATATTGGATTTTCTATTATATATAGGTTGTTCGAGGGTTACAGCTGTTAAAAAGTTTGTAATATTACCAGGATTGTTAAATGAATTTGGAGCTCCTGCAAAGTCCTGAGAAGTTAACCTTGTCTGATTTAATTTCAATCCAAATACCTGAGCCGGATTATTTGTACTTACAAAGGATTCATCAAACTTAATTTTTGGCATAATATCACTTCTTGCAATGCCAATGTCTCTTTCTGAAGCAGAAAGAGAACTTTTCATAGCCTGTAATTCATTATTATTGCAAAGAGCAGTTTTTACTGCATCTATCAAACTCAGTTTTTCTGCTGAACAGGGTAATCCTGACAGCAATAAAATTAAAATGGATAAAACTATATATTTACTCATTTATGCCTCCAGCTATTTTTCTTTTTTGTTCAAGAAATTCTTTAACTGCTTTCAAATCACATTTTCCGGTCTTATTCCTGAATTCCTCACATTCTTTCAGTATCAATCCATCCTCAATTATCCTTGATTCATTAGATACCAATTCTTTCAATGTTGATACAGCTATTTTAAGCTTTTGGGGAAGATTTTTTTTAATACGGTAAAACACCTGTTTTCCAACTTTTCTTTCACTTAAAAATCCTGACGAGTATAGAGTAGCGAGATTTTTAGAAATCAATGGCTGCGACAAATCGAGCACACAGGCAATCTGACAAACGCCAAGCTCTTTTTGAAGAAGAAGCATTAGTATTCGTACTCTGGTTTCATCTGAGAAAATTTTAAAAATTTCTAAAGTATCTCGCATTTAGTTATTTTTCCTATAATCATATAATTATATATTTATATATTATAAGAGTCAAGCCTTAATATGGCAAGCTATTAAGTATTTTTAATATTGCGAATTTTAGTCCTAAAATTAGGACTGATACGAACGAACTTTTAAAAAAGTAAAACTGACCATTTCACTGTATGATATAAAATAATTATGATTTTCAATATTTAGCTTGCAATATATTTTTGCCAGTGATTAAAGGCTTCCTGAGAATACTTGGTCAATTCAAATTCCAGATAATTTGTTGGTTTGCCCGGTTTTTTCATTAATTTCATGCCAGCTTCCTGAGGAGTTTTATCTGCTTTTTTATTGTTGCATCTGGGGCATGCTGCAGCGACATTATCCCAGGTGTTTTTTCCGCCTTTTGATTTTGGAATGACATGATCTATTGTAAGTTCTGCAGATTTTTTTCCGCAGTACTGGCATGTATGGTTATCTCTGTGATAGATATTTTTCTTGTTAAAAGGTAGTTCCTTGTAAGGAACTACCACATAATAACGAAGTCTTATAACTGTAGGAATATTAATAGTCTGATTAATCAAATAGTCGTCATGCTCAACTTCTTCGGCTTTTCCTTTAATAATAAGCGTAAGAGCACGCTGCCATGTGCAGATATTTAAAGGTTCATAACTAGCGTTAAGCAATAAGACTTTTTCCATTTTTTTCACTCGCCCTTAGTGATAACTTCTTATCTGTTAGAATATGACAGGATTTGGGTTAACTACTACAATTGTATTATTCCCATTTTACTGTATTTATAACCAGTTTACCATTAAGATTGTTACAAGTGTTAAGAATATTATACAGTAACACTCATAAAACTATTTTCGGATTTTAAAGGAAAACCGGAAGTAGTCTCTGGAGCTGTAAGTGATGAATTTTGAAAATCCTGCCGGAGAGGAAGAAAATCCAAAATTTAAACTCGTTCTAGTATATCTCTTGAAGTGAATTTATGTTTTGCTTATATTATACTTTCATGACTAATCCATGTCCATTTCTGGAAAAGTGGGTAGTAATTTTTGTTTATGTTATTATTTTAGTTGAAGTTTTCTTGAAATGAATACTGACAAAGTTAAATCGAAATATCATTTTACTAAAACATTTTTGAAATAATATAATCAAGTAAAATTAATCGTTAGTAAATAGAAATAAAAGGAGAAAATACCGATTATGCCCGTTGCATCAATGATTGAACTTTTAGAGGCTGGAGTGCATTTTGGCCACCAGACAAAGCGTTGGAACCCAAAAATGAAAAAATATATATTCGGAGAAAGAAATGGAATATATATTTTAGACCTTCAAAAAACAACTGTTTTGTTGGATAAAGCTTATGATCTTGTTAGAGATTACGCAGCAAAAGGTAAAAATGTAGTATTTGTCGGTACAAAAAAACAGGCTAGTGAAATAATTCAAGAAGAAGCAAAAAGATGCGGAGCTTTTTACATCAATAGACGCTGGCTTGGTGGTACATTAACAAATTTTGAAACAATCAGGTCAAGAATTAATAAACTTAGAGAATTGGAAGAACTAAAAACTAGCGGTCACTTTGATCGTTTACCCAAAAAAGAAGTTGCTTCCTTGACAAGACAGCTTAATAAACTTATGAGTACTCTTGGCGGCATAAAGAATATGAGAGGACTTCCTGATATAATTTTCATTGTTGACCAGAAAAGAGAATTAATTGCTATTCAGGAAGCAAATAAACTCGGTATTCCAATAGTTGGTATCGTAGATACAAATTGTGATCCTGATAATATTAATTATGTAATTCCTGGAAATGATGACGCAATAAGAGCTATAAAATTAATCACAGGTAAAATTGCTGATGCTGTTATTGAAGGACATCAGATTAGAGAAAGTGTCGGAAAAGAAGGCTTAACAAAAAAAGTTGAAGAAGTTAAAGCTGAAGATGCAGGAGTAACTGCTGAAGGCGTAGAGGATTCTTCCAAAGCATCAAATGTGGATGCTGATGTTCTTTCAGCTGACGAACAAATTAACGAAGAAACTAAAGAATAAATATTTTTGGAGGATAGATAATGTCAGTTAGTGCAGCAGATGTTAAAGCATTAAGAGATAAAACCGGTGCCGGTTTCATGGATGCTAAAAAAGCTCTTGTAGAAACCAACGGAGACATGGAAAAAGCGGCAGAATTCTTAAGACAAAAAGGAATTACTTCTGCAGAAAAGAAAATGGGACGTATTGCAGCAGAAGGTTTAATAGGTTCTTATATTCATAATGGCAAAATTGGCGTTATGGTTGAAGTGAACTGTGAAACAGATTTTGTTGCAAGAAATGAAGAATTTCAGCAGTTAGTTAAAGATATTTGTCTTCATATTGCAAGTTCTGCTCCTGAGTTTGTTTCAAGAGATGAAATTCCTGCTTCAGTTATTGAAGAAGAAAAGAGAATTGAATCTGGCAAAGCTGACCTGGTTGGCAAACCACCTGAAATTGTGGAAAAAATCGTTACCGGTAGAGTTGATAAGCTCATGGCAACAAAAGTTCTTCTCGAACAATCATTTGTTAAAGATCCAAGTTTAACAATAGAACAGCTTATCAAGGAAAAAATTGCTAAAATTGGCGAAAAAATTACCGTAAGAAGATTTGTCAGATACGTACTTGGTGAAGGTCTCGAAAAGAAAACTGAAAACTTTGCTGAGGAAGTTATGAATCAGATGAAGAGTTAATTTTCTTAAAAATTTTAAAATTAATAAAAAGAGGGAATGAAATATTTTTCTCTTTTTTTACTATAAGGACAGCGGAAAAAATTCTTCGGCGATGCGAAGGCGATGCGAAGCGGGAGTGACGAGCCGAAATGGCGGCGTTGAGCCGGCATTATAGGCTCTAACTCGTTCTTATACGGCTAAGAATTTTTGTAGGCTGCTTCTTGTTTATCAAGATTTCACTAGTAATAAAAAATGCGTAAGTATTTTTTATTACGTCCTTAATAGTGGGCTAAAACGTATCAAAATTGGAGGGACCGGCATGCAGGAACATTTGGTAATTATAGGCGGAGTTGCCGCAGGGACAAAGGCTGCTGCAAAGGCAAGAAGAGAAAAACCTGATCTAAAAATTTCTTTATATAACGAAGGTGAATATGTTTCATACTCAGAATGCGGTTTACCCTACTATATTGAAGGCTTTTTTGATAATCCCAAACATCTTATTTCAAGAACCGTAGAACGTTTTAAAGAAGAAAATATTGATATTTATATAAAACACAAAGTTACAAAAATTATTCCCGATCAAAAGAAGATTGAAGTTGAAAAACTTGAAACAAAAGAGAAGATTGAAGTTGAATATACAAAACTGCTTATTGCAACGGGGGCTTCTCCCGTTAAACCCAATATTGAAGGAATGGATGCTGAAAATGTTTATACAATAAGAACTATAAATGATGCCGTTTTAATAAAAGACCAGATTCATAACATTAAAAAAGCTGTTATCATTGGTGCCGGATATATCGGTGTCGAGATGGCAGAAGCCCTTTACAATCAGGGTATAAATGTAACTGTGCTGGAATTGATTGACCAGATATTGCCACCTCTTGATAAAGATATGGCTGATATGATTCAAAAATATCTTAAGGAAGAAAAAAATCTTTCTGTATACACAAGTGATGGGCTTAAGAAGTTTATTAAAGATAAAAATGGTAAGGTTAACAAGGTTGAAATAAACAGCGGGCAAATAATTGATACTGATCTAGTAATTGTTGCGGTAGGCGTAAAACCAAACATAGAATTGGCCAAATTAGCCGGAATTGAAATAGGAATAACAGGAACAATAAAAGTAAACGAAAAAATGCAGACAAATATTCCTGATATTTATGCAGCTGGCGATTGTGCGGAACAAACAAACATTATAACAGGCAGACCTACATGGATACCGCTTGGTTCTACTGCAAACAAGCAGGGTAGAGTTGCTGCTATCAATATAACAGGAGGAACAGCACTATTTAAGGGAATCCTTGGATCTCATGTTACAAAAATTTTTGACTGTACTATAACCAAGACCGGAATAGGAGAAAAAGAAGCTAAAAATTTAGGCTATGATTATATAGCCTCTGTTATATCCCATAGAGACAGAGCCGGATACATGCCGGATGCCAGAAATATAACAATAAAACTCATTGCAGAAAGACAGACAGGAAAACTCCTCGGATCCCAGATAATCGGACAAGGTGACGCTGACAAACGTATTAACGTAGTAGCTGCCGCTTTAACCAGCGGAATGACAGTTGATGATTTGGCTGATGTAGATTTAACTTATGGACCAGCCTATTCTTCTTCAATAGATCCTCTTTTAATTGCTGCACAAGTATTACAGAATAAATTCAGGAAATATTAGCTGTATAGTCCGGTTAGTCTAATTAACTTTGAAAATTTTAATTTTTAATAAATAATATTCCCTACAAAAGTGAAAAACGGCGAAATAGTGAGTTTTCGCCGTTTTAACAGAAATCTAATATAGTTTTGTTTAAATTATCCTAATAAGTAATCATATTCTACATTTATTAGGTATATATTATCCAACAACTTCTTCTTTTAGTATTTCAGAAGCTGTAACAACCACAGGAAGTTCTACTTCAACTTTAGAAGTTAGTTTGATTTTCATTTTGTATGATCCAATATGGTTTATTGGATGATCGAGTGAAATATTTCTTCTGTCAACTCCTAAACTGGCTTTTTCCTGAATTTCTTCAGCAAGTTTTCTTGTAGTGATAGCCCCAAAGAGTTTTCCGTTTTCACCGGCTTTTGCAGAAATTTCAATCTGACCGAGCGCTGTAATTTTATTGCCCTGTTCTAAAGCTTCCTTATGTAGTTTTTCTGCTTTTGCCTTGATTCGTGCAAGGTTTCTGTCTCTGTTTTGAATTGCACCTTCTGATGCAATTTCTGCTAAATTCATTGGTAAAAGATAATTTCTAGCATAACCATCTTTTACTTCCAGTATATCTCCTGTTTCTCCAAGAGATTGTACATCTTTTTTCAGTATAACTTTCATATTTCCTCCAGTTCTTCTTATTTATTTTCTATTATTATGTTTATACATTCCAATAATATTTGAATTAAACTCAAAACCTAATTTACTATAAAAACCTTTTTTAGGCCACTCTGTATACAGAGTAATTAAAGGTATACCATAATCGTCCAGTTTAGTCAGCATGGTTTTTATAATTAAATTTCCAATTCCACTATTTTGATAGGCAGGCCTGACTGCTACATCCCATATTGTAGCATTAAAAATTCCATCTCCGGTGGCTCTTCCTATTCCAATTAACATTTCGTTATCCCAAGCACTTACAACAAGAATACTTTTTTCAAGAGATTCTTCTATCTCCTGTATTTCTCTGTATTGCCAGCCTACAGACAAATATAATCCCTGTACCTTGTCAGCGGATATATTTTTTTCTTTATCTATCCTGATATTATCAAGATTTATATTTTTTTTATGTGAGAATGGTCTAAACATAGCCACACTTATAGCCCGAAAGGCATACATGCCTATACTACAACATTATTAAGCAGGTTTTATAAACCCGCTTTTCTTAATACTGCTATAGATTCTATGTGGTAAGTATGGCAAAACATATCAACCGGTTGTACATGTTCAGGAATAAAATTATTGCTCAAAAGCTTAAGATCTCTTGCCAGAGTGGATGGGTTACAGCTTACATAGATAATATACTTCCGGGTAACTTTAACGGCTGATTCAAGAGCAATCTGTGAACATCCCTTTCTGGGCGGATCCAGTACCGTTACATCAAATTTTCGGTTTTCTTCAGCGAATTTTTGCAGAATATCATCCACATTTCCCTGTATCATTTGAATTTCTGCACCGTGTATATGCTTATTAAGTTCTATATTTTCAAAAGCATCTTTTACTGCTATAGGATTTTCTTCAATTGCGGTTATTTTTGAGGCTATATCCTTTAACCAGATTGCAATACTTCCAACGCCGGCATACGCATCAAGAACAACCGGGTTTTCTGTTTTTTTGCCTATTATTTCACGCACATAGTTAAACATGCCGGTTGCGGCAGCAGGATTTACCTGAAAAAAACTGCCCGCTGAAATCCTGAATTTTCTACCGTCGAGTTCTTCCTGAATGCTGTCATTTCCTGCAATAAGCTCATAGTCATAACCAAGAATTACATTTGAGCCTGATGTATTATAGTTGACAAGTACCCCTTCAATTTCAGAATATTTATTTTTTACAGAAATACACAACTCTTTGACTGAATCATTAAAATGCTTATCATTAATAACTATTATTACCATCAATTTATTTTGAGTTTTGCTGTATCTAAAAACAACATGCCGAATGATACCTTTTTTTGTTTTTTCATTATAAGCATTCAGGTTTAGCTGCTTTAACTTATCCCTGATAAATGCAGTAATATCATCTATAATTCGTGGCTGAACGGGACAATATTTATTATTTACTACTTCATGAGTTCCTTTTTTAAAGTATCCTGCAAGGTATTTTCTTGAAACTTTTGTTTGCCTGACTGGATACTGAACCTTGCAGCGATATTCTATATTTTCGGGAGCAGGTAAAACATCATTTACGGGCACTTCAATATGTGCAATTTTTTTAAGCGTATCCTGAACTATTCGCTTTTTTGCATTTAACTGTTCATTATAATCGATATGCTGCCACTGACATCCACCGCAAACTTTTGCAATTGGGCATTTAGGCTTGATTCTGTACTCAGAAGGCGTAATAATCTCAATAATTTTACCATTTGCGTAAGATTTTAAGCAGGATACTATTTCAACCTTTAACAGGTCTCCCGGTGCGCTGTCAGGAACAAAAACTGGGAAACCGTCAATTTTGCCTATGCCATCTCCGCCATAGACTATATCATCAATATATAATTCTACTATATCGCCTTTGGTTATCATTATTACTCCAGTTTGATTTTATTCAAGCTTTATCTCCTCATTTATTATCACACAAAGCTTTCTCATAGAAGACAAAATACCCGAATTTATTGTGCTTAATTTTTAAATTTTTTATTTATAACTCCTAACATAACTAAAAAAACAATCTACAAAACGGTACTTGTGTATTGGTAAAAAATGCACAATACCGCTTGTTTTGACGTTAAAATTTGAAATTTTTAGCCTAATATATATATAATGTTAATTAAACAAATATAGTGAGAAAGGAGGAAGATAAATGAAAAAAAAAATTACTTTATTATCACTACTAGTGTTACTTGCGTCAAATGGATTATGTTTTGCTCAGATAGAGAGTATTACAAATAATGATTCAGATGTAGCACCTGTAAAAGTTGCATTAGCAGGGGAACTTGTTAAGGAAGCTGTTAAATCAGGTCTTTATACTTTGGGAAATGCTCTACTAAATAAGTACGTTAACCCAAGTACCACGTATTATACTTCTACCGATACTACAACCGTTCAGAACACAGATACAAGTTCTAGTACAGTAGACACAACAAGTAAAACTGATACTACAAGCACAGTAGACTCAACAAGTACACAGGATTCAACAGATACAACGCAAACAACAACTGATCAAACTGAACAAATGATACCTGTGTCATAACAGCAAATTTATTTAATTTATCAGGAGGTAAAACGGGAATCAAAATATTTTACTAGTGAATATTTAAAGTTGTTACTAAATAAAGGAGTTAGATATAATAATGCTAAATCTTAAAAAAACTATAGCTTCATTGTGTACAACACTCTTATTATTACAGGGTGTTTCTGCAATAAGCTTAAATCAAGATCGAGCGGAGGCTGCAACGTGGAAACCTGCAATACAGGATCTTATGTCCAGAGAATATCCGATCGTTATGGGGAACCAGTTTGGTTCAACAAGATTTGACAGCACCATGAACAACTGGGTAGCAAAAAACCTTGACATAGTTGTTATAAATAAATCAGGCGATTTATTTGCTGATAACGGACCTAACAGCGACATTGCATCAAAAATACATGCAATTAATCCAAATGTAAAAGTACTTCAATATGTAAACATAATGGACGTATGGCAGTCACAGGCAACTTACACATGGATGAAAAATAATAACGCTTTTCTTTATGATGATGCGGGAAAAGTAGTTCATCCTTATCAGAGTTCATATGGCACAAACAGATGGGCTGGAGATTCCACAAAAACAAATTGGCAGACTTATTATGCAGCCCACGTTAAAAAACAAACCGATGGAGGAATGGATGGAGTATTTTCCGACAATTGGTTCAGAACAAATTCACAGGGTTGGAATATTAACAGCACCAGATTTGGAAATCTGATCAAAGGCTGGGAAACAATGGGTCAAAAATCCAAGTCAGCTATGGGAAGCAGCAAGATATTAGTTGGTAATTCCCCGGCATGGAGTACATATCAATCAAGAGATATTACAATGATTGAATCAAGAAATGCTCCGAATTCAAGTGCTTTTAATACCTTTTTAAAAGACAGTGATACAGCCGCCGGTTACGGACAGGCTACATTTGATACAATATACTGGGCATGGGATGGCTCAACCGGATATATGAGCACTTATGCTTCAATTTTAGATTTCAGCTTACCTGCATGTCTATTAACAGACGATATTTTCGGTATTCCAAACAATTCAACAATATTTGGAATTATGGAAAAGGTAGGTAAAATCGGTTATCCCAAAGGTGCCCGTTACAGAGCTAGCGGTATCTTGCAGAGAGATTTTACAGCAGGTAAAGTTCTCTTTAATGATACTTCAAAATCAGTTACAGTTACCTTACCAACAGGAACCTATAAAGATGTTAACGGTACTGCAAAAAATTCAGTAACACTGGCATCTTATAGAGGTATTGTTTTAAAAGGTGCAAATAGCAGTTCCGGTGGAAGCAGTGGGGATAGTAGCAACGGTAGTACGACTACAACAGCACCAACTGCACCGTCAAATCTTGCAGTAGCCAGTGTTTCAAAAGCAAGCACGTCAGGCGCATATTATGTTAACCTGACATGGAAAGATAATTCCAGCAATGAAACAGGATTTGAAATTCTGCAATCTACAGACGGACAGAATTATCAAACTGTAAAAACACCGGCTGCAAATGCAACAGGCTACGGAGTAAATGTTGGAACATCGACAGGAACGTATTATTTCCAGGTCAGGGCGTTAAACAGCGCAGGCAAGTCTGCTGTATCTAATACTACTAATACAACTATCGGAAGTAGCGGTAGCGGAAGCAGTGACAGTACAACTGCAACTACACCAACTGCACCGTCAAATCTTACAGTAGCCAGTGTTTCAAAGGCAAGCACGTCAGGCGCATATTATGTTAACCTGACATGGAAAGATAATTCCAGCAACGAAACAGGATTTGAAATTCTTCAATCTACAGACGGACAGAATTATCAAACTGTAAAAACACCGGCTGCAAATGCAACAGGCTACGGAGTAAATGTTGGAACATCGACAGGAACGTATTATTTCCAGGTCAGGGCGTTAAACAGCGCAG
>Ga0074193_1001408_pt1 | contig 29436 bp, 25 predicted proteins | sample EPASupsiteHSE605_FD_64523 | JGI IMG/M metagenome (GOLD analysis project Ga0074193, IMG submission 64523) | Bioremediated contaminated groundwater from EPA Superfund site, New Mexico - Sample HSE6-05 | ecosystem: Environmental > Aquatic > Deep subsurface > Groundwater > Contaminated ... | reverse complement strand
ATAGCCGTTCCAGGCAATATAGTCCTCGATAGACGTAGGATCTATTCTAAAGTTGTTGCGCAGAACAATCTTTTTCTGTTTGCTGAACAAGTCAATGTCATAGACTCGCGGAGTCGGTTCCAGCGCGCCGGGGGCCTTGTACAACAGACGTTTTACAAGATTTCCCTTCATGATATGCTCTTCAACGATAGCGTCAGCATCCTTCGGCTTTAATCTGCGGTAAAAGGTAGCCTGGGGAAAAACAATGGCCACAGGCCCCATATCACAAGGACCCATGCAGCCAGTCAGAATAATCTTAACCTGATCCGCAATTCCATTTTTGGCAAGTGATTCTTTCATAGCATCAACGACATCAATACATTTTGAAGAAATACATCCCGCTCCTCCGCACATCATAATATGTGCCTTCTCAGTTTTTGACGGAACGCCTTCACGAATTTTTAGAGCTTCCCGCCTGTTTTCCTTAATCTTTGCCAGTTCGTCTAAAGACTTCACTTAATCACACCTCCGTTTAAATCCTACATCATTTGACCAAGGTATCCGCTACTCTTCCTGTCCACCATTAAAACTACAAAAAATGCGAATAAAGATTACCTATGTCAATTTAATAGGCCTTACTGGTACTGTTCCAGTATTGCAGGAATAAGTTCCGGCTCCAATCGGCCGTGTACGTCTTTACCGTCGATAATTATAGCAGGCGCTAAACCGCATGCTCCGATGCAACGCACCAATTCCACTGTAAACCGGCTGTCCGCCGTGGTCTGTCCCGGTTTAACTCCTAATAATTCTCTTAGCGTCTTTACAATCGTCCCACACCCTTTAACATAGCAGGCTGTACCGGCACAAACGCTAATTTTATGCCGTCCTTTAGGAACCAGGGAGAAGAAAGCATAAAATGTGCAGACCCCATAAACGTCTTGCAGAGATAACCCTAACCCTTGGGCTATTCTGATCTGAACCCACTTCGGCAAATAACCGACCAGTTGCTGGGCTTTGGTCAGTACCTGGATCAATCCGCTGGACTGCCCCCGGTACTCATCAATGATCTTATCTAATTGTTTGGTCAGTTCGTCTTCGCCACCGCAATTGCATTTACATGCGTCCATAACCATCCCTCCTGTGATTTTAATAACTTAGTCACTAGTTTATTCCATTATTTCACAATGGTCATCACCCCAAAAAAAAATAGAAGGGTGTTTTTTCTCCCCCTTCTATTTTTAAATTCAAACCGTTTAGTCACATTTCGGGTATTCACTGCGCGGCGTGTAGTGCGTGTGCAACAATTCCTGGGACTTGCTACTCAGCGGATTCTCAAGAAACTCGGCATACAGTTCCTTGACGGCCGGGTTATCATGAGACTTGCGCAGTACCATTCCCGCATCCTCTGTATAAGTGGCGTCAATCCGCTTGAGACGGATCTCGGCGCTGGTTGGGATAGGTCCTCCCCCGCCGCCGATACAGCCGCCTGGACAACACATTACTTCAATGAAATCGTAGTCGGCTTCCCCTGCACGAATTCTATCCAAAACGATCCGGGCATTGCCTAGAGCGTTGACAATCACCACTTTTAGCGGTAGTTTCCCCACCTGAAGGGTGGCTTCTTTCACCCCGTCAAGTCCCCTGCATGCCGCGAAATTGATATTTTTTAGTTTTTTACCGGTAACGACCTCATATACGGTACGTAAAGCGGCTTCCATTACGCCGCCGGAGGCGCCGAAGATTTGACCGGCACCGGTGGCAATCCCCAGCGGGGCATCGTACTCTTCTTCCGGCAGTTTGCTAAAATTAAATCTGGCCTGCTTGAACATGCGTCCCAGTTCACGGGTTGTAAGCACCACATCAACATCCTGATAGCCGCTGCTGAACATTTCCGGCCTGATGCACTCGAACTTCTTGGCTGTACAGGGCATGACGGATACGCTCACTATATCAGCCGGATCAATATCAGCTTTCTGCGCATAGTAAGTCTTCGCCAAGGCACCGAACATCTGCTGAGGCGACTTACAGGTGGAAAGGTGCGGCAGCAGATCCGGGTAGAAATGCTCAATAAATTTAATCCAGCCCGGACTGCAAGAAGTCATCATGGGCAGGATACCGCCCTTGGCAACCCTCTGCAGTAATTCGGTACTTTCTTCCATGATCGTTACATCAGCGCTAAAGTTAGTATCGAAAACCTTATCAAAGCCTAGGCGGCGCAACCCAGCAACCATTTGGCCAGTAACGATGCTTCCCGGCTCGGCTCCCATAATCTCACCAATCTGGACCCTTGTGGCAGGTGCGGTCTCGACAATGACATGTTTCTTAGGATTGGCAAGGGCTGCCCACACTTTGTCAATATCATTTTTTTCCTGAATAGCGCCAGTGGGACAAACCAGGGAACACTGTCCACACTGGATGCATTCCATATTTGCCAGGCGCTCGTTGAAGGCAGGCGCAATAACAGCGTTAAAACCTTTGTTGTCGGCAGTAAGCGCATTTACGGTTTGAATATTGCCGCAGACAGAAATACAACGGCGACATAGGATACACTTGCGCGGATCTCTCACGATGGCCGGACTGGAATCATCGATGGTATGGGAAGTTTTTACACCTTCGTAACGAATTTCGGTCACGCAAAATTCACTTGCCAGCTTTTGCAGTTCGCAGTTTTCATTTCGTATGCAGCTTAGACATTCCATCGGATGATCCGAAAGAATCAATTCCAGCACAAACTTGCGGGCTTTAATAACAGCAGGAGTGGATGTAAAAACAACCATTTCATCGTCAGCCGGGGCCACGCAAGCAGGTATTAAGGTTCTGGCGCCCTGAACTTCTACCACACAGATCCGGCAAGCGCCAACGACGTTGATATCCTTCAGATAACAAAGAGTCGGAATATTGATCCCCACTTTTTGCGCCGCCTCTAGAATAGTACTTCCCGCTTTCACCGTTACGGTCTGGTTATCAATAGTCAATGTTATCATTTTTGAATTATACCTCCAAACCCCCGTATATTCCATTTTACCTAATTAACAGTTACGGGATCTGCCTTACTTCCTAAACTGCAAACCTTAGCAGAACACTTATGTTCCTTGATATGCTCCTCATACTCGTTTCTGAAATAGCGGATTGTACTCAGAACAGAGTTGGGCGCCGTATAACCCAAGCCGCATAGAGCGGTAGCCTTAATCATAGCGCCCGCCTCTTCAAGGAGCTCGATATCTCCTTCTCTTCCCCCGCCTCTGGTAATGCGCTCCAGAATTTCCAGCATCCGCTTGGTGCCGATACGGCAGGGCGAGCACTTGCCACAAGACTCGTCCACACAGAAGCCCATAAAAAATTTGGCAATGTCCACCATACAGGTGTCTTCATCCATAACAATCATCCCACCGGAACCCATAATTGCTCCCGGCGCGCCGAGAGAGTCATAATCCACCGGAGTATTCAGATGAGCATCCGGGAGACAGCCGCCGGACGGGCCACCAATCTGGATAGCTTTGAATTTCTTATTTCCCTGGATTCCACCACCAATATCGTAGATAATTTCCTGTAAGGTGGTTCCCATAGGTACTTCTATAATGCCAGTGTGGTTGATTTTACCGGCCAAAGTAAAAACCTTGGTCCCCTTGCTCTTTTCGCTACCGATGGAAGTGAACCATTCCGCACCTCTGTGAATAATTTTGGGTACGTTGGCCCACGTCTCGACATTGTTCAATACCGTGGGTTTACCCCACACACCTTCGTTGGCCGGAAATGGAGGTCTGGGCCTGGGTTCGCCACGCTTGCCTTCAATGGCCGTTAATAATGCAGTCTCTTCCCCGCAGACAAAGGCTCCTGCTCCAATCCTTATCTCGATGTCAAAGTTAAACCCTGATCCAAAGATGTCCTGACCTAAGAGACCATATTCCCGGGCCTTTTGAATGGCATGTTCCAATCTTTCAATAGCCAATTGATATTCTACCCGCACATAAATATAGCCCTGCTCCGCCCCAATTGCGCGACCACCGATGGCCATGCCTTCGATGATGCTGTGGGGGTCACCCTCCAGAACTGACCTGTCCATAAACGCGCCCGGGTCACCTTCCTCACCGTTACAAACCACATATTTGGAGGACCCTTTGGCAAATGCGGTAAAGCTCCATTTCATTGCAACAGAGTAGCCAGCGCCGCCACGACCGCGAAGCCCTGACTTCTTCACTTCTTCAATAATTTCCCGAGGTTGCATTTGAGTAATAGCTTGTCCTAGCGCAGCATAACCGTCCCTGGATATGTAATCCTCAATAGATGTTGGATCAATATAAAAGTTATTGCGCAAAACAATCTTATGCTGTTTTTTGAACAAATCGAGATCATAAACACAGGGGGTCGGCTCTTTTGCACCGGGAGCCCTGTACAGCAGACGTTGTACCAATTTGCCCTTCATAATGTGCTGTTCAATAATTTCCGTGGCATCCTCTGGCTTTAATCCGTGATAAAAGGTAGCCTGGGGAAAAATAATAGCAACAGAATCCATATGACATGTTCCCATGCAGCCTGTGAGGACAATCTGAACCTGATCGGCAATCCCATTCTTCGCGAGAGCTTCTTGCAAGGCCTCCACCACAGCGGTACATTTGGAAGAAACACATTCTGCACCACCGCACATCATAATATGGGCTTTCTCGATCGCTGACGGAATGCCTTCGCGGATTTTAAGAGCTTCCTGCCTACTTGCTTTTATCATTGCCAGTTCATCCAAAGATTTCAACTTCACTTAGTCACACCTCCGTTAAAATCCTAGTTATTTTCTAATGCATCTCTAAAAGGCTGTCTATATAGAATTATTATAATAAGAGGTGCACCTCTTCCAAACACTCACTCAATTTACTAACACCAAATTTACTATAGATGCTCTTAAGATGGCTTTTGATCGTATTCGAGGACAAGGACATTAGTCTCGGTAATTCTGCTAATTTATCACCTTTATACAGCCTGTAAATAACATCTATCTCCTTAATAGTTAAATTCAAATCCGTATTCAGGATTAGAGTTCCATAAAACGCACTTTTACCAGCTAAACAATGAGAGCCTCTACCTTTTTCAAGGCGAATGGAAATATAATCGCTCAACAGTTGAACGATCACTCTATTTTCTGAAGTTTCTACCGTCACCGGCGTCATAAGATTAATCAGAGCCACAGTGTTTCCTTCAAATTGTACAGGAGTGGCAACACTTGACCATCTTCTTAAGGATACACAATGATGCAGTCGCCCTTCAACTTCTGACAATTGCATAGTTTGTAATGCTAAACTAACTGCATTTAGCCCACTGCTTTCGTAATCCATACATGTACCAAGTTTGAAACCACGTTCAAAAAGCCATTGAATTATTTCCAACTCACCCGTCAAATTAGTGATATATCCCTGATGATCGCATAACATCAGTATATTTTTCATAGCAATAAAACTATCCGGTATGTTTTTCAAGATTGATTTAGAAATATTAATCAGCCAGTCATTATTTTTCAGAAGTGCTTGTAACTCTTCTTCTGCTAAAACGATATTAGGATTAATCGAGCGATTAGTGATTTTTATCTTATTTGTCATTTCGTTTGTATGCTCCATGCTTCCCTCCATTAGTCAACGACAACATCCCGAAAGAGCAAATCTATTTCATTACTTTTCGAATAAAAGCTGAACGGCATCTAAACAATCACTCAATTTACTAACACCAAATTTGCTATAAATGCTTTTTATATGGCTTTTGATCGTGTTGGGAGACAAAGACATATTTACCGGTAATTCTGCTAGCTTTTCGCCCTTATACAATCTATAAATGACATCTATTTCTTTAATCGTCAAATTTAATTCTGTATTCAGTATCAAAGTACCGTAGAAAACGTTCTGCCCAATAGGGCGATGTAATTTTTTACCTTTTTCTAAACGAACGGAAATATAATCGCTCAATAACTGAACTATCACCCGGCTTTCAGCAGTTTCTACCGTTAGCGGGGTCATTAGATTAACCATTGCAACAGTACTTCCTTCAAAATGCACAGGATTTGCAACACTTGACCATCTTCTTAGAGACACGCAATGATGCAATCTCCCTTTTACTTCTGACAATTGCGCAGTTTGTAACGCTAAACTAACTGCATTTAGCCCACTACTTTCATAATCCATACATGAACCAAGTTTAAAACCACGTTCAAAAAGCCATTGAATTATTTCTAAATCACCCGTCAGATTAGTGATATACCCTTGAGCATCACATAACATCAAGATAATTCCAAGGGATATACAACAATCTAGTATTCTGCGCAGAATGGGTTTAGAAACACTAATCAGCAACTCATTATTTTTTAGAAGTGCTTGTAATTCTTGCTCGTGTAAAACGTTCTTGGGATTAATAAAACGATTATTAATTTCATTCGCCGTTTTAACTTTGTTTTCCATGCTTCCCTCAAATTACAAATTTTCTGTTATTGGTAAAATTATAACGTACATTATTATTCCAATAAAGACTTATTTTCCCAGATGATCTATAACTTTGCAACTTTGGTCCACATGATCATAGACTTTTGCCAATAATTCTACTGTCTTGCTTCTGGAGCGGCTATAGAGAGAATCATCGACAATCAAAACATCCACTCGATCTCAGGAGGTAAGTAATTACATTTTTTTTGGGAAACTACCAGTAAACTTAAAAGGAAAAGAAATTTACGCCAGTTCGTACGGGGTGAGTTCAAAAAACGATAGACTGTATCTTTAGCTCCAGATTGCACCTCCGTCTGGATTTGAAGAAAACGTAAAAATGTTTTACCTGCAAATACGAAAGAGAAAACAAGTTTGAAAACTTCTATACTAGAGATGTCCTTTTCTTTGCCACCATTAGAACGTTCCAAAAGTTTGCCAAGTTGGAATTCTTTTTTAAAAAAAGTAATAAAGCCTGATCCATGTAAATGGGGCAGGCTTTTTCGCTGTTTATAGCAATTAATAAGCATTCCCTTTAAATAGCAAACAAGGGCGGCTTCAGTTCTCCCTGTCACCATTTACCAGGATAAACATATCATATATTAGTAAACATATTATGTATAAACATCAGCAGATTTTTTGCCGGATCGCCTGCAGCTTCGGGTACTTACTCCCTGCATTATCGATCCGAATACGGTAGTATCCCGTATACAAATTTTAGCTATGTAGGACCATATAATCGAAGAGAGGGATAGATATGAGCGCGGAAAGACGGTGGGGTAAAAGCGGTGCCTCGTTGCTTTGCTGCAGTTCTGACTACTGGTTTAACCAAGGAGTCGGGCAGGCACAGCAGAGTAATCACGCCGGGGCCATCGTTTCCTTCAGCCAAGCTCTGGATTTTCCGCCACACCGTTGGCAATTTTATTACTGTCGTGGAAATTCCCTTTATGAACTAAGGCAATTCGACGAAGCCATTGCAGACTACAATAAGGCGATCGAACTAGAGCCGACCGTAGCAGACATTTACTACAATCGTGGCAATGCATTATACTGTCTTAGCCAGTATGATGCCGCCATCAGCGATTATTATCGCTGTCTATCACTAGACCATAAGTTTGCTAATGCTTACGTCAATAGAGCCAACGCCTATTTTAAAAAAAGTCAGTGGGGCAAGGCAGTCGTCAATTACAGTAAGGCTTTAACCTTTTTCCCAAGCCATGGAGGGGTGTTGTTTCGCCGCGCTTTGGCCTTTGTCAAGGCTAACAAGACCGAAGAAGCCTTGGCGGATTTTGCAAAAGTGGTCTCGCTTGAGCCTGGAAATGACAATGCTTATTATAATCGGGCCAACCTCTATTACCAATTAGAAAACTTTGAGTTGGCTATCGCTGATTATAACCAGGCCCTCCGGTTAAATCCGGACAATACCGATGCTTACTATAATAAAGCTATGGCTTGTTTGCAACTGGCTCTTTTTGAGGAAAGTCGTTTAGCCTATAAACACTGCTTTGAGTGTTCAAAAAATCAGTGATCTTTAAACTTGTATCGAATTTGCAGTATCCATATAGTCCCTTTAAAAATTCCCGATCTCGGTAATAGTATAAGCACTTCGTGATTCACCATGCATCTATAGGGGCCCCACTGTATTTTGCAGACTAAATAGCTTGACTATGCTTTTATATGTTATAAGGACGAGACACCCGCCAACGCAGGAGTCTCGTCCTTATAACAAGAGTATCATTATAATTCGATTTATTATCCCTCTTGAATGCGAATTGAGAGCTCGTATATCCAATTCGTATGACCCCCACTTATATAAGTGGGGGTCATACCGAAGCTTCAGGTGGGGTAGAGTCCCTACCTGAAGGCTCGATGTTCGGCTTTAGCTGGACGAGTTCACTTACTTAGCTGGAAACGATCATGACCATAAGCACATGCTAAGAATTGTTGCGCTCTTTGTGTGCATGTATGGGGCGTTTACCATTAATCATATTAGATACACGTTCGTCCATATTGGCTTTCATTTTTTCCGCTTTATCTGCTGGGATACGACCCGCAGCCACGGCCTCATCACAGTGTTGAGTCATTTGCCCAATCATAAAATCTTTGAGTGCTTGCTCTGTTACACCATGCTCCTCAGCAATAGCCACCAGAGTTTTGCCGGCTTCCCTGTCATTTTTCAGCGTTTGGGCATCAACCTTTAGGAACTCGATCAAAGCCGTATTATCGCCATGAAAACCTCTCATGCCACATCTTTTAGAAAAATCACCTTTCTCCGCAAAAGCGTGATGTGGCTTAAAAGTTTGCGTATCTTGCTTTTCTGAAGTCGTGGCAGCCATTACAAGTCCATTTGCAGTAATCATCGTCGCAATACCAGCTACGAGGAGCCATTTTTTATTTTTGTTCATCTTACAACCATCCTTTTTTTTAAATTTATCGGGGGCTATGTTTGTATTATGCCTTACTAATTTTAGAATAACTTTAGAAAACAACTAATCATTTCCATATTCCTGAAATAGGATATATAAAAACCTATGCGCTCGTCAGATATCCAACAAGCGCATAGGTTTTTATATGTCGTTAATCCTGGGTGATCTCAACTCGATAGGGGTATTGTCACTTGCGAATAAATTGGTCACCGTTCACAACAATCGAAACCTTACTCCCTCACATAATTATAGATCTCCATTTTCCCACTGACTCTACCGACTTCCATTTCTCCTGTCAATACGCTAACTCCTGGCCACGTATAGCTTTTCATGCCCAGTGTGATCACCGCATTGCCGTCAACTACATCGATCACAAAGGTCCCATTGTACCTCCATTTATCATTGGCTGGCAGCGTTTCCTGTAATATGTACTTTCTATCAAGTAATCCCATTTTGTCGCCCTTGTACAGAGCGCACACCTGAATAATCCCGTCCGTAAACTCCAGATCGAACTTAATGTTTTTCCCATCGGTCAGCTTGCCGTAAAAGCCGATCCACGGTTTGGATGAAACCTTGCTCCCCTTGATATCCGACATCACGATTTTTCCCTCGAATGGATTGGCCGTGTAGCCGCCTCTGTATGTCCTGTTTTCAGGTATCTTCTGGGTATCCACCAGTTCCATCCTCGGCTCGGCGCTCGCCACCGCACATAATGCAAGCAACATAGCCGCCATCAATAGGCACACGCAAAAACGTCTCATGACATACACCTCCTTTCATAAAGCTAATTTTGCGGGGACGCGTTGTATTCAGTATAGCTGAGAAAGCGACGCGGTTATTGTCATATCTTGTACACGTTAAACTCCACTAATCTTTCTACATTAGGTATCGCATATCGGTTACTATCTATAGTTTAACATTTTAGCAATACAGTCTAAGCACCTCCAAAACATGCTATTGTTTTTTAAAGTCTCCGTAGAACATGACCCAGTAACACCACTCTACGGGACTAAATATTAAATATAAAATACTTATGCGCTTGCCCACTATCTAACAAGTGCATAAGTATCTCTTGATAATCCGTCTCATTTTAATATTTCGGCACAAAATTTTATTATTTCATTCCCTCGGCAAGTGCCAGCTCATTTAATACATCTATTAAATGAGCCACTTAATATTGAATCATATAGCTAAGAGGATCAACAGCGGTTCCGTTAACCCTAATTTCATAATGAACATGTGGTCCTGTACTTCTCCCCGTGCTGCCCAGATAAGAAATAATTTGACCTTTTCTAACACTTTGACCAGCGCTTACTATTATACGAGAGTTGTGTCCATAAATGGTTGAAATGCCATTGCCATGATCAATTTGTACAAGATTGCCATAGCCCCCAGACCATTCACTGAGCATAACCTCACCATCAGCAGTAGCAACAAGAGGTGTATCCAGACTGTTAGCAATATCAATACCCTGATGTAATTCACTACCGCCACCCCAAGGCGAATTACGCCAGCCAAAACCGGAGGTAACCTCTCCGTTTGTCGGCCAAATAGAAGGTTTAGCCGCTAGCTTATCAGTACTCCTCGCCATTGCTTCAATATCTCGAGACTGTCCATTTTCACTATGCCGGATAGGCTCAAACTGAGTTACTGCAATGCCGCCCGCACTAAGTGTCGGGTGATAGCTTACAAAAATCCCTACTGAAAATATGATTAAGCACATTAGCGAAATAAACCATTTATTCATCCGCCCACTGCCTGTTTTTTGCGCATTTTGTATTTCATGCAAAATATATATCTACCCCTTTAAAGGAAAATATGCAGTCATCGCTCGATAAGAGCATGCTGGTTGATACTCTCCAACTATATTATAACAGCCTGTCAATCTATATTATAACGGAAATCCGGTCTTTTTTCATATCTTTACTGTAAATTCTTCACTTTTTGCTTCAACACTTGACGCAAAAAGCGAAAAGTGAGAACATAATAATGCTATCTTTTCATTATGGGATGTGATGTATCTATGAAAAAAATCACCGGAAAATACCGCATTATCATTGTACTAATCGCACTTTTATGCACAGTGGCATTACTTTTTTCCGTGAATGATAACCTGCTTCCGTTTGCACATTGGACCCAGCATATCATTCCGCGAACGCCGGTCACTCTAACTGCCATACCGTTAGGTACCATGGATAAACCAATACAAATTACCCGACCGGGTTCCGTCGCAAGCTCAACATCCGTTCCTATTAATGCCGAATTCTCTGGTCTCCTTATTGAAATATATGTAACAGAAGGCCAAGCAGTCAAAGTTGGGCAACCGCTTTTTAAGCTTAAGTCATCTTTAGAAGTTCCCGCTAATCAAACTATAGTACCTCCTCAGCAGACACAATCCAATTATGAGAATGCCCTAAAAGAATTTAACCGCACTCAAAAATTATATGAGATTGGAGCTATTCCGCGGCGGCAACTGGAGATTGCCACAACCCGACTACAGGAAGCAAAAGAAAGCCTGACCAACACCCAGAACACTATACAGGCTTCGAACGCCCCCATCATAAATGGCTTCGCTACTATTAACGCACCCATCGACGGCATTGTGACCGGTCTATCCACTGTTGCGGGAAAAATGGTGCAGGCTGGTCAACAACTATTTGCCTTGGGAAGTGGTCAAGAAGTTGAGGTTCTCGTTCATCTTGACCAAAATGATCTGTATCTAGTCCATTTAGGCACACCGGCAACAATAGAGGTATCGCAACAAACTATCGTAGGTCAAGTTTCTAGAATTTATCCTCAAGTTGAAGCCAACCAAAATCCTTCTTTCCTTGCCCATATTAAACTTACTAATAATCCGGCCGGTATACTAAAGTCCGGAATGTCTGCTAATGTTCGTATAGACACTGGCAAATCATCCATAGTCCCTGCGGTTCCCACCGCGTCAGTTTTCCAAGACGACCAGGACCGTAAGTTTATATATATAGCGGTAAATGGTAACGCCATCATCCAACAAATAGAGATCGGGGAAACTATCGGCGATTTAACGGAAATCACCTCTAACCTACCACAACAAAGCATGATTATAATCAACAACATATATGACATAAAAAATGGCGATGCCGTATCAATAATTGATAAATAGATAATTAATGAATACGACCTAGTAGTAGCTTCGTGAAGCAATGCACATCTACATTGCTTCACGAAGCTACTTGATTTTTATAAAACACATTGTTTATATATTTTATTAACAAAATACCTCGTTTTCTGATAAAGGGACCGGCATGATTTTTCTTCAATCTTGTCCAAAAATGCTAGGGTTTGTATTTTCTCAAAATACAGTTTTAATTCATCATCACGTTCTTGCTCTGACCAATTTTTCCTGGTAACTCGCGGGAAACATAAAGCTGTAATTTTCCTTGTTGTGTTACAACGACTTCCATAAGCGGAGAGAAATTTACACCACATATATAAATCAGTAGGGATATTTTTGTCAGGCGTTGTTACCCAGCCTTCTGCTAATTCATTATAGCTTCTTCTTGTATGAGCTCCATAAGTTAACCCGAAAAAGTTTTGCCCACCTAGCATTGCTTTTATAATCTTTGGATCTTGTAAATCAATCCAGTAAATTGGATTAAATAAGCGTTTTTCATCTGTTATAGCTGTAGGCAAATTTACCACTGCATGAATAGAATGGGTGAAGTATCCTTTTCTCAAAGATTTTTCTATTTCCCGAATATGATTAGGGAGCCATAGATCATCATGACTACAATAACAAATAATGTTGCCTGTAGTATGTTTAATAACAATATCCCGATATGGTTCTCCTGTTCTTGGCGATTTTGGATACAAAAAAACTTTTAACCGAGGGTCTTCTTTTTCCATCTGTTTGAATAACGCAACCATTTCCGGGGGTGACCCATCACAGATGATGCATATTTCAATATTTGCTACGGATTGTTGTTGAACACTTCTTATTGCCCACCGAGCAAACTTTGCATTTCCAAAGGTGGGGATAATGACTGTTGCGCTGGCTCCCATAAAACATCATCCTTTATATGATATTAGGGTAAGAAAAGCTGTCAGAAGAATATTTTAGAGTTTCTTCTTGGTGATCATTACAAAGTTGTATTCTCCGTTGAATGTAGTCACTGAACATAGGTGGTCTATGTTTTGTACCAATAAAACGATAATTATCACTATTCAGCTCATTTAAGCGTTTTATTCTCTGGGGATGCCACAAAAAATCATCTTCCATATACTCATTGAGATTTAACAGTTCCGCATCTTCTTCATATTTACTTTCCGGCCCGGCATAATTGATCCCATCCGCACCCACTTGAATTAAAAAGTGTGCACCATGAAGCTTTTCGAAGTATAAAGATTTAGTCGAATAACGTTCCCGTGGCACTTGAATATTGGCACTTTTGGGTGCTATTTCAATTAACCGGTCTATTGCTTCCAAAACACCAGTTTGATCCGCCTGAAGCGGATATTTTTTATCCCAGTTTATACAGTAAGGATGGAAATAAAGCCAATGTATACCTGCGTTTAAAGCTTCCAGTCCCACAGATTCATACCGATGGTTTAAATCTGTGCGTGTTAATATGGAGGCACCAATCTCTAGTCTACTTCCCTCTTTATCGATGCGATTACGGAGCGCTTCAATTTTCTTAAGCGTATCTAAAAACGATTCCGAATTATGCTCCTGCCAATCATACATAGAAATACGAATTGAAGTCACGTGTTCTAGCAAGGCATCCTGCGTTTCAGGAATGTGAATGTTGGCCCCATTGGATATAACGGCAATTTCCTTAAATCCTCTTTTTCTGGCCAATGCCACCGTTTCCGGAAAGTGCGGAACGATGGTCGATTCTCCGCCAGAAAACACAATACCCGGCGTATGGGGACCTAAGATACTAAATAACTTGTCCAGAAAAGGCAGTTGTAAGGTCAGTGCCGATTTCCGTGCAATGGAGTATGGACACCCCGGACAAGTACGCGTACAAAGCTGGGTTAAGTCTAATTCTATTGTAGTTGGGAAAATTGGTTCTCCTTTTAAATAGGCTTCTACTTTCTCTTGGTCGATATTTACTTTAGATGGAGCAAAAATTTTGGGCTGACTAATTTTCATCAAAAACCAATCCCTTTCAATCATTAATTTGTCAAACCAGCTTAGCGCTTTTTCGGAGATTGAGAATTGCTAGTGTTACTTCTTTCGCACTGTAGAGGTTACAACGAGGCTTTGGCCCATTATTCAAGTGTTCGAGGAACTCCTGTAGTTCTAAGTAAAGCGGAAACGTAGTATCAATTGGTATCTTTTCCTCGCCATCTTCATCTCTTACGATAATATAATCATCATAAGCGTTGAAAAGCTCCGCTGAACCTTTAGCCCCGTGGACACTCACACCACTGACTTTATTACAATGTCTGCCGCTGACGGACAGGATGACCGTCGGCTTATCCCCTATCACTGCCGTTAAACTGACGGGCAGACCAGACGGGTTCTTAATAACATTGATCGCTCTCACTTGGTCGGGAATGTAGCCCAAAATATGTTTGATAATGGTAAGATCATGCACAGACTGGGTCCAAAAAACATCTCCGCCGTGAAAGTCCTTTACCCAACCGTGTCTGGTAGTTGATAATTCCTCTAAAGCCCCGATCCTGCCGGATTGAGCAACTACACGTAATGCTTCAATACCCGAATGATAATGCCATTTATGCATGGCATAAATATAATCTACCCCACCCAAACTTTTAAGGAGATTGAAATCTTCCAAAGATAAACATAGTGTCTTTTCTGAAAATATAGGTTTTTGATATTTTAATAATCCAGCACACTCGTTTGTTAAATCAGGAATAGGCACAGCTACTACAAACCCATCGCAAATGGGTAAATCGTCTACTCTAGAAAAGACCTCCACAGCACCATTGGCAGAAGCACGGGATCGTGCTTCTGCATCAATATCAACAATATACACTTTACTGTTTAAGCTAATTAAATCTCGTAAAATATTTGTACCCCAAGCCCCACACCCAATTAACCCAATTGCTTTCATCACTCAAACACACATCACTTTATTGTTTTTTTATATTAATCTTAGTAAAGATTACCATGATTAAATCTCCTATTTTAAAAGGTTTATTTACAATGTCCAACTACTATGGGACAATGTTTACTATAAACCGAACTAAACTGGGGGTTATATATTGATCTCAATAATCACAGTATATAACAATAAATCCTTTTTTGAGGAAAATATACTTGCTACTTTGCGTAATCAGACTGCCCAGTATGAATTGATTGCCCTAGATAATACTAATAAAACATTCCGGTCAGCAACTATTGCTCTAAACCATGGAGCATCAAAAGCAACCGGTGATTTTCTAATGTTTATCCACCAGGACATGCGGCTTCTGACTGATGATGCTCTTGCCCAAATTGAAAACCATCTCCACACCTTACCTGATTTAGGTGCTGCTGGAGTCATAGGAGTTTCGCATGCCGGTATAACCACCGGTTGTATATTAAATACTTACGAATGTTTAGGAAAACCATTTGTAAATCCCGTTGAAGTTCAAACACTGGATGAATGTATGCTAATAATCCCTAAGAAAGTCTTCCAACGTTTTTCCTTCGATGAAGTTGCGCTTGAAGGTTGGCACCTTTACGGAGTGGACTATTGCTTAACAGCTCTTGAAGCGGGGTTAAGGGTATACGTCCTACCGGTTTTGACGCATCATTTCTCGTTAGGGACAAATTATGACGGCCTTCTGAATTACCAGAAACTTATTTGGAAAAAACATCTCCCATACTTCCCCGCAATTTATACTACTTGCGGGAAACTAACTTTCCGTGCACTATTTAGAATGTGGTTTAAACAAAATTTGCTCGATCCTTTACGCGGTCAGCATCCTAAAAACTTTTTTTACCATGAATTTATTCGTCAAGGAACATCGTCTATGTTCGTGCTAATCCCTCCAGCCAGTTTCCCTGACCAGAGCTTTGATATAAAAGAAAAAATACTGACCTTTTCCAGCAATCTTTCTGATTTTGGCACACTATGCTTTGATACGATCATATTATCAGATTTACAGTATCTATATAATAAAACTAATGCATTTTCGATTATCAACGAAGCCGAAAAACTTGGCAAGAGAATTTTCATTTCCTATCGTATTATTAAAGGCAGCAAGCCTTCTTTTTATCTTACTGACCTGCTTACTAAAGGATACAAACTGTACAACGACTCAAAAAAGTGGAAAATATATACTAAGTTTGTGTAGCCTGGGAACCTTAACGGGTTTTCTGGCTGTGATTATGAAAAATTTCCCTGTCACTTACTTTGCCGCTTTGCTTTTCTTGAGTTCTTCTTTGCAATACAACAGGAACAAACTTTAAAGCCGCAAAAAACCCTCTCATATTATGCACTCTACCGATTAACATAGTTCCTAATAAATATGGTATTAAGCAAATTAAGTGTTGGAATAAGTAGCTAACATCTGTTATGTTTTTCCAAACAAATAGCAATTTGTTCCTGTAATAGATAGTTTTTATATATGATTTACTAAAAGATCTACCAATTGTCCCCTGATGCTGATGATAAACCACGCTATGAGGTTGATACAAGACCTCCCAGCCTCTTTTCCAAGCGCGATATGAAAGATCATTATCCTCCCAGTAAAAGGGATAGTACAAAGGGTCAAAACCGCCCAATTGCAAAAACTTTCCTTTGTCATAAGCCACCGCTCCACCGGACGCATAAAAAGTCGGCTGGAGAGTAATACTAGGACTTCCTAAATTATCGCGTTTTATGCTTATGAAGCCACATGAAAATCTCCCACATGTCCGCCCTATTTCTACAGTTTCCTTATCCCATTTTTTAATTTTACAGGATACCGCAAATATCCCCGGATCCTCAAAGGCTTCTAATAGTGGAATAATAAAGTTTTCTTCAACAATCACATCATTATTTAGTACGATAACAATAGCGTTTTGACTCTCTGCAGCACCAATATTGCAGGCAGCACCGAAGCCTCTGTTTTGAGGCAAAGCAATGAGCTTTATGCCGGAAAATTGTTCAATGACCTTGACACTCTCATCCGTACTACCATCATCAACAACAATGATTTCATGTTCATTTCCCGCATAAGAAACAGACTTCATCACTGAAGGTAACCCTTTACATAACAAATCTGCTCCATTCCAGTTCACAATAATGATACTTGCTTTCAAGCTATTCCCCCCGGCATTATTAGTAGATCATTTATGACCTAGAAATCTATCGACGGCTGTAATTAGGTGTTGTGGCGTAATATTGTGCATACAACTGTGATATTCGCATTGCTGCTTTCCACAAGGCTGACATTCAAGCTCAGTGGTAATAATTGTTTTATTTTCTGCATATGGTGGAAACCTTCGCCGGTCGTAAGGTCCGAATATAGCAACCAAGGGAACCTTTTGTGTAGCGGCAATATGTATCGGGCCACTATCCCCACTAACAAATACGGCACAACGTTTGATTAGCGCGGCCAGCTGTAACAGTGTGGTTTTACCGGTAGCTAAAATCGGCGTACCTAACATGCGTTTTAATATCTCTGCTTCTAGCGGAATATCCATAGCTCCCCCAAAAAGAACAACCTTCTGACCATGCTTGATATAATGATCAGCCACACTAGCAAATCCCTCTGGGTGCCAACGTTTTGTTGGCCAACTGCCCCCTATATTTATGCCAATCAATGTATCACCAGGACCAACCGAATTCTGGTGATAGAAGGCATCGGCAAATCTTTGCTCCTTTTCAACGCCTTCCATTTCGACACCTAAATGCGATAATTCTGATATGCCTAATTGATTAAGTATATCTAGATACATATCTACAATCTGAATTTCCGGTTGTTGCTTAAATTTTAGCACTTGATCAAACAACCACCCAAATATTTTAGCTGACCCACCCACTTTATATTTCGCACCACTAAAAGCCGCCAAAAATGAGCATCTCTCGTTTGGGTGTAAATTAATAACTACATCAAACTGATATGATCTTAAATGTTTACTATATCTCCATAATGCAATTACGCTGTTATCTGCTCCTTTTTTGTCAATAGTTAACAGTTGGTCAATGTTTGGATTATATCGTACAACATCTGCTGTCTTTTGATCCACTAGCAGTGAAATTTCAGCCTGCAGCGCATGCTTTCGTAATACATGCAAAAAAGGTGTCATAAATACGATATCGCCAATATGCATTAAATTGGTAACAAGGACCTTTTTTGCAACAGCTAATTCTCGAACCATCAGTTCATCTTTCTCCTCATCTAGAAGCCTAGTGGTTTCTTCTATATCTAATATGTTTGCATCGATCCCTTTTATCTTTTCGCTAAAATATTCCTTTACCCTTTGCTTATCATTTAAAAAAACTAGATTTAAACCACCTTGTTGGCTCTATTCATGTATTTTATATTGCAATATGCTATAATTATTTTAAGTTAAATATTTCCACGTTACCATAAAGGTTTTCAAACACTTTTTTCAAGGAGGACTACACTAATGAGAATACTTATACTGATGATAGCTTTCATTATGTCGCTATTTTCCGTAGGGCTTGCTAGTACCGGACCAGACAGGGATACGCTTTTTCAGGGATCAACTATTGAAGCTCTTCTAGCCGGCAATTATGACGGCGTGGATACCGTGAAAATGACCAAAAGAAAAGGTACTTTAGGTCTGGGCACTTTTGCTAAACTGGATGGAGAAATGATTGTAGTAGACGGAAAGGTTTACAAGGTTGCCAAAAATGGGGAAGTGACTTTGCAAGGAGATAATGTGCAAACCCCTTTTTATGCGGTTACTTTTTTTGATACCGATATATCCAAAACAATCAAAGGCTCCGATATTAACTTAACTAAGTTAAAGCAAGAAATTGATACTCTGCGCTCACGCAACGATTTACCTTATGCAATTATGATAAAAGGTACATTCAAATCGATAAAATTGCGTAGTGTGGGACCATATGAGCAACCATATCCTTTACTTTCCGATGCGATAAAGGAGCAAAACGTATTTGAGTATTCGGACATATCCGGCAGATTAGTTGGTTTTTGGATGCCCTCTTATATGGGAAATACTAACGCTACCGGGTATCATCTGCATTTTATTTCCGATGATTTTAAAAAAGGCGGGCATGTGCTGGATCTTATGATTGAAGAAGGGCTAATAAACCTAGATGAGACTGGAAAGATGCAAATAACATTTTCCCCCTATAATACTAAGCCGCTAGAAAAACCAGATAAGTATCAATGATTAAATGAAAACAGTATATCAATAATAAAATTAATTAAGCCCAAGCGAGTATTAGTTTGTTTATTCCGATAGCTAACCTTCCAACGTCAGTAGTTTTCTGATGTCAGTACTAACCAGCAGCGGTATGTTGCTGGTTAGTTTCTCGATAGGCCAATCCAATCATTTGAGTGACAGCAGTTTCGCTACTACTTGATCATCAAACCTTTGCCTATTGGTGTTAATCCTCTCCGCCCGGTTACCCCTTGGAAAACTTTACTCCACCTGAATTAAGAATAATTGCGTTACCTTCTCCTATCTTCATCGTTATTGTAAACCATCCGCTGCAAGTAGCCAAATATCACGGAGCAGCCTTTGGTTTTAACCAGCATCTAGATCCCTTTGAATTAATGCCGAGTATCATGATCTACCGCGAATATGGCGAAGTTAGTGTATTAGTAAAACATAATAAGAAATATTACCAAATCCATCTGCAGCAACCCTTCGGCAATGGCAAAGACAAGATTTGGACCATCGACAGTGTAAAAGAAACAACAGTTAACGACGGTGAGGTATCTAACCCTACGATCCCCGCTTCCGGCACCTTATATAGTAATGATCTTGTGCAAAATTGGTCCTGGTCAAAAGGCAGCTTACCCCGCGACATGGCATTTACGTCGGTTATAGATCTAAACGCTCAACGTGCCAAGGACGACCGTTTCCGCAATGATATCTGGGATACAATTTCTTCATATGACCACGAGAACAATGTTCTGCTATTAGCCTCTTTAGGTGCCATGCCTACGGGCGGATATGACATCGGCGTTAGTAATGTGTCGGTACATGGCCGGAACGTAACCGTACAAGTTTCATTTAAAAGTCCATCCCCTGGTAAAAACGTGACCATGGCAACCACGTACCCCTTCGATGTAGTGCTTATCCCGAAAAACAAACTTTTACTCGATCAACAATTTACTTTTAAGTTCGTAGATAAAAATGGCAAGTTGCTTACTACGGTAAAAGCTACTGTAAAATAGGAAAAAAGGATCCCCATCTGTGAACTACTCAAAAAAAACGTGAAGTTTATGCGACTGTCACCTTATTTCTCCCATTTTGTTTAGCTGCATACAGTGCTCTGTCAGCTTCCTCAATCATCTCGCTCATTGTTGTCCCCATTGCCATAGATAAGGATACAACTCCCATACTCACTGTCAATCGTTTAAAAATAGATGCACTATGGGGAATGTTTTTATTGTATATATCATAACAGATAGATTCCGCAATTTTAGTAGCCCCATCCAGGCTTGTTTCTGGTAATAGAACGATAAATTCTTCGCCCCCATATCTACCTACGAAATCAGTCTTTCTCCGTAGATTTGAAGTAAGAACTTCAACAATTTTCTTTAAACATTCATCCCCTTTTGGGTGTCCATAGGTGTCATTATAAAGTTTGAAAAAATCTATATCGATCATAATTAGCGATAATGCCCTTTTTTGCCCCCAAGCCTGTGCCCATTCACGTTGGCAAATTTGATCAACTTTTCTTCTGTTGGCAATATTAGTTAGCGGATCTAATTCCGCTAAATGATGTAGCTCTTCATTCTGCTTTCGGATAACACTTCTATATCGATACTGTCCGATTTGCGAATTATAAGTCGTATGAGCAATCACAATTGCAAACAATGTTACCGCTGAAATGTTGACTAGGGTTCCTTCTTGAATAATGGTAGCCTGTGGCCTTGTCATCATTGTATAGACCACAAACATAAAACCCGGCAATGAAATTACAAACATTCCCAACATAGAAAAATATAAAAATGAACCGGTAAGCAAGACATTGATAATATAAAGGTATATATACCCCCTGCCCGCCGAATAAACAGCTGTAATAATACCCGAGAAAATCAAACTTAAAGTTGCAGCTCCCCAAAACAAAACTTTGTGCTTAATTTTAATCTCTTCAATTTGCGGTTTTCCTACCAGCATAAAATAAGCTACAGCCACCATAATCCATAGCAACCTAAAGATTATTTCGCTGGTTAAAAGCTTAGCCATTCCCTGATTGCCAAGGCTCAACAAAATAATAGTCAAATTGACAAGTGAACCCACTACGGCAATTATTTTTAGCCTTCCTATATTCTCTATGAGCATTTCATTTTTAAAATTAGCAATTTCTGCTGGACCAAGCATCAGATAAGGAAAAAATATCAACCTCAAATTATTAATGATTGTTCTTTTCATTAAGTGCTACACCTTATCCCTTTTGTAATCAATGCCATTACTGTAAAATAGCCACTATTGATTGTAATATTTAACTTTCTCCGGTTAATATGAGGTATCCTGCTGGTTAATATCAATAAATACAATTTTCAGATGGAAATATCGCAAACGACAAAATTACCCATTCACCTCAACTGGAACACCCTGATATATTACTACCTCAAATAAAATTGTCTAATTTATTTTGACGCAATAAACCCCTGCCATCTTTTGCAGGGGTTTATTGTAATTATTTTTGAGACATTTTGTCGATACGCTACGTGTTTTTTTCTTTAATCCTTTCACGTGGATCCTGCAGGATCGCATAATCCGTTCTGATAATATTTCTTTTTAATTTAGGCTCCATTCTTTAAAAATCCTCATTTATAAAGGTCCTGCATACTGCGTGAATTCCAGAAAAAACTGATCCGATCAAATCTCCAATTAAATCAAGGTCTGTATCTAGCAAACTAGGTTGGCTGCGCAGTATTGGATGGGAAACAGTATCAGTAATAAATTCCAGGACTTCATAAAACGCTCCTATACTAAGCCCCAAGCATATAACAAGTACAAATTTAAAGGATCTCTTAACGGGATTATTGAGCAATTGAACAATTAAAATATATGTAAGTAGCGAAAAGGCATAAGTTCCAAATACATGCAACAGTTTATCAAAAATGAACGATTTCGAGTAAAGATTAAAATAATAACCAAATAAACCGTCACTAACTAGTGTAAGCACCACTATTGCTCTAACATAGTTATTCATGCATAATCCGTATTTAAGCTCTAAAAATGTATAGCCGATCCAAAAAGCAGTTGTTACCGCTACACTACGAATATAGTCCAAGTAGCCTTTCTCCGCTAGTCCGATCATGAGTAAAAATTGCACAATCAAAAAAAATATTGTGATGCTAACCATATTCCATTTATCATCACTCAAAGCAAACGCCTACCTCTGGTCTAGAAATTATATAAGGGGGTTCATAACCCTCCAATTAATTTCTTATTATACCCAGAAGCACTCCATCATATAAAACCGTCTCTTATCGGGGTAGCCAGAACCCCTATTGTTCTTCTTATCAGTGGATTTTCTTTGGGTCATTTGATGCACCCTCATTTTTGGAGCAAACAATGTTCAATATTCTCTTGATATGCTCTGGGTTACTCATATCGAGCACCGGTATTCCATCGAGATGCGCTGCGTAATCTTTTGATGGACGGTCACGGATTTCGGTCAGCGTTTTCAAAACATCCTCAAGACGTTTCTCGTCAATTTGGTCTAGAATTTCGTGACAGGTTTTGCGTATCATGTGTAATCATCTCCTTAGAATGTATATCAATGGTATGACTGAAAAGTAAGCCTCTGTGGAACAATACAGTCCTAGATAATTTGCCATTAGGCAGTTTTGTCCTCATAATTAACACCATTCGAAGTCACACATCTAATTCCTTCTTATTCAACAAAATTCGCCGGCGATACGCACAGGAATTAACAGGGCTCAAGGAGCAGCCAAAGTCTGCTAATTGAGCCCTTTCTGACACAAACTTCCAATTGACTCTCCACGAACCGTCCGGAAACACGTAACCTCATTTAAGGAGTGGACAGTGGCAGCGAAAGCAAGTATCCTCCCGTATGTCGTTCAAGCTGGCGCAGGAGTTGCAAAAGATAATGGCATCCTTGGATTTGTCGTATTTTTCATAGGAATTCAAACCCTTGTGATGACGAACCCGATCGCCAATTTGGTAGTAGTTGAACACGGTATCATCGTCATCCGCGCTGCTCGTATGTATCTTACCACTGTCACTGCGTATGCAAACAGTATACAAAGTATACTGCTCCCAATAATAATCGTTGTCGGAGTGCCGCTTTCGTCTTTTTTGCTCAATTTTTTTGTCAATCACCACACCATCCCAGGTGCTACTCCTATTGATACCCGCAATTTGGAACATGGCAATAGCGATAAACATCCCGCCGATGCCCAGCCCGATAAACAATGCCTCGGGATTATCCATCTCCGAACTGGTCTCACCATAGATAAAGAAACTCACTACAACAATCAGTGCTAAGATAAATGCGAACATCAACGCCCAATGCTTCGTGTTTTTTATATATCTTGCAAAGGCCGGATCATTGATGCGGGATGAAAAGCCGATTAAATTTTCCTGGACGTCTGCGGTATTGTTTACCAAATCCCCTATCGCACTCCCGCACTCGGTGCAAAACTTGATATTTTCAGATGAATCCGCTCCACAATGTGAACAACGCATAAACCCACTCCTCGTATCCCATTATTGCTGTTTATACTGTCGATCCGCCTTTATATCTTCCTAGCGTCCTCCATAGCCTTTGCATCTGAGAAAAATCCAACAGAAAGCGACGAAATGCTTTCCAGCGCACGAAGTCTTCATCAGCATTCACCCTACCATCGTTTTTAGATTGGCGTACCGCATCTGGTACAAAATTTCTTGCCCGCACCAATTTCATGGCCACACTGCACACAAAACTTGTCCGGTCTGACTGCAGGTGAAGATTGTACAGGCGGAACATCTCGCGTTGCTTGGTGTAAGCTTTCCTTCCATTGTTGCAGGGTTTTTAGAAGTTCCGCCCGGGAACTGGCCTGGTGATGAACACGATACACAGCCCCATCCCCCGCTTCAAAAGAAAACAGATGATTGGCAAAGGCCGTCGAAGCCATAAATACTTGAGAAAGCGCTCTTTCCTCTCCATTAATAAGTGCAGACGCCTGCCATCCTACCGAACCCATCCAGGTCATCAAGAATTCCGTCCCCATGGTTTTAGCAAGCTTATCCATGGTTAGCATTGTTGTATCTTTACTCTTCATGAAGCCGTATTCTTCAATTTTTTTTAAATGTTCGGGTTTCAAGGAAATACTAGCATTTTTCAGCCCCGGAGTCAGCTCAAACAGGCTGGGCAACAGCCAACGGACATCAGCACTAGCCAGAGCCTTTTTCAATAGTTGCACATAATCCTGCATGCTTATGGTCGTATCGACCATCATCCGGTAATCTAGCATGCTTTCCAGATAGGCGCGTCGATAAATATCCACACAGTGTAGGGCACAAACTAGGGTTTCCATGTCCTCCTTGTCCGCAAATAGCTGGGCATAATCTTCGTTTCCTTCAGTACTATATATGTCAGTCCACCACTGCAGATAAGTTTGCCAATCAGCGAAATATAGGTTCACAAGCTCCCCCTGGGAATTTGTAAATTGAGCGAGCACAGATGCATCTTCGACGGATAAGAAAACATAATACACTTCTTCGACAGCGGCACTTCCGCCACTATGATACATAATCTTCAAATCAGGCTCCAATAAGCGCTGGCTTATTTTACTGAAGCTGGGTTTCTCCGCCAAAGTTTTAAACCACTGCGAAGGGTTATTTACCGCAACCTGCTCAGCATTATAACGAAAAGGTGATAGGCTGTTACCCTCTAATCCCGAGTGTCGGAAGACATAGCCCATATCTCCCGGTGCCAGCTTGAAAATTTCAGTGTTAACAGCTGTTCCATGGTTTATTTCCATTTTATGGCCTCCCTTACTTACTCAACTCGTCAAAACATCCACTTTTATAAGTGGGTGTTGCTTCGTTGTTCTTCAGGTGGAGTAGATTTTTCACCTGAAGAACAACGAAGTCTGTCATAGCCAGACGAGTTCACTTGCAGGCAGCTCTGAGAGCCCCAATACGACTTGTTAGTTTATCCACGAAATCACCTGGGGTGTCATAGCCCAGTTCCTGCAAACGAGCTGCGCGGGTAGCAGGGGATAACCCGCGATCATTTACGGCATCAAGGGCTTTTTGCATGTTATCCGGCATATCGGCAATCTTGTAGCCCATATCTTGATAACCCTTTTCCAGGGCCTGGGCTTGAGCCCCAGCCTTTTTTAACTGCTCCATGGCCTCGGTCTGATTACGAATGTCGCCCTTTTCCCAGTAGTGATTAATTTTGTTTTTTTCCATCATGCCCAATCCCTCTGCATCAAGTAAGGTTCCCTCCCCATCGGCAGCCTGAGCTGCAGCAGCTCTATCGGGACGCTGACCATCCAGAATCGAAGTACGCTGGGTACTAAAGTCGCGGGCGCCCTCCGGATGATAAACATCGGTCGGGCTTTCTCCATGCAGTTCTGCCCATTTACGGGCTTGATCAGCACTGGACAGCTTGCTCCAGTCTTCGGCTGGAAACTTTTTAACCGCATCGTCGGGATTAAATCCGGTATGTTTGGCATAGGACTCAAAGTAAACATCTTCCCACTCACTCCAGGGGACCTCTACCCACTCCGTTCCATTGGGACCATTCAATTTACGCAAGGCGATAATATCATTGTCCGTATTTACATCCCATGGGTGGTATTCTTTGCCGGGGGTGCGTACCGTTTCGACTCGAATTTCCGCTCCGCCATATTTAACAGATAGCGATCCCTGGACATCTTTATAGGAAGGCTGATAAACATGATTATTTAATACATTATTGAACTCCGTTTGTACCTGGCGGGCACCGCCTGTTCCCAACTCAGCCCCCAGTCCATCCACATCATTAATATCTTTTAAAGTTCTCATGGAGGCCGGATCAGCTTTCATGTCCAGTGCATCTTTTACACTTAAAGGTTCACTTCGCTGCACCTTATCCGGCAGCTCCCAGGCCTTTTCCTCCGCCTTAATCCGGTATTCATCATAAGCGACCTGCTCCTTGATCAGTTCCTGTTGTTTGGCCGGTCGCAGTTTATCAAAATCCTCCATCGTCTCTTGTATCGATTTTTTAGCCTTGGCAACCTCACCACTGACTCCTGAGTTCACTTTATCTGCTGCACGGGCAGCGTCATCAGATGCTTCGGAAGCAGCCTTTCCTGCTGTTCCTGCTACCTCATCACCGCCGTCTGACGCCGCTTTACCGGCTGCACGGGCAGTATCATCGGAGGTGCCGGACGCAGCCTTGCCTGCTGCACCTGCCACATCCTCCCCGGTTCCGCTGAAGCCCTTTTGGGCACCACGGGTTATCTGATCCGTTCCTGCCGCCATTGCATCTGCCGTCTTTTCCGTCAACTGTTTGTTAATCTGCTCGATTGTCTCAGCAGCACTCTCCTTAGAAACCATTCCCAGAGCGGCACTGGCTGCCTGGTTGGCTTTGGTAATCTTCAATACCCCATTTTCAATCGCATCAGCTACCTTATTGGTCAAAACGGGGTATCTGCGGGCCATTTCGTCAAAGCCAAGTTTGCCGGCCGCCTCAAAGTATCTGGATATACTTTCTTCCATTACGACCATACCTATTGCTCTGGCCGTAGCCCGGAAACCGGATCCATTATTATCAATACCCTCTTTAACCCTACTTAAGGCTTCCGCTACAGTCATAATGTATTCGGAAGCACCCCCAGTAGCAGCCCCGATAGCCGTCCTGGCTCCTATACCAACCCATGAGATATTCCCTTCTGCATCCTGACCGGTTACCACATTCCTGACCGTTTCTGCGTTGGCCTTTAATGCCGAGTCAAGATCCTCGTACCAGGGTTTTTCCTCCCAGCGATTACCGGTATCAGTTGCCGAATCTCCTTTAATCCTGCTGTCGATAACGTTATTGATACGATCCATTTTATCCCGGTCAGCCTCTTTACCCGCCAGCATATCATCCTTGAGATCCTGTATGGCCTTATCTACATCTCCGGGACCGCCTTTTTCACCAATACCATATTTGTCTGCCGTCTTCTCCATTTGTTCTAATTTTTTCCAATCGTTCATCGCTTCATCAATAGCTTTGCTGTTGGCATCAGTCCGCTTACTCATTTTATCGATATCTTCCGCAGAGCGGCGTCTATCTTCGGCTATATCATCCTGCCATTTCTGAAATCTATCAGGATCAACGGTATTGCCGTTTTCCGTATTCTTCCACGTTCCGGTTTTACCATCATACTCTATTTCCGTGCTGCGACCATCAGTCGATCCTACCAGAACCTTTTTTTCACCATCGCGGGGAAAACCGTCAGGAGCTGTGACTTCTCCTGTTTGGGTAGGTGCGTTTGTTGGTTCTTGCCCTTGAGTAGACGGCATCTTCACTGCCTTATCACCTGGTTTAGGTATGGTCTCTCCCGGTTTTTGTTCAACCGGCCCAGGCGCTCCATCCTGACCCGCCGACGGTGTTTTATTTACTCCATGATGTTTCAAAGTATTCATCGGATCTTCCGGTCCAATAATCCCAGAATCGCTTTCCGGCGTGGTCGGTTTAGCTGTTGGTGTATCAGTCGCCCACGGTTTGGCACCATACTTTTCAAGGGTTCTGGGATAAGGCTCTCCAAGTGGAGGTTTAGTGGGCTTCCATTCCCCGATGACTACCGGCCCGCCATCAAAGGGGTTGCGAGTATCAACATTGAAGGGGCTGTCACCTTCAGTGGGGTTTTCACTCCAGTGTCTGCCCTCACGGTTGTAGCCATCGCTGTTATAACCGCTCCAATGATAGCCATCTTTGCTGTAGCCCTGACGGTTAAATCCCCATGGGTCGTAACCGCCGCGACTATAGCCTTCATAATTGAAGCCTTCCCGGTCATAACCATCCTTATCAAAGCCATCTTTGTTAAAGCCCTGTTTATCATAACCGTATTCATCATAGCCGTCGTGCTGTTTACCTTCTTTGTCAAACCCTTCCCGATTATAACCTGCCTTATTGTAACCAGCCTGATCATAACCTTCCCGGTCAAAGCCTGCTTTGTCGAGGCCATTGCGTCCAAAGCCGTCTTTATCCCAACCATCACGGTTATAGCCGTTCTTATCATAACCCTGTTCATCGTATGCCGCGGCAGTGGTTGATACACTAGAGGCTTCCTTTGAGACTACAGCACCCTCACCAACAATCAAATCCTTGCCTGATTCGAGCTTCTCCAGTTCACTGGTGTCGATAGATATCCCCGCATCCTTAGAGACTGAAGCTGGGAGACTAATGCCCGCTTCATCAGCCTTATCTATGATAAGTCCCGATCCTGCTATAGCTTTTGTAGCTTCAGTGATATTGCCTACCGTAAGTGGCTTTTGACCTTTGAACATGTCCACAGTATCTATAAAACCATCGATAGGAGCAGGTGGGGCATTGGGATAATCGTCCTGCCGGCCAATATCGATCTCCGGTTCACGTCGTCTTCTGCCTAATTGCGTAACATCCGGGGTTACACTGGTCCGAGCAGTACCTCCCATCGGGGAACTTCCTCCGCCTAATGGTGATCCGCCACCAGTTGGTGCTAATGGTGTCCCGCCGGGAGGTGCAAATCCACCCCCGCCTAATCCGGCCAGGGCTCCCATTCCAGTAGCAATCAAACCGGGTATAACCACACCAACTACGGCTTCTGTTATATTGGCTGGACCGGGAATGTTTCCTACTGAACCAACCCCGGCCTGGCTTTCCGTTTGGCTGTTTCCACCTGTTTTGCCAGATCCGCCCGGAGTAGCAGTCAAATCCTTAATCGAGCCGCTGGTAATCTCGAAGTGCGGTGTCGCATGGACTTGACCCATGCCTCTGCCCCCGGATTCGGCATTTGCCGACCAGGTAGACGGATCGGAATCCACTACGGTATATGTACCGGCAGGAAGAACCACGTTCGGGGATACTTCCCAGTTGGCATTAGGCACCCCTCCCATACCCGGAGTGCCGCTTGCCTGCCATGGTCCATAAATTTTGCCATTCTGATCCCGCACAGCTATCGTACCTAATTTTGCTCCTTTGCCCTTGTTCCAATGATAATTTCGGATGTAAGTAAGCAAATGTGGTCCATTTAAACTGAAAGTGGTAGGAGCAGTCGGTCCATTTTGCACCCCGGCAATATTGTCGGTATTGGATACAGCTACCGGCTTATCTAACGCTTTCCCTGTCACAACAGCTGCGCTGGCAGGAACTAATTCCTTATCTGCAACCGATGCCCCATCAATCTTAGGTGCCGGCTGCTTTAAGAGGCCATTGCGTTCCAGTCCATCCAGCAAGGATTGCGCCAATCTTTTGGCGGTCTGCATATCACTGGCAATACTATTGCCTGATTTA
>Ga0074193_1001407_pt1 | contig 29502 bp, 27 predicted proteins | sample EPASupsiteHSE605_FD_64523 | JGI IMG/M metagenome (GOLD analysis project Ga0074193, IMG submission 64523) | Bioremediated contaminated groundwater from EPA Superfund site, New Mexico - Sample HSE6-05 | ecosystem: Environmental > Aquatic > Deep subsurface > Groundwater > Contaminated ... | reverse complement strand
GGGGAGGGAACCCCTTTTTGCAAAAAGGGGTTCCCTCCCCCGGTTCCTACGTTCACCCCCATCGGCGCCATTGCCCTGGTCGGGGCGCGGGGGGGGATGGGACGCCTGTTCACGCAACGTTGCCGGGCGGCCGGCGTCGGGGTGCGGGAGCTGGACAGGCCGCTGACGGATGCGGGCATTGCCGCGGCGGTGGCGGGCGCGGACATGGTGCTCGTGTCCGTGCCGGTTTACGCCACGGCCGAGGTGGCCAGGCTTGTGGCCGGGCACATGGGCAAGGGGCAGATCCTGGCGGATGTCGGATCGGTCAAGACGCTGCCCATCGCCGGCATGGTGGAGCATCACGCCGGGCCGGTGGTCGGCACGCATCCGCTGTTCGGGCCCGCGCCGGGTCCTGGGGATGCGCTGCGGGTGGCGGTCATGGACGGCCGGCCGGGGGAGGATGTCCGGGCCACCGAGGCCGTGGCCGACTGGTGCCGGCGGCTGGGGTTTGAGCCGTTTGCCTCCGACGCCGAAGAGCATGACCGGGCGGCGGCCTATGTGCAGGGACTCAATTTCGTCACCACCCTGGCCTATCTGGCGGCCCAGTCGGCCGGCGGCGCGGTGTCGAAGTATCTGACGCCGTCGTTTGAGCGGCGGCTGGCGGCGGCCGAAAAACTCATCACCAAGGACGCGGGGCTTTTCACCGCGCTGTTCGAAGCCAATCCGTACAGCCACGAGGCCGTACGCAACTACCGGAGTTTCCTCAATCTCGCCGCCGGCGGCGACGTGGACCTGCTCGTTCGCCGCGCCGAGGCGTGGTGGACCGCCAAGACGGAAAAAAAGGACAATCCATGAGCGCGATTACCCTTATGCAGGAAGGCACGTGGCTGCCGGCCGATGTGCAGACGCCGATCAGCCTTTTTCTCGGGCTGGTGGGCGAGCGGCCGGGCATTCTTCTTGAGAGCGCCGAGGTGGACGGACGGCTTGGCCGCTACAGCCTGATTGCCTGGGACTTCCGGCTGCGCCTGCGCCTCAGGGACGGCCTTCTGGACGTCAGCGCCCGCGACGCCCGGCTGGCCCCGCTTGAGGCCTACGCCGGCCAGGGCTTCATGGAGGGCATGCGGGGCATTCTGGCCGATCTCAAGGTGCTGGCCCCGGAAGGCTTTGCCGACGTGCCGCCCATCACCCGTTCCCTGGTCGGCTATTTCGGCTACGGGCTGGCCGGCATCTTCGAGCCCAGGCTGGCCAGGGTGCTGCCGCCCGAGGAAGCGGAGTTCTGTCTGGTGCTGCCGGGACAGGTGGTGCTCTTTGACCACGTCAAGCACCGCTGCCTGCATCTGTCCCTGGACGAGGGCAAGAAGGCCAGGATCAACTACGCCAACATTTTCGCGCCCATGGAGCGGCCGGAACTGGGCAGGGTCATCAACGCGCCCGACGCCGAGGGCTACATGGACGCGGTGGCCAGGTGCAAGGAGATGATCCGGGCCGGCGAGTGCATCCAGACGGTGCTCTCCACGCAGTTTTCCGCGCCCTTTGGCGGCGACCCGTTTGTGGTCTATCGGCGGCTGCGGCAGGTGAACCCCTCGCCGTACATGTTTTTCATGCGCCTGCCGCGGGTGACGCTGCTTGGCTCGTCGCCGGAGCTTTTGATCCGCTGCCGCGACGGCGAGCTGACCACCTGCCCCATTGCCGGCTCCCGGCCGCGCGGCGCAACCCCGGAGCAGGACGACCGGCTCTCCGAGGAGTTGTTGGCCGATCCCAAGGAACGGGCCGAGCACGTCATGCTGGTGGACCTGGGCCGCAACGACCTGGGCCGCATGGCCACGCCGGGTTCGGTCAAGGTCGAGAAATTCATGGCCGTGGAGCGCTTCTCCCACATCATGCATATCGTCTCCTACGTCACGGCCCGGTTGCAGGACGGCCTGGACGCCCTGGACGTGCTCAAGTGCGCCTTCCCGGCCGGCACGCTGTCCGGCGCGCCCAAGGTCCGGGCCATGGAGATGATCGCGGAGCTGGAGCGCCAACTGCCGCGCGGGCCGTACGCCGGCTGCATCGGCTGGATCGGCCTGGACGAGGGCCGCGTGAACCTGGACACGGGCATCACCATCCGCAGCATGTGGATTCGCGACGGCATGGCCACGTGGCAGGCCGGGGCCGGCATCGTCTACGACTCCGTTCCGGCCAAGGAATGGATGGAGTGTCAAACCAAGGCCCGGGTCATTGCCGAGGTGCTGGCCGCCAAGGAGGAAGGCGATGTTTTTACTTATTGACAACTTCGACTCGTTCACCTTCAACGTGGTCCAGGCCTTCCAGCAGCTTGGCCACGACCCGGTGGTGAAAAAAAACGACGATCCCGACATCCTGGAACTGGCCGGTTCGGGCAGACTGGAGACGGTCTGCATCTCGCCCGGGCCGAGCAATCCGGCCAATGCCGGGCTGTGCCTCAAATTCCTGGAGCTTTTGCCCAAGGAGGTTCCAGTCTTCGGCGTCTGTCTGGGCCATCAGATCCTGGGGCATTTTGCCGGCGCGCCGGTGGTTGTGGCCGACCGCATCATGCACGGCAAGACGTCCGACGTGTTCCACCGGGAGACCGGGCTTTTCACCGGCCTGCCGAACCCGATGGAGGTCTGCCGCTACCATTCGCTGATCGTGCTGGCGGGCAAGGCCCCGGAGAAACTGGAAATCACGGCCTGGACGGAACAAAACGAGGTGATGGGGCTGCGCTACCGCGACCGCCCGTGGGTTGGCGTGCAGTTTCACCCGGAATCGGTGTTCACGCCCGACGGCATGAAACTCATCGGCAATTTTCCGGATAAAATTCTTTAAAGGACCATGCCATTGAATACCGTCCCCGCCCTGCTCAAGAAGGCCAACGACAGTCTCCACGCCGCCCGGCTGCTGGCTGGCGAGGGGTTGTTCGATTTCGCCACGGGCCGGGCCTGTTTCGCCATGCACTACGTGGCCGAAGCCTTTCTGCTGACGCTGCGGCTCAGCGTGCTCGATCCCGAAGGCGTGGCCGACGCCTTCGGGCAGCGCTTTGCCCACACCGGCGTGCTGCCGCCCATCTTCCACCGCTGGCTCGTCGAGGCGAAGGAACTGGGGCGACGCGCCGAATACGAGACCGATACCGGCATCACCGCCGACATCGTGGCCGAGCAGCTCGACCGGGCCAGGGCCTTTTACGCCCTTGGCCGCGAGGAACTGTCGGACGCGACCAAATAACGCCGCATCGCCCGAAAGGAGCCGTACCGTGGAAAAACACGTCGAATGCCTGGAACTGCTGGCCATGGGCAAGGACCTGCCCCCCGAACTCGCCGCCCACGCCTTCCGGGCCATGTACACCGGGGCAATGCCCGCGTCCTGCGTCGGCGCGTTCCTGATGGGCCTCAAGACCAAGGGCGAATCCGCCGTGGAGATCGCGGCCGGCGTCACCACCGCCCTGGAGGAGGCCCGCCTTGTCCAGGGACTGGCCGGCGCGCGCATCGACACCGCCGGCACCGGCGGCGACAACACCTGCTCGTTTAACTGCTCCACCGCCGTGGCCCTGTATCTGGCAGCCCTTGGCCACAAGGTCGTCAAGCACGGCAACCGGGCCGTGTCCAGCTCCTGCGGCAGCGCCGACGCCGTGGAATCGCTGGGCTTCACCCTGGTGGTCGAACCCGAGGCCGTGGCCGCCGAACTGGACAAACACAACTTCGTCTTTCTCTTCGCCCCCAACTACCACCCGGCCTTCAAGCGCATCGGCCCCATCCGCAAGGAACTCGGCGTGCGTTCGCTGTTCAACCTCATGGGACCGCTTCTCAATCCCGCCCGCCCCACCCACCAGATCCTCGGCGTGCCCACCTCGCGCCACGTGCGCCTCATGGCCGAGGTCCTGGCCCTGACCGGCCTGTCCCACGGCGCGGTGGTCCACGGGGCCGGCGGTTTCGACGAACTGACCCCTTTCGGCCCGGCCGACGTCTGCTGGCTGCGCGACGGCTGGATCAAATGCGAACGCATCGATCCGGTGAAACTGGGCATCCCGGCCGGCAAACCGGCCGAGGTGGTGGTCGCCGGCCGCGACGAGGCCGTCGCCGTGCTCAAGGACGTGCTGGCCGGCAAAGGCAACCAGACCATGCGCGACATGGTGGCGCTCAACCTCGGCTGCGCCCTGCATCTGCTTGAAGAGGGACTCAGCCTCAAACAGGGCGTGGCCAGGGCCCGCGACGCCGTGGCCGCCGGCGCGGCCGCCGCGTTTTTCAAGGACGTGTTCCATGCTTGAGAAATTCCGGGCCGCCAAAGCGCCCGAAATAAAACGCCTCAAAGCCCTTGAGGCGTCCCAGGAGCTGCCGACGCCCTACGCCGGGCCGCGCCCCTCCTTCTCCGACGCCCTGCTGGCCAAGGCCCCCATCGCCGTCATTGCCGAATACAAACGGGCCTCGCCGTCGGCCGGCGACATCAACCTGGGCCTGTCCCCGGAAGCGGTGGCCGCCATGTACGCCGCCTCCGGGGCCGCCGCCATCTCCGTTTTGACCGAGGAGACCTACTTCAAAGGCTCCATCGACTATCTGGAGACCATAAGCGGCGCGGGCCTGCCCATGCTGCGCAAGGACTTCCTGCTCCACCCGCTGCAGGTGGTCGCCACCGCCGCCACCAGGGCCTCGGCCCTGCTGCTGATCGTACGCATGCTCACCGACGTCGAACTGGCCGACATGATCGGCCTGACCTACGATCTCGGCCTCGAAGCCGTGGTCGAGGTCTTCGACGAAACCGACCTCCAACGGGCCGAAGCGGCCGGGGCGCGCATCATCCAGGTCAACAACCGCGACCTCGATACGCTGGCCACCGATCTGGCCGTCTCCCGCCGGCTGGTCGCCCGCAAACGCCCGGGACGCATCTGGATCTCGGCCAGCGGCATACAGACCCGGGCCGACGTCCTCAATATGGCGAGCCTCGGCTACAACGCCGTGCTCGTCGGCACCTCCGTCATGGCCGGGGAAGACCCCGGCGCGGCCCTGGCCCTGCTTGCCGGCAAGGATGCGGCATGAGCCCGCTGCTGGTCAAAATCTGCGGCATGACCCGCCCCGAGGACGTCGTCGGCTGCACCGAGGCCGGCGCGGACCTGCTGGGTTTCATCTTCGCCGCCAAAAGCCCCCGCTGCCTGACCCCGGGCCAAGCCGCCGCCCTGCCCCGGACCCCGGCCAGACGCGTCGGCGTCTTCGTCGAACAGACCCGGGACGAAGTGCTGGAAATCATGCGCACGGCCAACCTGGACATGGCCCAGCTCCACGGCGGCCAGTCCCCGGAATTCTGCCGCGCCGTCGGCCCCGGCCGGGTCATCCGGGCGTTCTGGCCCCAGAAACACCCGGACATCGCCAGCCTCGCCGCCGAAATCGCCGCCTTCGAAGGGTCCATCCGCTTCGCCCTGCTCGACGCCGGCGCCTCCGGCGGCGGCCACGGCATATCCCTCGATTTCGCCGCCCTGACCGGGCTGGCCCCGCCCATGCCCTGGCTGCTGGCCGGAGGCCTGGGGCCGGACAACGTGGCCGAGGCCGTCCGCATCGCCAAGCCAAACGGCGTTGACCTCAACTCCGGCGTCGAGTCGTCCCCCGGGCTCAAGGAGTTGGCAAAAGTCCGGAGGTCCCTTTGGGCCGTGAAAGGGCAATAAAGGGAGAGGCGACCCAATCGGGGCTCCGCCCCGAACCCCGCCGGGGGGCATCATGCCCCCCGGCCCCCCTCGCCTGTCGAGGGACCGACAGAAACGTCGCGCACCACGCGAAGCCCGTTAAAAGTTTTTTGGAAGGGGTCCGGGGAAACCTTTTTTGAAAAAAAGGTTTCCCCGGCCGCCGGAGGCACACCACAATGCACAAAGGATATTACGGCGATTTCGGGGGGCAGTTCGTCCCGGAACTCCTCATGCCGCCGCTGCTGGAACTGGAAGAGGCCATGCGCACCATCGTGCCGGGCGAGCCGTTCCAGGCCGAACTCAACGCGCTTCTGGCCGATTACGTCGGCCGGCCGTCGCCGCTGTACCGCTGCCCCAACCTCTCGAAAGAGCTGGGGTTCGACCTGTGGCTCAAGCGCGAGGATCTCAACCATACCGGCGCGCACAAGATCAACAACACCATGGGCCAGGGGCTTTTGACCAAGTACATGGGCAAACAGGTGCTGCTGGCCGAGACCGGGGCCGGCCAGCACGGCGTGGCCACGGCCACGGCCGCCGCCATGCTCGGGCTTGACTGCATTGTCTACATGGGGGCCGAGGACGTGGTGCGCCAGTCCCACAACGTCAAGCGCATGAAGCTCCTGGGCGCGACGGTGGTCCCCATCGAGTCCGGCACCAAGACGCTCAAGGACGCCATCAACGCGGCTCTTCGCTACTGGATCGCCGAACAGCGCACCACGCATTACTGTTTCGGCACGGCGGCCGGGCCGCATCCCTTCCCGCTGCTGGTGCGCCAGTTCCAGGCCGTCATTTCCCTGGAAGCCCGGGCCCAGTGCCTGGAAAAGATGGGCCGGCTGCCGGATTACGTGGTGGCCTGCGTGGGCGGCGGTTCCAACGCCATCGGCATGTTCCACCACTTCGTGCCGGATGCGGGCGTGAGGCTCATCGGCGTCGAGGCCGGCGGCACGGGCGAACCGGGCTGCTGCAACTCCGCGCCGATAAGCCTCGGCACGCCGGGCGTGCTGCACGGCATGCGCTCCATGCTGCTGCAGACCACCGAAGGGCAGATCATGCCCTCGCACTCGGTATCCGCCGGCCTGGACTATCCGGGCGTCGGCCCCGAGCACGCCCACCTGCACGACATCGGCCGGGTACGCTACGACATTGCCGTGGACGCCGAGGCGCTTGGCGCGTTCGAGGCGCTTTGCCGCCGCGAGGGCATCATTCCGGCCCTTGAGAGCTGCCACGCCGTGGCCTGGGCCATCAAACACGCCCCGGAGATTCCCAAGGGATCGCAGGTGGTGGTGTGCCTGTCCGGCCGGGGCGACAAGGACCTCGGCATCATCGAGGAATACGAGCGCAAACAGCAAGGGGCCAAGGCATGAGCCAATCCATACTGACCACGCGCATCATGGAAGCGCTGGCTGCCGGACGAAAGGCGCTGATTCCCTTTCTGCCGGGCGGCTTCCCGGACAAGGTCCGGTTTTTCGACGAATTGGCGGCGCTGGATGCCGGCGGGGCCGACATCATCGAGATCGGCGTGCCCTTTTCCGATCCCGTGGCCGATGGGCCGGTGGTGGAAAAGGCCTCCCTCGACTGCCTGCTTAACGGCACCTGCCTGTCCTGGCTGCTGGCCGAACTGGGCAAGCGCAAGGGCCAGTACCGGGCCGGGCTGGTGCTGATGGGCTATTACAACCCGTTTTTGCAGTACGGCCTGGAGCAACTGGCCGAGGATGCGGCCGAGGCCGGCGTGGCCGGCTTCATCGTGCCCGACGTGCCGCTTGAGGAGACCGGCCCCTTGCGGCAGGCCCTCGACAAGCACGGCCTGGATCTGATTCCCCTGGTCGGGCTCAACACCCCGGAGGACCGGCTGGCCGCCTATGCCAGGCAGGCCCGGGGCTACGTCTACTTCGTCTCGGTGCTTGGCACCACGGGCATGCGCGAATCGCTGCCCACGGAAATCAAGGACCGGCTGACCGCCGTGCGCCGGTTGTTTTCCGTGCCCGTGGCCCTGGGATTCGGCATCAAATCCCCGGACCAGCTCACCGCTTTTGGCGACCTCGTCGACGGCGTGGTCTTCGGATCGGCGCTGATCGCCCACATCGACGCCGGCGGCACGGCGGCCGAATTCATGCAGCGCTGGCGCAGCTGACCGCAACGGACACGGGCGGCCGGGGACGCGTTCCCCGGCCTCGGGCCGTCCGGCCGGAATGCGACCCGGCCGGGCGGCAAACCCTGTCGCGGGAAGCCGCCATGCATCTCGAACCCTACCTCGTCTATCTGACGGCCGCGTCCGTCGGCATGCTCACCCCCGGCCCGGCCATGCTCCAGGCCATGACGCTCGGCATGCGCCATGGTCCGCGGCCGGTGGCGGCCGTGGCCCTGGGCAACGTCTGCGCCGCCATGGTCCAGGTGGCGGCCGTGTTCTGGGGCCTGTCCCTGCTGGCCCGCAGCCCCTGGCTGCTGCGCCTGATCGGACTTGTCGGCGCAGCCTATCTGGCCTGGCTTGGGCTGCGGTTGTGGCGCGCCCCGGGCGGCCCGGGCCTTGCGGCCGGCGGCGGCGACGCCCGGGCCGCGCCGTCGCCGGCCTCGCTTTTCAACCAGGGGGCGCTGGTCTCCCTGGCCAATCCCAAAGCCTGGGGATTCCTGACGGCCATGCTGCCGCCCTTTGCCGCCGGCGGCCTGCCGGACGCGGCCGTGCTGGCCGTCCTGGCCGCGCCCATCGCCGTGCTGGCCTACGGCGGCATGATGGCCTACGCCGTCTTCGGCTCATGGCTGGCCCGGATGCTGGACTCGCCCGGGGCCATGCGGCGCTTTTTCCGGGTCATGGCCGCGACGCTGTGGCTGTGCGCGGCCTATTTCGCCGGCTGGGGATTATAATTGCGGCAACGCGCTGGTTGTCCGGGTGTTTTTGGGGTATGGCGCAGAAAACCGAAAGGATGCGCCATGCCCCCCACAAACGGGATACTCTTTGTCGACGACGACCCCTCCGTGCTCGACTCCCTGCGCCGCAGCCTGTGCCGCGACTATGCGGTGACCACGGCCTGCGGTCCCGAAAAAGGACTGGCCGCCCTGCGCGAACAGGGGCCCTTTGCCGTGCTGGTGTCGGACCTGCGCATGCCGGAAATGAACGGCGTGGCCTTTCTCAAGGCGGCCAAGGCCGTCGCCCCGGACGTCGTGCCCATCCTGCTGACCGGCCATGCCGATCTGGAGAACGCCATGGCGGCCGTCAACGAAGGCCACATCTTCCGGTTTCTGACCAAGCCCTGCCCCGTCCCCACCCTGACCCTGGCCCTGGACGCGGCCCTGGAGCAATTCCGGCTGGCCGAGGCCGACAAGGAACTGATGCGGGTGACCCTGGAAAACGCCCGCCTGACCGAGGACGTGGAACGCATCATGCGCCATGACCTCAAGTCGCCGCTGACCACCATCATCGGCCTGCCCCAGGTGCTGCGCATGTCGGACAACCTCGACGACGACCAGCGCGAAATGCTGTCCATGATCGAACAGGCCGGCTACACCATGCTGTCCATGGTCAACCTGTCCACGGCGCTGTTCAAGATGGAACGCGGGCAATATGCGCTGGAGCCGGCCGCGGTGGACATCGTGCCCGTGGTGCGCAAGCTTTTCGCCATCCAGGCGGATGCGGCCAGGAGCCGCAATCTGGTCCTGATCCTGCTTGTCGAAGGCCGGCCGGCCACGGAGGAAAGCGCATTTTCCGTCTGGGGCGAGGAGTTGCTCTGCTATTCCATGCTGGCCAATCTGCTGGCCAACGCCGTGGAAGCCTCGCCGGACTACTCGCCCGTCGTGGTGGACCTGCGCCGGGACGACGGCATGGCGATCCTGGAAATCCGCAACCAGGGAGCCGTGCCGGAAGCGGTCCGGGATCGGTTTTTCGAGAAATACGCCACCGCCGGCAAAACCAAGGGCACCGGACTGGGCACCTATTCGGCCTGGCTCATCGCCCGGGCCCACCGGGGCCTGATCAGCATGCGCACCGACGAAACGGCGGGCACGGCGGTCACGGTCACCTTGCCAGCCACCTGACCACGGCCGGCCGGGCCACGACCTCGGCCACCTTTTTGTGCAGGACGATCGGGGCGAACGGTTTGACGATGTAATCGGTCACCCCGGCGGCGATGGCCGACAGCACATGCTCCTCGCCGGACTCGGCCGTGACCATCACCACCGGCATTTCTTCGTACGCCTCGCTTTGGCGGATGCGTTCGAGCAGGTCCAGTCCCGACATATGGGGCATGTTCCAGTCGAGCAGGAGCAGATCGACGCGCGTATCGTTGATGATCTTCCAGGCGGCCTCGCCGTCCTCGGCAAAAAGGATGTTTGTAATCCCGAGTTGACGCAGGAAGTAGGCAATGGTTTTGCGCATGACGTGATGGTCGTCCACCACCAAAATGGCCATGCCAGGGGGAATGAGCACGAGCCGTCTCCTTTGTTCCCGACGCGCCAGATCTCCAAAGGCAACGATTTACAACCAAGGCCGGAGTACGCCAATCTCGTCAAAACAAGCACTTCTCAAAGCTATACGGCCTTTCCACCACTATCGCCGAACCGTTTCAGGCAGCAGGTCGTTGCGCCCCCAAAGGCCGCCATCACGAATTCCTGCCGACGCATCGCTTCCTCTCGCCAAAATGGGGCAAAAAACACCGCCGTGGGGCTGCCGGCAAGCCCCTGGCCCGGCAGGGCTGATTCCAGTTCTACTTCAAAAGTGAAGCCGACATGAGAATATCGTATTGCTATAGTTATATTTTTTTCAAAATACAACTGACGTTGTGTTTTAAATTTGGTATGACCCGCGCCGTTCAGAATTGCCTGGACGGCGCGGACCATGCAGAACTGCCGCGACCGGACCGCTACCCGGCTTGCAGCTCGTTGATCAGCGCCTGCAGCACCTGGGCCTGCTCGGCCAGCTCGGACACGGCATGGGCGGACTGGCGCATGGCTTCCGACACCTCCGAGGAAATGCGGTTGATGTCCTCGACGCTCCTGTTGATCTCCTCGCTGGCCGAGGACTGCTCCTCGGCGGCCGTGGCAATGGAGCGGACCTGATCGGTGGCGTCTTCCACAAGGCGCACGATCTCTTTGAGGGCCGCGCCTGAGTCATTGGCCAATTCCGTGGCCTCGCTGATCAGGCGCGAGGCGCTTTCGAAATTGTCGACATTTTTCTTGGTGCCCTGCTGGATGCCCGTGATGGCATCCCCGACCTCCCTGGTGGCGGACATGGTTTTTTCCGCCAGCTTGCGGACCTCGTCGGCCACCACGGCAAACCCCCGCCCGGCCTCGCCGGCCCGGGCGGCCTCGATGGCGGCGTTGAGCGCCAGCAGGTTCGTCTGGTCGGCGATATCGTTGATGACGACCATGATCTGGCTGATGTTGCCGGCCTGCCGGCCCAGGGCATGCATGTCGCGGGTCAGCTCCGTGGCCTGGGCCATCACGTGGCCGATGCTTTGCACGACCTTCTCGACGACGCCCGCGCCCTTCTCGGCTTTCTGCCGGGCGTCGTGCACCGTTTCGGCGGCCCGGCCGGCATTGCGGGCGACCTCCAGGACCGTGGCGTTCATCTCCTCCATGGCCGTGGCGGTCTCGCCCGTGCGCCGGGCCTGCTCCTCGGCGCCCTGGCTGGATTCGGCCACCTGGGCCGACAGTTCCTCGGAGGCCGAGGAAACGATGGAGACCACGCCTTCAAGCTTGCCGGCAGCGGCCAGCATGCCGTCCCGCTTGGCCGTCTCGGCCCGGGCCCTGGCCTCGTCGGCCTGGACCGTGGCCTGTCGGGCCAATTCGGTCTGCTCCTCGGCTTCACAGGTTTTGCGCTCCGACGTTTCAATCATGGCTTTGAGCTTGCCGACCATGACGTTGAGGGACTCGGACAACGCGCCAAGCTCGTCATGCCGGCCAAGGGCCAGCAAGCGCCCCAGTTCGCCCTCGGCCACGGCCCCGGCGAACGTCACGCATTTGCCGAGGTCGGCAATAATCTTTCGGGCGATCAGGACGAGGATGCAGCAGACCAGCACGGTGCCGACGCCGCCGAAAAGCAGCGTTGCATTGCGCACGGCCACACAGGACTTGGCGATGTCCTCGGCGTTGACCGTGACCGCCACGGTCCAGCCCGTGACCTTGTCCCTGGCGACAATGGCCGCCTTTTCCACGCCGTCTATGCGGTATTCGACCACGCCCCGCTGCACGGCCAACAGCTTCCGGCCCCAGTCGTAATCGCCTATCTTGAATTTGAGGATGCGGTCACTGTCGGGATGGCTGAACACCACGCCCCCTTTGTCCACAACATAGGCGTAGCCGCTCTGGCCCACCCGGACCGGAGCGACCATATCCTCGGTGAATTTCGCCAGATTGACGCGCGCGACAAGGACCCCGGCGATCTTTCCGGCGGATTTGACCGGCGCGGCCACAAGAAACACCGGCTTCCCCGTCGAACGGCTCAGCAACGGCTCGGAGAGATTGGCCTCGCCCTGCATGGCCCGCTGATAATACTCCCTGTCGGCGTAACTTCCGGTGATTTTCGGGTCCGTTGACAGCAAGACAGTTCCTTTTTCATCCAACAGGAACCCATCGTCAATGGAGTTGTCAAAAGCAAGCACTTCCCTGATGGCGGTCAGGGCCGCCTGCTTCGACGCCTCGTCATGTTCTTTCAACGCATAGTACGACACAATGCCGGAACTCCTACTTTGCGTCAGAACAATATTTTGAATATCCTCCGTATAAATACTCAAACCCTTACAGACGGAATCCGCAATATACTGGGAGGAATTGATCAGTTCAACCCAGATATTCTGAGAGGCTTCCCTATATGAAAAGACACCGGCCATGACCATGCTGACAACGATTGACGCAATTGTCGGCAAGAGGAGCTTTGTTTGCAAACCAAGCTTCATTTCAAAACCATCCTGGTAAAATGTAGCACAAAGGGGACGCAACCCTGCCGGCGGCCAAAAACCGTCTGTCCAACCTCTACCCAGCCTGAACGCTTAGTTCAATATCCCGGGAAGGATATTATCCTACGCCCCAGGAAGGGCAAGCCTGCCGACAAAGCAGTTCACAGTGCAAACGAAGCAACCGTAAAACATGCGCACGAGCGTCTTGGCAGAGAAAAAAACAGCAACAATCCGCCCCGCCGCCGGCCGACAATGCCACGCAACGCGCCGCAAGCCCCGACATCCTCGCCAACGGCTTGTTCCATTCGACATTCCCCTTTCCAGCAAGGCAAAACAGCCCGACGGCCGGCAACGCGCTCCGACATTGGGCGGCCGCCGCCCGGCAGGGCGTCCCAACCACAGCCGCCGGCCGTTTTTCCACTTCCAAATCCACCCGGTTTTCTCTAGTGTCGTGTATACATGCGTCTGCAACAAACGGTCAACCCGCAACATAGCTTATACATTCACGACACCACGACAACCAGATTGCGGAGCGGATGCAAGGCCGCCCGAAACCATATCGTTCCTTTTCCAACCCCGGGGCATCCGCCCTGTCGCCACAACCCGCCAAACCATCTCCAAACGCCTCGGATGCGCTGGGCACGGAGGGTATCAGCCTGAATTTAAAACAATTCATAGACTGGTCCGAAATCCAGAACATGGTTGAAGCGAATTATGCCGCCTCCGGGATGCCCCTGGGCATCATTGATTCAAACGATGGCTCCGTGTTGGCCGGGGCCGGCTGGCAACGCGTCTGCCTCGATTTCCACCGGGAAAATCCGTTGACCCTGGCCCGCTGCAAGGAAAGCGACGCAACCATCAAAGACCATATCCAGGATGGCGTTCCCTACGGATACAAGTGCAAAAACGGCCTGTGGGACATCGGCATCCCCATCGTTGTCGGAGCGGATCATGTGGCCACCTTGTTCCTGGGCCAATTCTTCTACGACGACGAGGAAATCGACATAGAACGATTCGTGAATCAGGCCAGGGCCTACGGCTTTGACGTCGACGACTACCTGGCGGCGGTCAGAGCCGCACCCCGCCTGACACGGAGCAAAGTCAACAACATTTTGAGATACAACACGGCGTTCGCAAACTTCATTGCCCATTTCATCATGCAAAAGCTCAACGCCATCCAGGAGACAGAGGCCCGGGTATGCCTGCAAAATGAAGCGGACAAGCAGGCGCTCGTCCTGAACAAATTCGTGGACATCTCCCCGAATCCCGTCTTTGTGAAGGATAACGAGCTGAGGTACACCCAGTGCAACGATTCGTTTTTGTCGTTGATCGGGATGGAAAGGGACAAACTCCTGGGACACTCCGTCTTCGATCTCTATCCCCACGATCTCGCCATCGTGTACGACCAGATGGACAGAGATCTCTTAAGCAAACGAGGCCTCCAGGTTTACGAGTCCAAGGTCGTAAGCCGGACCGGCGACCTGCACTATGTCATCTTCAACAAAAGCGCGATCACCGGCCCTGGCGGCGAGACGCACGGCATCATCGGCATTGTGACGGTCATCGACGAACTGAAAAACAAAGAGTTCGAGTTGCGCAGCGCCAGACAGGAGGCCGAAAAGGCCAATCAGGCCAAAAGCAGATTCCTGGCCAATATGAGCCATGAAATCCGCACGCCCCTCAACGGCATCATCGGCATGCTGCAACTGTTGCGGACCACACCCCTGGACATGGAGCAAAAGGAATACCTGGAAGCCTCCCTGAAATCCTCCAGAAGACTGACCGGGCTGTTGTCCGACCTGCTCGACCTCTCGCGGATTGAAGCCGAAAGGATCGTCATTCAGGCAAAACTGTTCGACATGCGCGACCTGCTCGACTCGATTGCCGACCTCTTCCGCCTTGCCGCGCGGGAAAACAACGTCGGCCTGTTTTTCTGCCTTGAAGACGACGTGCCCGTCCACGTCATCGGGGACGAGGTCCGCATCCGCCAGATCCTGGTCAATCTTGTCGGGAATGCGGTCAAATTCACGAACCGCGGCCATGTCAACATCCATGTCTCGCTCCTGGCCGTCGTCCGGAAACGCACGGCCAAAATCCTTTTCTCCGTTGCGGACACGGGGATCGGCGTCCCGGAAGACATGCTGGCCGAGATTTTCGAACCGTTCACGCAGATCGAGGACACGTATGTCCGCCGCCATCAGGGGGCCGGACTGGGACTGTCCATTGTCAAAAAGCTGGTCCAGCTTCTGGACGGGGAAATCGGGATAGAAAGCGCCGAGGGCGTGGGCACGACCATCCTGCTCGCGCTCCCGCTGGCCTTGCCGGAGCAGGACCGGGGCCTGCCGGTTGCAACGGACAATGGCCGCGTCGTTGGCCGGGGAGGCAAAAAACGCGTTCTCGTCGTCGACGACGACGACGTCGGCCTGCGGGCCTGCCAGCGGATGATCGAAAAATTCGGGTACCCGGTCATGACCGCCCGCAACGGCCGCGAAGCCATCGAGCTTTTTCGCAATAACGAGTTCGGATTGGTGTTGCTGGATATCCAGATGCCCGTCATGGATGGCCTGGAAGCTGCAAGAACCATGCGCCGCCTTGCCAGCGACGCAGGCAAGCCGCAAACGCCCCTTGTCGCCATGACGGCCTACGCCATGGCGGGGGACAAGGAGAAATTCCTTGCCTGCGGCCTGGACGGCTACATCGCCAAGCCTTTGGACATCAACCAGTTGTCCGCCATTGTCGCGAAGTATTTATAACGCGGCCCGGACGCGCCCGGAGGGGACACGCAGGAGCGCCTCCGGCGGCCGGGAGGGGATCATCCCCTCCCGGACCCTCCCGGACGGAAAGGCAGGGCAAGGGCCGGAGACATTCACGGCTCTGGCGCCCATCCGCCGTCCCTTCCCACCTTTGCCCTCCCTATTCAGGGGGTCCGGGGGGAATGATTCCCCCCGGCCGCCGGAGGCATCCTTTCCCCTCGTTCCCCTTCGCGGCAACCGCAATGGGGAACAGGCTCTAGTCGCAACGATGGCGGCTGCAGGCCCCTTCGCGGACAAAAACCACGGATTCGGCGATATTGGTGCACTGGTCGCACACGCGTTTGAGGCCGTGGGCGATGAAGCAGACCTGCACGGCCCGCTCCACGGGCCGGGCGGCGTCGCGCATATATTCGGTCATTTCCTTGAGAATGGAGACGTTGAGCTCCAGGATGTCTTCGGACTCGTCGCACAGCCGCCGGGCCACATCCACGTCGAGGTCGGCCAGACAGGCGGCGGTCATGGCCAGGAAACTCCGGGTGGAATCGGCCAGCTCGTCAAGTTCCGAGGGCAGGGCGAAGGGCTCGAGTTCGGCCAGGATCAGGCTGCGATGGGCGACGTTGACGGCCTGATCGCCGATGCGTTCGATATCGCCCACGGCGCGCATGCAGCCGACGATGGCCCGCAGATCGCCGGCCACGGGCTGGTACAGGGCCAGCAGGCGCAGGACCTCGGCATCCAGGACGCACTCCAGGGCGTCCAGGGCGGCGTCGCCGTCGATGACGGCCCGGGCCATGGCGGCATCGCGGGCAAACACCGAGCGCAGGGACTTGTCCACAGCGACCTGCGCCATGCGAAAAGCCATCAGGATCTCGGTCTTCAGCTTTTCCAGGTCGGCCTCGATAATGCGCTCCACGGGCACCCCCCGGCTCTCCAGCCTGTTGCGAAATAGACCTGAAAATGTATCCGGCGTCACTGCCGCTGGCAAGGGGCGCGCCAAAATGTCACAATTCCCTCCCCGACGTTCCACCCGCCCGGCTTGACGCCGCCGTCCGATCGGACCAAAAACTCCGTTTACTCTCCAGAAGTCCAAGGAAGTCCCCATGTCCCGTCAAAACACCGGTTCCCCGGCCATGACGCTCGTCACCGTCTGTATCGCCCAGTTCATGGCCCCGTTCATGCTCACGGCCGTGGGCGTGGCCCTGCCGTCCCTGGGCCGGGATCTGGAGGCCACGGCCATGCAGCTCGGGCTGGTCGAACAACTCTATGTCGTGTCCCTGGCCATGGGCATGCTGGCCTTCGGCCGCTACGGCGACATCGTGGGGCAGCGCCGGGTGCTGTTGCCCGGCCTGGCCGTCTTCACCGCCCTGACCTGCTCCCTGGGCTTCGCCCAATCCGTCGGGATGATCATGCTCCAGCGGTTTTTCCAGGGACTCGGGGCCTGCATGATGCTGTCCGGCAGCCTGGCCCTGGTGGCCGCCGCCTATCCGCCGCAGCTTCGCGGCCGCAAGATCGGCCTTGTCTCGGCCGCAACGTACGCCGGCCTGTCCGTGGGGCCGGTCCTTGGCGGCTATGTGACGAGCCATTTCGGCTGGCGGGCGGTGTTTCTCATGTCCGTGCCCCTGGGCCTTGCCGCCACGGCCATGTGCCTGTCCGGCATGCGGCCGGCGCCGGGCAACGCCCGGGACGAGCGCATGGACTGGCGGGGCGGCGTGGCTTATGGCGCAAGCGTGGCGCTGTTCATGCTCGGCGCGGCCCACGCCAGGGAGCTGCCGCTGGGGCCGGCCATGCTGGCCGGGGGCCTTCTCGGGCTGGCGGTGTTCCTGCGGCTGCAGGCCCGCACCCCCTGTCCGCTGCTCGACGTGGACATGCTCGCCCGCAACCGCTTTTTCACCCTGAGCTGCTTTGCCGCCCTGGGCAACTACGCCGCCACCTTCGGCATCACCTTCATGATGAGCCTGTACCTGCAATACGCCAAAGGGATGCCGCCGCGGACGGCCGGATTTGTCCTGCTGTTCCAGCCGGTCATGCAGGTGATCGCCTCGCCCGTGGCCGGGCGGCTGGCCGACCGGTTCGAGCCGGCCCGGCTGGCCACGGCCGGCATGCTGCTCAGCTGCGCCGGGCTGCTGGCGGCCGCGGCCACCATCGGCCCGGACACGCCCGTCTGGCTGCTTGGCGGCGAGCTGATGCTCATCGGCACGGGCTTTGGCGTCTTCATCACGCCCAATTCCACGGCCATCATGGGCAGCGTGCCCAAACGCCAGTTCGGGCTGGCCTCGGGCATGATCGCCAGCATGCGCACGCTCGGCATGGCGGTCAGCATGACCAGCGTCACCCTGATCCTGTCGCTGCTCATGGGCGACGCGGCCATCACGGCCGAAACGCTGCCGGCCTTTCTGACCAGCATGCGGGTGGGGCTGACGGCGTTCGCCGTGTTTGCCTGCCTGGGGGTGATCCTGTCGCTGTGGCGGGGAAAAAGGACCGGCTCCGCTGTCGGCGTGGGCGGAAGCCCGTGCCGCCGGGACGACGGCTAGGGTCTGTTCACAAGAGCGCCTCCGGCGGCCGGGAGGGGATGATCCCCTCCCGGACCCTCCCCGGCGGAAAGCCCTACGACGGCTACGCCGTGAGGAAGAATTTGTTTTCCGTCCAGGGGGGCCGGGGGGCATGATGCCCCCCGGCCCCCGGACTCCTTCGGCGAACATGCCGCAGGGGAGCCCGACTCTATCGGGCAATTATTTATAATAGATCTTTATTTCATTTGTCCCGGGGGTGTCGTTGCCCGGGGTGGGACGACCGGCGGTGATGACCAGGGGGGCGCCGGCGGCGAAGTCCGGGTTGCCCTGGACAAAGGCTTCCACGCGTTCCATGTGGTCGGCTTCGCCGGTCTCGATCAGCCGGGGCTTGACGCCCCAGGCGAAATTGAGAAACCGCATGACCCGGGAATCCGGGGTCAGGGCGTAGATGTGCTGGCGCGGCCGGCGGCTGGAGGTCAGCCGGGCGGTGGTGCCGCTGACCGTGTGGCAGATCAGGGCCTGGCTTTCCAGGTTGTCCGCCACCAGACAGGCCGAATAGGCCACGAACTTGCTCGGGTTCTTCTCGCGCTTGGGCGCGTAGGGCGCGGCAATGCGCTCCAGATAGTATTCCAGGGCGTTGTCGGAAATTTCCCGCATGACCTTGACCGTCTCCACCACGTGATCGCCCACGGCCGTCTCTTCCGAGAGCATGACGCAGTCGGCCCCGTCCAGGATGGCGTTGGCCACGTCCGTGGATTCGGCCCGGGTCGGGATCGGGTTCTTGACCATGGACAACAGCATCTGGGTGGCCACGATCACCGGCCGCTGGGCATGGCGGCAGGCCCGGATGATCTTTTTCTGGATGATGGGCAGCTCCGGAATCGGGCATTCCAGGCCCAGGTCGCCGCGCGCCACCATGACCGCGTCGGTGACGGCCAGGATGGCGTCGAGATTGTCCACGGCGTTTCGGCGTTCGAGCTTGGACACCACCGGCGCCCACACGCCGTGCCGCTTGATCTCCTCCTTGGTCTGGACCACGTCCTGGGCGCTCTGGACGAACGAGATGGCCACGGCGTCCACGCCGACGTCGATGCCTTCGTGCAGGTCCTTGATGTCCTTGGGCGTCAGGGCCGGCATGGGATGGTGCTTGCCGGGAAAGGCGATGCCCTTGTTGGAGGAGAGCAGGCCGGCGTTTTGCGCCTCCATCTCGTAGAGGCGGTCGGCCTTGATTTCCCGGGTGACGTGGAACTGGAGCAGGCCGTCGCTCAGATTGACCGGCATGCCCACCCGCAGGCCGGCCAGCAACTCCGGCACGTCGAGCGAGACGAACACCCGCTCGTCCCGGGCCGGGTCGGGGCGCTCGTCGGGCAGCCCCAACAGCAGCGCCTCGCCCTTGGCCACGGTGCGCGGCGAATCGGCCACCTCGCCGATGCGGGTCTTGGGGCCGCACAAATCGGCCAGGGCCGTCAGCGGCACGCCGAACTCGCTTTCCAGGGAGCGGATCGTCTTGATGACGGGCGTGAAATAGGCCGCGTCGGCATGGGAGAAGTTGAGGCGGAAAATACGCACGCCGTGGCGCACCATGTCGCGCATGGTGTCCGGGGCGAGCGAGGCGGGTCCAAGCGTGGCGACGATCTTCGTATGCATGCATGCCTCCAGGCGTGTCCGGCTCCCGCCGTCCCGGCGCCACCGGGAAAAAGCGGATGCATGCCGGACGGGTTTGGGATAGGATTATCCCCGGCTGGTTGCCGTTTTGCGACATCTCCCTCTGTAATAGGGACCGACAGAGAGGACAAGGCCCAAAGCCGCCGCATAAGGAGGAACACGTTTCATGGGCATCGACTCCGAAAACACCGCAGGCGGAACCTGCAAAGGTTCCCGGCCGGGGCAGGAACCCTGTTTTCCCCCGGTCTCGTTCATCACGTTCGCCCTGTCCCTGGCCCAGTCGGCCATGGTGCTCATGGGCGAGGCTCCGGAACCGGAATCCGGAAAATTTCTGCAAAACCTGCCCGAAGCCAAGCACACCATCGACATCCTGGCCATGCTCGAATGCAAGACGCGCGGCAACCTCACCCCCGAGGAAAGCGACGTCCTGGCCAACCTCCTGTGCGAACTGCGGCTGGTCTTCGTCAAAAAACAGTAACGTCCGGAGCGCCACATGGAAACGATTCCCGTAGGTCTGGTCGGGGTGACCGGCTACACCGGCATGGAGCTGGCCAGAATCCTGGCCGTGCACCCCGTCCTGCGCCTGACGCGGGCCACCTCCCGGGCCGAGGCCGGCAAGACCCTGGCCGCCATCTATCCTTTTCTCCAGGGCTTCCCGGCCGGCGACGTACGAATCACCGCCCCGGACGCGGCCGATCTGGCGACCGCCTGCAAGCTGGTCTTCCTGGCCGTGCCCCACGGCGCGGCCATGGACTATGCCGCCGAACTGCTCGCCGCCGGACTTTCAGTGGTCGATCTCTCGGCCGATTTCCGGCTGGCCGACGCCGGGGTCTACGCCGCCTGGTACGGCCTGGACCATCGCCACCCGGGGCTTTTGCCCGAGGCCGTCTACGGGCTGCCGGAACTCTACGCCGACAAGATCAAAAAGACCCGGCTCGTGGCCAATCCCGGCTGCTACCCGACCTCGGTCGTCCTCGGACTGGCCCCGGCCCTGGCCGGCGGCCTCGTCGCCACCGACAACATCGTGGCCGACAGCAAGTCCGGAGCCTCGGGGGCCGGGCGCAAGGCCGGCGTGGCCACGCTTTTTTGCGAGGTCCACGACACGTTTCGGGCCTACAACCTGGGCAGGCACCGCCATACCCCGGAAATCGAGCAGGAAATCTCCAAGATCGCCGGCACGCCGATCACCGTGTCGTTCAATCCGCACCTGCTCCCCATCGACCGGGGCATCCTGTCCACCATCTACACCCGCCTGACCCGCGACATGACGGTGGAAGCGGTCCACGCCCTGTACGCGAAGTTCTACGCCGACAAACCCTGGGTGCGCGTGCTGCCGCCGGGGAAACTCCCGGAAACGCGGTTCGTGCGCGGCGCCATGTTCTGCGACATCGGCCTTGTAGTCGATCCCCGCACCGGCCGGCTCATCGTCGTCTCGGCCATCGACAACCTGTGCCGGGGCGCGTCGGGACAGGCCGTGGCCTGCGCCAACCTGGTCTCCGGCCTGCCCGTGGACGCCGGGCTGCACCTCGCGCCCATGATGCCGTAGGGCGGGGCGGCTTTCGGGGCCAGCATACGATACGGACCAAGGAGAACGACGCCATGCTTTCACGCGAACAACTTCTGGCTCTTCTGGTGGATCTGGAGTCGGATCGCGTGGAAAGGACAATCGCGACCAACGCCAGGGACAAGTTCGGCGAAGCCGTCTGCGCTTTTGCCAACGATCTTCCCGGGCATCGAGAACCGGGCTACCTGCTGATCGGCGTCAAAAACGACGGCAGCCTCTCCGGCCTTGCGGCGACGGACGAGTTGCTGACGAACCTGGGAGGCATCCGCTCCGAAGGTCAGGTACTGCCGCAGCCCGTCATCCACGTGTACAAGATATCGTTGGAAGAAGGCGATGTTGCCGTCGTGGAAGTGCTGCCCTCGGACCTGCCGCCCGTGCGCTACAGAGGCAGGGTCTACATCCGCGTGGGCCCCCGCAAGGCGGTGGCCAGCGAACAGGAAGAGCGCCTTCTGTCCGAACGGCGGGTTTCCCTGGCAAAGACCTTTGATGCGCGGCCCTGCGTCGAGGCCTCGGTTGACGATCTGGCGCTCGGCCTCTTTGACTCCTACCGCCGGGAAGCCGTCGACCCTGAAACCATCGCCGCCAACCACCGCCCGTTGGAACAGCAACTCGCTTCTTTGCGTTTCTTCGATCTGGAGCGGAACTGCCCCACACATGCCGGCCTGCTCTTGTTTGGCAAAAATCCCAGATTCTTCCTACCCGGAGCCTACGTTCAGTACCTGCGGATGCCCGGCAGCGAACTCACGGACATACCAGAAGATCAAGCGGAAATATCCGGCGATTTATTGACTGTCCTCCGAGAACTTGAAGGACGGGTCCGACTGGCTATTCAAACCGCCATGGTCAAGACAAGCGATTTCAAGGAACGGTTGCTCCCGAACTACCCGAAGGTCGCCCTCCGGGAACTTCTTATGAATGCCGTGATGCATCGCAATTACGACAGCAATACGCCGGTCCGATTCTATATTTTCAACGACCACATCGAGATCCAAAGTCCCGGCGGCCTGTACGGCGAAGCGACCAGGAGCAATTTCCCCAGGCAAAACAGCTACAGGAATCCGATCATTGCCGAAGCCATGAAATCCCTTGGATTCGTCAATCGGTTCGGCTACGGGATACAACGGGCGCAGGCCCTGCTCGAGAAAAACGGCAACCCCCCGGCCTCCTTCGAGTTTGACGACAATAGCTTCCTTGTTGCCGTCAAGCGGCGGCCCTCATGAAGGTCATTGCCTTTTTCAACAACAACGGCGGCGTCGGGAAAACCGTCCTCGTCTGCCATCTCGCCTGGATGTATGCGCAGTTCGGCTATACGGTCATTGCCGCCGGCCTCGATCCGCAGGCCGAGCTGACGGCCATGTTTCCCGATGCGTCACGGCTTGAGGAGCTTTGGCCGGACGGAGGCCACCCCCAAAGGAATTGCAACGGTGACTTTGAACGTCTCGCCGAACGAATCGCCGATGCAGCAGGCGCTCCGGTTCATCTTTTCTGACCCTCCGCCGCGATGCCGGAAAAGCGCCAACAAGGATTACCCCCATGACACTCGACAACGTCCGCCGGCTTTACGAACGCATCGACTCTGACAAGGCACTGCGCAAAAAGCTTTACGCCGCGGAAGGTTCCGAAGGGCGCGAGGCCGTGCTGCGCGAGGCCGGACTCTTCTTTACCGACCCCGAATTCGACGAAATGGTGGACGTGCTCCACGTCAAATGCCAGACCGTGGAAGAAGCCGAGCGCTTTTTCGAGTTTCGCAACTGGTGGGAGTTCCTGCGGCGGACCTGAGACAGGCCGTCACGCGCCCCCGTGCGCCGACGCGTCCGGCCACAAGCCCTGCGTCATGGAGCCAAGCCGCAACGGCTCGAAGGAATCTATCGTCATCTCGCGGACAAAGCGCATATCTCCCCACAGCGCCCTGTACCCCGGCAACCGCTGAAAAATCCGATACGGCTTGAGGCGGTCCTGCACCTGCCGCAGCTCCTCCGCGGTCGCCTCCCGCCTGACGCCGGCCCGGCCCTGCAGCCGCACGCCCGGCGCGCTGCGGAATTGCCCGGTAAAAAGCGCCTGCAAAAAGAACCAGAACCCACCGGGCGCGGCCAGGATGCATAGCCGTTGATCCTGTTCAAGATTGGCCCGCGTGATTTTCGGGAATTTCTCGAAATAGTACGCCTTCCCCGCCTCCTTAAGGAACAGGGAGCCTATGGGCAGGACATGGGGGGAGCCGTCGGCATTCACCGTGGCCATGGCGCAGGCATTCGAGGTCCGCACGGCCTGGTCGACGATCTCGCGCAGGACGGTCCAGTGCTGCAAAGCATCCATGATGTTCTCCTGGGGTTGTACTGTTTGCTCGATACTGTCGCGGACTCGGAAGAGCTGCCCTCTCAGGCTGTTGCAAAAACAGGCTGTCACCATTCATACGCATTTCGGAAGCACACCCGCGCCCCAAGCGCTTCAAAAAGGCGCAGCATGCCGTATCGTGTCCGATGCAGGAAGACGAAATCCGTGTTGGTTTCCATATGTTCTTGCAGTTCGAGGCTCTGACGCATCAGGCGGCTGCCTGTCGCGATGAAATCCGGATTGGCGCTGAAATCAAATACGTCCTCTGCGCACAACCGGGACAGCCACTGGCTCGTTTCATGAAACATCGCAAACATGCTGTCCTGTGCCTGCTTGTCCAGAGAAGGCTTCGTAATCCTAAGGGCTTGCAGCAGCGACAGGCACTCGTCTTTCGTTGCGTGCATGGCCACCGTGGGCAGTTTTGCATAGAGCGCCACAAATTCCGGATCAAAGTGCTTGACGCAACCGAAATCGACCAGACCGATTGTCGCGTCCTCCCGCACGAGAAAATTGCCGGGATTGGGGTCGGCATGGATGCAGCGCAACCGGTAGAGTCCGGAAACGAAGAGGTCCTGAAGGGTTTGCGCGACCTTGTCGCGCGCGTCCCGGCCGGGTCCGGTCTTGAGCCAGGTGTTCAGGGGCAGGCCGGCGATATGCTCGGCGGCAAGCACGACGCCGGCGCTCAGATCCGCGCGGGCGGCCGGCACCACGACCCGGTCCATGTCCAGGCGCTCCCTGAAAAAGGCCATGTTCTCCAACTCGCGGCGGTAGTCGGTCTCTTCCAGAAGGCGCGCCTCGATTTCCGCCATGACCGGCATCATGAAGCGGCTGTCCGGGATCGCGCGCAAAACCGACCGCATCAGCCGCATGTCGCTTTGGATGGTCTCGCCAATGCCGGGGTATTGGATCTTGACCGCAAGCGTCCCGCCCTCCTTTGCAACGGCCCGATGCACCTGGCCGAGACTCGCGGCGGCGAACGCCTGGGAGTCAAAGGTCCGGAAGACCTCCTCGGGCGGCCGGCCCAAGGCGTTTTGCACGACCTTGCGCGCGAGCGCCCGGTTGAGCGGCGGAACCTCGTGGGCAGACTTCCTGAGCGTTTCCATGACCTCGGGCGGGAAAAGGCCGAACTCCATGCTGCACAGCTGGGCCGCCTTCAAGGCCGTCCCCCGAAGCATGCTGAGCCCCTCGAAGAGCACCTCGGCGGCCTCCCGGTTCATGGTCCTTTTGGCCGCATGCCGTTTTTCCTCCTGCAAAAACGGGCTGCGCACCAGATAGGAAAGCACCTTGCGGCCCACCTTGGCCGCGGTTTTGCCGCCGCTTACGCCTCGTTCCCACTGCGTCACGGGGATGCGGGCCGTCATTTCCCGCCCCCTGTAAAGGCCCGCTTCACCAAACGCACCGCCTCCATGCGATCCTGGAAGCCGTCGAGACGATCGAGGATATGATGCCTGAAAAGAAACGAGGCCATGTCCAGGGCCTTGCCGGCAAGGTCCGCCTTGATGCAGGCCACGCCCAGATCCAGGCTTTTGTCGATAAGTATGCTGGTGTGCTGGAACTGGGGCGAATGATCTTTGAGCCAATACAGGACAAGGCCGATATGATAGTCCCAGAAGAACTGCGAGGTCAGTTCCAAAAAGGCCTGCTCCGGGATTTCGCCGACCTCGACGGCCGCTTCGAACATGTCGGCGACGACGCGAAGGAATCTGGCCCTGATCGCCTGGAGAAGCTGATGGTCCCGGGTCAGGGAGAAGGTGACGGCGCGGAATGTGCCGTCCACGAATTCGCGATCCGGCAACAGGATTTCCAGATGAATCTCGAAAAAGGCTTGCAACTGTTCGCGCAGACTGTACTCGTTGAAATCCTCGATCGCCCGTAACCGCTCGACGCAAACGGCCAGCCGGTCCTCGTAATAGGCAGCGATGATCGCTTCCTTGGTGGAAAAATAGTTATAGATGGTGGCGTCTCCGAGACCGGCCTTTTTGGCGATCTCGCGCATGGTCGCCCCCTTCGTCCCCTTCTCCGTGATCGCATCCACGGCCGCCCGGATGATTTCACCCCGGTTCTTCCGCTTTTGCTCTTCGCTGATTTTCATGGGATATCCTCAATAGATAATCACGACTTATTTAACCGCCAACCATGGCTGTTAAAGTATAGCAGATTCATAATAGCGTCAATTTGTTTCTTCTCGGCTCCAGACAGGCGGAGCATACGCCCCGGAAAGACCGGATGCCCGTGCCGAAAGCCGACACCGGTTGCCCCTGCCCGATTCCCGGCCAGGGCGATGCGGCGCGCCCGCTGCCGCGTGGGCCGGGAAGCCTCGTTGCGCGAGGCCGGCCTCCACTTCGCCGATCTGGAATTCGACGAAATGGTGGACATGCTCCATGTCCAATGTCAGACAGTGGAAGAAGCCGAACGCCTTTTCGAATTTCGAACTGGCGGAAATTTCTCCGGCGCACCCAGCCCGGCAACCCGTCGCCCCAGGAGGCCGCCATGGCCGACACTCCGGATACCCCCCTGCCCCAATGCGCCCTGTGCCCCTTTGACTGGTCCGAACGCTTCTGCCGCCGGGGCCGGGGCAAGGCCCCGGCCGATTGCCCGTCGATACGGATGCATGCCCTGATTCCCGAGGCGCTGGCCCTGACCGCCTCGCCCGAGTGCGGCGTGTTCGCCAGACAGGCGTCCATCCAGGAAGCGGCCTGTTACGGCGGCCGTGAAGGCGGCTACGAACAGCTGCATCCCCTCAAGCCCCGCATTGTGGAAATCGTGGAATTCGCCCGGCGCATGGCCTTCACGCGCCTGGGGCTGGTTTTCTGCATCGGCCTTCGCCAGGAGGCGGCCGTTGTCCACGAAATCCTGGCCACCAACGGCTTTGAGGTGGCCTCGGTCTCCTGCAAGGTGGGCGGCAGGCCCAAATCCGCCCTCGGCATCAAACCGCCCGATCAGGTCGACCCCGGGGCCGGCCACGAAACCATGTGCAACCCGGTGCTCCAGGCCCTGGTCGTCAACGAGGCCCGCACCGAATTCAACGTGCTGCTCGGGCTGTGCGTGGGCCACGATTCGCTGTTCTTCAAACACGCCGAGGCCATGGGCACGGTGCTGGCCGTCAAGGACCGGCTGCTCGGCCACAACCCCCTGGCCGCCGTCTACCAGTACGAAAGCTACTACCGATACCTCAAGAAGCCGCTGCCATAGGGGGACAAGAAGGATAGGAGAGGGGAGAGGGAAGAGAAGAACCGGGGCGCCGCCCCGGACCCCGTCGGGGGGGATCATCCCCCCCGAACCCCCTGAAAGGAAATGCAGGGGGAGAAATCGCAATAAAGAAGTCACGCCGCGGGCGCGGCTCATACCCAATTTAAAACATAATGTCAGCTATATCCAAAAAAAACTATAAGCATACAAATTTGAAGTAGAACTGGAATCAGAGATTCGGGGGGGACCGGGGGGAACCGTTCCCCCCGGCGGGTCCAGGGCAGCGCCCTGGCGAGGTCCGGGGCAGCGCCCCGGTTGCGGCGAGACGTTATTCTTCCTCGATGCCGTTTCTGTCGTCGATGACGCGTTTGGTCTTGCCGCAGCTCCGGGGCAGGCTGCCGGGAGCCAGGATGTCCACCCAGCCGCGCACGAACAGGTGCTTGCGCAGTTCGATGGAGATGGCTTCCGACAGGTTCTGGTCCATATCGGCGCTGGCCGCCGGCTTGCGTTCGATCTGCACCACCATCTGGTCGCGGCCGTCGCGGCGCAGCAGACGGATCTGGAATTCGCTGTCCACGTCCTTGAAGCCGTCGAGCACGGCGGCAATCTGGCCGGGATAGACGTTGACCCCGCGGAACACGAACATGTCGTCGGACCGGCCCAGTATCCGGTCGTGGCGGGGCACGCCCAGGCCGCACGGGCAGGGATCGGGCAGAAGCCGCGTCAGGTCGCGGGTGCGGTAGCGGATCAGCGGCGCAGCCTCCTTGCAAAGGCTCGTCACCACCATCTCGCCCAGCTCGCCCGGGGCCACCGGAGCCAGGGTCGCCGGGTCGAGCACCTCAAGGATGAACTTGTCGGCCCAGTAGTGGATGCCCTCGTGGGCCGGGCACTCCAGTCCCGCCCCGGGACCGTACAATTCGGTCATGCCGGTGATGTCGAAGCTCTCCTCGATGCCGAGCCACTTCTCGAAGCGCCGGCGCATCTTGGGCGTATGGGTCTCGGCTCCGAAAATGACCTTTTTGAGCTTGATGCGCTTTCGCAGGTCGCGCTTGTGCACCTCTTCGGACAGCAACAGCGCCATGGACGCCGTGGAGCACAGGCAGGTCGCGCCCATGTCCTCCAGCAACTGGAGATGGATCTCCATGTTGCCGGGACCGACCGGCAGGGCCATGGCCCCGAACCGTTCGCAGCCGAGCTGGAAGCCCGCCCCGGCCGTCCACAGGCCGTAGCCCACGGCGATCTGCACCCGGTCGAGCGTGGTCAGGCCGGCCAGCTCGTAGCACCGGGCGAACATGTCCTTCCAGGTGTCGATGTCGCCCTGGGTATAGGCCAGGATCTTGCGCTTGCCCGTGGTGCCGGACGAGGCGTGGATGCGCACCACCTGCTCCTCGGGCACGCACAAAAGCGGCAGCGGGTAGCCCTGGCGCAGGTCCTCGACCGTGGTCACGGGCAGCCGGGCCAGATCGTCGAGGACAAGCGTCTGGCCGGGATCGTAGCCGGCGGCGGCCAGACGCTCCCGGTACACGGCGTTGCCGGCATAGGCATGGCGGCAGGTCCAGTTGAGGCCGGCGGCCTGGATGTCGGCCAGGGCTTCGGGGGAATGGTCGGCGAGAAAACGGTATCGGCGCATGGACGGCTCCGCAAAAGCAGGATCGGTTGGGCCTCTTATCCGAAAACGGCAATAAAGAAAACGCCAATAACCATGAGCGCCGCGCCGGGCAGCCGGTGGCGCAGGTCCGGTTCCTTGAAAACCGCCGCCCCGAGCAGCACCGCGAAAATAATGCTCAGACGTTTGACCGAGATGACGTAGGAAACCTGGGTCAGCGGCAGGGCGTGCATCTGGCAGAAAAGTCCGACAGCCTCAAGAAATCCGGCCACCAGCAGCGGCCAGGACCGCAGGCCGAGCCCCGCCTGGGCCTGCCGCCAGCCCATGGCCACCGTGGGAACCAGGGCCACGGCCGTGGCCGTGTAAATCGAGGCTCCCCAGAACGCCGGCGACGAGGCCTGAAGCCCCAGCTTGTCCAGATTGGCCCCGATGCTCCATATGGCCGCCACCATGAGCATCAGCCGGGAACCCTTGTTGCCGACCAGGGCCTTGACCGGCCCCCATATGCCGTGGCGGCGCTCCCGCAAATTGAGCACGTACGCCCCGGCCACGGTCGCCGCGATGCCGGCGAGCCCCCCCGGCTCGGGAAATTCCCCCAGCGTCAACGGCGAGGTGACCAGCAGGAAAAGCGGGGTAAAGGCCAGCATCGGCAAGGTCAGCGACAGATCGCCGCATTGCAGCGCCTTGCCGTACAGCCAGTACGTCAGCCCGCCAAGCACCCCGGCCACGCACAGGATGGGCCAGAACGCCGGGCCGAGCATGGCCTCGGGCGCTGCCGCCGCCCCGCACCACAACACCGCCGCCGCGCTGGCGCAATAGACCAGCATGGCCAGCCCGGCCTCGACCGTGCCCAGGGACTTCTTCAGGAACATGTCCTTGACCGCCTGGGTCACCGCCGTGACAAGGGTCAATAAAAACCAACTCATGGGGCCGCCATGCAAAACGTGTCGGCCACCCGGGCCGCGGGCGCACGTTACAGACGCCCCGCCCCGGCCGCAAGGCGGGAGACGGGAGAAAAGAGGCGGTAAAACGAAGGCGAGGGCGAAGGCGAAGATGAAGATGAAGATGAAGATGAAGAAGCAGGGGCGTCGCCCCTGCACCCCATCGGGGGGATCATCCCCCCGAACCCCCGGACGGAAAGGCCCTTGCAACGCCCCGGAAATAAACTTTCCCCGGGGCGTTGCACCTGGCCATGGCGTTCCCATGCACCAAAGCCGTCCGGGGGGTCCGGGGGGCGTGACGCCCCTCGGCGGGTCCAGGGCGGCGCCCCGGCAGGGGCCGGGGCAGCGCCCTGGCAGGGTCCGGGGCAGCGCCCCGGCAGGGGCCGCGGCGGCGCCCCGGCAGGGGCCGGGGCAG
>Ga0074193_1001406_pt1 | contig 29526 bp, 26 predicted proteins | sample EPASupsiteHSE605_FD_64523 | JGI IMG/M metagenome (GOLD analysis project Ga0074193, IMG submission 64523) | Bioremediated contaminated groundwater from EPA Superfund site, New Mexico - Sample HSE6-05 | ecosystem: Environmental > Aquatic > Deep subsurface > Groundwater > Contaminated ... | reverse complement strand
TCCAAGGTTAACGTCATGGTCATTATATTCGTCAACTTATGGACAGGCAAGACCGTCAGCTTTCGGACTTTTTAATTCAGCCTAAACATCAGATCACTAATATTAAAGGTAGCAGTATTAACATTTTCATTCGAATATATGAGTCCTTTACCGCCAAAGAATAAACGAGAACAATCTTTGCAGGATGGATCACATTCATTAAAGATTTCCATTAGAGCAATCTGTATTACTTTTGCTAATCTTGCATCAGTAATTTCAATATCATTACACAAAACCACTCTGAATTTACTTCTATTAATACTCGAAAATGTCTCGTAAGCAAATACAATAGGTAGTCTATATTTATTAGCTCTGCTTTGTACTTCTTCCCAAGTTATTCCAGTATCGAAATCTAATCCAAATATCTGTTGACTTTTGAAATTAACTATTCTTCTATGACCTTCGCTGAATGCGCCAGGACACCAACTAACTCCAAGATCTCCTACTACATGCGGAAGTTTTTCTATTTTATCGTGACATGGATATGATGCAATCCTCTTGCTTATTCTCCAAGTTGCGTCTTCATCAGGTTTTTTTGTGAATTCCTTAGTATCAACACTTAAGGTAACCCTCAAAGAATCATCTAAAACTTCATCTTCTACTGTATCGGTCAATTAGTCCATCACCCCCTTTCTTTTGTGTTTGCCTTATCAATTAGGCTATTGTTGAGAACTCTTTTATTGATTCCTTTAGTCCGTTACAGTCAATAAATATAAAAACTGTTCTATCCGAATTATCCTTATTGGGTTTAATATCTATGATTTGATATCCTTGTTTTAATAAATGTCTGGCTAGTTTTGCAGTGAATATTAATTTCACATCGTTTTTCAATAGGTTCATCCTTTCTTTTGTTGAATAAACAAAGGATCAACGAGTCCATGAAAGGCTCGTTGATCGCAAACAATAAATGAAAATATCAATTGGCATGAAACCAAATATTTTAAAAAGAATAGATGTGTTTGCTAATCACATCTCCCATAATACGTTTACAGGTACGCCCTTTTTCCATTTGTTTAGAAGGAGGTCTCGGGCTTGTCGAGAAGAAAGGGTAAACTGCCGCATTTAGATAAAAATGTTAAGTAATAAAATTTAGAATAGATTTTATATTATCCCACCTGCAGAGGGTGGAGGATAACCAAAGTTATTGATCGTCTTTAATTCGGTCATAAAGGTATATGTTATTGCCCTCATCGCTAATAAGCGTGTGGCAGGTATAATGCTCATCCAAATGAATACCAAATAGTTCTTCTTCGGAATATTGTTGTTCTTGCATTAAAAAATCTCCTTTTAATTTGAATTATTTTGTTTTGTTTATCTTGTGAATAAGGCAATCGCCTTAATAACCTTTTGAAAGCAAGTAATCATTTAAAGCTTGATAATGTTCATCATTTAGGTGTTTGTGTCCTTTACGCCACCTACTAAAAAATGAAATATCAATGCCCAGAAGAGTACAAATGAATTTGCTTTTCACGCCATTTTCCATTATGTAGTTGTTAGTTTTATCCCTAAGTTCATTTTGCATTAAACTCACCCTCCTTTCTTTCTTATTTATTATAAAATTGCATAACAATATTATTGCTCTCTCCATATGTGGCAGATATTTTTTAAAAAAATTTAAATATTATATCACATGTAACTGCCTAATAGCAATGGTTTCAAGAGGTCATTTAGAAATATTTCCATAATATTATTTAAGTTAGCGTGTAAATTTACCAATTTGTACTTAACTCCCCAAATATTTATAGTACCATTGGGGTCTTCTACTAATTTTTCTTCACTAGGATTAGTAAAATTCTTGAAGCATTTTTCCATTGCATCTGCATGAGCCATCCATAATGTGGATATTAATAATAGTTTGTATTTTGATATTTCCTTGTCTCTACTTTTCGGGTTATGAATTCTGTTAAATATATTGAGGATCGTAACAACAGAAACTTTCTTTTCCTTGATCTCTTCTATGGCCTCATTTATAAGATTTAGTCTTCTGTTTGTATCCTCTTCTTTATCTCTTGTGGCATCTGCATAGATAGCCTTGATGTTCGTATCTAGTTCAGATACTATTGTTTTTATTTCCGCAATTTGGCGTCTATCAGCGTCATCCATATTGGCCTCATCAATCACCAAAATTTCATTAATATCAATAGTAGGGGATCTGTCGGCATCTGTCTTTTCTTCATCTAAAATCTCCTGCAAGAAATCCATTGGGGTATCAAAGTGTTCAAATGAATACTCTTTACCTTCGCCACAATATTTGAAGAACATAGGTCTCGTGTTTGCTTCTGTCTTTTCCACTTTTGTTATTGAAGCAATTTGATTTCTGATATCTTTAATAGCATCACTGGAGCATTTGACTAGTTCCGTTAGTTCTTCGATTTTATTTTTGTATTTATCTTTAAGTTTCTTCTTCTTGCCTATATCCACCTGTTGTTTAATTTTTTTCTTGATGTTAGTAATCCCTTTATCATTGGCTGCTTTCTGCAATATATGGAAATTAATTTCTTCCTTTAACCTATCTACTTTTTCCTTTTCACTTGCAGTAACGCTTGTCTTATAAACCATGACCTTCCCAGTTCTAATAATGTTCTTACCGTTGTAGATTATGGTGTTTAATTTGTCTAATTCTCGATCCATATTTAAGACATCTTTTTCAATAAATCGCTTGGCCTTATCGATCTCAAGTTGAGAAAGCGAACTGAGCATACTGATTTTTTCATAAATTAAGGCTAATAATTTCTCATCCGGTTTATCCTTTTTATTGTTAAATTCATGCCAATAGTAACTATTGAGAATCTGGCTCTTGTTTACAATAGGCCCAATTTTATTCCTACAGATCAAATGATCCACTTCAGACATGTTCTTTTTATTATATTTTCTAAGTTTCGGATCAATCTTGATCTTATTAATCGGTGTGGGGGAGTCTACACATTCTAATCCTCTTTCTAGTAATTTAGAATTATTACTTATTAATAAATTATCCGAATCAAAATCCTGGCCCTGTAGCCTATCCATAATATCATTATCAAATGAGTTCGTTATCACTATGTTTTTATTGTCCTTGAAGTTGAAATACTTAAATTCCTCATGATATTTGTTTGTTGCTATTAAAACATTACCCGCGCAGATATGCGGATTACGAAATCCCACCAATTGTTCGCCATCTTTATAGGCTTCACACCATATCTCTTTTCCCTTGTGTAATGTTGTGTTGATTTCTTCTCCAATGGCAGCTTGGAGCATTTCATATGGATTTCCACATATTGTCGCATAGTCCGTATTAGGAACTTTCAATTTCCCTTGTCTCAAGTCTTCTATGTACATATCAATCGTATGTCTCTTGAAATCTTTAAATAATTGAGTAGACGCAAACTTTGAATTAATAGCTGATGCATTATAAACAAAATCTCGACTAGGACTAATATCATAATTGCTAATATAGTGTTTAAATACATGAGGGTTATTCTTCAATAATTCAACATAATCTAATTCTTCCTGTAGCAGTTCTCTAAGATCATCTTTTGAGAAGGGCATCGAATTAACCATCTGATAGCTCAATTTATTGTAACCATTATATCTACTGGCTTTTTCATTTTTGCATATGCCGAACTTAATATCTAGATTTTCAATCCAATGTTTATAGGTTTGCTCCATACTTTTATTACCAATTTTGTATTTAAATTTGAATAGCTTCAAACTGTTAGGTGTGATGATTAATTTTATTTTGCTTGCGTCCTTAGGATATTTTTTCTCTGTGTCAAACATATCAAATACTTCAGTAATAAAGTGTTCTTTAAAGAATTTCCGAATATTTGTATTGAATGCACACGACTTGAACCATCTGTTTCTTAGGAGCATCATGCCTTTCATATGCCCCTTATCATCCTTGGGAAACAGGCTACTACAAGCCAAGGATTGACCGTCCCAAATGCTGTTCTTAATCTCCAATTTTCTTGTGTGAGTGATTATGTCGCCTTTATCATCAAATTCTGTAACACTTGCAGTTGAAGTAAACTCCCCGTCTTTGTCATCAATTAAAAGAATTTCATCTGCCTTGATTACAATCTCACCATCTAAAGAACTCAGAGTGAGACTTTCATAGGCTCGTAGAGAGGCCAGGTCACAATCTTCATCTTCTTCAAAAGTCATACCCATTCTGCTCCAGGTCATCATTTCATTGTATAGAGTCTTTTTGATAAAGAGTGTTCCACCCTCGCGAGCTTTGGATGAACTTCGCTTATATAAAACATATTGAATACTATCTACAATGAAGCCATCTTCATATAATTTGTCTCTGATTTGTTTTGTGTCATATAACTCTTTCCCCTTTTTCGATGATTCCTTAATTTTTCCAGTCTTTTTATTCACCGTGAATATCTTATTACTATCATCATATTCATAAAGAGACTTCTTGAAAGTTACATTGATCAAAGCTCTTGTGTAATTTTTAGATCCATTTGGTATTATCTCCTTGAAGGATATCTCAAACAATTTAATCAAGTCCTTATTGTATGGCAAACTGCAACTATATAATTTCTTTTTGTTTTTCTTATCTGTACAGAACCCCTTCTTCTTATCCTTTTCCATAGCATCTACTACGTATTTACCATCTAAATTTAAAATGTAAATATTGTTATTAATATTCTCGTCCTCCCTATTTCATTTATTTTTAACCTCACACCTCATCAAATGTTATCCTCCCGACCATGGCCTACCGCCGCCGGATGCAAACCATGGTCCTAACTTATACTTAGGACAGAAAATTCTTAATTTTATTGATCACTTTTTCTACGTCTTCTATTGTTTCACGAACTTTATTCTTGTCTGCCTTGCTAAACTCTTCATATAAATCCTCCATGCTTATATGCTTGCTCATAACTTTCACAAATTCACTCACATTGAGCTGAAGTTCAGCAATTATTGATTCACCATCAACGGTGTCTGTCGCATCATCTGTAGGTTTAAGTTCTTCTATCGGCGTCGGCAAATTTTCCAATGGTGACACCGTGTTTTCGATATCTGCTAACTCTGTCAAGTCATCTGATACTGTGTCAGTTTCTTTTGTGTCCTTTGCTAAAGCCTCTAAGTCTCCCTTAACAGCAGATTTATTAAGTGCTTGCTGTAATTGAATTTCAAGGTTTTCCTTCTCTTGTTTAAGACCACTTATCAATTCTTGTGCCTTTTTTTGAGTGAGAGATGATATATAGTCGGCTCCAAAATCACTGATCAACTTTTCTTGTTCCTCTTTGGGTAGTCTAGATAATACCTTGTATCCAACAGTAGGAGATAGTATACCGCTTTCAATTGAATCCTGAAGCTCTGGTATGAGTGTGAGTAGTTTTTTATATCCCTTTGCTTGGTCTTGGGAAACGCCTACATTTTCAGCGATATCTTTTTGCGTAACCTGATGTGGATTATCCACATGAGAGGTAATTCCTAAACTTCCTTTTCTAACTCCATAAATATTCTCCAACTCAACTATACATCTCCCCAACTTAATTGGATTGGTATTACCAACTCCTCGTTGACGGAGGTTTGTTTCCAATAGATCCTTAAGAATCTTATCCTCAGTGTCATAAATCCTTATCTCGCAAGGAACTTCCATAACAGATAACTCCTTACAAGCTCTAACTCTTTGATGCCCCGAAACTATGACTTTGTTCTGAGTAATTATTACAGGTTCGATCACCCCTGACGTTTGAACAGATTTTAAAAACTCAGACCAATTATCTCCTTGGATATCATCGAAAAAATAACCGTTCTGCTCATGGGGCTTTAACTCATCTATTTTAATTAATTGCATTGTTTACTTCTCCCTTACAACCCACAAAATCAATTAAACTGCTTTGAGTTAACTCAATTCTTTTCAAAACCTTCTGCCTGGATGTACTTCGATCTCCGCAGTATTGGGCATATTCACACTTTGAATGGTATGCTTCCATGAATTTTTTTGCCCACTCTTTAACTTTTTCCAAAGGAATTTTTAGGTCTTGAGCATACTTTAGTGTGATGGCGAAAATGGGGATATTAATCTTCTTGATTTGCTTATGCTTCTCTTCGAACATGTCATTAAGCGAAGTAAACAGATCAATACAGTTCTTCAGTTCTTCTTCCGTATAGTTTGCTCTGTAGTATTTGGCGAAATCTGATAAATCATCATTACCGAATGTTTTGTATTTGTATTCCGTTAACAGCATAAGAGTCTGAAGTATACAGGTCTGATCTTCTCCTTGCTTTAATTGGCGTTTAGTAAAATGAGCCTTAGTTTTAAAGAATTCAAGTGCAGTTACCTCGTCAATAAATGTTGCAAGGCGATCTCCTAGTTCCGACCTAGTTTTTTGGTCTAATGTTAACGCTGTTCCATTGTTTAAACGTTTAAAAATTTCTTCAATTTCATCATCGGTACAATTTTTCAACATTACCATCGGCAATTCTGCATCCCCAAGTACATCCTTTGCATCTTCTGGAAGTTCGTCAAATCCTAGTCCACTAATATCATAAGTGGTTCCATCAATGATCACTTCAGGAAAATCATCCGTCAATTTCCACTCATTTTTTAAAAAGTTGTCTAAAGTTGTTAATCTTTGCTTGCCATCCAAAACACTATATTTTTCATTTTCATCGTCGTCTACTGAATAAATAGGTGGTACTGGATAGTTGGCCAACAAACTATGTACAAGCAAACTTATTTGCTCATCATCCCATTGACCTGCTTTTCTTTGACATGGATGATCAAACAAAACCTTACCTTTTTTCATGTAATTTACTGCTTTTTTAACTGTCCAATTAAGACTATATTTTTTCATCATTGCACCTCTTCATTTTTATTTTGTGTGGACACAGACATTTTGCTTGTCCATGCCCACATTTTAACATGTTCTAATAATTGACTTTGCTCAATATTTGGTTAGAATCCACCAATTCCGCTTCATCAATTCTGTTTGTCAGGCAGAGGATTTTACCCTTGCCTATGTCATTACGAAACTGACAAATGAAATGGATATCTTTCACCCTTTAATTTTTTCGTTAATTGAACCAAACGCCATGTATCCATTGAATAATGCGGACAAACAAGTGGTTCGTCCATTTCAAAAATACTACTATTCATCAATTTATCCCAGTAATTCTTTGTCTTGGTCAAAATATCTTTACCATCAGCGAGTAATACTAATGATTTACTCAACTTCCATGCACGAACTTCATTATTAGTAACGAAGAATAAGTTTATAGTTTTATCCGTTAAATTTTCCAATACTTCAAATTCTTTTCCGTTTCTAGATAGGCGGCCAATATTAGACATCCAAAACATTATATCTTTACTCATAATTTAAATCCTTCTTTCAATTATTAATTTCTATTTATTAGGGGGACCAAAGTAGGCACATTATGCTTGTGCCTACTTTAATTTATGTTCAGATCAAATAGCTTTAGGGATCTCATCCGAAACATAATGTGACATTGCATAACCACAACTAATTTCTTCCCCGTGTCCAGAACCATCTTCATCCTTTACATCTACATATAAAGTATAGGATGCTCTCCATTCTTTTTCACCGCACGATTGAATGAAGTATCTAACTGTAAATTCTTGATCTTGCTCATTAGTTAAGAATATTCTTTTACTCACTTCAGCGTCTTCTAAGGTAATTTTGCCAATTAATCCATGCTCTTTTTTATTGGCACATTTCTGTAAAACCTTTTTAACGAATTCTTCATATCCATAGTATTTATAATTCTTTTCAAATTCTTCTGTAGTCGCAATTTCTAATTTTGCCATGTTATCTTCCTCCCATTTCTGCGGTTGCTTCTTGTCCAGTTAGCAACTCACAATGGAAATCACTTTGTTGCCCGTTTTTAATGGGTACTATCACATCTGCCCAAAAGTCCCAAGGAAAAGTTTGAAGAGAAATTACTTCTGGATCTAACTTATTGGTGCTGGATTTGAACAACTCTGACCAATGACTTTGAATTTTTGTTAGAATATCCTTTCCACGAGTTTGCAGGACGTTTTCGCTTTTTATGCTCCAGCACTCGATGTCACCTTTTTTAATGTTTTTGTAGAATATGTTGATTATGTTGTTGGCTCCATCCTCAAACACTTCGTAGTGTTTACTATTAATGATCATCTTACCGATATAGGTCATTTCCGCTTCTTTAACACTCATTTTTCTTTCCTCCATTTATTTTAATTTTTTGTTTTGTCTGGACAAGGAATTAACCCTGTCCAGATGTATATTATTGAATCCTACTGACCAAATTCTGTTAGCACAATATAGTCACCACAAGCCTTACAATCTATACGAACTTCCTGTAATGTAGCAGTAACATCAGCATCAGATATATCATCTAAATTTTCAACATTACCGCTTGCTTCTGCTTCTATCGCCACTTCACTTACATACATGTCCTTTTCAATAAGCTCTCTATTTACATAAGCATGGTTTCCATTGTCCATTGAGAGCAACTCTGTAATTGAACCGCATCTTTCACATATCACTTGTACTTTCATTGACTGAACCCTCCATTATGTTTAAGTTGGTCACCATATAATGCATTGAATAGACGCTTATATTTTGTATTACCTTCATTAGCAGCTTTTTTAAGTAGTAACTCTACCCTCTGTGGATCTTTATAGCGCTTATCTGTCTGTTCAAATTCAGCTTCTAATGAATACCTATCAACACTTTCACCACTGTCCATAATCGCAACATACTTGTCTAAAATCCCCTTGGATCTCTCCCCTAGTTGATACCCCATTCTTACTCCTCCAAATTTTTTATATTTTTTTACGCATTTATGTTTATCAGGATGATTCTGTGGTATACTAATTGTAATGAATCTTACACAATGAGTTGGATGTTATATTGATACATATTGATCCTGAACAACCAAATCCGGTCTAAGCTAAACATTTGAACGACATCGATTCAAGTAAAGGCATCACCCCTCTAAAAATAGTCAGAAATATTGCAGGAACTTGTACACTATCAGAAATTGATAGTCTTATTTGGGTTTATGGGATAGACTTAAATAATTACATAGAGATCCCTTAATTGTTAAGTATTATGAAATCCGCTTTGAATTGAGTGGGTTTTTTTCTTATTTTATTTTCAAAGACCGTGAGCCAGTTACAGCTCATTTCCTCCCTTCCTCATGAATAATTTTCTCGTGGATGGGAATACTATTAGGTTTGGTTCTTACTTCCTTATCCACAATTGAATTATACACCATCTGCAACTTCATGTCAATAATATACTTGAGTAGAAATACTTACGTGTTTTATATTTTAGGTTGAAAATATTTAAGTATAATGTTAATATGGAGTATAGTAATTTATAAAGGTGGAATACTTGTGCCAACGATTACCGTAACCGCTGAATTGATTAACATTATCAAATCAGAAAGAAAACTAAGAAACTTTAATAGTGGTGATTTATCCAGAGATCTCAAAAAAAATACTTCATATATTTCCCAATTAGAAAACGGAAAGATTAGTCAATTGGATTTAAAGATCTTTCATGATATATTTGAAAAACTTATTCCGGATGAAACGAACAGAAGTGAATTTGTAAGCAATTTACTTAATAATCTATCTGTTAAATACTCGAAAGATGAAATAAAGAAACAAGTTTGGATGACTAATTTTGATTTGCAATTTAGATTAATTCCTATACCCGAAGAGATTATAGAATTTTTAAAAGATAAGAAGATTCAATTAGAAGAGAAAGGTTTCTCCACAAAAAATATAATTGATAAGGTTAATTTAAACGAAGATCTTAACGACGATTTTTCTGATAATCTTAAAGAGAACCAAATTTACATTGAATATGATAATGATGGGAATCTCACTTGGTCCATCAAGTTTAAGCTTAAAGACGATTTAATTGAAGATATAATTAATAAAGTTGAAACAACAATTAATTACATTAATCTTTTAGGTATAGTTAATGCAATATATAAATTAGAAGGCTCTTCTAAGGAAGACTCTTATGAGTTAGCTCAGAAAACACTTTCCGAAAGAAAGTTCTATACTTTAATTGAGAGAAATTCTATTATTAAACAAAATGAAGAATTGTTGAGCAAACCGGATAAAGACTTTCTTGAATTAAAGAAGAATTTGTTTGGCAGAATAAGCTTCTTAGGTGATAAAGATGTTAATTATATGAATAAGAAATTTTCTGTATTATTAAATAATTTATATGATGAACTACCGTTAACTTTAGCAATAATAGGAGTATCATTGGCAGAATTAAAAGAGATTGACTCAGGTGTTAAGAAGAAATTTATTACTGAATATAAAGAAATGATTCAGAGATATAAGAATTCGGCTGATGAAGAGATTATTGAAAGGTTGGATTAACTATAAGTTAACTAGATAGAGAGAAGAACCGAGGCTTGATCCCTCTCTCCATCCGTGGTAATATTTTTAATGGAATATCGAAATAAATTTCCTGACAAGATTGTTTCGCACACAACCTTGTCTTTTTCTTTGCTCATTTTGCTCCTGCTCTTGCTTAAGTCGTTGGTTATATAGATATTCGTCATATTGCCATTGGAAGTATTGGTCGTATTGGAGATTTATCTCAATATCTGTATATGGTTTTTGATCACCAATTTCTTCAGCATTGAATTCTGGATAGCCTTCGACATTCAAATCTGGAAACTGATATATCTTTGCCATACTAAGCACCCCTTTTGCTTTTGACGATATTTTCAACGGGCTTTTCGACAAGAACCATATTATCATTTTTAAACGACTTAGCTGACTTGATTATCTTTTCCATATCTAAATACTCTAAGTGGAAACTCTCATCCAAGCCCATGTCCCTACTTTTAGACCATAATTTTGACATTGCCCGTTCAGCCGCCATTTGATCAACATATCCTCTACACTCTGGAGAAAATGATTTGAAGATTACATACATCCAGGTCTTGCTGTTCCACTTCTTAATTGAATTTGCATGAGCAAAGTTTCCTTTAGAATCTTTAATTACCCAAAGCCATTTTTCTTTCTCATTATCATCGAAGTCAGTATATTCATGGATGAATGCAAAACCAGATTTTACTAATCCTAAACTAACTTCTTCGTGCGCGGTTGCATTCATATCAATCTCTTCAATATGGAAGGTTTTAGGCAGTTTAAATCTTGCGTTAGCTGAATTCAGTTTATCTAATTGGATTTGAGCATCACCCAATGTTGAACTGTTGTAAAATCCATTGACCAAAGTTGGGCTGTAAGAGTAAATCACACGTTTTGTGTCCTCATAATAACCAATGCTGTTTGCACTCACATAGTTACCGTCTTGATCTTTGATGCAATATATCATTTCATTAGTTTCAATCATGTCAAATCATCCTCTTTCTTTCGTTTGTTAAATTTTTTATATTTTGGTAAAAAAGACAAATTTAACTTGACATGACTGTTCGCTTATGTTAAAATCCACTTGTAGAGAGATTTTAACCGAACGCCATATCTTCTAGCTTGCCTGAATCGCCAAATTCAGATGGGCCGCAAATGAAATTGAATAGTCATAATACACAAGAGATGGTCGCCAAACCGTCTTATTTGTGTTATATGGGTAAAGTTACACCTCCTATCTCAAATGTTTTGATAACTATCTATAGTATAATTACTATCAGCGTAATTGTCAACCCTTGATAGTAATATTATTACGAGAGTAATTTTATTACTCGATCTTGACATATAAATACTAATAAGGTATTATTATTTCAATATTAATATGAGGTGTTACATATGCAAACCAAAGGAAAAATCAAGATAAAGCTTTCAGGACTTTTAGGTAATATAAGAATGTCTCAAAAAGATTTGTCTGAGGCCACTGGCATTCGTGCTGCTACTATTAATAGCTTATATAATGAAAAAGCAAAAGAAATTTCTTTTGAAAATCTCATATTAGTATGTGAAGCATTGAATTGTACTATAGCTGATTTATTAGATATAATTCCAAAAGACCAAAAAGAAAAAACACCTGAATAGGGTGTTTTTTTAGTTAGATAGAAATTTATGAAAACCGAAAAGTACAAAGGTATTTTTCTTTATGTTGGTAGTGATAACTATTCCGTAGACTCCAAAGTACCTGAAATCCAAGAACGCAATCTTTCTGGAGTGAATATTAAAATATTATCTCTTTTCTCAAAACCTATTCTATGTATAGCTAGATAAGTTGACAGTTGTTCACCATCTTTAATTACTACCCCAGTAGTTTCAGCAAGTTGCTTGGCTTGGGGACTAAATAAACCAGTAGTAAGAAAAATGCTAATTATCGGATCACATAGTTTGATAGTTCCATATTTATTAATTCCTGATAAATTAGTGTTTAGTATATCCTGATATCTTAGAATTGAGAGTGAGCCAATTAGTTCCCTTATCTCTCCTGTTCCTACTTTATTTTCCTTACTGTAACGCTTTGCTTGACCAAATATATTAATAAAAAAGTTCCGTTCTATACTTTCAATACCTATATCTCCGAACGTGTTTTGAAATCGTAACCTTGCAATAAAATCTATACCTTCATCTCTAGTCCTTTTGGTAGTAAAGGCTTCTTCAGCACCCATAAACTTTAATAGTTTAGAGCAAAAAATTTCAAATTCGTATGGCTGAAGTTCATACAAAGTCTTCCAGATTTCATTTAAATATGGCAAAGATTCACGATATATTAATTTATCACTTGTATCACGGGGTCTTTTATAAGCAGAGCCAATAATTATTGTAAAATCATCACCTGCTAATTCACAGTTTGAAATCACAGCATCGGTGCGTTGTCTCTGTAATATTTGTGATATTTCATCCCTTACAGAGTACAGCATTTCGGAAGCAGTTTCAAAGGCTGTTACTTCATCAATCCCTTGAGATTTATAAAATTTTTCAATTAATGTTAGAATTTTTTTAGGAGAACTTTGAATATCAAAGTTCTCCATAATGGATTGTGATATCTTTTTGGCAGTATATTTAATTGCCATTGTTAAGCCCTCAGTTTAGTAGCTATACTGATAATTTTATTAATTTGTCCCAATATTTGCTTAAGCAATTCTGCATCTGACTCTGACAATTCCGTTATGTCATCAATCTTTATTTCGCGAAGCACTTTTAAACATTCTTTAGCCGTCTCTTGCCAAGGTGAAGGTGGTAAAGGATTAGCTATTGCCAATGCCTGATCTACAGTAGCTAATCCAGAAAAGAACTGACTGTTTGCTTTATCGTTTATAAGTACTTTAGAAAAACTTCTTATGTCTCTATGTGCAGGTAGTCTTGGTTCTACTTCTTCACCGTTTTCGTCAGTTCTTTCTGATATTAAGCCATACATAACTTCAAGATTTGCTAGGTTTTTAAACCTATATTCATTAGTATCCCACCCGAGCCAACCTTGAATAGAAGGCGATTTAACCATTTCTTCAAAGTGAGTAAATAAATTGGGATGAGCATTATCACCAAAGGTTTCATCATCCATCATTTGTTTCAAAGCCTTAAAGGTCCGATAATACCTGGTTGTTACTCTTGGTCCCAACCCCAAGGAAGAACTAATTGTAGTAAAATCTTTAGAATAATCATCCTTTAAACTTACAACAAAGCGAGCTTTTTGGTATGCACCCCATTCTTTTGTTCCTGAAATATGCCTAATACCTTGAATTAGCAGCTCATCCCAAGTCGTGTTTTCATCATTATTTTCTCTTTCAAGAACTAATACTTCTATGTTTTCTAAGCTTGAAATTATGTGATCAGGTAGACTTACAGTACCATTTAGAAATTCATTTACAATTGATTTAACTGCACAAATACGTCTGTTCCCCTCAACGACTAGGTAATATTTTTCATCATATTTTCTTACTACTACTTTTTCTAACGGGACATAACCATTTGATTTTATAGATTCTTTTAATTGTTGGACATCAAAAGCTTTATTACTAAGTAATTTAGCAATAGTATTTTGCTGGATAACATCTTCAGGATAACGTAAATATAATACCTTTTTATGTGCTTCAGTATCATAAAAACGAGGATTATTAGGATCTAACAGGATATGTTCAATAGGAACAATTTTGGGAATCAACTTCATTGAAATTTCACTCTCCTATCTTAATTATCAGTTAAAATTTCTGTTTCTGCAAATATTCAATGACGATTTTAAGACATGTAAAATAATAACAGCCTATATCATCCCATCTACGATTCAGCACTTAACATTCCTCAAAATCTTTTGGTTCAGCGTCAATTTGTCCCTCTATTATTGAATTCTGATTACACTTACGGCAAAATAAATTTATAGTGAAACTGCATCCGAAAAATTTAATAGGTGATTTGCGTTTGCCATCATGGTCGTCCAAGCGCATATATCCTGATTTTCCTTCCACTTTGGTAATATCTATGAATTTAGAATCAAACTCATCATCCGAACAAAATTCACATTGATGTTCTTCTTCGTATTCCAATGTCGCCTCTTTTAGCTCCCTACCGCACTCCTCACATTCCAATATAACATTTACCTGGATATTAACTATCCCATCATCGTAATCATAACCTTCAATTTCAACTGATGGTTCTTCGCCAAAAGATACAAATTTATTACACTCTGGGCATCTAGCCACTGTAAACCCTCCTAAAGTTTGTTAACACTGATGAGGTGTTTTCACGGTGATAGAATTTTAATAATAATTACTTTAATATATATTTGCTTTCATATCCCCTTCATCTCATCAAATATATTTGCTTTTATCTGCATAGCATTTTCTCTGCCGTTGCCAATAGAAATTCTAAAGGCACGCTCACTCTTTTTTCGACTGATGGTAATTGATGTTTTTTCAAGTTCAATAATTTGCTGAATTTTCTCTTTGCTTAAAACCGCAATTTCGCTTTCGGCAAGACCTTCCACACCGCACAAAAGTGCAACCATAAGGTTATAACCATTATCAATGTATCCAAGTATTTCCTTTTTGTCGCTATCATTTAATCCAAATGTCCAACTGTTATAATCTTCAGTCTTGGTGTTTTTCTTTTCACCGCAATACTTGATGAACAACCTAAACGCATTATTATCGGTAGTTAAATCATACACCTGTCTGTCATCACCGCCCTCTACAAGTGCAGGTTTAAAGTGATTATTAAAAAGTGTAGAAAGTACTGCCCCATAATAAAAATCTGTAACTTTTAGTTTTGACATTGGGTGGTCTCCCCCTCAATAGCTATCGTAGTGCTAATTTTAGAAGAATCCTGTGGTCTCTTTTTTGTTAAATCATCGCTCACGATATCATCCCTTTCCTATTGGGAAATTCACCAGATAAAGTGTTAAATCCTTCTAATTTTTCAAAATATTTATCGCACGATTCGACAATCAAATTATGATTATTTACAACTATTTCTTTTCTGATTATTTCAAGCACTAAAAAGCACCTAGTAAATTCTAAGCCGTTAGAGGTGCTGTAGAAATGGAAAATCCCATATAAATATTTCAACTCAAAGAAAAAGACCCTTTAATCAGGTCTTTCCTTTAAATGTCATTTTCAATTCCTCATCAAAATTAGGTTAAAGGCGTTCCGCATATCACCGACTAAATTACCTTTTTATAGTGGTAATAGTAACCTTACATTTAGCAGTCTTTTTACCATCAACAGTTGTTACCGTGATAGTTACTTTACCTGCTTTAATACCTTTGACATTACCTTTTGAATCCACAGTGGCTATTTTAGTGCTACTAGATTTCCAAGTAACATTTTGATTTGTGGCTGTCGTTGGAGAGACCGTAGGGATTAATGTTTCATTAGCCCCTACATTTATGGATGTGGTTTTCTTATTCAAACTGACTTTTGTTACCTTTACGATTGGGGCACTTTTCACTGTGACCTTACATGTAGCGGTCTTACTTCCATCCTGAGTTGTTACCTTAATTGTTGCATTTCCTGCTTTTATACCTTTAACATTGCCATTTGAGTCAACCGTCGCTATGGCTGTGTTGCTACTTGACCAAGTAACAGTCTTATTGGTGGCATTCACTGGAGTTAATGTAGCACTCAATATTTCATTAGCGCCTATGTTCATGGTCGTAACGATTTTATTTAAGCTGACTCCCGTAACATTTACTACTGGATCTGTCACTGTAACAGTACAAATGGCTGTCTTACCTCCATCGACTGATGTTACGGTAATATCTGATGAACCTGAACTCAAGCCTACAACATTGCCACTTGAGTCGACTGTTGCTATTGCTGGATCGCTCGAATTCCAAGTAACATTTTTATTAGTTGCATCAGTTGGGGCTATTGTAGCCTTTAAATTTTCATTTGCTCCGACAGCGATAGCAATAGTGCTTTTATTTAAGCTGACACCTATTACTGATATCGGTGCTACTATCTCCACTTTGTAAGTCGTTGTCTTAGTACCAACTGTGATTGTTAGAACTTGATCTTTTGCTACTGCTGAACTGTTAAAACCAGTTACATTGGCAGTAGTTATATTCTCAACCTTAGTGCTACCATCATCATAAGTTCCAGTTACTACTAATCCACTGATGTCTAATGAGCTGCCTACTGTATAGCTTAATTTTATGGCAGGAGTAGTTATGACGATGCTTTGCAGGGTTATCGGGATGGCTTCGAACATTCTGTTGTATTTTTCTGCGTAATTTTTAGCGGTAGAAGTGGCGTAACCTATAATCTTTGTTGCGACTGGAATTGTGTCAACACTATCATATATTATTGTTGTTGCCGAGTTAAATGTAATACTAGTTAAGCCAGTGCAACCGTAAAAAGCATAGTCGCCTATATTCGTTACTCCTTTCGGAACGCTAATACCAGACAAACTTATGCAATTGCCAAAAGCCCCGTTACCAATACTTGTTACCCCTTGCGGAATGTTAATACTAGCTAAAGCTGTGCAACAGCTAAAAGCCTCTATGCCGATATTTGTTGTTCCTTGCGGTAAACTAATGCTAGTTAAGTTTGTGCAATTAGAAAAAGCTTCGATGCCAATACTTATTACTCCTTGCGGTAAACTAATATTAGTTAAGCTGTTGCAACAATAAAAAGCCTTGTCACCAATACTTGTTACAGGAAATCTACCTAGTGTATCTGGTATTGTAACAGCCCCACCAACACCTGTGTACCCCGTAATTGTGGCTTTGCCATATGTTACAGAGTAGGTATAATCCCCTTCCTGCGCGGCTTGTACTTGACTACTAAAAACCATCTGAAGAACTAATAAAAAAAATGTTACTACAAGTAATACCCTTCTTTTCACTTGTTTAGTACTGATACCTAGAAAATATCCATTGTTCATTATTAAGACCACACTCCCTATTTTTTTCACAACACAGATATTAATCTCTTCTAGGTACTATTTCCATTACCTTTATTTGTATTTTTATTCGACACAACTTGTCAGGATATTTTAAGTTTCTCATTTTATTCTCCCTGAGAACATACGAAAAAAATAACCCCTCAAAGCCACATAAGGGCTTCTGAGGGGTTAAAACATAAAGAAATTGAGAAATATAGAATCTCTCAATCTTACTATGAATTATACTGTTAGGTAAAATCTACCATTTTACTGAAGTAATCTCATCAATATTTTCCATTACCTCTATTTCTCCCTTCATCCTAAAATAACGAAATAAATTTGATTCTATCCATGACTGACCATCTAAACAGACTTGGAGGAATTGTTCACGGGTGTGAGTTAAAACGCCGGAGTCCTTAGTGGGCCAATCTACAGTTTGAATAGTAGGAACCATACTAAGTATCCCTAATTTTTTATCAAAATTGCCCTGATACTCGTAATCAAATTTATAGAGATGTTCTTCACCAATTGCCGAACTACTAAAACCGCTAAGAATCTCTAAATTGCAAGCTGTGTTGATTTCTTCTATTTTTGACTCTTGCATTCTTGGTAATTTTACTGAATCGTCAATAATTGATACTGTTGCTCCCTCTGGCATATTGTCAGGAGAGTTAGTATTACAATAAGCGATTATTTTTCCTTCTGAATTTTTTAATACATACATGTTACTTTTACCTCTCTTTTATTTAGGAATAACTATTAAATCAGCTCTGTATAATTTCACTGTATGACTAGACACATTTGATGAGAATCCTACGCCTAATAAATCCCCTGTTGCAAGAGAAAATGTTCCTGACCTCCATTTGGCAGGAGCCGTATTACTACCATATACAGTTGCTTGAGTCCACACAGAACCAACTCCACCATCTAACCAATTTTTATCAATTCTCAATAAATCCACAAAACAATAAGATCCGCTTGCAGCACTAAGGACTGCTTCGAAAGCAAATCGTGTTCCTTGAGGCCATGCTGATACAACATGAAGTACATTTGCATAAGTTAGTGTGTCTGTTAATATGTCATCCACCGTAGTTGATCCTATACGAACAACTTTGTCGTGATCATACGCAGTTGTGCTCACATAGGAAGTAGAATCTGGATAATACAAAGGAATATAAACTTCTGAAACAGATATTTTAGCAGCTATAGCATTAAGGAGTGCAATTTTTGCATTGTAATAATCTGTAAATTTACCTCTAAATGTGTCACCTACAATATCGCTTGTGCTACTTAGACTAGATAAAACAGCAGGATAAGAATATAGATAATAGCTAAGATTACTATATGCAGTAGAATAACTTGAATAAGATATAAAATAATTATTAGCTTGTGAAATAATAGGCGAATATTCTCCTGCAATAGCACTCCATTCTTTTAATGTTGTTTGTTTTTCAGAAGGAGTAAGTTTATTATCATTAGCAATATCAGCTAATAATGCATTTGCTGTGCTTGCTGAAGATACGGCTGTGGATGCTTGTGTTGCTGCCCAATTTGCAGTAGATGTAGCAGATGAGGTTTCGCTTTTAACATAATCTGCTACAGATTTTAACAATGAAACCTTATAAGAATAATATGTGTTAAAATAACTATTAAAATCTGCTCGATTGATAGTAGAAGTTACAGTTAAATTATTTAAAACATATGTAAAGAGATAATTGTAAAGATTTGTATATGATGTATCATAATTATATCTAGATATTCCATATAAATCTGCTTGAGCATCTATATTATATTTTTCTGATGCAATATTATCCCAATCTGGTTTAACTGTTTTTGTTTTTTCAGAAGGAGTAACTTTATTATCTGATGATACTTCTGCTAATCCTGACATTGCTGTTGAAGCATCTGATCTTGCTTGTTCTGCTAGTGCCAATGCATTATTTGCAGCAGTATCATCAGTATATTTTGAAGACTTAACCCAATCTGCCATTACAAGACTACCCGTCATTCTTTTGACTATGCAAATCATCATATCTCCACTAACCCCTTGGCTCCATAGGTCTCCTATATTATAAGGAGGTGCAGGATTAGAAACAAATACTCTTCGTGTCCCATCTGTCGTATCAGGAGCAGTAGAAGCTTGTTGTAATGCTAAAACTATGTCAGCATCAGTTACTTGAGTCCAAGAATATGTAGATCCTGTCAACGTAAATTTATAAGCTAATCCAGAAGCAGTATTATAGAACAAATCACCTAAATGAGCATCTTTTAATGTTTTTGATGTTGTGGCGTTTTTTGCAACCCATTTATTTGCAGGAGAATTATCCAATGTTGGAGAATATCCATTAAACCAAATATCAATATTTCCGTCAACTTGAGCTTGCAATGGATCAATTACCTCAGAAGCAAATGTGGAAATTTGCTCCGCTGCATTAGTGACCGCTATTTCTGCTTGCATTGTGGATATTTTTGCATATAGGAGAGCTTTTGTGCTTTTTACAGCTTCAAAATAATCTCTTACGGCTGTTTTTTGATCGGCAGTTACATCAATTGGGTAAACACTACTATCTTTACCTATCCATAAATTAAGTTCAGTGGTCAAATTAGCAATTGCATTTTTATAATCTACCTTTTCATTTGGCCCAGTGTCATTCAAACCAAGTGTTCCGGCAAGGGATATAAAAGGAGCAGATTCAACAACAATCTGTGCTAAATCAGATGCTAGATCATTTGCTTCATTCTCATATATTCTGCTGTCATCAAATGCCTTATTAATTTCTAAATTCATGTTAACCAAAGATTCAGCTAAACCTGCTACAGCATCCCCAATATAATCCCTAGCAACTCCCATGATTGCCTTGAGTAAGGCAATTTTTGCATCGTAATATGCCTTAAAGGTATTAATAAAAGTTGCAGAAACGATAGTAGAACTCGTAGTCATAACTGATAATATCGGAGTAATATAAGCACTTAAATTAGTATAAGATGTAAGATAAGTTGCTAACGTTGATCCTATGGTTGGATAATTTGTTAAATCATAATAGTTTGCACTAGATTCAACAGTTGATTTTTCGCTCACAATATTATCCCAATACTTTTTAACGGTTTTCTTTTCGGAGGATGTTACCGTAGTATTTTGAGCAACTTTACCTAGATCAATATTGGCTGCATCTGCTTCAACTATTGCTTTTTGAACTGCTAATGTTGCTTCTGCTGATATTACTGTGTTCCCAATTGCTATTCCATAAGGAGTTCCATCAACTATTTTTGTTGATATTTCAGCATACGGAGATTTTACTCCGCTATCTGAAAACACTTCCAATGCCGTTCCTTTAAATAGACCTGGGATACCCACAAATGCATAAGGGAATTTCCCTGTTCCAGTGTCGATCCCTGAACCTCCGCATTTAACCATTGAATTTATAAGGGTTTGATTCCATCCAATGCTATTGTAAGAAGTCAATATGACAATCACCGTATCATCTAATGTATCTAATTTTGTGGCTAATGCTGTTCTTGCACTATCATCTGCAAAAGTATCATACCTTTGTGTAAAAACTATAGATAGATCCTCTCTACTGATTACTGTGAGCATTAAACCAGTTCCAGAAACGCCACTTGCACTAATATTCTTTTTGTTAATCTTTAATACACGAGCAGAATTATGATTAGCACCAGTTCCCCTTACAAATATTTCTCCGTCAACGCTATATTCTGGCGTTGCTAATGTAATTGCATTAGATAATGTTAATTTTGTGCTCATAACTAATTTAAATTTATTAAGGAAAGCATCCCTTTGTGAAGATTTCATAACTTTTGGATAATTAATTAATGGCAAACCAACCCATTTGTTTAATTCTACTTGTAGTCCATCAACTCCACATGATGCTAATGTCCCAGTTAAAGAATTTTGATAATTATTTATTAACGTAGGTGAAACCGACATACTATTTGCAATATTAATCACATCTAAACTTTCGGCAAGAATTTTATCAAATGAGTCTCCTAATGAAACTGACTCATCATAAGTAATCAGATTTCCTTTTGCGAATACCTTAATATCAGCTTGCATGGAGACAATTGCAACATTAGCTTCAAATATTTGCTGATCAGCATAGGTTAGTTGATTATCCGCTCTTATTTGGATAATTAAAGCATTTAATATTTCTTTTGCAATTTCAACTTTTTTTAAGTAATTATTTACCGTTTTTCCTTTACTTGTAGATATTTTAATTGGATAATGTGAAGAAATTTGATCAAGCCAATCATCTATTGAACCAAGAGCATCATTAATTGCACTCACATAATGACTTTCTGATGTACTTAAATTAGTCAAATCAGTTCCATCAATAATTGGTTTCAGTCCATCAGCAATAGCAACGATATCATCAGATTCAGTTTGAACAGCAACAAATAAAGTGTCTAATATATTCGATTCTGCTTCTGTAATTTTACCTCTACCAATATACTCATTCACTTTAAGTTGGAATGCACTTAATGCTGTATTCAATTCTTTTACTTGATCCTCAACGTATTTTTTACCGTCATCTTGACGAGCTTTACCAATTGCACCAGACAAAATCGATTTAGTTTTCCCAACATTATCCAACATTGTTTCTATTAAAGCTCTTTCATCTGTTAAAACTGGAATGGGGTAATTTTCAATTGGTTGGTCAATCCACTTAGTCATTAATTCAGTTTCTAAAGCGGTTAAGGCGGTTTTATAATTATCTGCTTCTATTGTAATTTCAAGGTCATATGCAATATTGAGAGGATCTTGTGATTCTGAAATTGCTTGCAATAGAGTTACTTTCAATGCCTTTGATTCGTCCTTGGTAATAAATCCATCAGCCATAAATCTTTGAATATCGATACCTAAATTTAGTAATGTTCCATCCATTTCTTGGATTTGTAAATCGATATAATCTTTAGCATCAGCTAATGATTTATTCCATTTCGATTTCCCAATATCAATAACTTCTACCGCAGAGGTAGTGGTGTAAATTAAATCTGAAATTGTTTGCGCTTTGCCTTTGATATTAGAAATAGTCAGTCTGATGTCTGCTTCTTCGAAGTCAAAATTACATTCAATTATTTTTGCAGTTATATCAATTCCTAACTGTTCATGCCTAATTGCAACAGAGTCTCCTATATTAATTTTATTCCAATTACGTTGTTCAGAAATAATCTCAAGAAAATTTACAATGCTAATTTCGATTATTATTTGAGGGTATTTCCTTTTGTTCATTTCTTCTAATCCAGCAAAATACAAATCAGTAGCAAGAAAATAACTATTATTCGTCCACTCTTTTTCAATTATGTATGGTATTCTCTCTTCTAATAATGCTGGTTTATCAGCAAAATAAGATTCATCAGATAATTCGGTATTTATTTCATTCATTTGAGTTTGAATATCTGTAATTTGAGCGTTCACAGCATCAATTTCTAATTGTTTAGCATCTATTTCAGCTTGTTTATCAACTTTTTGAGCTTTAAGAGCAGTTGTGCTATTTCCTATTTTTTGTGCAGTTTCAATTGCGGTATCAATAATTTTCATTTGAGATACTAATTCTGCCATTTCATTATTTAAAGTAGTCAATGTTGTTTGATATGTTGTTAATTGTGCTAAATATCCACTAAAAGTTCCTTTGTTTTGATCCAATAAAATTTGATAATCTAAAAGAGCATGACATAGTTCATTAGACATATAATCTGAACGAGTAATCACTTCTCTAGTAATTTCATCTCTTTGGAATGGATAGAGAAAGTAGGAATAATCCTCTAGATAAGATTGGCCTATCGTATTAACGGAATCAATTGTTAAGCCATCTTTACCATAAACTTTTAATCGAGTACAAAAATCATCACTATTTAAATTTTGAGTAATTGTACGAAGATACGTCTTATCCGATATTCTAAGTCCCTTACTGACACCAACATTATCAATTTCATAAAAATTTACTTTGCGAGTATTTGAATCGAATTGAACAACAAGACTATATTTATCTGCGATTTCTTGTATAAAGTCAAGTTTTGTTTTGGCAGAAACTTCAAAGCTTCTGTACATAGAATTACATACTGAAGGGTAATCCCCCATAGTCCATTGTGTATTCTTTAATATTATATTCATTACTCCAAATGGCTCCGTAGTAGAAACCAATTTAATCGAATCCGCTTTGTATTCACGAATGTATTTGTCTCTTAATTCATGTTCAAGAGAGAAGCAATTAACTACTAAAAAATCAGCATTATCATCTGCCGAAGGAGCAGGATTATCAATTACAAAATATTGAATTAATTCCCCTAAAATCATCTTTATTAGATATCTATTTTTTATTTTGTCAACATGAGGATTCCTTATCAATTCATGATTTTTATCAATGTTATAAGGGAGATTCAGGCTTAATTCTGAAAGTCCAGTTAATTTTAAATCTAAATAGATAGAATATGCTTCTGGTAGATTACATATTATTGATTTATTTGGTTTACATAAAGCCAATTTAGGTTTTTGTGGTTTCTTTGATAAATCTATATCTGTGAACAAAGTTATTTCTCCTTTCGAAATAGAAAAAGGTAAAGGAGTTTTATCTTCCTTTACCTTTTAAATCTTTTATTACTTTAGCGGATATGTAACTACTCGCTTTTTCTAAGTCTTTTCTTGACATTTCACCATTATTTGCCGTTACATTGAAGGTCACGTTAGTAGGGACACTTATATTGGTTTCAATTCTTGGTGATATTTTAGAATAATCAATTTTAGGAATGTTATAGGCAATAGAATTATTTATTGAAGTGTTTTGGAGTAAGTTTGACAAGTCTAAATTCTTAAATAGAGCATCATTTCTATTCAATGCTTTGAGGATATTTTTAGAATCCGGTGCATTGACAAGAAGTTCGTCTTGATGGACAATCATTGCCTTTCCTTGAGTACCCCATGAAGCTAATTTACCACCTGTTGCTCCTTGGGTTAGTCCAGATGTATCTCCACCAGAAATATTTACATTAGCACTTACACTTGATGCAGCAGATTTAATCTGATTGATTGTATTAATAATCTTTTTGAAGGCACTATCTATTTCTCCAGCCTTTGTAGATAAATCCTTAGTAAACCCATCAGAGAATTTTGTTAAAGCATCATTGATACTAGTTATATTGCCATCAATAATTGCTTGCCTTACTCCTGCCCAATATGTTTCATCGGCATTCCTAGCGTCAAAATTATCATCAACTAATTGCTTCTCATCTTCTAATCTTTTCTTAGTGGCTTCATAGGAATCGTTTTCTGATTTTTTACGAGCTTCAAATTCCTTACTGATAGCATCCAATTGATCTTGTAAACTTTGTTTAATTAGATCACGATCATGATCGGATTGCATATCAGAAATATCAGAATTTAAAGCATCTAATTGTTTTTGCAATTCTTCTTTTTTTGCTTTGCCTTCAGGAGACGTATCTAAACTGATGGAATTTATTTGAGTCTGAAGACTTTGTGCTTCAGTCTGCTTTTCTCCTAAATTCTTATTATAATCTTCAGCACTTGCTAGTTTATCAAGTGCTTTTATTTGGTCGTTTATTACCTGTTCTTGTTTGGACAATTCCTCGTCTAGATTATCCATTATTTGATTATGTTTGGATTCTTCGAGTTTTGTTGATTCCTCAAATGCATCATCTGCAAGTTTTTTCTGAGTCTCATAGTATTTTTTAAGAGAAGAGATAGCATCGTCAGCAAGTGATGATTGAAGCGTTGTTAAGGATTTAGCTAATTCCTTTTGGCTAGATGTTAAAGCATCTACTTCATTTTTGTTACTTACCCAACTTTTTCTAAGTTTTCCCATCGTGCTAAAAGTTGTTTCCATTTGTTTCTGGACTTCGACTGAGGAGGCATTAAATTCTTCAATATAATTCAAGCTTGCATTATTTTCATTATCGAACCACCTATTGATGTCTCCGAACTGACTGGCATTAGTAGCCATGACAGAATCCTTTTGAGTATTTATTTTATCTCTTGCTTCATTTAATTCTTTGAATTCTGTTTGTTGACCTTGAATAAGTTGATTAGTTAGCGTTATTTGATTATTATAGTCGTTTAATCCCTTAGTCTCTTCGATTTGCTTCTTTAAAGTATCATTTTTGGCTTTTGTTAGATTGACTTGAGCATTAAACAAATTTATTAATGCATCTGTTGTGTCTTGATGACTTGGCTTCTCAGTTGATAACTTTGATTTCTTTGAACCACCTTCATCATCATCTGATACTATACTTTTAAAATCAGAGGTCGGAATATCAGGAATTGTGAAATCTGAAACAACTCCACCTAGTGTAGACAATTGTGCTGTTAATTCACCAATTCTATTATTCGCTTGATTCTTATAAAATTTGGATATTCTAGCTTCAACTTCATCAAATGCCCTAGCGTTATCAGGAGTAGGTGATAGTTCATACCTAGCATATATTAATTCTTTTTCGACCCATAGACCATTTTCTTGGAGTTTCCCTAGAATTCCATATGCCTCAGTGACTTTACCGATCTGTTCTATCTGAGTTAGAATATTTTTACGAAGGTTATTGGTAGCATCTGACACTAATTTTGAGGTATTCTGCCATGCAATCTTTTCAGCACTTTGTTTGTCTTTTAATGATTCAACGACTAATTGAAACGCTTGTTGGGTAAATCCTGCTGCTTTAAGATGGCCTAATGCCTCTTCCCCTATGACTTGTCCTAACGCTTCTTCACTATTTGATAAAATATCATTGAGTCTAATTTTCCGCTCATCAGCATCAGACATTCCATCCATTGATTTCTTAAGTTTATCTCTTGTTTGCTCTAATTCCTCTACATAAGCTATTTCATTATCATATTGAGTAATCATAGCTTTTTGTTGTTCAATCTTGTTTTTATTGACTTCAATTAGCTCTTTTTCTGCATCCGCTTGTTTGCCTAAAGCCATCGTAAGACCTACAGCACCTATTACAACCGCTGCCCCTGCTATAGCCGCCCAATTGCCAATTAGAGCCTGAGAAATAGCTGTAGTGACGTTCCATGCCTTCCCTGCTGCTGTTGCAGTTTTAATTGCTATTGAGATATTATCTATAGCCTTAACTGCTAGATAAGTTGCAGAACCAAAAGCAACAACTTTCATGCCACCGTTGTTTAGTCCATCGATGAAATAACGAAGGTTATCAATTATGCCTTTAATAACTCCATTTAAACCTGAATTCCCACCTGCTGCAACCAAAGCAATTAAGGATTGATGAAGCTGACCTGCTTTGCGGGAAATTGTGTCCATCTGAGCATGCATATATTCTGCTGCTTTGCCTGTAGAAGCTATACTGGTCGCGGTTGCACTCAAATACGTCTCCACATCTCCTAATGAAGCTGCCAATTTTGCCCATTGAAATTTTCCTCCGGCGACAGCCAACAGTAAATGTTCCTGATTTACTTCAGTGCCTTTCATTGCAATCATCAAATCAAGAAGTACATCCTGAACAGGTCTAAAATTTCCTTTAAGATTTTTTACAGCAACACCTAATTTATCTAATTCCTCAATTGCCTTATCGGAATGAATTGAGGATAGAACAGATTTCCACATATTTCCTATTTCCGCACCTTTGAAACCTGTAGCTCGTAAGGAGCTAGTAATAAGTCCCTGGGCATGTGCAAAATCAAGGCCCATTTGAGCACTTATAGCTCCCATTTTGGCGTTTGCTGCTGATAAATCCGTAGCAGTTGCCATCTGCTTATGTGCAAGGGCTGACCAAGAATCTACAACCATTAGAGAATATTGATTTGCCTCTTCCGCTGTCTTTGCTATCAGTTGCCATTGGTTCAAAACGGCTTCTAAACTTCTTACACTTTGCTCTAAAGGAACGCTATCTACAACAGAGAGTAAAACACTATTGTTAACTAAATTTTGAATAGTTTGAACATCTTTATATTGTCTGCCCCAACTTTTTGCTGCCTCAAGTATTTCATTTGAGCTTTCGCCCCATCTCTCAGCAATAACGCTAAAACCTGCCCCAATTCTAGCCATCTCTTCAGGCCCAAGAGTTTTATGCATTTCTTCATAAGTTTCTTCTAAAACTTGTTTAACTCCGGCCATTCCAGCCTCGAAGTCAGCTAAACCAGTTTTCGCCAATTCCAATGTTCCAAAAATTGCTGCCATCATTGCCATTGACTTCATATGAGACGCAAACATAGAGCCAACGTTGTTTGTGTGACCTCTATACATTTGCTCTCTTTGTTGCAAAGCCCTCTGCTCATTTCTAAGCATTGTTTGTTGAGCATTATTAACAGCAGTGGTTGTTTGTGTAGCTGATCTTCCTAAAGTAGTTAATTGATTCTGCAATGCTGTAAGATTCTGTCTTGTTGCTGGATTCGTCCCAATAACAACTTGAGCAGTAATTTTCCCTGCTAAATATGCATTAGTTTCTTTTATAATAGCGTTTAAATTCGCCAAGCTGGGTGTCATTGCCCGAAGTAAAATAGCTAATTCATTGGTCATATAATCATTCCCTTCTTTGGACATAAAAAAGACCCCTTAAAATTAAGGAGTCTTTTTTTAAATATCTTATTTGGTAACAATGCCTTTATTTTTTAATGATCTTCGCAACACTTCAACATGCGACCCTGTACTACGCAAATCGCTTATAGCATGATCAATGTATTGTCTTTTTTGTGTCCAAAATCCCTCTCCAAACAATGGACCTGCTCCTTCGTTAACATAATATGGAATGTATGGACTTACATCCATTCCATCTGCCTGGCTTACGTGATCGTTAATCAAATGAGTATCATGCTCTATAACTATACTAGTTTTATTTCCCGTATTAATTGGTTCTCTACAAACTACGCTTTCCTTCAAATCTCCTGTCCTTTGATAACGTGAAGGGGTATACGAATACACATCTTGGTCAATTTGCTCTTTTACCTTGTTCTCAACATACTCTCCTGTCTCTTTGAGTGATGCTGCAATTTGAAGTTGAAGATATTTTAATAATTCGTTTGTATTATTGAAGACCGGCATATTCACCATGCTCCGTTAACTCTTGAATTTGTCGTTCGACCTCAGATGAAGTTGATTTAATTTTATCTAGGGCTTTTAGAAGCTCAGTTTCAGGGAATTGTTGCATGATTGAACTAATTTGATTTTCTATCGGCCTTAAAGATTCAATTATATCCACAAAATCATCTGATAGAGGCATATTCGTAAAATATTTAAGGTGTAAAATCTGGACAATAGAATTAATTACCTCTTCATCAATATTTGTGGAAGTTTTTGATATTTCAATTATACATTTTACAAACGCTTCAGTCATTACATCCAGTTTTTCTGGAATAAATTCTTGATCTAACATTAATCCGTTTAACATACTACATTCCTCTTTTCTTTCCTCTATATTAATTTCGTTAAATTTTGTTTCTGTCATTATCTATCGCTCCTTTTTAATTGATTTATTATTAGATCGTGTATGATTACAGCTTCAAGTAATTAAAATTTTATGGCTCTCTCAAGCTGTTTACTCTCCTTTCTAGATTTACAAAACAAAAAACACCTTTAAAATTAGGTGTTTTTTCGAGTCTTGTTTATATTATCTTCTTCCGCATGAATGAGCAGTTGGGCCTTATATGTCAGGAATTGAAAGCGAAGAATTAAGTGAAGAATGTGTATGAGGAAGCTATTTTATGCCTATGAGTCAATCAGAACATCTTCATAGGCAAAACCCCCACTCGTATATTTCTAAGGCATTAGAAGGCAATTCAGAGGGTTATAGATTCTGACATCTCAAAAGGAAGATATTATTTAACAATAAAAAATACTCATCCTAATAAAGAAAGGATGAGTATTTTACATAACTAAATAATCAAATCTCTCTGGCCGACTTGACCGAATCCTGACCGACTACTTACGGATACTTACGAATATTAGTGGGTATTTAACTGTTTTGTCGTTCAGCCCCACAAATTTACAATATCCACGAACCCGCTCGTACCAAGGCTTCCATCGTTTATATCAACTAAAATCTATCTCTACTTGGTGGGCGATACTGGTCTCGAACCAGTGGCCTCATCCGTGTGAAGGATGCGCTCTACCGCTGAGCTAATCGCCCGGAAACTATGCTCGAGGTTTAATGCTCATGGCATATAAAATACTTTAGCTCTGACCACTAACTTCAGACTCGTTGTATTCCCTTAGAATACACACGTT
>Ga0074193_1001405_pt1 | contig 29533 bp, 23 predicted proteins | sample EPASupsiteHSE605_FD_64523 | JGI IMG/M metagenome (GOLD analysis project Ga0074193, IMG submission 64523) | Bioremediated contaminated groundwater from EPA Superfund site, New Mexico - Sample HSE6-05 | ecosystem: Environmental > Aquatic > Deep subsurface > Groundwater > Contaminated ... | reverse complement strand
ACGATCAAACGTCGCAACACAGGTTCTGCCCCGGCATATGCCCTGGAAATATTGAAACAGCATAGCCACTTCAAAAGTGGACGGGAAAACTTTATTCTGCTTGACAACTGACAACCATATCAGGAGCAGCACCAGTTATGACAGATGAAAAGAACTCTGGCGCTGTGATGAAGCAAGCTCCAAACACAACGAACAGCGCAGAATTAACCCAAAGCAGTACAGTCGGGAATTTCATTTTCTATCTCCTTTGTTCCGATGTTCAACGGGGCTGAGGGTGTGCGGGTTTCACCGCACCACCCGATGGTTGTAAGTCATCATATTGTCAGGCCATGACTTTTCCTGTACTGATCCACAATTTCTGGGTTCTCCTTGGTTATGATCCACCCTTGTATATGTTCAAAAAGCACCTGTGTTGCTTCTATGAAGGCATCGATAACCTCTTCCCATATCTTCGCCGGCATGCTTTCATCTGTTGCGCCAATACATATGCCTACTGTAGGAATTCGGGCCAGGCTTCCAAGTTATCAAGTAGCCTCCTTAAATGCAGCTTTCAGCAAGCGTACTCGATCGGCCAACTCTGTTACTTCCTGCATGCGGTACGACAAGCGGCTTACGGATGAACTGATACTCCCAACATCCCGGTTTACAAGCTTGCCGACATCGGAAAGCGTAGCGCAACCTAACTCACGGGCTAGCCAGCCTATGACAGCGCGCGCCTCGGAGGCGACTCTCTGCTGTGACTGCATCTTTAACGTAGCCTCATCGATATTATATACATGGCACACCTTGTCAACAATTTCTTGTGTCGTCAATCTGAGAGGAATGCCTCCAAGACTGGCAAGGCATTTGTCCATAAAGCTGTCATCGCCGAGGAGTCGAGAATCTACTCGCCCACCGTGAAACTCAGGCCGGTATTCTTCACCTAACCCGTCCAGCACGAATGTCCTGTAGCCGGCACGTGCTTTTGCGACCGATTTCCCGAATCGCCCGAGCATCCAGTCTGTGGTCAGCCAGGGCAGGAATTCCTTGCCGAGGTAGGCCCGATGGCTACTCCAGGGGTATTCCTCATGGTCATTGACCATACCGGCCCGCACCGGATTGAGATGGATGTAGCGGATCAGTTCCAGCAGATAGCTGTCGCCATCAATCAGAACAGCCTTGTATCGCCCCTGGAAAAGATGGCCGGTTCTTTTTTCCCGCCAGTTGATCCAGCGGGTATAGCGGAATGAGAGATTGTGCATGCCGCGCGATAGGGGAATATCGCCGACCTGCAAGGCGATATGGATATGATTGGTCATGAGACAGAAGGCATGAACGCGGTAGCCAAACCGACAAGTCCCTTCCTGGAGAAGGAGGTAGAAACGGTAACGGTCATCTTCGGTGAGGAAAACGGATTGACCGCCGTTACCCCGGAAAATAACGTGGTAAAGTCCACCGGGGAGATGGATGCGTGGTTTACGTGCCATGCTGAAATGATAGCTCCTTCCTTCAACTTGTCAACTTGGAAGCCTGACCCTATTTTCCCCTGACCCTATTTTCCCCTCCTTGCAAGGTATTCGTTATCCTTTGAATAATACCTCTTCCAGCTGTGTCCAATTTGTGCCCTCCACAAGCACTTTCCAGCTGGAATCTCCAATACCCGTTTTGCAGCGGTAGCACGTAGAACATTTAGGAAGTCTGATACTTCTGCGCTGTGGATAAATCGACCTTTGCGCCGAACCGCGACAACAAATTCTAGGTAACTTCGCCAAGACTTAAACTCTAGCATCATTTTTCCTCAAAGGCAGTTCTTGCTTGTAATCATGTGCAACGGACATGAAGTGACCCGACATCTTTTGGGCGGAACTTTCTGGTTGGGAATTCGGTTTTCTTCTATTAGTATAATATTGAGACGCAACCCCTTTGTTACTTCGTTAAGGGGTCTTTTTTTGCAAATAGCTTTAGACTTTCAGAAATGGACTGCATTGACTTTTCGATTTCCTTAACACCCTTTGCAACGGCGGCTGCAGGGGTTTCGGAAGCGTCCGTACCAAGATAGGATTCAACATCAAGGCGGGTCTCCCCCGAAAACGTACGTTTGCCCTGACTATAAGTGTAGCGGACAAAGATTGGCTCGCTGCCGATTGCCTTTGAAAGCCCCCCATATTGCCCCCAGGTGATTGAACGGTTGTCGTTTGGGCCTAGAGCTGGGATCCCAGATATAAGCGGCCCACTATCCATTGTTGCTGCTTGAACTGCGTCCGGCAACTCAATTCCCCAAGCTTTTGCAGGGATTTGTTTTGAGGGGAAGAACTTCACATCATGAGCGATATCTCTCCCGATGTTCTCGACAACAATCATGAGAATTGACGGGCGATTCAGGTCATGTTTTACATACATAATGACCTTCGGTTCGTTTTGCGAACGAACAAGTCTAAGGGTGAAGTATGTGTATGCCGCTGTTACAAGTGCAGTGACAATTGCAGCGTTAGCAGAAAGAGCGGTCCATAACGGCACCCAATCTTGCGAAACTACTTGATTCATAGAGATCTCCATAGTAGTGATTAGCGGTAGCGTAGCGAATAATATTTGCCGCGCAGGTGGAATTTCTACTCTCCCGATTCAAGCCCTAGGCAACGCCTTATTCTCTCTTCGGTTTTATGAATGGATTCAAAGTCATCAGTGTAAATGACGTTAGACATCCCAATAAATCTAGTCTTGACTATGGGGTCCACTCAAGAGTTGACCCTTATTTTTTCTTTAAAGCATTCTTGTATTTCTATGTCTGTAGGATAATTCCGCATTCTTGTTCCATCACTTATTGCAGTAACGGCTGGCGGCGTGACCTGCGCGGCGGTTTTGGCCGCGTCAGAGTCTACGCCGGTGTTGGGTGACTTTCAGGCCGATAGATGAAAAACTGGTCATCGGTAAAAACGACAGATTCAGGTTCTCCCTGAAAAACCGCAATGGCATTCCATGACCACGTTCCTTCGACACCCGCAAGTTTTCTTTTACCCTTCATTCGAGCAGCATAGACTGACCAGCCATTTGAGCTTAGGTCCCTCAGCATTTCATCCACGTTAAGTACCGCACGCATTTGACCCGGCACATCAATGTCATCCCAAATATCATTCCAATCTCGTACACTTTGAATAAAACCGCCTACTAAATCAATATCAGCCTCTTCTTTTATCTCATCGTGGTGGGAAAAATAGAAGTGACAGCCAGTAACTATATCTAGCATTTCCTTGCCACTACTTATTTTGTTTAAGGTAGTAATCTCCTTTGTTCGAAACTCTGCAAGAACCTCCGGCTTAATCACTTCAATAATCTTCATTACAATATTTGCTATTCCCTCCTCCCACCTTGCCGCTACTCTGTCTGCAAGGGGTGGAGAGAACTTCCGTACTTCCTGTTCGTCAACGCCAATCCATACAGGCAAGATCACCTTCGTGCCGTCTACTTCTCTTTGGGCGAGGCCGTCGAGCTCTCGGTTGGTGTAATGTTTCCCAAAAAATGAAGGCGACAGCAGAACAATTCCATATCTGCATGTTATCAATCCTTCGTCAATTTTTCTGCGAAGACTATCCCCCATTTTGAGGTCAAACTTGTCGAACCAAACTGATACTCCGAGTGACGTTAGCAGTTCTGCGAGTGGCCTCGCTACTGATTCTCTTTCTTCAGAGGCATAAGAAATAAAGACATCTCGCTCTGTTGCTTGATTGCTCATATCTGATTTTCCTTATTTATCCACACAACGGCTTGAGGGTCTGCTGTGGAGCGTCAGGGGGAGGCTATGGGGACGTAGTTGATTTGTTGATTAGCCTCTCTATTTGTCCCCAAAGCGGCGACCCTTGTACCGCCATCTCTCTGCCACGTAATGCTCCACGGCAGACACCGGAACGGGTAATACCAAGTACTTTGGCTACTGCTTCCCCGCTGTAGCCAAAACTTCTAGTGGCAAAGTAGCAGAGTATGCTTTTTGCCTCTGATAATCCTGCCCCACGTCGGCGCTGGCAAAGTATTTCCCGGTCGATACCCGATGCCTCAGCGACCTTGTCTATCAACTGCGACAGCGACAGGCATGCCGCAAGTTTGTCCGACAGGCTCTTTTCCTTTCTTAACTGCTCCACGAAATCTCCACTTCCGAGGATTCGATCGTCATAGGCAGAAATGAAAGCGTCACCGGCAACTTTGAGAACACGTCGAAGTCCACCACCCACAACTTCTTCTCGTTTCCCGCGCTCAACCCCATCAGCTACAAAAGCCTCATACTTCTTTCTCGCCAACGCTTGCCTCTTTGAGAAGTGTAGGAGCACCTCGTCCACCTTCTGCCCCGTAAATCCCTTCCTACCCATTAAAACTGCGTGCCCGCTCCACGGATAACGTTTCAATTCACTAATACTGCCGACCAATCCTGCACGCAATGGATTTAAATGAATGTAGCGAATCAGTTCCAGAAGATACGGATCTTCTTCACAGATGATCGACTTGTAGCGGTTTTGAAACAGATGGCCGCTTCGGTGGTGCCGAAGATTGAACGTCACCGCATGGCCGGTGAGGAGTCGTCGCATGAAAAACCCGAGGTTGTTATCGGACGGTCGCAATAACAGGTGTACGTGGTTGGACATTAAAGCCCATGCCAGGCATTCCATTCTCATCTGCTCAATGAGATTCGCAAAGCGGTCCACAAAGGATTGCCGGTCCTGGTCATCCAGGAAAATATCTCGCCGTTCAACTCCCCTCACAATCACGTGTTGAAGAACTCCGGCTATGTCGAGTCGTGCGGCCCGTGGCATATTGCTTACTTTACCTCCAATCCCATGTAAATCAACTAATCAACTACGTCCCCTTAACCTCCCCGTCCCCTTAACCTCCCAGAAATTAAGTGGCCTGTAATAATGCTCATAATTAGGCTAATACCGCCTGATATTATGTAGATCCAAAGGCACGTATTTCTCCACTTGTTCCACATTGATATATTTATCCTTACAAGTTGAAGGTATTCCCACCAAAGTCCTACCACTCCCAGCACTCCACCTAATCCAAGAAACAGTAAAATAAGACCAACAGGCGGCATCAACATAAAGACAAAACCGGACGCGAAAGCAATCAATGATGTTTTGTAGCAATAAATAGTTGCGGGAATTGCTCCCGCACCAATATCAAGTAGATTTTCGATGATTTTTTTATTTTTCAAATGATGACCTTGGTACTCAAATTTCTTCACTCAACGTTTCGGCAGTTGACCCGCTTGCCCGGCTTTTTCGGGCGGGCGGTGTCCAACTGTCTTGTTGGCAATCCTCTTCTCGTTGCGCTTCTTTTTAAATTGAAAATGGAGAGTTGACCCTCCATTCCTAGCTCACGGATATCCCCGTATCCCTTCCTTTTGTTCTTGACCAAGGAACTTACCTTCGTCACTTGCTTTTTGACCTATCGTGATCTCTTGAATATTCAACGCCTTGATTATCTCGGCCGGAAGGTATACGTACAACTCATGAAGTCTCCAGCTTAGTCCAAAGAAGAATATTGCTATCGCAAACACCCATATGAAAAACTGGAGTGGTGTCGATATTATCTTAGGCAGGTGTTCTCCAAGAGAACAGACAAGGTAGACAAAAGACGCTTTATAACTTCCAAAGCTTAAAGAGACTATTACATCAATCATCAATAATGCAGAAAGTGAGAATGAAATTTTTGCCTTAGCTTCATTGATTTGTCGCTGCTGTTTGTTGGAGTCAATTATTTTTTCAATGTACTTATTGTTGGTTTTGCAAAACAGTTCTTCGGCATGACATTCTAAATAATATCCGTCACGCTGAAGCAGAAACTCAGGTTCCCTAGTAATTTTTAGGTATATAGCATCTATAGTGTTGCCAAGCACACGCTGTAAAGACATTCTCATTATGGGCAGTACCCATGCCATTAAAAAACAGAAGCCGGCAAATGTAATAGTCATCCTTCCTACGGGCATTTCTGTGGTTAATATGAACGTAGTTCCAGTTGTTAGACTTTTGTTGTAAGCAAGCAAATATGTAGTATTTATGTAAGTTAAAAATGCAACAAATTTTATAAGAAAATCGAAGTCAGTTGCCTTTTCAATTGTTTTTAAATTTTTGATTTCATCTAGGTTCATGATTACTCCTCTTGTCCAACGTTGCAAGGCGCAGCAGCTTGACTGCTGACGCCGTTTGTTGGCCGTCGCTTTGGCCGTGTTCATTATTCAGTTCTTTCAAGCAGGGGGTTCCAAGGCTTTCCAAAGCATTCCCCATCTGACCAAAAAAGTGGAAGAGTGTTGTTTGGTACATTATAATCGAATGCCACAAGTGCCTGACAGCCTTCATACCCCAAAGCATCTCGCTCGGATTCGTACTTTTCTTTACCTTTCAGGACCTCATGGCCTATCCGATTTGCCCAGGCGGTTGCCGAATTGGCTTCTTCGCTTGTAGACCAGATAGGATTATTCGGGGAAAATGCACGATCATTCTCTTCTAGAATTTGTGCGGCGATCACATTAGTAAGCTTTCCTTCTAACTCTTTCTTTATTTTGTCCATACCAGTTCTAAAGCCAATCATCACACCGAGGTAAATTTTTGCATTATTAAGCCAGCTATAGTCACAAAAGTATTTATTGATATACTTTATTGCTTGAGTCCCGCCACCAACAAAATCATCTAAGAATACAACAAACTTTGGTGCATTTTTTATTTCTGCAATACCACAAAACACCTCGTTCTCTCTTCCCCTATATAACGGCTCATATTCAGGAAGACGGCTGATTCCCTGTCGAAACGAGTATATATTATGCTGACCGCTCTTAGCTTCATGGCCTAACCCAATGAAAACCGCATCTCGCTTCACATCCAGAGGCAATTGTTTAAAGAAAGATGCCCATAGATTTCGTACTGCCTCATCGTCATAGATTTTCAAGCCCGAAAGTAGCCTACATGCCAATAGGCGTTCGCCTTCAGGGAATTGTAAAATCCAATCGTGAAACCTTGCTGTTGGCACTTTCCCGCGCCCTAAAAGATTATCAACGAAAACAGAAATCCAGCGAGGCAACTTGCTCTCATAAAATTGTTCGTGGCGGACGCGGTAGCGCTCTCCTTTGCGTGCATTCCATCGAGGTCGTAAGTAGTAATAACTGCCAATGTTTAAACGTTGGGGTCCTTCGAACTCAATCGCATTTGGGATCTCCCGCCAGAGTCGCCGGACGTGCGTAATGTATGCCATAAACTCTGGAGCATCTTCATCCATATAAACTTGGTGTGGCGAATCTGACTGCTCATTTACAACAATCACATGGGGCCAGAACCGTATCGCATCGAAAAATAATCTTTGAGATTCTATTGCAGCAGGGTACTCACCGTTGTCAATTGCAACTGAAAAGCGGTCGAAATGCTCCGCCGCACGCTCGAAAATCATCGCGTGATCCTCCGAACGTATCCGAAGATAGTGCATTACAATTTGAAAAAGTTTCCTACATGACATATCTTCTTTGTACTTTATTGGGTTCGTCATCGGATGCTTTGCGTCATCAGCAGGAGGGTCTAAATAGCGGAGATATTCGTAATCTGCCATTAACAAAAGCATATGTCTCAAATTCTGAACTAGTAAACTCCGCCAGTCGTGCTTGCAGGGATCAATGTGTTCAAGGATGTCAATCAATGATGAGTAGCTTATCCTTCGCGTTAAACTTGCATCCCGATCTTCTCCAAGCAATATAGCCTCAAGAACGAAGAGCTGCCACTCTTTAGAAAGATTTTTCACTGCCTCTATGAGCGTCTCCACTGTGGTGGCACCCTGCCTTGCCTTAAAAGCGATCTCCCTTGGCCATTGCAACCGCTGCCAAAGCGCCCAGGTCGTTTTAGCAGTGTATCGGCGATCTAGAAGCTGCTCCAAATTATTCCAGTCACGGGGCATAAGATTGTTAAGGGCGAGGCGATTGAGAATGTCACATATCGCAGCAAAAACAGCGATATTCTCGGTACGTAGGCTAGGTCTCTTATCAGTATTAGCAATCAGCCAAGCACTGAAGTTATATTTGGCACCAACAAAATCACCAACTGATACACATTCCACTGCATTGATGTAATATTTGTGTATAGCAATTTCGGCAGGGCTTCGAAAATAGTTTGGAAAACATTTTCTTTCATTTAATCGCCCGGACGTTTCAAGGGCTTTGGAGAAAGCCGTTCGAGACGCTTCAAATTCGCCCAACAATATGGAGAAACTGCCTTCGTAAATTTGCCGCCAATACTCAAGATAGGTCTGGTTCTGGACGCGCTGTTGGCTTGAGTCAAAATTAAATACAGATTTGTGCATGTTAGCTGCCAATGTGAGCTTGGTAAGCGCTGCACTGTAGTCAAATATATGAGCGGCATGTGCAGCCTCAATTTTTAGCGCTTGAGAAAGGGCATTGAGCCGCTCGACACACATTTTCTTATGGCGTACCGACAGAGAAATTTGTTGTGTTACACATAAAGCACCTGACTCTGCTGGTAGGCAAGGATGCCCTATGCATTTTGAGGGCAAATTGAGGTCAGCTATTTCCCGAAGTAAAATTGGGAGGCTTGTGCACCCTCTTAATCTTTCCTCTTCAAAAAGAAGACTTACTTTTCTCGCCTCTAAGATATTCACGCGGTCGGATAGCTCATCAAAATCATCAGGATATTTTTGTATTAATTCTATTAGTTCATCAAGTAATGTGCGCGCTTCAAGGAATTTTCGGGCTTTCCTAAAGTCAGAAAATTTAGCCTCTTTCTCACGATAGGCATTTAGCACTTTTGAACGCTCAAATCTCATACAGCTTCTCCTCTGCCACAAGCAGCATTAGCAGGTGTCGCATTGGCGAATCTTCCTTGGTCTGCGTTAGGTCAACTTATTATTCACCGGCCAGGGCCAGTATCTAATGTTATATACCGGTATATAACATTAGATACTGGCATATAACTTTAGATGCCGTGCGGCATATAATATTGGATGCTTCTATTGAACGGCTATGCATCTAATATTATATGCCAGTATGTAATATTAGATGCTTTCACGCGCCGCTGTTTTTCATTCCGGCATCCAATATTATATGCTTTTCCAGTTCCGTTCCCTTGATCTTGCCATGCTGGATGTACCAGAGCTTGACGTCTGGGTCCCACTTCCCGCCCATTGTTTTCGCCATACGCCCTAGCTCCCGTTCACCATAGGATATCCGCACTGGAACAAGCGCATCATCCCCAGACAGTTGCTGCGGAGCCGGCAATTCCTTTTTCTCAACGATAAGCTCCACCGTTTTTAAGCGGGTCCGGCTTGTCTCGTCATAGCGGTAACGCACGCAGACGAGGGCGTCACCATACTTTTCTACCAGTGCCTTGGTCCCTTTCTGGCCCGGCTTCAGCTTCAGGCGAGTTATTGCCATTCGTCACCCCTGGAAATAGCGATATTTTATGCCGCTGCACTATATCATTTACTTTTTGAGGCAATCAATTAAAATATCTGCATTTCGATTGCACGGCCTTTGTTTTTCCTAACTTAGTTGCCATTGCTGCCGTGGACTACTGGCAAAAAGGGCTCCGTTTATGATTCTCATACCGAAAGCCGTATTCACACAATATATTGACTTCTTGAAGAAGAATAACGTCAATGTCGGCTACCATTCGGAGTATGTGAAATGGTTGCGTTACTTCCTTGACTTTTGTGCCAAGTACGTGATTACGCATCATAAATCCGAAAGAGTGCAACTTTTTATCGGAAAACTCCGGGAAAAGAATCAGAGTGACGACCAGTGCAAACGGGCCGCCCATGCCGTTTCTCTCTATTTTGCTATGCAGCGTCAGGAGGCGATGTTGCAAGCGGCAGCTGAAGAGCCAGATCGACAGCCAGCTGAAACTGCACAGCCCGCATGTTCGCCACAATCATTGGAACATCAGCGGATATCTCAATATATTGAAGCCGGCTATCAGGAGAAGTCCGATTCCCCGGAATGGGACGCGGTTCTCACGACAATGGCGGCGGAGATAAAAGTTAGGCATTATTCCCGCAAGACCTTGAAAACATACGGCAAGTGGTCGCGATGCTTCCAGCGGTTTCTGAAAAACAAGCCGCCTGAGGAGCTATCTATCGATGATGTGAAGGCTTATCTCACGTTTCTCGCGGTCAAATGCAACGTGGCGGCGTCTACACAGAATCAAGCATTCAACTCCCTTCTGTTCCTCTTCCGCAACGGCCTGAAGCGGGAATTCGGCGAACTGCGGGGCGTGCCTCGTGCGAAGAAATCGCTCTATATTCCGGTGGTTCTTTCCCGTGATGAGATTGACGCCATCATCGTTAATTTGACTTATCCGTATAACCTTGTGGTGAAGCTGCTGTTCGGCTGCGGTTTGCGGCAGTTTGAGTGCCTGCAACTGCGGGTGCGGGACTTCAATTTCGATGCGGGCAATTTGACCATCCACGGCAAGGGGAAAAAGGACCGGACCGTGCCGCGCCTGACGCGATCATTCCGGAATTGAAGGCACAGATAAAAGTGGTTGCCGAGCTGCATGAACAGGACCTGGCCGCCGGATACGACGGGGTGTTTCTGGATGACGCCGTGGAGAAGAAATATCCCAAGGCGCCGAAGGAGTTCGTCCACCAGTGGTTCTTTCCCATGGGCAATCTGACGGTTGCGGCGGAGACCGGAGAGCGCCGGCGCTGGCATCTCCACGAATCCGACCTTCAGAGAGCGCTCTATCCGGCTGTTCGCAAGGCGAAAATCCCCAAACGGGTCACCTCCCACACCTTCCGCCACTCCTTCGCCACCCACCTGTTGCAGGCCAATTACGACATCCGGGTGATTCAGAAGCTGCTGGGCCACTCCAGCCTGAAAACGACCATGATCTACACCCACTGCGTACCGGTGAGGACGATCAAAGAACCGAAAAGTCCGCTGGATTTCTGAGCGTGCTGTTGTGACGCGGCATCGCCTGTTTAGATGGTAATAAAAAGCCCCGGCCGTTTCCGACCGGGGCTTTTCCCGTCTCTTATCTGATCGCGTTTGCTACGGATGGTCTCCAAGATTCTGCACGAAATAGTTCACGCTCGCCGCGAGGGCGGTGGCAAGCCCGTCACCTGCGTAATGGTGGTCTTCGTTCGGCAGCGGGACGAAATAGAACGGTTTGTCGTACTGCTCCAGCACCTGAATCAAGTTGATCGAGTTTTCCAGGTGGACGTTCGTGTCCGCCAGCCCGTGTGTGATCAGGGGGGCGGCCTTGAGCTGGTCGGCAATTGTGATAAGGTCGGTAGCCGCATATCCCGCCGGGTTGTCCGACGGGGTCTGCATGTAGCGTTCGGTGTAGATCGTGTCGTAGTACGCCCAGTTGGTGGGGCCCGAACCGTCCACGCCGACCTTGAAGACGTCGGGTGCATGGATGAGCCCGTACAGGGTCAGGAATCCGCCGAACGATTTGCCGTCGGTGCCGATCCGGCTCGCGTCCACATAGGGGAGGGTGCGCAGGTATTCGACCCCGGCTAATTGGTCGTCGAGCGCGGCCTTGCCCAGTTCCTTGTAAATGGGAGTTTCGAAGCGGTGTCCGCGTCCGAAGCTGCCGCGGTTGTCAAGCCTCCAGACAATGAACCCCTCCTGGGTGTAGAGCACATCTCGCTCGATATGGTTGAAGATGTTGGTGGCTCCGTATCGGTTCGACACCAGCTGCAGGGTGGGTCCGCCATACCAGTGAATGATCACCGGATATTTGCGGTTGGGGTCGAAATTCTCCGGTTTGACGATCTGCGCGTTCAGCTCGGTTCCGTCGTGGGCCGTGATCTTCGTAAATTCGCGCATGACATTAGGCAGGGGGATCGACGGTCCGGCGCATTGGCCCAGCACTCCGACCTGCGTCCCGTCCCCCTTGACAATCCATGTTATCGGCGGCGTTGCCACATCGGAAAACTGGTCAACCAGATAGAGTCCGTCGCCGGACAGTGCCCCCAGGTGGAACCCCGCCCGCTGCGACACCTGTTCCAGCTTGCCGCCGGCGATCTCCACGCGATAGATCTGCCGTTCCAGCGGGCCATTTTTCGTACAGGAAAAATAGGCATAGGCGCCGGCGGGGTCGACGAACACCGGGCGTCCCGGTATCAGCAGGTTCCAGGCCGGCGAGTCGATCATCCACTCTCCGCTGGTCACCTGCCGGATCAACTCGCCCTGCCGCGAGTAGAGATAGAGATGCATGTAGCCGTCCCGTTCGGAAAGCCAGAGGAACCGCTCCCCGTTGCCGAGCATGACAGGGGCGGCATAGGAATTTTCGTTGACCCAGTAAGGGTCGGTTTCGGTGATGACGGTTCGCCCCGTGCCGGTGGCCGGGTTCCACGCCATGAGTTTGAGGACGGAATGGGCGCGGTTCTCCGTGACGAAGAGCGCCTCCTGCGAATCGGGGAACCAACTGAAAAACGGCATCACGTACTCGACGTCGTCAGGAAGCGGGACCGCGCTGTGTTTGCCCGTAGCGAGTTCGATCATGTTGACCGTCGCCTTCGGGTTGGGGCTGCCCGCCTCCGGGTACCGGGTATAGCTGACGGTGGGCGGGGTGGTGCTGTAGTCCGTAATCGGGTGGTTCTGGACGGCGGCTTCGTCCAGGCGCAGATAGATCAGCCATTTGCCATCCGGCGACCATTCATAGGCCGGCTGGTCAGAGCGGGTTGCCAGCTCCTCATTGTAGACCCAGTCCAGAGTTCCGTTAAAGACGGTGTCGCTGCCGTCCGTGGTGAGGCGGTCGATTTGGCCGTCGCTCACGCGGACCGTGTAAAGATCGTTGTTCTGCGCGAAGGAGATGCGCGTGCCGTCGGGGGAAAACATCATGCTGGTTTTGGCGCTGCTCCCCGCGGCCAGGGATTTCAGGGCGCCAGTTTTCGCGTCGAGCAGCCACAGTGCGCTCGTGCCCGTCAGCAGGAGGAGATCGCCCTGCGGCGACCATTGCGCGGAGGATAGGGAAATCCCGTCGGGATTGTCGCCGGGATCGAGCAGGACCCTTCTAACGCCGGCGGCCGCGTCGTATGCCCACAGAACGTCCCGCCCGTTCCTGGGTTCTACGAATGCCAGGACAGCTCCCTTGGGGCTCCAGGCGAATGTCGACGGGCCGGGTCCCATCAGCGCGTTCGGCTGGACAAGCATCCGCGCCGTTACCTTCTCGGGGACAGGTGGCGTGGGCTGCTGTTCACCGCTACATCCGGCAAGGCCGACGAGAATCAGGGCGAGAATGAACGGAAAGCGCGACGTAATGTTGAGCTTTTTCATTGTCTGATCTCCTGGAGAAGGTTTCTTCTCTTCAGCGACAATATTATATCACAAACATGGTTGATGAAAAATTACTTATTAGAATTGGTGTTGACAGCTTGATTACGACAACCGTAATGTCGTCGGCGGTCGGCCGACCCGGGCGCGGAACTCCTCTTTACCGGGTTGAACCCCGCTCGACTCGGGCCACAAAAAAAGCGGAGAGTTTCCTCTCCGCCCGGATTGAATGTGTCTGGTTTTTTAATGTTTAATTACCGGAGCAATAAAACTTTTGCAAGCAGGAAAAACGCGGATGAAAGCGGTTCAGTGCAGGCGGTTCATACGATTTTTGTAGATGTAATTTGTCCCCTGGTAGTAGGCGAGCGCATCCAGCAGCAGTCCATCCTGCGGTTTTATTTCCGTTGTTTTGCCGTCCTGGCGGGAAAAGCTGAAGTAGCCGGCTTCCTTTTTCGGCCCGAGGACCAGCAGTTTGTCGCCTTCGATGAAACCGAGTTTCTGGTAGGTGGAGATGAACGCCCGTTCCTGCCCGTCTTCCATGTTGAGGATATCTTTGCCCATGAACTTGGTGGTGTAGCTGAAATTCAGCAGGCCGAGCACGGTCGGGGCTATGTCGATCTGGCTCATCATCCGGTCGATACGCTGCGGTTTGACAAGGGCGGGGGCGTAGATGAAGAGCGGGATCTCGTAATTTTTTACCGGCAGCGCCATCTTGCGCGCGCTTCCAGCGCAGTGGTCCGCGACAATGACGAAAACGGTGTCCTTGAACCAGGGCTGTTTCTTCGCCTCCGACAACAACCTGCCGATGGCGTAATCCGCATACTTTATTCCGCCGTCACGACCGGTTTTGGAGGGGATGTCGATCTTTCCTTCGGGATAGGTGAACGGCCGGTGGTTGGAGGTGGTCATGACCACACTGAAAAACGGTTTTTTCTGCTGGTGGGATTTGCCCGCTTCCTTGATGACCTTGTTGAACAGGTCTTCGTCGCACACCCCCCAGGCGTTGGTGAACGTCACCTCGTCATTGGCGAAGTTCAGCCTGTCGACCGTGGCAAAGCCGTTGTTGGCGAAGAAGTAGTTCATGTTGTCGAAATAGCCGTGGCCCGCGTAGATGAACTTGTTATCGTACCCCTTGTCCTTCATCACCGAGCCCCAGGAGAAAAAGTTTTCGTTTTTGGGGCGTTTGACGATGGATGTGCCGGGGAGGGGGGGGATGGCCAGGGTGATGGCTTCGAGGCCGCGCACCGTCCTTGTGCCGGTGGCGTACAGGTGGGTGAAGAACAGCGATTCGCCGGACAGCCTGTCCAGGTTCGGCGTCAGACTTTTTTTGTTGCCGAAGGCGGTGAGATATTCCGCGCTCAGGCTCTCTTCGATGACGACGATGACGTTGAGGCGCTTTTCCTGACCCTGATGCTCTATGACACGTGTAATGTTGCTGCTGTCCCGGCCGGCAAAGTGGTTGTTTTTCTCCTGCAAAAGTCCTCTGAGCCTGGCGAGAGCCACTTTGTTGTCCCTGGTGACATAGAATTTGTTGAAGTCCAGCTCGTTGTTTCTGAAAGCGGCAAAGAGGTTGTAGATGCCGTTGCCGGCCAGCTCATCGGCGTAATTGTTCGGCGAAATGTGCGACAGGGAGAGATCGACTAAGGCAAACGACAGGATCGGCAGTGCCAGAAACACCAGGCCGGTTTTGAGCCTCTCACCAAAGCGGGATTTGGCGGTAAAAGAACGGTCCAGGTGCTTTTTGACAGAGAGAAAGACGAAAATATCGAGGATGAAAATTGCTGCGAGAATCCAGTTGACCGGATAGGACTCGCGGATGTTGCGGACGACCTCGGAGGTATAGATGAGGTAGTCGACGGCGATGAAGTTGAATCTGGTGGCGAATTCGTCGAAAAAGGTATATTCGGCAACCGCATCGAAAAGCATCAGGTAGGTGAGTACGAAGCAGACGATGTAGGCAAACGGCCTGAACCACCGACTGTTGAAGACCTTGTCGGGAAGGATGACGGCAAACAGGACGAAGGGTATGGCTGCATAGGTGAAGGTGACGCAGTCGAAAAACAAGCCCACACCGTAAATCTTCGCCAGCAGGAGCGGGGTCAGGTCCAGGTTCGGCAGCGACTTGATCAGGAGAATTGTTCTGATGAGAAACGAAGATACGAGGACAATCAACAGCAGGGTGAATAGCGACCGATACCTGTTTTTCGACAACATGAGCTCGTTTTCCTTTTGCTTTCAAATGGGTTAGCTTTGTGGAACAGGCAGACTTTACTGCATATGCGGCGGGAAAGTCCAGACTATTCATAGCCGGGTCGTAAAATTTTGCAGATCGTAAAATCAGACGCAATGTCAGGTAGATACGCAAATGGCCCGAGTCGCGGCAAGATGTTTGGCGCCCGTTCTGGGGGAAGATACGAGGCACCGGATTACCCGCACTGCAAAAAGCATTTGAACGCTTTCCGTATCCGTTCTATAAAGAGCTACGTTTTTGCTGTTCGTTTTATTCCATGGAGGGACCGTACCGGTGGCCGAGCGTTGTTTTTTGATTGTAAATCCCACTTCGGGGAGTTATTCACAGCAGAAAATCGAAAGGGTCATGACTGCCTTGCGTGGTCACGGCCTTGTCCCCGAACTTATGCTTACCGGCAGCGCGGCGGATGCTCCCCTCTTTGCCCGGCGCATCTGTGCAGAGGAGGCGGAGCCGTTCATTATCGCAGGCGGCGGTGACGGCACGATCAACGGCGTGGTTAACGGCCTTGTTCCCGGCAGGGCGACGCTGGGGGTGCTTCCTTTCGGCACGGCAAATGTGCTGGCGCGTGAGCTGAACATCAGATCGGTTGATGATGCGGTGCAGAAGCTCGTCAGGGGCGGGACGCGCCGGCTCCAGGTCGGTTTGATCGAGGCGCGCGGGGAAAGAAAATATTTTTTCCTCATGGCCGGCATCGGCTTCGACGGCGCGGTGGTGGAAAACGTCCGCCTGGGAGAGAAGAAGATCATCGGCAAGGGAGCCTATCTTCTCTCGGCGCTGCGAACGCTTGCAGCCTGGGACCGGCAGCAGCTGGAGATCAGGGCCGACGGCAGGGTGGTGGAATGCCATGGCGCAGTCGTCTGCAACGGGGCAAAATACGGGGGAGATTTTGTCCTTGCTCCTGTGGCGGATATCTTTACGCCGGGGTTCCAGGTGCTCTGCGTGAGGGGCGGGAAGAGGCGGACTTACCTGAAGCTGGCTTTGGACATGGTTGCGGGGCGGCCGCCGCAGGGGAAGGACATTGCCGTTTTTCCCGCCCGCGAACTGGAGATTTCAGGCAACAAGGCGATCCAGGTCGATGGTGATTATTACTGCCATGCACCGGTGAGAATCACGGCTGTTGAGGACTTTGTCCGGGTAATCGTTTGATTGAGCCCTGGCGAAGGGAAAGCCTCCAGCTGATCCCCGATATTTCAGAAATTCCAGCTCAAGCCGACCATGTGCAGGTCCAGGCCGGGATTGCCGCCGCCATAGATGCCCCCATTCGACATGTGCTGGAAACGGTATCCCACCCCCGGTCCCGAATCAAAACGGTAGGTGAGACCCACATGGGCCATAAACAGAAACCTCCCGTTGAAGTCCTGCAGGCCGTATGTTCTTTGACTCATTAAGCAGACATTCGGTCCCAGGTCCAGTGCCAGCCCTTTGCCGGCTTTATCCAGGACGATACCGGGGCCGAGGGTGCCGATGAAACCGGTTTCTCCTCCACCATGAAGAGCTCCGGCAGCGGCATTGATCTGCAAGGCTACTCCCCACCCTGAGTCTGCTCGCCAGTCCCATGGCAGCCCATACGTTGTAAATACTTCATACTGGTGAAAAAATTCATGTTTTTCTTTGGCCGAAATGCCGGCCCTGATGCCGACATCTTTCCACCCTGCGTCTGCTGCCTTGCACAGGCTGGGGCAGACAATGCCGATTAAAGAAATCAGTGTCAGCAGTTTAACGGCGGTCTGTCTCATGGTCCCTCTCCCCCTTAGGGACTCGGAACTAACCAATATACCGTTTTACATCTCATCTTCAGGCCATCTTTGCCGCCCCTTCAATCGCAAAATCCTCGGCGTAGCCTTGCTACGCCTGCGGTTTTGCTCAATCAGGAACGACAAACCTGACCTAAATCTGAGCGTAAAACCTGGTATATCAGTTAATTCCAAGTCCCTTAAAATTACATATAATTAACCATATGCAAATTTTACCGGCGTTATGAAAAATTTCAACCCGGTTTCGGCAGTCGGAGAGGACTTCTTATTTTGCGCTTCCCTTCAATCGGTCCAGCACCTTTGCCTTTTCCACTGCGTACTCCTCTTCCGACATGGCGCCACGCTCCACCTTGCTCTTCAAGGCGCGCAACGCTTCTTCCGCAGCTGCTGCGGGGTTCTCCCCATTGCCCGCCACATGGGCTCCGCTCCGTTCCCGCAGCCGGTTTGCCTCTGCCTTGATGTCCACAAGGTCCATCTTCAGTTCGGCGTTGCCGTACCAGTGGGTGTAGGCAGGGTTCTGGTGGTAGGCGCCCTTGATGGTCCGTGCGTAGTCGTACTTTTTCATCTTGAAGAAGAGCCGCTCGATGTGGGAGGTGTCCTCATAGAGCATCTGGTTGTCGGTGACCAGCTTCCTGCCGCTTAAGGGGTGCTCTGGGCGCTTTTCCGGCATCGGGTCGAGGAGGCCGTGGTCGGACAGGTCCCAGATGATCTTTTCCGCTTCCTTGAGAATAGTCAGGCTCTGGCTGCGGACCGCGTCACCTCGTGTCAGGTCCTTGCGGGCGAACTCGGGTGCATGGCACTGGCTGCAGATTTGCAGCATCTCTTTGCGGGCCGGTTCGGCCTGCTTTGCCGGGTAGGGGGCGCCGCCGGAACTCATGGTGATGCCGAAGGAGACGTTGTGGCTTCCTTTGGGCATGTGGCAGGTCTGGCAGGTGGGGCCGGTGCTGATGCCGGCCGTGGCGTTGAGGGTGCCGTGCAGGGAGGTCTGCCACATCTCCCACTGGGGGTGGTCCGGTCCCATGTGGCACTTGGCGCAGGAGTTGGGATCGCGGACGATGGCCAGGCTCGTGTTGTGGTTGGTGTGGCAGGAGGCGCAGGAGCTTTCCACGTTGTGGCAATAGTTGCAGCCGATCTCTGCCATCTCGCTCGTTTGCTTGAGGAATCGGGCGCACTGGACCCCGGACAGGGGCGCGGTGCTCCCCTCTTCATGGCAGAAGCGGCATTCAGCGGGATCGCGGTTGGCCAGGTTGCGGGTGCAGCCCCAGCCGGAATGGAGTCCCATGCCGTGGCGGCTCGCCTTGTGTTCCTTGAACGCCTTCTGGTGGCAGGGGCCGCAGACCTTCATGTCGACCCTTGCCTCACCCTTGACGATCTTGTCATGGTCGCTGCCGTGGCATTTCTCGCAGCCTATCTTGGCCCGGGCATGGGCGCTGGTTTCCCACTGGCGAACGGCCGCCGGAGTTTTTTCCCGGTGGCAGGGGATGCAATCTTCAGCTGCTGCCGGGAGCGATAAGGAAAGGGCGGCGATGACGACGAGCGCCAACTGTGCGAAGCGGTTTTTCATTGAGGAAACATCCTTTCTCTGGCGGATTGGTAGTCGGGGATGGAAATCAACCCTTCGCTCCGCCATTTGCGCAGGGTGAGGAAGCGTTCCCTCTCCGCTGGAACCGTTTTGTCCGCCTTGGGTTCGCCAAGGCCTGAAATCATGTAGAGGTTGTCGTCGTATCTGACCAGGAGGCGTCCCCCGATCGGGTTAAAGGCTCCCTCGCTCGTCGCGGGGAAGGCGACGACTTCTTTGCCGTCCCGATACAGGCGGCCGTCGATCAGGGCATAGCGGTTGCCGGGGGACAGGGCGATGGTGCGGCCGGGAGTGGGGATGATCGCCAGTTCTTTTTCCGTCCAGGGATCGAGCCAGTGACTGGCATTGGCGCCGTCTCCGTAAAGGATACGTTCGCCGTCTGCGGAGTAGACCGCTCCGGCGGAGGTGACGGCGGCACTTGCCACTTCCTTTTCAGCGCCGCTCTCCATGTTGCGGATGAATATCTTTACGTAGGGAGAGAATGCAGGGGGATCCTGCAAGCGGGTATAGGCGATCTCGTCAGCGAGTGGGGAAAGGGCGAAGGTGAAGGTCTGATAGAGTTTTTCCGCCGGCCATCTGGCGATGAACGGCCTGACCGTGGTTTCGCTGAGGGTCGTTGCCGCAGGCTTGCCGATCCCTTGCCAGCGGTAGAGCAGTCCCTTGACATTGGCGCCGAAGGACAACTGTTCGACGGTCACGGCGGCAACGAGCAATTCGTCGTTGCTTCGCCACGCCAGTTTTGTCACGTGGCCGCTGATGTCTGCTTCGCTGAGAACCGCACCGCGCATGTTGAAAATCCGCAGCGTGGCGTCTTTGCCATGGGGAAAGACGGCTGCCAGGTGCTCGCCGTCGGAAGACCAGCCGATTTCGTATGGCGCGGCGCCGAAGGGCTGGCTCTTGCCGTCGGCCGGATTATAAATCACGAAAGTATCGGCGACAAGGGCGATTTTCGTCCCGCCGTCGTTCCAGGCAAAGGGGGATGCCGGTTCGACCCTGGTCAGCCTGGTGACGGCGACCCCGTCGGGGAGGGCGCCGACAATCGGTAACCGGGCGCACCCGGTAACGAGGAGGATGGCCAGGTAGAAGGTGCTGGCGATGGTGAACGAGCGGTAACGGCGGTAAGGAAGCATAGATGTCTCCTTGCAGAAATGGTTCTGACCGGAAAGGTGCTTTGGATCTTACCCGGCCGGATATTCGGCCAGACCGCGCAGCGTTTCCTTCAGTTCGTACGCTGCAATGGCAAACAGCCGGTCGAGGAGTTTTCCCGTCAGGTCGGGGGGGAAAAGGGGCAATGCCAGTCGGTAGATAAGATCGAGGAACGAGTCATGGCGGTTTTCCTCAAGGAAAAGCGTACCGTACTGATTCACCGGGGCATAGAGGAACGCGTCTTCCATGACCGCCTCGTCCTCGCTGTAGTAGGGGAGGAGCATTTCCAGGGAAAGGCAGAGCCCCTGGCCCGTCACGTCTTCCGCTACGTAGACGAGTATCTCGTCCTGCTGGGTACCGCCATGCTCAGCCGTTTCCGGGCAGACCACGCCGGCAGGAAGAACCAGCAGCCGGCCATGGCGGGGGTCGAGGCCGTACGGCCATCCCTTGCCGCCCAGAAACCGTTCAAGCTCCTCATAGGCATCCTTCTGCAACTGGTCCATGTCCTGATAGAACTCAGTGCGAAAGATGTCCCGTTTTGTGGCCAGTTCCTCAAAGGAAATGAAGTCATCTTCGCTGGTCGAAGGACGGGGATTCCGTTTTTCTGCGTTGTTTACCACCAGCCGCAGATGCGGCCGGTTTTCTCTGTCATTGTCGTGGGTCATGGGGATGCAATCCTTATCTGTTGATTCGTTGTTTATTTCTATTTACTTTGCCCTTTCGTACGGGTCACGGAGCATTTCACGTGCCAGCGGCACGGTCTGAACGGATGTCACCTTAATACCTTTTTAAACCAGATGGTGTCAAGTGATTGCAGCAATGAACCGCTGGTCCTGACTGGAAACCAGGTCGGGTGTAGTGAATGGTACACACCGCAGTTGGGACAGCGCAAAATTTTCACTAGCGCGTCTTCGTCAGCAGCTTCCGTGCTGGTCTTGCAAAGGACGGACGACTCGCAACAGAGGCAGCGCATGAGATGGTGATGGGCTGCCTTCACTCCCTCTCCAACTGCTATTTCAGGATTATCCGCTTGACATGTTTTACCCAAAGCTGTTACGTTCATGACAGTTGATCGCAGCTCCCGGATAAGAAACTTCATCGTAAGCCCCGGAAAATACCGGGGCTTTTTTTTTACAGAAAGAAGGAGATTCATGGATTTTCAATCATTCGATTTTCACCCCGATGTAGCGGCCGGCGTAACGGCAGCAGGCTATGCCAGCCCCACTCCGATCCAGGCACAGGCGATTCCGCCGGTCATGCTCGGACGCGATGTCATGGGCCTGGCCCAGACTGGTACCGGCAAGACGGCCGCCTTTGCATTGCCGATCCTGCACCGCTTGATGCAGGGGAAACAGGGACACGTCCGTGCCTTGATCGTTGCCCCCACTCGCGAGCTGGCGGAGCAGATTCACGAGTCGATCAGTGCTCTGGGACGGCAGACCCGCCTCCGCAGCATCACCGTTTATGGCGGTGTCAACATTAACCCGCAGATACAGAAGCTCAAAAGCGGCGTCGAGATTGTCGTGGCATGTCCGGGGCGGCTCCTCGACCACATCGGCCAAGGCACGATCGACGTCTCCCGGGTCGAGGTGCTGGTCCTCGACGAGGCGGATCAGATGTTCGATATGGGCTTTTTCCCGGACATACGACGGATACTGAAACATCTCCCCAAACAGCGTCAGACCCTGCTTTTTTCTGCCACCATGCCCGACGAAATCCGGCGTCTGGCCCACGAGGTTCTGAACGATCCGGTCACGGTTCAGGTTGGCAATACCGCACCGCCGGTCACGGTCAGCCATGCCCTCTACCCGGTCGAGCAGCATCTCAAGACCCCCCTGCTCCTTGAGCTTCTTCGCCATACCGATACCGAGTCGGTGCTGGTGTTCACCCGTACCAAGCATCGCGCCAAGCGCCTGGGGGAACAGCTTGAAAAGGCCGGCTACCGGGCCGCATCGTTGCAAGGCAACCTCTCACAGAACCGGCGCCAGGCTGCGCTTGACGGGTTTCGCGACGGCACCTTCCAGATCCTGGTGGCGACCGACATTGCTGCGCGAGGTATTGACGTTTCCCAGATCTCCCATGTGGTCAACTACGACATTCCCGACACAGCAGAGGCTTACGTCCACCGTATCGGACGGACCGGCCGCGCTGCCCGCAGCGGCGATGCCTTCACCCTGGTGACCAGTGAGGATACAGCCATGGTTCGCGCCATCGAACGCGCCTTGAAAAGTTCCCTGGAGCGCCGCACCGTGGAAGGATTCGACTACAGTGTGCCTGCGCCGAAGAAGGATACCGAGTTCGTCCGCCCGCCGCGCGAACCGCAGAACCGTAAACCCGTCGCAGCAAAGAAGGGTACTGCACAAGGCTCACCCCATAACCAGGCTGGTACGGCCAAGCCGAAAGCCACCGGACGCGCGCAACAGCAGCCCGGCCAGACCGCCCGTACTGCCGGTGCGCCGCAGCGGCGCGTCAATCGTTCTCGCCGCAGCCACTGATGCTGCCGAAGCATAAAATAGAAAAGGGGATGGGCTGATCAGCCCGTCCCCTTTTCTATTTTCTACTCGCATCCCATTGTTGCCAATGATCGGAAATGTATTAAAATTGCGTAAGACTTGGTGGGTGGGAGGACGTATGTTCGTTATGCCCGTTACCGGCCCTGACCGAATGGTACAGGAGAGCCTTGCTTTTCTGCAAAAACTTCTTGCGGATCATCATCCGCGTAACTTTGACGTGCAGTTCTGGGATGGGACAATCTGGCATGCCGAGCCTGGCCTGCCGGTAAGTTTTACGCTCGTTCTCAACCACCCCGGCGCATTACGCCGCATGTTCTGGCCGCCGAACCAGCTTACCCTCGGCGAAGCCTTTATCTACGATGATTTTGACATAAAAGGCGATATCCTTGAGGCCTTTGCACTGGCAGATACTCTGATCAATCTCCGTTGGAGCCTGTTCGAGAAAATGCATTACGGCAGGTATCTTCTTTCGTTACCGACCAGAGCTGATTCCCATGCTGCACAGAGGGGAGCGCTGCTCAAAGGTGCGCTTCATTCCAGGCAGCGCGACCAACAGGCGGTCACCTACCACTACAATGTTTCCAACGATTTCTACAGAATCTGGCTGGATGAAGGGATGGTCTATTCCTGCGGCTATTTCGCTGCATCAGAGGATAGCCTTGATCTGGCACAGAAACGAAAGCTCGACTATATTTGCCGCAAGTTGCGGCTTAAGGCCGGAGAACGCTTTCTGGACATAGGGTGTGGCTGGGGCAGCCTGGTGATGCATGCCGCAGAGAACTACGGGGTGGATGCGTTTGGGATCACCCTTAGTCAGCCGCAGGCCGAACTCGCAAAGGAGCGTATCCGACGGCTGGGGTTGGAAAACCGTTGTCGTGTGGAGGTTTGCGACTACCGCGAGGTACTCGGAGAGAGTCGGTTCGACAAGCTGGCCAGCATCGGTATGTTCGAGCACGTGGGAACATCACACCTGCAGGAGTATTTCGAGCGAGCCTGGCGGCTTCTCAAACCTGGCGGCGTATTTCTCAACCATGGCATCGCCGGCAGCCTCAGCGAGCCTTTTCCTGACGGGCCTTCATTCGTAGATCGTTACGTGTTTCCCGACGGCGAGCTGTTGCCGATAAGTACTACCATCCGTTCCGCCGAGCAGAGCGGATTCGAGGTCCGTGACCTGGAAAGCCTGCGGGAGCATTACGCATTAACGTTGCGACACTGGGTCCGGCGTCTGGAAGGGGCGAGTGACGTGGTGCGCCGGGTTACCGATGAGATGACTTACCGGATCTGGCGGCTCTACATGGCTGGTTCGGCTTACAACTTCGACCATGGCCGGCTCAACATATACCAGGCGCTTTTGGTAAAGCCCGCCAGGGGGAGAAGCATGCTGCCGCTTACCCGTTCCGACTGGTATGCATGATTATTTTTCTCCCGCATAAGAAAGAACGGAAATAGCGGTGACACTTATAATCAGGGGATTACATCCTTGCAGAAACCGCGAGATCCTTCAAGGCAGATTCTTCCCTCGGTCCAGATTGCTCTGTCCAGGTTTGCCCCGTCCAGATTTGCCGCATTTATATTGGCAAGCCTGAGACTGGACATGTAGAGATTCGCACTTTTCAGATTGGCTCGCTCCAGATTGGCTTCCTGCAAATTGGCCCGCTCCAGATTGGAGTTTGTGAGATTTGCCCCCCTGAGACTCGCACCGGTAAGGTCGAAACCGGTGAGGTTTGCGCCGCTTAGGTTCATGCCGTCAAAATTACGGGTCGTGGCGAGTATTTTCCTGATTTCCGCCAAGGGCACGCGCGGTACCGAGGCATGTGCCCTGTTGCCGGCTTTTTTATGTGCACTGGATGTGTGCTTGCGTACCGGTTTTTTCCTGGCGGCGGATTTCTTATGGATGCCGGCGTCTTTATGGAAATCCTCCATAACGGGTAATCCGGCTATGTATGCCTTGCGGTGATTTATCTTTTTGCGGATGCGGTGTGAGACTTTCTTTTCTTTACCGGCAGGAACGTTCTTCTTTTTTACGTTGCCGTTCGTTTCGGCTGTTTTTTGCACAGCCTGCGCGCCCTCTCCGGCAAGCTTTTCCCGTTCCGTCGCTTCCTTGACCGGCCCTTCCAACTTGGTCTTTTCAGCATTGGCCTGTTCCTCACCCATTTTGCCAGACATCGGTTGCTCGTCGGCGGCATGCAAAAGACGATCGGCTTCTTTCAACGCCTCATCGGCATCCGGTGCAGTTTCGGCAGGGCCGGTTTCGTCACTGCGAACCTGTTCACCCTGTTCGGTAAAAACCGGCTCTGCCGAAAATGCTTCAGCGCCCGTCATCATTTGGCCGGCTACAGCCATGAACAACAACATAATCGTGATTGTGATCCGCCGTAGTGATCTTTTCAATATCGCCTCTCAATGGGTAGTTTTAGTAAACAACCCTGCCGGGAAAAAGTTGCTGCCTGCTTAGGAAATTCAATATCATTCAGCGTTGTCCGGTTTGGTCTTTGCATCTTGGCGTTCTGGCTTGAAACCACTGTCTTGCACCCTCCCCCAGCCCCTCCCATCAAAGGGAGGGGAGCTTATGTCCCCTCTCCCCCGGTGGGAGAGGGCTAGGGAGAGGGGGGGGGATTCGCTGGCAGCAAGAACCAAACCGGACAATGCTGAATCATTTATCATTATCGGCAGGGATGGATAAATATTTAGGCCGTTTTGCACGCTGGCGCCCAATGCCGTACGGAAGGTATATAAACTCGGCACGAAGCATCCTGACCGGCATCTGATATACTTATACTCTGATGATTACGCTGGTCTGTTTATCATGCAAGACAGGAAATCAATCCGGAAAAGGGGGTATACCAATGAAGGTTAATAAAATATTGTCTGTGGCCGCATCAATGGCGCTTATATTCAGCATGTCGCTTTCTTCTGCCCTTGCGGAAAATGAAGCGAAGAAGATTAGCGAGGCAACAGGCGTTGTCAAGGAAATCATGGCCATCCCGGAAAAAGGAATTCCACCGGCACTGTTAAAGAATGCCTACGGCATCGCCATTATTCCGGGGGTCATCAAGCTCGGCTTCATCGTCGGCGGCCGGCATGGCAGCGGTGTGCTGATGGTGCGCGACAACGAGGGGAAATGGAGCAATCCCGTTTTCGTCAACTTTACCGGCGGCAGTGTCGGCTGGCAAATCGGTGCGCAATCCACGGATGTGATCCTGGTGTTCAAGAGCAGACGAAGTGTCGAGGGGATCAAAAAAGGGAAATTCACCCTGGGTGTCGATGCGGCAGTGGCGGCGGGGCCGGTGGGGCGTAAGCTGGAAGCGGCAACCGACGTGAAGTTGAAGGCAGAGATTTATTCGTACTCGCGCAGCCGCGGCCTGTTTGCCGGGGTTTCCCTGGAAGGCGCAGCACTGCAGATTGACGACGATGCCGATGCAGCCTTTTACGGAAACCCTGGTATCCGCGCCGGCGAAATCATGTCCGGCAAGGTGGGGATATCCTCGCCCGAAATAAGGAATCTGCAGAAGTTGCTGGTTGAGTACGCGACCATCAGGTAATCGGAACTTTTGCCCGTCATGGGATTGCCGGAGGTGTCACCGTGAAGCGGTTTGCAGCCCGGACGATGCTTGTGCTCATTCTTTCATTCTGCTCCCTCGCCGCATGCGCTGAGGTGGGAGAGCCGAGAGCGGTGCGGCAGGAGATTGCGGTAACCCTTTTCCCGGAGAGCCACCTCCTGACCGGAGCAAGCACGGTCACCTTTGCCGCCGGTGTCAATAGGGTCACCTTCTCCCTCTCTCCGGCTGCCGCCATCGAACGGGTTGCCGTGGCCGGGAAGGTGGCGCCGTTTTCCTTTGCCGGCGGCATGCTCGCCATCGACCTTCCCCGAGAGGTGGGAAGCGCTTCCGTTTCCGTGACGGTCAGCTACCGCGTCACCTTCAACGATCCGGTGCCGGAACGCCCCACCAGCAGCGAGGATCCCGGCTACGGAGTGAATGGCGCCATTACGGGTCAGGGTGTTTTTCTCGGGAGCGGTGTCGGCTGGTATCCGGTGACGGCAGCTACCCCGGAACGACGGATAATCAGGATTGCCGCTCCAGAGGGGATCGAAGCGGTGACCTCGGGAAGACGGATTGCCAGGGAGACCGGGCATGGCGTCACGCGCTCCACCTGGGAGGAGCTGAAGCCGGTCGGTGATCTCTCACTCTCCGCCGGCCCTTACCGGATCGAAGAGCGGCACATGGACGGGGTCGACATCTACACCTATTTTTACCCGGACAACGCCCGCCTCTCGGCCTGCTATCTGGACGCAGCCGCAAAGTACATCCGCTTCTACAGCGGGCTCTTCGGTCCTTATCCGTTCGAGAAGTTCGCCGTAGTGGAGAACTTCTTTCCTACCGGCTACGGCTTTCCTTCGTACACCCTCCTGGGGAGTGCGATCATCCGCCTCCCGTTCATCGTCGATACGAGCTTTCCCCATGAAATCGCCCACTGCTGGTGGGGGAACGGAGTCCTGGTCGGCTACCGGGACGGCAACTGGTCGGAGGGGTTGGTCACCTATCTGGCAGACTATTTCCTTGAGGAGAAAAAGTCGCCGGCGGCCGGTCGGGACTATCGGCTCCGCCTTCTGACCGATTATTCATCCCTCGTGACGCCGGAGCGGGATTTCCCGTTGCGCAACTTCACCGGCAGGGTAGACCCTGCTTCCCGCGCCATTGGCTACGGCAAGGGGGCGATGCTCTTTCACATGGTGCGGTCCGTAATCGGTGATCAGGCATTCTTTGGGGCCCTGCGGGAGATTTGCCGGGAAAAACTTTACAAAACCGCCACCTGGCAAGACTTTACCCGCGCCTTTTCCCGAAGCGCCGGGAAAGACCTTACCCCTTTCATGGAACAGTGGCTTGCACGGCCGGGGGGGCCGCGCCTTGCCCTGGCCGACACACGCAGGCGGCAAGATGGGGGCAGCTGGGTCGTCACCGGGACGATCATCCAGACTCCTCCTCTCTACGATGTTTCTCTACCGCTGCGGCTGGAGACGGCCGGCGGCCCGCTTCGCCAAACCCTGAGGGTCGATCGGGAACGGACTCCGTTCAGCTTTTCCAGCTCTGATCTCCCCCGGCGACTCCTTATGGACCCCGACGTGGATCTGTTCCGCGTCCTTTCCTCCGACGAGCTTCCCCCGACCGTCAACCGGATCAAGGGATCGAAGAACCTCCTGGCCGTAATTACGAGAAACTGTCAGGCGCGAGAGGAGACGGTGAGGCTCCTGCTGGAATCCCTGGGGCAGGGGATGGCGATGGTTGTCAGCGAGGACAAGATCGGCGCGACAAGCCTTCGCGACCACGACCTCCTCTTCTGCGGGGCTCCGCAGCAACAAACGACTTTTCCTGCACTTCCAGGGGGAATATCCGTCTCACGCCGGGAGTTTTCCGTTGACGGGGAGCGATTCAACGGCTCCGACGGGCTTCTTTTCGTGGTGACGCGGCACCCCCTTGCCGCCGGGCGGGTCGCAGCCCTCTTTCTCCCCCTGTCGGACGGGGCGGCCGAGCGATATGTGCTGAAGATAACCCACTACGGCAAGTATGGCTACCTGGTGTTTGCCGGCGGTGAAAACCGGCGCAAGGGAATGTTTGCCCCGGCGGCGGGAAGCGTTGCGGAGTTTAACTAGTTTCCGTCCGGAAATGGTGCTTTTTCGCCCTGGCTGTGTCAATCTGCGGGCTTGCTTGTGCGGCGTACCGATGTACGCCTCCGCGCAATCCCTTGATTTCCTTGCCAGGACAAAAAATCCCCGCTTTCCGAATCGGAAACCACTAGTTTCTCATCCGGAGTTTCCGGATGGAAACTAACTAATCCGATTTTATCCGATTCGATCAGAAGCTATCCGCGTGCAACGCTTTTGACTGTTGCTTTGTTTTGCTTATAGTTTCCGTTTAAAAAAAGACTCGCCCTGAATTCTGTGCGTGGATTTTCCGCCGGCGAATGGTATAGTGGGCGGGAAATCAACCACTGAATCGGAGTAACGACGATGACGCAACGAGCCATGCTCTGCCCCCGCTGCCGGCGCCTGATCGGCAGCAGTGAATCCTCCTGCTCATGGTGCGGGGCATCGCGACCTGCCGCCTGGTGGCAGTCGACCGCCTGGATACGGGGAGCCCTCGACGGCGACTGGATGGTCAGGACAATCGTAACTGCCAACATCATTTTCTATATTCTTTCCCTCCTCTTGAGCGCCCGCCACGGGTTTTCCGCAAATCCTTTCAGCCTCCTCTCGCCGGACAAGACGAGCCTTTTGCTGCTCGGTGCGACCGGAACGGTCCCCATCGACCGGTTCGGCCGGCTCTGGACGCTCCTCTCCGCCAATTACCTCCACGGCGGTATTTTGCACATCTTCTTCAACCTTATGGCTATGCGCCAGATCGCTCCGTGGGTCAATCACGAATACGGCCCCAACCGCATGTTCACCATCTATACCCTGGGAGGGGTATGCGGTTTCCTGGTTTCCTACCTGGCCGGCGTTCCTTTTACCATCGGCGCTTCAGCGGCTGTCTGCGGCCTGATCGGCTCGCTTCTCTACTTCGGCAAGAGCCGTGGGGGAGCCTACGGAACTGCGGTCTACCGGGAAGTAAGCGGATGGGTGGTCGGCCTGGTCCTGTTCGGCCTGGTGATGCCCGGAATCAACAACTGGGGGCATGGCGGCGGGATCATCGGCGGGATTATCCTGGGGAGGCTCCTGGGCTATGAGGACCGACGAGGAGAGACGGCCATCCATCGATTCCTGGCGCTGCTTTGCGCGGTGACGACTGCCGGGGTGCTGGGGTGGGCGGCTGTCAGCGCCATTGCACTCTGGTTCGGTTATTGATTCGCCGGCATTTGGATGGTTGCCTGACGAAACAAGCCGGTCTCCTTTTTCCCATTGAATAGCGACGACATTTCTTTAATAATAGACATAATGGTTGTCAGTTGCCAAGCAGAGTCTAAAAGCTAAAAGACCTGCCATCCTTGTAAACGTGGGTTATGCTGTAGAGTAGGAATCCACTACGGCTCAGAGCCACAACCAAGGAGGCAGGT
>Ga0074193_1001403_pt1 | contig 29543 bp, 30 predicted proteins | sample EPASupsiteHSE605_FD_64523 | JGI IMG/M metagenome (GOLD analysis project Ga0074193, IMG submission 64523) | Bioremediated contaminated groundwater from EPA Superfund site, New Mexico - Sample HSE6-05 | ecosystem: Environmental > Aquatic > Deep subsurface > Groundwater > Contaminated ... | reverse complement strand
GTGGGAGTGGTGGGAGCGGGACAACCGCTTACTGGACCAGAAAAAAAACAGGATATCTTGCTTCTGAAATTATCAGAGATTTTAGTCATGAATCCAGTCACAAGTTATATTTCCAGCATAATCAGGTTCTGATATTTGAGAGAAAGTTGGCTGAGGAAGGAATACAACCATATATAGATACGTTTATACGGGATAATAAGAATCGCTTTAGTGTTCTGATTGCGGTCTCCGAAGACCGGGCAAGCGAGGTTCTTGATGTCTCGACTGGATTAGAGAAGCTGCCGGCAATTAATATTGCCAAATTAGTTGAAACGCAAAATGTAACGTCTGAATCGCCAATAGTCAGGTTAATCGATTTTATTCGTCGTTTAATGAGCAAGACCACAGCTCCCATCGCGCCTTTAATTAGAGTGACCGGCGAAGGAAATGAAAAAACATTGGAAGTCTTTGGAACAGCAGTTTTTAAGCATGATAAATTAGTTGGCGAACTGAATAATCGTGAAACGCGCGGACTGTTATGGGTTATCAACAAAGTAAAAGGCGGAATGATTGATGTGCCTAGTCCTACAGGTGATGGTGAAGTGAACTTGGAGATTACGCGTGGGAAGAGTAAAATGACACCTGTCATCAGAGATAACACGATTCTGATAAAACTGGATATCAAAGCGGAAGGGATCGTCAGTAGCCAGAGTGGTTCAGAAAACATAACATCACAAATCAATATTGCCTCTCTGGAAAAAGAACTATCCGCTGAAATCAGAAAGGAAATCATGGCTGCTATAAAAAAGGCCAAAGATCTCAATTCAGATATCTTTGGCTTTGGTGATTCAATTTATTGGAAATACCCCTCCGAGTGGAAGAAACTGAAGATGAAATGGGACGAGGTCTTTCCGGACATTGAAATAGCGTTAAATATCGATACTAAGCTACGCGGTACAGGCAATATCAGCGCTCCTGCCGTACCTGCTAAGGAGTAATTTATGAGGCTTGAAAGAGGAATCATATCAAGTTCACAGTTGATGTTTTTAGTTGCAGGATATGTCCAGGGTTCTGTTATGGTAGTTGGATATACGAATATGGTTACCAAGCAGAATACTTGGCTGGTTGTCTTGTCCGGATTGGCTGCAAGCATCCCCCTTGTCCTGGTTTATGTTGCCTTAGCGAACAAATTTCCCGGCAAGGACCTCATACAGATCAATCGTATTGTCTATGGTCCGTATTTAAGTAAACTAGTTTCCGCCTCGTATATTTGGTTCTTTTGCTCTATTGCCGGTTTTATGTTAAGTTATGTCGGCCAAATCATAAAGAATTACCTGATGCCGGAAACTCCTAAGTTTATAATATGTATTGTATTTGCTTTCATCTGCGCCTGGGCAGTTCGCAACGGAATAGAGGTCCTTGCCCGGACCAGTGTTATATTTGTCATGATCATCATATTTGTAATCCTAATCACTTTTGTTCTACTGCTGAAAGATATGGAACTAACCAATTTCCTGCCGTTTTTTGATCTTTCCCTGAAGGATTTCATTCAGGGCACACATATCATGATGACCCTTCCTTTTTGTCAAATCATGATTTTCCTCATGCTAATCCCCTATGTGAACAAGGGAGTAGAAGCAAAGAAATCTGTTATTTTAGGATTAATCATCGGAGGGGGCAGCATATTAGCTGATACGGTTCGCAATACAGCTGTGCTGGGAATAACATCGACGATTATGGGTTCTCCTTCGATTGAATCAGTACGCCTGATAGACCTGGCAGAAATCATAACCAGGCTGGAAATGCTTGTTATTACTTTATTATTGATTGCAATGTTCATAAAAGTAACTGTTATGTATTATGGCACAATAATAGGGATAGCCCGATTATTTAATTTACGGTCCTATAGGCCACTGGTACTTCCGATCGGAAGTATCATTGTTAGTTTATCTATTCTTTCATTTGATTATTTGAATCAAAACACTGATTTCGGAGTTAAGATAGCCCCTTTTTTTACCATCATGTTTGAGTTTTCGCCTGTAATAACATTACTTGTAGCAAAAATACGAAAGTTACCAGAATAACAGGAAAGGAAATGACCGTGATTTTTTTATTAACGATAACTTTTATCGCCATAGGATTATTTGAAGTTCCTGCTCTTGTCAAAAATAAGCACTGGAGGGAACTTACCGTCTTTTCGGTTTTTTTTGTGTTAGCGTTTGTACTGGCTCTATTACAAGCATCAGATGTCAAAATACCCAGCCCAGTCAGAGGCCTTGAATACTTCTTTGGGGAAATATTAAAACTGAGTTATTGATAAGGACGATTTCAATGATCCCTCTAACCCTTCTCCCCATTCCGATATGCCAATTCGCTGTAGCTTTCAAAGGCATTCCTGATCTCTTCTATTTTCATTTCTGCTTTTGTTCCCTCTGATGATTGCAGAAAATCCCTTGCCTTAATTTTTTTGAACCAGGAGATCATCTCTTTTCTCATTGAAAAGAGCAATTACCCTAATAATTAAGCGCCTGGCGAACTTGCTGTTCGCTGGGAACGCTTCGGATATAAGAGATTACATGTACTGCTTCGCCGAGAAAGATTCGTCATTAACCATAAGCGTACATACCGTCTTTATAAAGAAGCTGGGTTGATGTTGAAAAGACAAGTAACGCCTTAAGCGAATGGGCTTATGAAAAAAAGATCAACCGTTTATTCATTGATCCCTGAAAACGAAAAACCGATTCAGAATGCTTTTATTGAAAGCTTTAACGGTGATATTAACATGATGTAATATCAGTTACAAGTAGAGATGGCGCATAAATAAAGCTGATCATGCCCAATAAAGAGATAATGTTCGGTAAAATTGATTAATGGTTTAACTCTATTCCCAACTGGAAATAATAGGTAAGGTTAGGTTCAAAGTGGAAGGATGAAAGCAGTATGTTCCGCTCCATTCATTCTAAACTGCGTTTTTGGCAATTGGCAAATCATAACGGCGCTAACGCCAATCATTCAGAGAATTCTCAATCTAGTAAGGTTAGGTTCAAAGTGGAAGGATGAAAGCAGTATGTTCCGCTCCATTCATTCTAAACTGCGTTTTTGGCAATTGGCAAATCATAACGGCGCTAACGCCAATCATTCAGAGAATTCTCAATCTAACCTTTTCGACAATCTGAACAAAAACCTTACCGCTTTAAAAGGTGTGTTCGGAAATAGCTATGATCTTAATATGCGTGAATTTAACTTTGGTGATCAGGGACTTACGCGTGGTGCGATCATCTTCTTATCCGGGATGACGGATACAGCCATCATTAATGAAAGTATTATAAAACCATTGATGTACGACATCCGGTTAAGCTCCAGACAAGAAACATCATTACTGAATAATATGAGTATTATTCAGGCAACGCTGCTTACAGTGGGAATGGTTCAAAAAGCTTCTAAGATCGATGAAGTCGTAGATGGCTGTTTGTCCGGAAAAACAATTCTACTGATGGATGGCTCAAAAGAAGCTTTAGTCATTGGCACCGAAGGTTGGGAAACCCGTGGACTGGACGAACCCAAAACAGAATCCGTTGTCCGGGGTCCGAGAGAAGGCTTTACCGAAAATTTGCTTACCAATACAACCCTGTTGCGCCGTAAAATAAAAAACCCGAATTTAACTCTGGAAACAATGAAAATAGGTGAACGAACGAAAACCATGATTTGTGTCGCCTATCTAAAAGATCTCGTTCCTCCACAGCTTATCAAAGAAATTCAACGGCGTCTTCAAAGAATTAAGACAGATGCAATTCTGGAATCAGGGTATATCGAACAATTCATTGAAGATGCTCCTTTTTCTATTTTCTCCACAGTTGCTAACAGTGAAAAACCGGATCTTGTCGCGGCAAAAATCTTGGAAGGAAGGGCAGCCATTTTTGTGGACGGGACTCCCTTTGTGCTTAGCGTTCCAATGGTTTTTATGGAAAGTTTTCAAAGTGCTGAAGATTACTATTCCCGGCCTTATTTTGCAAGCGTGGTTAGACTCCTCAGGCTTTTAGCTTTTCTGATTAGCATTACGGCTCCGGCAATCTATGTCGCTTTAACAACTTTTCACCAAGAATTGATTCCTACTTCCTTACTTTTTACCATGGCTGCATCCGAGGAGGGCGTCCCTTTTCCTGCGATGGCAGAAGCACTCATTATGGGAACAACATTTGAAATTCTCAGGGAGGCCGGGGTTCGCTTACCCCGCCCTATCGGTCAAGCGGTCAGTATTGTGGGGGCTTTGGTTATTGGCGAAGCTGCTGTAGGCGCCGGAATAATCGGAGAACCTATGGTTATCGTCATAGCTTTAACAGCAATTTGCAGTTTTGTGGTTCCTTCCCAAACTGATTCCGGTACTATCCTACGATTAATTCTTGTTATCCTAGCTGGGGCAATGGGAGGATTTGGGATTGGGGTTGGATTAATGGGGACATTTATTCACCTGGCTTCCTTAAGATCTTTTGGCACCCCGTATTTATCACCTTTCGCTCCCCTCAGTACGCAAGACTTGAAAGATACATTCATCCGGGCACCTATTTGGGCAATGTTTACCCGTCCCAGAACGATAGGCTGGCATGACCCTGAACGCCAGGAGTTCAGATTAAAACCCAGCCGTCCGACAGAAGAAGACAAGAGCTGACCAGCTTGAATAACGTTGAAAACAAGAGGCAATTGATGAAAAATCGAATTGGTTTCATTATGAAAATCATGGTATGTTTCATGTTAATTTTGCCCATAAGCGGATGCTGGAGCCGCCATGAGTTAAATTCTTTATCGTTCGTCGTAGGCGTAGGTTTAGATAAAGCTGAGAAACCTGGAGAAATACAATTGACAACGCAAGTGGTGAAACCGGGTGAACTAAAGTCTTCTTCTGCTAAAAATAAAAGCAGTGAGAGTGGGACAAATGCTTACTGGAACATAAAAAAAACGGGATATCTTGCTTCTGAAATTATCAAAGATTTCAGTCATGAATCCAGCCACAAGTTGTATTTCCCGCATAATCAGGTTCTGATATTTGAGAGAAAGTTGGCTGAGGAAGGAATGCAACCATATATAGATACTTTTATACGGGATATTGAAACTCGTTTTAATGTTTTGGTCGTGGTCTCCGAAGACCGAGCAAGTGAGGTTCTTGATGTCTCGACTGGATTAGAGAAGCTGCCGGCAATTAACATTGCCAAATTAGTTGAAACTCAAAAGATAACGTCTGAATCGCCCACGGTTAAATTAATCGATTTTATTCGTCGTTTAATGAGCAAGACCACAGCTCCCATCGCGCCTTTGATTAGAGTGACCGGCGAAGGAAATGAAAAAACATTGGAAGTCTTTGGAACAGCAGTTTTTAAGCATGATAAATTAGTTGGCGAACTGAATAAACGTGAAACGCGCGGACTGCTATGGGTCATCAACGAAGTAAAAGGCGGGATGATTAATGTCGCTAGTTCTAGCGGTGATGGTACAGTGAGCTTGGAGATTACGCGTGCGAAAAGTAAAATGACACCCGTCATCCAAGCTGACACGATTCTGATAAAGATAGATATCAAAGCGGAAGGGATCGTCAATAGCCAGAGTGGTTCAGAAAACATAGCATCACCAGACATTGTCTTCTCTCTGGAAAAAAAACTATCCGCTGAAATCGGAAAGGAAATCATGGCTGCTTTAAAAACGGCCAGGGATCTCAATTCAGATATCTTCGGTTTTGGTGATTCAATCTATTGGAAATACCCCTCCGAGTGGAAGAAACTGAAGATGAAATGGGACGAGGTCTTTCCGGACGTTGAAGTAGCGTTAAATATCGATACTAAGCTACGCAGTACAGGCAATATCAGCGCTCCTGCCGTACCTGCTAAGGAGTAATTCATGAGGCTTGAAAAAGGAATCATATCAAGTTCACAGTTGATGTTTTTAGTTGCAGGATATGTCCTGGGTTCTGTTTTGGTGGCTGCATTTACGAATACAGTTACCAAGCAGTATACTTGGCTGGTTGTTTTATCCGGATTGGCTGTAAGCATTCCCCTTGCCTTGGTTTATGTTGCCTTAACGAGGAAATTCCCCGGTAAGGACCTGGTACAAATCAATCGTATTGTCTATGGTCCCTATTTAAGCAAACTGGTTTCCGCCTTATACATTTGGTTTTTTTGCTCTATTGCAGGTTTCATGTTGGCATATCTCAGCCAAACAATAAAGGATTACATGATGCCGGAGACTCCTTTGTTTGCAATTTGTATTCTATTTACTTGCATCTGCGCCTGGACAGTTCGCAACGGAATAGAGGTCCTTGCCCGGACCAGTGTTATATTTGTCATGATCATCATATTTGTAATCCTAATCACTTTCTTTCTACTGCTGAAAGACATGGAACTAACCAATTTCCTGCCGTTTTTTGATCTTTCCCTGAAGGATTTTATTCAGGGCACACATATCATGATGACCCTTCCCTTTTGTGAAATCGTGGTGTTTCTTATGCTATTTCCCTATGTAAACAAGGGAGTAGAAACAAAAAAATCTGTTATCTTGGGATTACTCATCGGGGGGGGCAGCATATTAATTGATACGGTTCGCAATACAGCTGTGCTGGGAGTAGCATCGACGATTATGATTTCCCCTTCGATTGAATCAGTACGCCTGATAGACCTGGCAGAGATCATAACCAGGCTGGAAATGCTTGTTATTACTTTATTATTAATTGCAATGTTCATAAAAGTAAGCGTTATGTATTATGGCACGGTATTAGGGATAGCGCGATTATGTAATTTACGTTCCTATAGGCAACTGGTACTTCCGATTGGAAGTATCATTGTTAGTTTATCCATGATGACATTTGATTCTCTGGCACAAAGCAATGATTTCGCGACTAGGACAGGACCTTTTTTCACCCTTGTGTTTGAGTTTTCGCCTGTAATAACATTACTTGTAGCAAAAATACGAAAGTTACCAAAATAACAGGAAAGGAAACGGCCATGATTTTTTTATTAACGATAACTTTTGTCGCCATAGGATTATTTGAAGCCCCTGCTCTTGTCAGAAACAAGCATTGGCGGGAACTTACCGTCTTTTTGGTCTTTTTTCTGTTAGCGTTTACACTGGCCCTATTACAAACAGTAGGTGTCAAAATACCCAATCCAATCAAAGGCGTTGAACATTTGATTAAGGATATATTAAAAATTAGTTATCGATAAAAATTCTATTGATTCTTTCTTTAAAGGTACCAAAGGACCAAAAGGATCTCCACCAGAATTTGCTATATTTAAAATATTCCTTTGACATATACTTTCATTGCAGTTATACTTAAGCAGCTCGTTCATTTTGTGGATTTACTAGTAACCTCTCCATTGCCTAAAGCTCTGGGAAGCTATGAATTCTTCCCATAAAGCGGGTAATATATTTTGGAGGTTTTTTTATGTTTGAAGACAAAGTTTTAACCTGTAAGGACTGTGGAAATGAGTTTTCCTTCTCCGTTTCCGAACAAGAATTCTACGCAGAAAAGGGATTTACCAATGAACCTGGCAGATGTCCGGAATGCCGCTCTGCGAGAAAGGCACAGGGTAGATCCAACAACCAATACGGTCGTCCGCAACGAGAAATGTTCCCAGCCGTCTGTGCTACTTGTGGAAAAGAAACTCAAGTCCCTTTCCAACCCTCAGGTGACAAACCGGTTTATTGTCGTGATTGTTATCAACCACGCACACGAAATAATTGGTAAGTATTTGAAAGAAGCCTTCCTAGTACACACACTAGGGAGGCTTTTTTATTTCGGGTCTTCTTATACCATAAGCAGCCCATAAGGATATTTTTGAACGTATAATTTTTACAACCTTTTACCATTTTATCAAAAATGTTTATGGGTATTAATGATAGCTTTATTTCACAAATGAAGCTTATCAATTTATTAACCATTAATTCATTAACATTAATCATTGACATACATTTTTATAAATGATAAAATAATTGATTTGCTATATATCATTTTCTATGGTATGCTTAATTAGCTACTGACTCAGGGAGGTGAATATATGTTCCAAGTTGGTGATCAGATTGTCTATCCTATGCATGGAGTCGGAACTATTGAAGCTATTGAAGAAAAAGAAATCTTGGGGAAAAAAAGAATTTACTATATTGTCAATGTCCCCCAAACCAGGATGCAGATGATGATTCCCCAGGATAAAGCTGAAAGTTTTGGCATCCGGAAGTTGGTTGAATCCTCTATCTTTGAGGAGATTCTGGAGAATTTTAATGAGGGAATTACCGATCCCCTGCTTTATAAAAACCAGAAATACTGCACTGATTTAAATACGAAAAAGATGAGAAGCGGCGATATTTTCAAAGGGACAGAAATAATCCGTGATTTAACGCGGAAAAACCTCCTTGGTAAATTGGGAAAAGAAGATTCCAAAATGTTGGAGGGTGCCCGTAATATATTTATCAGTGAACTGATGCAAGTAAGATGTATGACTAAAGAGAAAGCAACAGATTTATTAGATTCAGTGTTAGCAGCCAACGTTTTAGATGTAGAATTTCAGGAGGTAAAATAATTTGAAACCATATACTTGGTATGATTTTAGTTATTTATCGAAAAAACAGAAGCTTCAGTTTCTGATCGATATCAAACCTGCTGCTGAAAAAAATGGCAGATTTGATCTAATCTTATACAACAAATACGCAGAGCAGTTTGGTTTGGACAAGACCAAAGAAGCTTAAGAAACCTTGATTCTGCTTTTATTCGAAAGAGGTAACTTTGAAAAATTCTTCTGACATATCCCTTTTTGAGGTTCCTCATGTGATGGTAAGGAAAAAGCCTCCCCTTTCGAGATGACCTTCGTTATCTTTGTCGTAAACAATAAGAGGCGGAGGTATTGGGTCTGTCATACCGCCGTCGTGATATTGCACAAGAAGATTGTCAAAATCTTCAAAACTCAGCAGAGTAGAGTTCCTACTCTGCTTTTATAATGCAACTTGGTAGATATTTATGATATCTTCTGCTGACCCCTGTCTGGGGTTAGTTAACGTGCAAATGTCTTTCATCGCATTATTCGCCAGTTTTTCAATATCACCTTCCTTAAGACCCATCATAGATAGCTTTCCGGGAATACCAATTACAGAAGACAGATTTTTAATCGATTCGATAATAATATTTATCGCTTGCTCCTTATTATGCGTAACAGTCCCCATGGCATCGCATAATTTCATAATCCGATGCTCCGGTATCGCGGTGGAATTGAATCTAAAAACATGAGGCAGCAGTGCAGCATTATTAAATCCATGAGTCCCATTATAAAAACCACCCAGCTGGTGTGCCATTGCATGCACATATCCCAGACCTGCGTTATTAAAAGCAAGCCCTGCCATAATATTTGCATACATCATTTTTTCTCTGGCTTCCAAATCATTTCCATTCTCATAGGCTCTCGGCAAGTACTCAAATGCCAATCTCAGTGCATCCAAAGCTAAAGCATCTGTAATCGGGAACGCTTCTTTCGAAACAAACGCTTCTATCGCATGCGAGACAACATCAATTCCAGAACTGGATGTTACTTCTTTGGGCATCGTAGTCATAAAAATTGGATCGTTTACGGATATAAATGGTGTCAATAAAGCTGACGTGATCACCATTTTCACCTTTCTTGTATTGTCAGTGACTATTGCTGTATGTGTTACTTCTGCTGCAGAACCAGCCGTTGTGTTGATTGTAATAAGAGGGATCATCGGTTTGGTTATTTTGTTATATCCTTCATAGTCTATAATGGAGCCACCGTTTACGGCGACTGCAGCAATTGCTTTTGCACAATCATGATTTGTACCGCCGCCAATGGATATAATTAATTTATAGTCTCGTTTAAAGACATTCCAGCCCTGTTTAAAATATCTTAATCCGTCCTCGACAAAAGATACTGTCGGATTGGGGTGTAAAATCCCGTCAAAAATATCATAGGAAATAAATAGGCTCTTTAGTATCTTTTCAATATTTTCAACATACCCAAGTTTTATCATATTCTTATCAGTGACGATTAACGCTTTACTTAGTTTCCAGGACAATAATTGATTAGGAAGATCCTTAATTGCCCCAACGCCAATCAGATTGGTTTTGGGGATAAAAAAATTATGGGTATTTTCCAAGGCCAATCACCCACCCTTTGCAAAATGAATTATTAATATGAAAAAGCCGCAAGCATTGCTTAATCGCAATGCTTAGTAGGGATACATTTTCTCTCTGCTTTTATCCTCGACAAAATGGCTCCATTTTAAAAATGCCCAGGTGGCAACGAAAAACCAGACCGTAAAACCGATCAGCGGCAGAATTAATCTGCTGGAAGCCTTGAAAATCCCTATATCAAGCAATAAATTATAGTATAATATCGAAGCAAAGACTCCTGCTGCTATAGAAATGTAATAAAACGGCCTTTGTCTTGGTAAATAATAAAAATAAATAATGAAAAATGCTGTCCAGGCAATATTGGCAAAAAGATGAACACCAATGAAGCCAAAAGGGCCAAAATTCGCCCAATAAAATAATCCGGTGAAATATCCGAAAGCGTGGACGATAGAATCCATCATTCCGCCTAAAACAACACCGAACAAAGACAATCGTTGAATATCTTTTTTAGGCACAATAACGATTAAGAGCAAAATAAAAGTCACAGCATAGAACGGGTGCAACAAAAAAATTGGCACAATTGTAATCCCCTTATTCTATATAGCAAATTTATTGTATCAATAAAACACCTTATTTATTTGTTGTTTAATATTATTTTATACATTAACTGTATAAACCCCTATTTTCGGAACAATACCCCAGCAGCTCGGTAAGCTTTCCTTCTTCCAGCTCCTGAACATCAGCCAGCCGGTATGACAGTCCCAGCAGCTTGTATTTTTCGATCCCCATCTTGTGATAAGGCAACAGCTCCAGTCGTTCTACTGCTACTCCGCTATCACGAATAAGACTGCACAGGCTGACTATATCATTTTTCTTGTCGTTGATGCCCGGTACTACCACATGTCGTATCCATATCCGGCAGCCTGCCGCCGAAGCCGCATGCAGAAAATTCATTGTCGTACTTAGACTTCCTCCGATATATTGATCATACCGCTCTTGATCCGGCATCTTGATATCCAGCAGGACCGTGTCGGTATTTGACAGTACCTCAGCTACCTCCTCCGACGGTGTCGTGCCGGCAGTATCCAGAGCCGTGTTGATACCGACCTTTTTAAGCTGTTTAAGCAATTCCGCAGCAAAAATTGGCTGCATAAGAGGCTCTCCGCCGGAAAGTGTGACACCACCATCCCGGCCAAAGTAGGAACGATACCGTATGGCTTTTTGCACCAAAGCTTCCACAGTGAACTCCCTTCCCCCATTCCTGTCCCAAGTATCGGGATTATGGCAATAGATACAGCGTAACGGGCATCCCTGCATGAAAATGATCATTCTCAATCCAGGTCCATCCGCTCCTCCGAGGGTCTCAATGGAGTGTATCCTTCCCGTCTTTTCTATCTCTTCTGTCTTGCTGCTCATATCTGCTTACTGCCTCATAGCCTTTCATGGTAAGTCCTGCTGATGACTTCCTGCTGCTGCTGACGGCTGAGCTTGTTGAAGTTGACTGCATAGCCCGATACGCGTATCGTCAGGTTGGGATAGCGTTCCGGATGCTCCATAGCGTCAATCAGTTGTTGCCGGTTCAAAACGTTAACATTGATGTGATGGGCCTTCATATCAAAATAGCCGTCTAAGACCGCTACCAGGTTGCTCTTCTGTTCCTCACAGCTCTTGCCGATGGTGGAAGGAGTTATGGAAAAAGTACAGGATATCCCGTCCCGGCAGGCTTCATACGGAAGCTTTGAAACAGAATTCAATGATGCAAGCGCCCCGTTTGCCTCTCTGTTGTGCATCGGATTAGCACCGGGAGCAAAAGCTTCGCCCTTTTTCCTTCCGTCCGGGGTTGCACCTGTCTTTTTGCCGTAGACCACATTAGAGGTGATTGTCAGCACCGAAAGGGTGTGCACGGCTTTCCTGTAAGCAGGCGTCTTTCTCAGTTCCCCGATAAAATCCTCTGTCAGCTCTGCAGCAATCGAGTCCACACGGTCGTCATCATTGCCAAACCGCGGGTATTCTCCATCTATTTCAAAGTCCTGGATCAGGCCTTTTTCGTTTCTGACTGTCCGGACTTTGGCATACCTGATCGCGCTCAGAGAATCTGCAGTTACAGAAAGTCCGGCGATCCCAAAAGCCATAAAGCGTTCAACATCCGTGTCATGCAGCGCCATTTGCAGCTTCTCGTAGGCATACTGGTCATGCATATAATGGATGACATTCATCGTGTTGACATACAGCCTGGCGAGCCACTCCTGGTAAAAAGCGAACCGCTTCATGACATCCCCGTATTCCAGCAAGCCGTCCATAACTCCTTCGGATATAGGCCCGACCTGCTTGCCGGTGATCTCATCCCTTCCGCCGTTTAAAGCCATAAGAAGCACTTTCGGCAGGTTGCAGCGTGCTCCGAAATACTGCATTTGCTTACCTATCTTCATCGCCGATACGCAACAGGCGATCCCATAGTCATCCCCATATAAAGGACGCATTACATCGTCGTTCTCATACTGTATAGAGTCGGTATCAATAGACACCTTGGCGCAATAACGTTTAAAAGCCTCCGGCAGCGCCGTGGACCACAGTACAGTTAGGTTAGGCTCGGGCGCCAGTCCCAGATTATATAGCGTATGCAAGAAACGGTAGGACATTTTAGTAACCAGCGTCCTTCCGTCCTCGCCCATACCTCCGATAGCCTCCGTGATCCACATGGGATCCCCGGCAAAAAGCTCATTGTATTCTGGTGTCCGAAGATGCCGGGCCATTCTCAGTTTAATGATGAAATCGTCTATGATCTCTTGGACCTGCTGTTCGGTCAATCTTTGCTGATCAATATCCCGCTGAGCATAGATATCCAGAAATGTGCTGACCCTTCCCAGGGACATGGCGGCGCCGTTCTGCTCCTTAATCGCGCCAAGAAAGCCAAAATACAACCACTGGACCGCCTCTTTAAAATCTACGGCCGGTTGAGATATATCGAAACCGTAAAGCTCCGCCATCTTTTTCAGCTTTTCCAGAAAATCGATCTGCTTGTACAATTCCTCGCTTACTTTGATATTCTCCATGTCCATCAGCAACTGACCCTTTTTGCGCTTATCTTCTTCTTTTCCTGCAATCAGCCTGTCGACGCCATATAGCGCTACACGCCTGTAGTCCCCGATGATCCTTCCCCGTCCATAGGCATCCGGCAATCCGGTAATGACTCCGCTTTTGCGGGCTTCCTTCATTTCAACGGTGTAAACACGAAAAACACCATCATTGTGCGTCGTCTTGTAAAAGAACTCTCTTTCAATTTTCTCATCCATGGTATAGCCATAGGCCTTGCAGGCCTTTCTGGCCATATTGATCCCGCCAAAGGGGTTGACTCCTCTCTTTAACGGCCTGTTGGTCTGAATGCCAACGATGAGTTCCTTTTCCTTGTCCAGATAGCCTGGCGCATAGTTCAGCAGGGATGAAACGGTCGAGGTATCAATATCCAGCACGCCGCCGAATTCCTTCTCAAGCTTTTGCAGCCTTGACAGCTTCTTTAGGATGTCTCGAGTACGGTCCGTTGTATCTGTTAAAAATGTTTCATCTTCTTTATAAGGCTGGTAATTTGATTGGATGAAGTCCCTAACATCAATTTCCTGCTGCCATCTGCCGCCTTTGAAGTTTTCCCATCCTGTATTATTCATCATTTTAACCCTCCTAATTTGCCAGGTTCTGAATTTTATGAGGGTCACTCAGAAAATAAAAAAACCTGGACAATATTTATACTGCCCAGGCGGTCGACGTTTGAACTCTTCCAATCCCTTATGGTTAAACCCATATGTCCGCCAGTCTTGGAAGCTTACCGATATTCTATTATGGATGTAATGATTTTGTCAATTAGCCGTTTATATGGAGCTATGTTTATTCAAAGCTCGAACAGAAAGCGTTTCTGGTATACTTCAGCCAGCAAAGAGAATCTGATTAACAGATATCGCCATATAGCTCATTAAAGCCGCCTAAGAATAAAAAACAATATGAAATAGAACTATATATTTGACCCATATTCAAAAGGATCAAGATGCTGACCAAGCCAATCAGGGCAATAAATATTAAATCTCCAGCGGTGAGTTTATTTTTCATGTTTACCTCATTATTTCAATACTTTTGCTTTCTTTTTCAGCTAATGTCCCTTTTAAAATTACTTTTTTTCTTTTTATCATTCTAATACTTCTTCTAATTAGTAAGATAACCTCATTCATTACCATGACCGGACAAAAAAACCTGCACCAGAATCTGCTGATAAATAACGATGAAAACAATACTACAGGCAGAATAAGCCATTGTAAGCCAACTCCCTGCCTCCCGAATAAGGCGGCGAAAGGTTCATAACCGGCGAAACTTGGAGATTTCAGTATGAACGCTCCTAATAGCGCAAGATAAGCCAATCCATATTTGATTTGAGCAGCTTTTGCTTCTATTGCTTTGTTAGGGCACTTGAATTTGCCTCCACCGATTTTTGCTGTTATTTCCTGAAGTGCGCCAAAAGGACAAAGCCAAAAACAGTAGACATTTTTTCCTATTATAAATGTAATTATCGGAATTCCGATGATAAGTATATACCACACAAAGTTCGCTTTTACTGAAGGAAAGTTTCCCATTAGGAATGAACACACATTGGCCAGCGAAATCGGCGTATTATACTGAAACCCAATAATCACCAAACTAACTGACAGGGTAACCCATCTGAGCTTTGAATGCTTGAAGCAAACTCCGATCAGCATTAAAATGACTAAGGAAACAACAAAAATATCTTTCAAACCGAATCTAAAAGGCTCAACCTCTTCGACAACATTTAATCCAAATTGAGTTCTCGCAACTGCGTGACACCCGAGGGAAATGGCTTTGGCTATTCCACCTGAAGAATAAGTGGCACCTGATATACGGTCAATATCCTGGTTAATGCTTAAGGGCTCAGTGATGCTCTTCCCGATAAATATCTCAAGGTATTTCTTGCTGATAATTCCATCAATAAAAGAAGGAGTATCTTTATGATCGGCAATAACAGTTCCCACGATCCTTCCCTGAAGGTTGATTCCGGTAACCATTTTTATTGGTCCCCCGTACCCCATTGCCTGATCGATTACTACATAGCCAACCTTTTCTTCTACTCCGTTTTGATCTTTTGTCTTTCCTTCATAAATCAAGGGAGAAAGCGCAATCTTTTCAAAAGATTGCGCTTCAGGAAGCACTTTTTCCACCAACTTAAGTAAATCGCTATCCGTCACAAACCAATTTGTACCTAAGGTGAACAATAAAGCCATTATTGCAAGAAAAAGAAATATTCTTTTAATTTTGCTTTTTCCTTTAATGTCTGTCATTGGTTTTTCCTTACTTAGCTTTTTACTGGATTGGTCTTATCCAGGTTAGATTTAAGACCCTTGGATTTTATTACATCAATTCTAATGGTCAGAAAAATTAAGCCAAATAGTATCGCACCGAATAATAACAACCCCATACCTGCAGCTTGGGCTTCCCCTTCAGCAAGGCTGCTTGCAATCCACGCGATCGTAAAGCTTCCCCACAAAACAGAAATCGCTGCCCCAACCCACCTGGCGATAGACATTTTATCGGCTACCTCGAATTTAAAATATAAAAACCAAACCGAAGATGCTATTAATGCCCCAAGGAAGATCCAAAATATTGTCATAGTACCTCTCTCCTTAACTTTTTTTATTCCAAAATTCCTTCGTTTTTTGTACGGTATCAATTTTCCCATACCCAAATAGTTCGTCAAAGTACCTAAGAAGCGACTTCGCAGGCGTCTGCGTTCCTACCCTTGCCAGATCATGCTGCCATTCTTTATGTTTGTTGTAAGGACAGGTTGCGATGCAGACTGCACAGTCACTACCAAGCTCAGCCCAATTGCTAATACATTTCTCACAATTCAAAGACCATCTTTTCACGCCCGCGCTTGTCGAGATCGTAGCCTTGTCAAAGCTCGGTTCTTTCTCTCTGGATATTGCTTGTTTCGGACAGGCATCCGCACACTTCATACAGGTTGTACAAAATTCTTTGACGCCAAAAGTAATCGGTTTATCCGGTGTCATAGGCAAATCGGTAATTACTTTACATAAGCGCACTCTCGGTCCATAATCCGGTGTAACGAGAATCCCAATCCTGCTCAATTCTCCCAGGCCGGCATGAATAGCCATAGGAACACTTAAGCCGGTATCATTGCCACACGGGATGGCATTATATCCGCACAATCTTATGAAGGAAGCCACTTTATGCGCTATATTGCCCATGTCGGAATATTCATTGCCCACTGCGGCATGTTCAAGTATTCCCGGAGCTGCGTTAATAGCGTCAAAATCCATTTCAAGTACAAAAACAAGAACATTTGTGGGAGTAAACGGGAATTTTGTTTCCTGGAAAACCATGTCAGGACTGGCGGAATTTTTATGATCCAGTTTCTGGCCTTCAGTTTTATTTAGATCCGGTGTTACAATACTATATGAATAGATCCACCGATCATCATAAGGTGCTATTCCAACTTTATCCGCACCTAAAAATAAAGATGCTTTTTTCAGAATTTTACTGGCCTCGTCGGGACTTGAGAATTGGTACTTGTTCGGGCTTATAGCCCCTTCCCATTTATACAATCCCAAACCCGCATAACCAGGAGCGTGATAGTCGTTAATATCGTCTTCCACAGACCAGGCTGCTCCTCTTAAAGCAAATTCAAGTTGTCCGAAGCCTTCTCCTCCTGTAGTGGGTATTACTCCCATCTTTTTCCCTAAGTACTCATTCAACATAGGCATTATTTGCTTTTCTCCGCCGTAACCGCGAAAAAACACATTGCCTCTTTGATCGTAACGTTTATACTCGCTGTTCATTTCTACCGGAAAAGTATCGTGTTCTGTTATACCATAAGCCTTTCCGGAATCTCCAGGCATTTCGATGCCCAGCAAGGCAGCACCCGCTGCGCCAACCCCCAATCCCACCGATTTTTTTAAGAACCCGCGCCTGCTTACCCCTTTGGAACCGATTTTTGGTGCTTCAGTGTTCTCATTTTTTTCAGTATTTTCGTTTTCCAAAGCCATGACCTATCTCCCCTTTCTCTAATTGGTCTTGAAGTATTTATTCAATCTCAGATTAGCATAGAAAAAAAAAAGCACCTTATAGTGTAAACTACAAGGTGCATAAATTTCTATATTTTTAACATAATTCCAGCAGTGCCATCAACTTTTCCATTTTATCTATATTTATTGAGTACATTCCTTCTACTCTTTCAATTAAACCGTCTTCTTTAAAATTTGCTAGGATTTTTGCGACAGTTACCCTATTGATACCTGCTAAATCACTAACAAATTGTTGGCTAATAGGAAAGTGAATTAACTGAAGCCCATTCTGGTTGTTATTTCTGCCAAAATAGTAAGCGAACTGCAGTAGTAATTTGCCAACCTTGGTTTCTGCATTACTAAAACAAGATTGACCCAATTGTCCAACCAACATCATAACTTTGCTGCTGAGGGAGCGTAAAATATAGTCTCTGATACATGGATAATTATCTAGTAAGATTTTAATGTCAGATTTACTAATAAAACGGGTTTCGAGCTGAGTAAGAGCTTTATAATAAACCGGCTGAAATTCCTCTTCAACGGTTCCGACATCTCCCAAAAGGCACCCTGGTATTTCTATTCCTATAGTTTTTTTTCGTCCATTGGAAGCCATGAGAAAAACATCTACATTTCCTTTAATGATATAGTGAATACCCTCAATCGGAGCTTCGGGATGTGAGAGCACTTCGCCTTTTTTTTGAAAACGCAAATCGCCATTTTCTTCGAAATACGTCCTTACATTTATTTTGTCATTCGATAAGATAGGAAAATATTTGTCTTTCATTTCAATTTCCTTTCTAAACACTGTTGAATTCTGTTTTATTACTCAGTGCCGACAAAGGATATTATTATCATAACCTAAGATTAAATTTTCAATTAGAAATCACTCTACATTTTAACATAAACCAATAAGATATCCTTATAGCTTAAGTTACAAAATGAAAATTTGTTGAATTCCATTTGGTTTCTAAACAAAAATTTCAGCGATGCCTCTTAAAGCACCGCTGAAAACTTTTCTTACATTCAGATTAATAATCAAATTTATACAACTCTGGCCATTCCAGCCACCATTTATATTTTTCAACAGTCTCGGTTCCATAGCCAAACATATCGTCAATCTTTTTTAAAAGGCTTGCGGACGCCTCCCCTTTGCTGCCGATCCAAATTCCGGCCTCATGGAACCACGAACTTTCTTTGGAATTCCATGGACAGATTTTAATACAACGGCCACAGCAGTTTCCTTCATCGTTACCTGTTCTAAACTGTGTACATTTCTTAAAATCACTGTTCCATCGCATATATCCGTTATATTCTACAGGATCCTTATCAAAAGAAATTGCTTGGGCAGGACAATTGTCCGCGCACTTTTTGCATACTCTGCAAAAATCCAACATTCCAAAGTCAATGGGTTTATCCGGAACTAAAGGCAAATCCGTGGTGATAGCTGCTACTTTGTTGCGAAACCCTATACGCGGATGGGCTACACAGTCTCCTGTTCGAGTAAGTTCGCCCATACCAGCCGAGATTAAAGCAGGTCCCATAACTGCTCCATAGTTAGCAAAATGATGTGCCCTGGCATGATAACCAAGCGCCCTGATGTATCCGGCAATAATCACTGAAATATTGGCCGTTGCGTGATAACACCGGAACGATTGGGTATTAGCAATGCCATCATATCCGGTTGATGCCAAATAGGTTTCCAAGTGCTGTTCTACTGCAACCATAATGACATAAGGCATCCGCTCATTAAAAGGAGTCTCTGTAATTGGAACTCCTTTGGGAACCGCACCGGCAACAATCGCTATAAGCGGAGGATTCATTTTATTCGAGTAATAAGAAAATTCCGGCATTTTTCCAATTCCGACTTCATCTGCCCTCAGGTAGTACGCTAAATCTTTAATATGCATGGACATTTGTTCCGGATCAGGAATAGGAAGTTTTTGAGGACTCGGGGTGCCGTCAACAATTGCTTCACCGGCAATTTGAGCCATAGCAGGACCAATACCCGCGTTAATTGGATACCTTGGTCCGAGTGTAAATAGCCCCGCTTGTGATTTAGGGCCAAAATTCCCTTGGGCAGCCTGCGCAAATCCCATATTTTTTTCACTGGTTTGTTTTACAGTTCCAACAATTTGACTTGTCCCAAGCCATTGGTCATTGTGCTCGGCATAACTGACCGAAGCACCTCCGTAATTAGGTTCTGGCCTCAGCTTGGACCATAGACCTTTTTCCCCGGGAATATACCCATAGTTGCTTACGGCTGCTTCAGCTACCTTAGAGGGAGCTTGGATTGCTCCAAGAACACCCATGGCAGCCGCAGCTGCTCCTGTTTTCAAGAAACCTCGACGAGTAACTTGAATTTTTTTTTCTAGTTTACTATTCTGTTTACCAGAACCAATCATACTATTCCACCTCTCAAGCTTGAACAGATTCATCTGTCTTATTCAGTTTCTTTAAACCGATAAATCCTAATAAACGAGCTAAGATGATAGCGATAACTATCGCTATTCCGCCAAATAAGAAGATCGCTGTACTTGTTGCCTTGGCGTGACCGACGCTGGCATTAATGTAGATGAAGGATATTCCCATCCAAAGTACAGCGCTCCCTACTACATATAGCGCCCAAATTAGTACTGTTTTCCACATAACCTCCTTCTTGACAAGTGGATTGATAAATAAAATTCCAGCTAAAAATAGAATCCCAGCTAAGAAAATTAAAAAAATACTCATAATATTTCACCTCCTTCTTGTCTAAAATTGTATACAACTCCAATTCCTATTTTTTTAGTTACAACTACTATTTCAAAATTTGTTTTTTTACTAGCACTATGAACTCTTCGTTATTAAATTTGTGAAAACAATCAATCTTTTCTCATTTCAACTAATCCGTTAGAAGCAGAAAAAAACTGCTTCAACTCAGTCCACTGAGCAAGCAGTTTTTATAACTATATCAGTACGTTAATTCCCTCATCAACTAAACTTTTTAGCCTTTCCGCATCGTAGATAATAATTTTAGTTTTTGTTTTCTTCAATATTTTTTGTTTCTTCAAATATCCAAATATTTTACTAACCGTCACAAAGTGAAGCCCCGTTATTTCAGATATACTTTTATTAGGTAAAGAGATATTTATTTCCCAAGTGTTATTTTTGTATTTGCCCTTACTTTCATATAGTTCGTAAAGTAATCGTAAAATTCTTACTGATGGACTATATAAATTTAATTCATTGGTTTGATTTAAGAAATAATAGACTTTTGAGGAAAAATTTCTTAGGACATCAATAATTAGTTCTTCATCCTGTTTAAAAATCATCAGCAACTGCTCTTTTGTAAAAAAGCATACCTTGCTGTCCTCAACCGCCATGATTAGGATATTATCTTCTTCAAAACTAAATAATCTATCCATAAAACAATACTGCCCGGCGGAATAAATAAATTTTTCCCTGCCATCTGAGGTTATAGTTGAAACTTTTAATCTTCCTGATAGAACGAATATTATTTTACCTAAGACTTCATCGGGCAACAACACTGCTTCTCCCTTTCGATAACTGTGCTGTGAGCCAAAATCAAGGTAATCACAAAGCTTTTTGACCGGATAAAAAGTATCGGGTAGAACACTACATCTGAGAATTTCTCTCATAACTTCATCCCCCCAAGATATTTAAATTATTTTTGAACGCAAAATAATAAAAAAGTTTCAATTAATTTTTATTTTAAGTTAGCAGTTAAACAAAAAAATTAGTTTCAACTACTTTTTCTTTTTATTTCGTATTCGGATATTCTTTTAAGTTTCAAAATTATTCATCGATGATAATTTAACCTATACCCAAGCACTGATTCTCCTCGGGCTTCTAGCAGAGGAGCGGAAGGAATGTCGCAATAGCGTAGTGATTCAGTAATCAGCATTGAACCTGAAATTATGTTTAAAATTCAAGAAACCAAGGTTAATCTCGCTAAACAAATGCTTTCCAAAATGCGTTAACTGAATGAAGCCAGGCTTTGTTTGCCATGGACCGCTGGTTTTTATGCAAAAAATTTCTGCGCCGACTCATAGACCAGGGGTTTGACTGGGTTACTAAAGCTAAACGCAATACGGTACTTTACCGGAAAGTCTACGATCCTGTGCTTAAGTGTATCCAAGGCTTCGGCTTCTTGGGAAAGGATTTACAATAAGCATCCCGGACATTTACATCAAGATAATTTATGAAACCTTAACACGCAAAGGAAAACCGATTACCAGGCAACAATATTTACCCATAACTGCCATCGCCTCAACATACGAGAAACAGGCAGCCCAAGACAGCATCGTACTTCCTGAAGAAGAGTGTCCGGCAACATTTAAAGACGCCAATCTCCTGATCAGCAACCGGGCTGATTCTCCGGAAGAAGCAGCACTAGCCTATGTTCGAAGATGTTTTCAAGTCTTGTTGATAAATTTTGGTCACATTTTTTTTGGACATGAGGTTATGGAGTTGGAGATATCCTGAAACTGCATAACTCCTGTAACTTAGTAACCGCTATTCAAGTACGTCATAAGGGACTGGATCATTGTTTTTTAGGTCTATATGCAATGTGCCGTCATAATCAAGAGACCCCAGTAAAACTTCTTGCGCCGAATTAACCTTTTGTTTCTTCAATTCATGAGTTAACCACTTTTCATCCCGATTCACAAGGCTGAGATGTTTTTTTAAGACTGTTCCATCAATAATCAGGTTGGCAGCAATACCTTTAGCGGAAGCATTTATATTCATATCTTCAGGTGTTAAAGGTTGTTTTTGTGCTTTAAGTTGAATACTGACTTGGCCGCTTGTCTCAAGGATTGCGTTTTCTACATCGCTAATACTAAATGCACCTTTGTTCCTGCATTCCTCCATTACTTCATTGATATGAAATCTGGCTTTCTTTAAGTTTTGTTCGATCAATTTGCCATTCTGTATTAAAACCGTCGGCACTCCACATAAAAATTTTCTGGCCCGGATACTTCTCCGGGATATATAAGAAGACAGTAATACAAAACTACCATAAATAAGAATTCCGAGTATTCCATGTAAATAAGGAATTTCATTATCGATTGCTAAAGATGCAGCAATAGAACCAATAGAAATGCCTATTGTGTAATCAAAAAAACTTAATTGAGAGAGTTGTTTTTTTCCCAATAAGTGAGTTAACAAAAATAAGATAATAACTGAAAGTATGCTTCTGAGCACAATATCTAAAATACCGATGATATTATCGTTCATGGTAATCACCCCCTGTATAACTCGACCCAATTATTATGCGTATTATACATTCAAAGACAGGGAATTATACACCAAATGCCTTATCAATCCAACTTTCATTTTTTTATCTTTGGCATTTAATTTGCAGCAAGGAGCGTATGATCCATACCCTCCTTGCTGCGAATGCTTTGCAGACTGATTTATCTGTTCAGTCCTTGTCCTGCCCCCAATCCTGCGTCCATGCCTCCGCAGGTTCCACTGCCATTACCCAATCCTTTGCCTTGGCCTTGACCACGACCACTACCAACTCCAGCCATTTGGCCCATTCCTGCATTTCCTGTTCTGTCACAAATTTCCTGATTGCTTTGGATTCTGGCTAACAACTGATCAGCTTGCTCTTGCGTCAACGTCCCATCCTTGACCCGTTGTTCCAGTATCCCCTTTTTTTGTTCCATTATTTGGTCTTTAAACTCGTCCAGTTTGCCTGCTTCGTTGGCTATCGTACCGTAAGTCTTTCCCTCAGCCCGTTCCTGGGTAACTTCGGTAAGCGTTTTTCCTGTTAAAGCTGCCGCAATATCTGCCGGGGTTGTTACTTCCGCTGCATAGACAATGCCGGATAACCCCAAGACTCCGATAACTGTTGCCAGAACGACAACTTTCTTAACCTGTCTCATATTTGCCACTCCTTTTTTTACTTTGTTTAGCCGTATTATAAAAAATAAATGTGTCAAAAGTTTGGCAAAAGTTCAAAATAAGTTTGTCATTTGCCCGCCATCATTTTGTCACCATTTCAATTTTCCCAAATGATATAATAAAATAAATACACCTCATGATTATAATAAGGTGCTCATTTCAATGAAATGGTATTGGAGGATCTCTTTTGAGTAAACCTATTTTAATTGCCGACGACAATGAAGGAATCGTTGATATATTAAAATCTTATGTTGCCAAAGAAGGGTATTTCCCCATCATCGCTTATGACGGGGAATCAGCGATTGAATTGTTTCATCAATACGCTCCTTTGCTGATCTTGCTGGATGTCATGATGCCGAAAAAGGACGGCTTTGAAGTCTGCCGTGAAATACGCCAAATTTCCAATGTACCCATTATTATGGTTACTGCCAAAAGTGAAGATGCTGACCGTATTATGGGATTGGACATTGGCGCAGATGACTACATCATTAAGCCTTTTAGCCCGGGTGAAGTGATGGCCCGCATCCGTGCTGTTTTAAGAAGAATCGACCCGCCCTCAGATGACGCGAAAAATATTTTATATTATCCTGGACTTGAGATTAATCTTTCAGATTATGATGTGAAAATAAACAGCAAAACCATAAATCTTACGAAAAAGGAAATTGAGATTTTCTGGCTTTTGGCATCAAATCCCGGAAAAGTTTACTCGCGGGATAATCTTTTAAACAGTGTGTGGGGGTATGAATATTTTGGTGATTCCCGAACGGTGGATACCCATATAAAAAGACTCAGAGCCAAAATTGATCTGACTGAACCTGTAAGCTGGGAAATAAAAACCATCTGGGGTGTGGGCTATAAATTTGAGGTGAAACATGTTTAAAAAAAATATTGCCTTCCAATTGACCACCGGGTTTGTCTTGATTGTTTTAATCTCCATGCTTATGCTGGGGCTGATTTTTATACAGGTTTTCCGTCAGTATGAATTGGACAGCCGCGAGCAAACCATGTTGGACAGAGCGCGCAGTATCTCCGAAGTTGTTTCAGCCAACCTGCAAAGCAACGGCCAAATGAGCGGTATTGGCGGGTTTATGCGTTTCTTGGATACCATGACTGAAGCAAATGTGTGGATCATGGATAAGCAAGGCAATCCTCTGGTTCTTACCGGTACTAGCAATGCCTTGGGAAATGTTAAGGGAAATGGGAATGGTAGCAAGGGCAACGATATGGCTGGTATGGGAGCAGGAATGGGAGTAGGAACGGGCCAAAACCGCACGTTGTATTCTGGACCGCTGCCTACAGAAGCGGAAAATGTCATTAATGATGTTCTTTCCGGTAAAGAGTCCATCAGCCAAAGCTTCAGCAGCGTTTATCAAGAAGCGACCATAACCGTTGGCGTCCCCATTGTCGATACCAACAAACAGGTAATCGGTTCCGTTCTCTTACACACGCCTGTGACCGGAATTACGGATGCACTGGATAAGACAATCCGCATCCTGTTAGCCAGTCTTTTGGTTGCTCTCCTTATTGCAGTCGGTTTGGGCATTTTTTATTCGGTTCTTTTCACCCGCCCTCTGAAAGCGATGAATAGTACTGCGCTGGAAATGGCCCGCGGCAATTACGCTGCGCGGACCGGCATAAGACGTCAGGATGAAATCGGTCAGTTGGGAAATTCCCTTGATTTTTTGGCCTCACAACTATCCGGGGCCAGGGAAAAAATCGATAAGCTGGAACAAGTCAGAAGAGATTTTGTCGCCAATGTCTCCCATGAGTTCAAGACTCCGCTAACCGTGATCAGGGGTTCGCTTGAGGCGCTGGCAGACGGAACAATTGAACAACCGGAGGATATCGAACGCTACCACCGACGAATGCTTGCGGAAACCAGAAGTTTGGAGAGGCTTGTTCAGGATCTTTTGGAACTTTCCAGACTACAGACTGGGAAAATAACAATTCATTTAGAACCTGTTCACATTCCGTGCCTGCTTGCGGATGTGGTCAAAAGCATGCAACCCATCGCCGCCAGTAAGGAAATACAAATACAGTGTGATATCCCTCAGGATGTGCCGCCTGTTTCCAGCGATTATGACAGGCTCAGGCAGCTGTTCGTCATCTTTATCGATAATGCCTTAAAATATTCACCGAAAAAAACTGTTGTTGCCGTAAGCTTACAGGCCAATGATCATTTAAAAGTAATCATCCAGGACCAAGGCCACGGTATGTCAGCGGAAGAACTTCCTTTTATCTGGGACCGTTTTTATAAAGCCGATAAATCTCGCCAGAGCGGCGGCACAGGGCTTGGACTGGCTATTGCCAAGCATTTGGCGGAACTACTAAACGGCCAAGTGAGTTTGGAAAGCAAATTAGGAAAGGGCACTACTGTTACAATAGAGTTTCCAAGCAAATGTTAATTCAGAATTCTGTGCTTCATCCAAACTGTTGATACTCTCAATCAGTTTGTCTATTTCCCCTGTTAATTCATTTAAGGTTTGCTGTTTTTGAGCATCCGTATACACATTGTCGGACTTGCTTATCACAGTGACACCGGTATTTGTACCGCTTGCAGATTGGCTTCCTCCAGATCCCGACTGATCAGAAATGTTGCTTTCTCCGGATGCCTGCGAGCCGTTCATCTGTTCCTCAGCTGCTTGTTTGGCCGGTAAGTCAGCAGGACTTTTAGCGCAGGCTACACAGCTGAAAAGAACGAATGCCAAAACAATACAGATCGGAATCATACCTTTCTTTATGGTCCACCCCCTCTTTCGCAATGGAATATCAATGGGAACAAAGAAGCTAGTGGCGGCAATGAGGGGGAATCCCCTCTTTTCTTACAAGTTTTATACTTAAAAACTGAAAAAGTAGAAATTTCCCCTGCTTTAAAAAACAACAAACCCGCATGAACTGCGGGTTTTTAGACAAATTATGGTGGAGATGAAGAGGATCGAACTCTCGACCTTACGGATGCGAACCGTACGCTCTCCCCATACGTGCTTAAAGCACCCCCAAATACAAAATTGTATTTGTTATTCAGAAAGAGGTTCGGTTATCGCCATTAAAATCTCATTCATTTTAGCATAATCACACAAGAAAGAAGCAGCGCTTGCTTCAATCATCTGCTTGTTGGTCACTTGAGAAAAGTCTACCCCATAGCCCGCGTTTTCAGCCAGATATTCGATAAAGAGTCTTTGCACCCTGCCGTTGCCTTCCCTAAAAGGGTGTAGTGCATTGATCTCGCTAAGGTAGAACGCCAGACGAAGTGGAACTTCATCTCGGGGGGCGTCTTTAAGGTAGTTTTCTCCTTTTAATTTCTGAAATAGTATATGGGCATTTGGTTCAATAAACTGATAGTTGCAGAACATATTGCCTTTTGCCACGTTAACGCATCGAAGTTCGCCGGCCCATTCGTAAACATCGCCGAATACATACTTGTGGATCGTTTTTAAATGAAGCAGATCAAAATCGCCTCGTATAACGTTTAATTTGACATTTGCAATTCGCAAAGAGGTGATTTCTCTTTCTGCTATGCGAAGTTTTCCGCATCCTCAATTCTCAGCTTGTTTATCAGCACATTGGAATGGGGATAGCAATATTTGTGATCCCATTCATAACTGTAATCATAATTGTTGTTCATGGTCGTAGCCGTGGGCAGCTGTATGTTTTTTGACAAGTTCAGCTATTGTTTTCTCAACCAATTTATCATTTCCTGCGCAATATCTGATTCTATCCTTGTCAGACTGCGTAAGTGGCATTCCTTCCATCGCCATGGATCCGTTAACCTCATCAATTAATTTTTCTAAATCTCTCACCGAAAACCACCTCGTTTTATTATACCATATTTTTACTTAAATTTAAACAGTGACTGCTATTTACATTATCTTATATAAGAAATGCTCAACCAGCACGAATACAGAGCTTGAGCATCAGAAAAGACGGTATGAATTTGATTAAATAAAGTCAAATGCCTTTGCAAACGCATCAAGGTCATCAATAATAAATAAATCACTATGCCATTTACCTGGCCACACTGCATACATTGTTGTAGTTTTATTTATAGCCCTTTGATAGGCCTCCAGCACCTCCGGCCTATCCGATTTATTTTTATGATGGACTTGCGACACATTACCATTATTATCTACTTCAAAATAACAAACTGTGCTCATATCATACGGAAAGTTGTCAGCTTCTTTAGCACTTCTCATCGATATCACTCCTTTGTAGCCATACGCACATACTATCACAAAACGCCAAAATCTGGTAGGTGTAGCAAGGATACCATATTCGGGGCCTTGGATGAAACCGCTTATTCACCACTATAAATAACGGTGCCCCAATTGCTGTTCAATATTTTCTATCACTGTTTTAAGGTTTTTTTGTAAAAAGCTTTTTTCTGCTGGCATTAGAGGTAGCAATCTTTCTTTCACAAAAGATTCAGTTGCAATATTGGATAATATAAAGCTGTCAGGACACAAAAGATCATAATCAATTTTTGATAATTCTTGGAGCAGCCCATTTATTTCTTTTTTTGTAAAACTTCTTAATTCAAGTCTCTCTATTCCAAATCTAAAAGCAGCTTATCCCACCGCGGCAACCCGGACCATACTGACACACCTGAACCAATAAATAAAACTGTGCTTTCGTCCTTTAAGGCTTGCTTGAGTCCAGCTAAGGCCTCGTTTGTATTATTCATAATGGATACCCCTTATTATTTATATAAGCCCAATTCCGTGCAGATATAGCACAGGATACTAATCCTTGTCAGAAATATAGCTTATTTCGCTTTTAATAGAAAGGACTACCATAATTATACATTCACTATATTTGATATACAAACAAATACGTAGGGGCCCAGCGTGGATACGAAAAAACCATGGCTGTTTTTAATAAAACAAAGACGGTATAAATCTGAACATACCATAAAAATGGTCAGATATCATACCGTCGTTTATTTCATGGTGGAGATGAAGGGGCTCGAACCCTCGACCTCTTACATGCGAAGCAAGCGCTCTCCCAGCTGAGCTACATCCCCACTGTTTTAAAACAAAAACAATTATTTAATTCACACGAGTATTATTATACTGAATAATACTCGTTTCCGCTAGAGTTAAATGATTAAAAATTATGATCCCAAACTATTTTTTGATAAACACTTGATTCTGACGAGAAATGCAGATGTGATACACTGTATCCAACGCGCTTAAAGGAAAAAAGTAGGTCTGTGTGGAATATATTACCTCATCATACTATAGCAGCACTATAGTATGATTGCTTTATTCCTTTACTATTCCTATTACACTTGGAGGATGAAAACATGCGTGAACGTCAAGGCCCCCTGTTCATTCTGCTTACTTTGATCCTGACCTTTATCTTCTGGTCAGTCAGCGAACCATTAAAGAATGTTCCCCCGGTCAGACAATACTCCGAGATGGCTGCTTCTCTCATGCTGGTTTGCTTTGCCTGGGTCAATTTTATTTCAACCCGTCATCCGCTGCTGGACTCCCTGTTCCATGGCCTGGACAAAAGCTACCTTTACCATAAAGTTTTAAGTATCACAAGTGTTTTTTTGATCTTTGTGCATCGATTTACGCTCGATGCAGGTAAGGGTAATCGTTACGGCGAAAACAGGGCGAATTTGGGACCGGGTCCAAATGGTCTGAATGGTCCGCCACCGGGGGTAGAAAATGGGCATGAGTTTTTTTCCGGCATCGCGAATCTGAGTATGCTTCTTTTTATTGTCTTGATCCTGCTTGCCCTGTTCGCCTGGAAAATGAATTATGAGAAATGGAAAAACATCCACAAGCTCTTCTTTATTCCTTATATGATCGGAATCATTCATTATTACGGCAGTTCGGATTATGCAGTGACAGGGGCGAGTGCACTGGGGCTCTGGCTGAATCTGATTAATCTGGTTGGTCTCACTTCAGCAATCTATAGTATAGGATTTTACGAAAGAACAGCATTTCAGTTCGGCTATGTGGTAACGAACATCCGCATGGTCGCCAAAGATACCCTTGAAATCACCGGCAAAGCCTTTAAAAAAGGAATCCGCTATAAGGAAGGACAATTTACTTTTATCAAGTTTACCGAGGAAGGCAAGAAATTTCCTTCTCATCCGTTCACGATAAGCCAGTCTTTCCGAAAGAATGAGATACAGTTTGCGATCAAGGCTTTGGGAGATCACACCTCTGCTTTACTGGAAAACGTTCAGGAGGGAGATACTTTTGCCGTAACCTCCCCCCATGGCCGCTTCGATTATAAGGCCGGATCAAACCGTCAGGTCTGGCTGGCGGGTGGAATCGGCATTACGCCATTCCGCAGTTTTTACCAGTCTGCGATCCCTCCGCAATATTCCATTGACCTGTTTTACTGTTATAACAACGAAGCCGAAGGACCCTATTTGGATGAAATAAAAACCCTTGCAGCCGGGAGCGGTATTCGCGTGCATCTGCACGATCTCCAGACGAAAG
>Ga0074193_1001401_pt1 | contig 29568 bp, 27 predicted proteins | sample EPASupsiteHSE605_FD_64523 | JGI IMG/M metagenome (GOLD analysis project Ga0074193, IMG submission 64523) | Bioremediated contaminated groundwater from EPA Superfund site, New Mexico - Sample HSE6-05 | ecosystem: Environmental > Aquatic > Deep subsurface > Groundwater > Contaminated ... | reverse complement strand
GGCGCAATAAAGTGCTTATATAATCTTTCAATGGAGTTAGGGCTTCTTCGGAAGCAGCCTGCACGTTGATCGAACGTACGGTGGTGGAGCCCAACAACCTTTGCTGAGCTGTACTCAGGGGAATGTATATAATGTCATCCTGATCTGAACCCATGGTACTGCCTTTGGTAGTTAGTACTCCGATTACCGTGAAGCTCAAGCCATTTATTTTAATCGATTGGCCCATCGCATTGTTGGTAGTTTTAAAGAGATTAGTTGCCACGGTACTGCCCAACACGGCTACTCGCGTCATACCGTTAATATCACTGGCAGTAAAAAAATCCCCTAATTCAGTAGGCCAATCCTTTATGGACTGCAGCTCTGGAGAGGTACCGTCTACAGTAGTGGTCCAGGTGGCACTACCCGCAGCAATAGTCGCACTATTGATACTGGACTCTGGTGCAACATATTTTACCAGGGGCAGACTTCTAATCGCTTCTACATCGGCGTTAGTGAGCCTGGAAGTGCTGACACCCCTTATCGGTCCTGAGCTGCCTCCGGCAGTGATGGTTAAAAGATTTGACCCCATGCTGGAGATACGGTCTGTAATACCTGAAGCCGTACCCTGGCTCAGCGCCACCATAATTATGACTGCGCCTACTCCAATAATAACTCCCAGCATGGTGAGAAAAGATCGCATCTTATTTACTAACAGGCTTTGCCAGGCCATTTTCAGACTTGATAGTAAATCCATATTGTATCCCGCCTTATCTGTTTAATAACCTTGTACCTGGGATTGATGCATATTTACCGGTACAATCTCGTCTTTTATAATCTGCCCGTCGCTCAATCGAACAATGCGCTGGCAATGAAGTCCGATTTCACTTTCGTGAGTGACGATCACTACCGATAGGCCCTGCTCGCGGTTCAACTCTTGCAGCAATAACATAATCTCCTCGCTGGTACGGGAATCCAGAGCTCCTGTAGGTTCGTCGGCTAGCAGCAAAGCAGGCTCATTTACCAGCGCCCTCGCAATAGCAACTCTCTGTTGCTGCCCTCCTGACAACTGCCGGGGCAGATGATGCTCACGGCCTTCCAATCCTACCAGACTCAACATTTTCCGGCCTCGTTCTTCCCTCTTACTGCGGGAGCTAACTCCTGCATAGATTAAAGGCAGACATACATTATCAAGTGCGGTCGCTCTGCCGATTAGATTAAAGTTTTGAAATACAAAGCCAATAAGTATACCACGCAAGTGTGCCAACTGGTCTCTATCTAAATCCATAACATCTTGTCCGGCAAACATATAGGTTCCACTGTCAGGTTTATCTAAACAGCCCAGGAGGTTCATCATAGTGGACTTACCGGATCCGGACGGGCCCATGATGGCCAGCATATCATTATTGTTTATTTGCAGGGAGACTGACTTCAGGGCATAAACCGGCTCACCTGCTCCGTAATAAGTTTTGCTTATGTTTTCCAGAGTTATTAGATTTTCAGTCATGTCAATTTACCCTCTCTATCCTGTATGCTTAGAACCCCGGTGGCCCCTGCATGGCTCCGCCGTCCCTGTTTTGACTTCTAGTTGAACCGCTGCTGGAGCTTGATCCAGATGATTTAGTGCTGGCAGTCGCTTCATTGGTCCCCACAATCACTTTATCTCCCTCATTCAAGCCTTCCTTAACCGCATAATTGGAGCCGTCGCTTATTCCTAAGACCACTTTTTTAACAATCGGTTGGTTGTTCTCCATGATGACAACTGCTCTTCCTTTACCTTCAGGAGCCAAGGTTGGATGACTCTTGAGATAAGTCTGGGCATAACTAACCGCCATCATCGGTACCGTTAGAGTATCGCTCTGCCGGGATACAATAATTTTGGCCGAGACAGACATACCCGACATCAGAACCTTGTCAGGATCAACGCAGGATATCAATACCGGGTAATATTGAACGTTGCTGACCGTAGTAGCTTGGGGAGTAATCCGCAGCACCTTGCCTGTAAAGGTCTTATTCGCAAAAGAGCTGCTGGTAAATTCTACGTCCTGTCCTACCTTGATGCGGCCGATATCCGCTTCATTGACCAGAGAACTAAGCTGTAAATCATTACTCATAATGGTAAGCAGAGTACTGGTGGTGCTGTTTATACCATTAATCGAGCCCACCTGACCATTAACCACCCCTATAATACCGTCATAAGGAGCTATCAGTGTTGCACCGGCCAGATCAGCCTGGGCTTGTTCCAGTTTGGCCTGGTCATTGGCCAATTTAGCCCGCGCTGCTTCTAACTCCCATTCACTTTTAGTCAAATTATTTTGGGCTGTATCCAGATCGGTCTGCGCCAATGCTCCTGCATTAAAAAGCTGCTGCTGGCGGTTGAGGGTTTTGCGGTTAGTCTCGTACGTGAGATTCGCGGTCTTCACACTGACCTGATCCTGATCCGCCGTACTCTGCGCCTGACGCAGGGCACTTGTCAAAGTGGCCGGATCCTGTTCTGCCAGAATCTGACCGGCGGTAACTTGGTCTCCCGGCTGTACGTTCAGGGCAATAATTATATCGTCATTCTTAAAACCCATGCTGGTTTGTTTTACTGCGCCCAGAGTACCGGTTGCTTCAATAGAATCAGTTACCGTACCCTTGGCGATGGCCGCAGTGGAATATGCGACAGTCGATTTGCTGCCCAGATATTTATTAATACCGAATCCTGATGCAGCAACAAGCAGCAATATGACCGCAAGCCAAATAAGCTTTTTTTTCCTAGACATTCCCGTGATGCGCTTTTTTAAAAGCATCTTTTTAATACTAGTATCGTCCAGTTGCTTAAATTTGGGTCGGGTTTGACCGGTACCGGTATCATTTTGGACTTTTTCCGCTTCTTGAGGGATAATTGGGGTTTCTGACATAAGCATTCACCACTCCACATAAGTATTTTATTTTCTTGTTATTAAGTTGAGCAAAAGAAGTCTGGTCTGTTTTATGAATATACCTTTATTATCCATATCCTACCTGAATACTTACTGAATGCAAGCTGAAAGTTTATTGAGTATCGGGCAATTTTACTACTCTATGAGCGAAAAATATGCCGATTTAATATTTTATACGCTAAAAACAATAGCTAGCTGAGGAACCTTCCATTTTCTTACGGCTAATCCCTTTGACCTGTCCCGCATATTCTGATATAATCAGTACGCGGTGTGCGCCCGTAGCTCAGTGGATAGAGCACCGGCCTCCGGAGCCGGGTGCGGAGGTTCGATTCCTCTCGGGCGTACCATTTAACATAAGAAAATTAGGCGTTTCCGTATAAAATGGAAACGCCTTTTTAGTGCTTTGACCGCAGTTGTATTTCACCCGCTTAAATGGATACGGCCTCATACTTTGATTAGCTATCTTGGTTTTAATATTTTTTTATAAAAGCCGTAACATTGCCTCCGATTTTCGATATATTGACTATTTCGTTGTTAGTCCTTTTGCACCAAACTTTAATATCTTCGAAGAAACCTGGATCTGAAGCAGATACCTTTAGTATTTGCCCATCTTTTAACTCATCCATATTAGCTATTACCTGTATGATAGGTCCAGGGCAGCAAAGTCCACATGCATCCAGGGCTTTATCATAGATTTCAGTTTGGTTTTCATTTTCTTTTACAACCTGAGTATCCGGATCAACGGTTACACGTTTGGATTTTGCAGTATCAGCACCTAATTTTTCAGGATCAAAATTAAGTGCGGAAATCGTTTTATATCCGCCCGTAACATTTAATACATTGAATCCTTTTTGACTTAGGATTCTATCAGCTATATATCCTCGCAAACCTACTTGACAGTATTCTATGATGGTCTTATTCTGATCTAATTCTCCGATTCGTTCTCTTAAACTATCTACGGGAATATTTACAGCTCCTTCTATATGTCCGTTATCAAATTCTTCCCGGCTGCGAACATCTACCAGGGTATAGTCTTCATTCTTATATGGTTCAATATCTTGCCATGTTACCACATGTGTTCTTCCAGCTAAAATATTCTGAGCTGCAAAGCCAGCCATATTAACCGGGTCTTTAGCAGAAGAAAAAGGCGGTGCATATGAAAGTTCCAGCTCAGTTAAATCTTCAACTGTACCTTTAAGTCTTATCACGGCAGCTATAACATCAATTCTCTTATCAACCCCATCATAACCTATCCCTTGAGCTCCTAAAATTGCTCCTTCGTCATTAAATATTAGTTTTAATGTCATAGGCAATGCTCCTGGATAATAGGATGCATGAGATAAAGGATGAACATATAATGTTCTATAAGGTAGATTAGCCTTTTTTAGAACTCTTTCATTTGCTCCGGTACTTGCAGCAGTTACTCCAAATACTTTAATAATAGAAGTACCTTGAGTTCCTTTATAAATTGAATTCAATCCCGCCACATTATCGGCCGCTATTCTTCCTTGCTTATTAGCTGGTCCGGCTAATGGAATCGCAGTTTTTTGCTTCGTAATAAAATCAACGACTTCTACAGCATCCCCAACCGCGTAGACGCCGGCTCGGTTAGTTTCCATCTTTTCATTGGCCAAAATGTGTCCTCGGGGACCAAATTCCAGGCCGCTATCTTTTAAAAAAGATGTATCGGGGGTAACTCCTATGGCTAAGATAACTAGATCAGCATTAAGCTTAATGTCACTTTTTAGCGTAACTTCGACTTGGCTGCCAATTTCCTGAAAAGAATTAACCCCGTCACTTAAAATGAGATTAATGCCATTCTGGACTAGTTCCTTTTCGAGCATTACTACCATATCATCATCAAAAGGAGCTAGAATGTGAGGAGCAGCTTCAACCAGAGCAACACTTAATCCTATTTCACGAAGGTTTTCAGCCATTTCAACCCCTATATAGCCTCCGCCTATCACTACCGCACTATTTACTCCCTTATGGTCAATATACGCTTTTATGGCATCAGTATCAGGAATATTTCTTAAGGTAAGAATTTTGCTGCTGTTTATGCCAGGTATGTTAGGCCTTAATGCTTTGGCTCCCGGCGATAATATTAAATAATCATAACTCTCTTCATAGACTCCCCTGGTTTTGCTATTCACGATAATCTTTTTATTTTCTGTATCTACCTGCGTAACTTCACTGTTATTTCGAACATCTATATTGAATCTAGCATGCATTGACTTTGGAGTTTGAACTAAAAGCTTGCTTCGTTCCTTTATGGTTTCACCAATATAATAAGGAAGACCACAATTTGCAAAGGATATATACTCATCTCTTTCAAACATAATAATGTCTGCATCTTCATCCAATCTTCTAAGCCTTGCAGCGGCCGATGCTCCTCCAGCTACACCACCAACTATTAATACTTTTTTACCCATTTTAAAACCTCCATTCTGTATACCCCACTAGGGTATACAGAAATTATAATTTGCATCCTATTATTGTGCAACAACTTTTCATTAATTTTAGTTCCCATAATCTATTATTATGTGAGCTCGGATTGAACTGCCGTGTAGTTTTCTAACGTTTCCTTTAATCCCGCGTCAGGTTTCTATGATGAACGCCTTAAATTACGGGTTCTTTCCAAGGATAGATCCGTATATTTTTTCCATTAAGTGTAAAACTATGCATGGTACTTAAGTTAAAAGAATCCTCTGAAACTATTACCATGGACTCTTAATTATTAGTAATAATACATTTGACCGCAAAGCACTATTGAAGCATAATATAGGAAGTCACTAAATAATTTTGATCGCTTTTTGGCCGCAGTTAGATTAAGAAATAACCTGAAATGCTGGGGAAAATATATGACTGACTACTATAAACAACTTATCTCGGGCGTACCACTTTAGTAGCTCAAGCTGTCGATTAGGCGGCTTTTTTAATGCGAATGTGCAGCAGGATTCAAGAAATTTGGAAGGAAGGACGACCTTGAAGAAGAATTGCCTATACTTATTACCTATCTTAATTATCATTGGTTTGGCTGTAGCTTTCAATTATTCGCTATCGAAGTATCAGATAAGCAAAACTGTGCCTGCACCAGAACAATCCCAGCAGAAAGCCACCCTTAATAATAATGACACAAACGTGATAAATACCAATATCCCCAAGCAGCAAACACCGCCCGCTGCTGAGGTGAAACCTGCCGTCTCATCCACCACTCCAAATACTAACATTGGCCCCTCGATTCCAATTTTAATGTACCATGAGATTGGAAATGGGCCCAATAGCTTGTATGTTTCACAGGAAAATTTCCGCGCACAGATGCACTACCTGCGCTCCAACAATTACAATATTGTGACTATGGTTGAAGCAAGGGATATGTTGGTAAAAGGTGACATTCCGCCTAAGACTGCTGTTATAACCTTTGATGACGGATACGTTTCCGTCTATACCAGGGCTTGGCCTATTTTGCAGGAATACGGTTTTCCGGCAACTGTTTATGTGTGCAGCAGTTTCCCCGGACTTTATAACTATCTTACCTGGGATCAGATTAAAATATTGCATGACGGTGGTATAGAAATAGGAAGCCATACCAGGACCCACCCGGCCTTAAACTCGGTGAGCTCAGCTAAATTAACTGAGGAAGTAATAGGTTCTAAAAAAGAGCTGGAAGAAAAGTTGGGCGCTTCGGTTAACTCTTTCTGCTATCCCAGTGGAGCATATAATGAGTACACCCCTGCTGTTGTTAAGAAGGCAGGTTATACATCAGCCGTTACTGTTGTCAACCGCAAAGCCGCTCCGAAGGATGATTTCTATCATGTACCTCGAATAAGAGTCCCCAAAGCAGCAACGATTAGCACCTTCTCTGATTACCTTAAATAAATAGTTGTTATTTAAATGTATATCTTAACCACTCAATGGTTATTGCTTCTCTTAGGGCAGTTTTATCCAGGAACCTGTGTCCAGCATTGTCTGCTATAAATAGACTGCAATTTTCAAGTCTTGCTCGCATATAGAGCGCATTTTCAGAGTCAACCACCTCGTCATCACTGGCATGTACTATCAAAACCGGTTTAGATTTAATTTCTCGCAAATAAGAATCCATGTTGTGCTCATAAAAATCCATGACCAATCCGGGTTGCAGTTCATATTCCCCGGCCTCATCCCTGATCAGTACCTTCTGTCCGCTTTGCATGAGCTTATATTCCTCGGGCATTATAGCAGCAAAGGTTTGTTCCAGGTTTACGGGAGCCGACCATAATATATACCCGGCTATCCTTTGGTCCCCTGAGCCTCCTGCCAGAATTGTACTTCCTCCAAAACTTCTTCCCAGCAAAATAATAGGTAAAGAGAACTGCGAGTTTACGAACTGTATAACTTGTTGAAGATCAGCAGCCTGCCGTGATAGAGTGATACGAGAATATTGGCCTTCGCTGCTGCCGCTTCCGCTAAAATCAAAGGCGAGGACACCCATGCCTATCTGTTGAAGTTTTTCTGCAAACGCAAATATTTTGCCGCCATTTTCCTTGGCACCCCGAAAACCATGGCATATCACAACCATATACTTTCCTGTTTCCGGCGGCTCAAACAAGTAGGCAGAAAGCTTCTCCTGATATTTGTTATTTATATTAAGAATCTGCAAAACCTCACCCTCCCCTGATAACTCTTCAAACTTTTGTTTGATACTTCTGTATTCTTAAGCTAATTCCTGTTAATCATACAATAACCATGGAATTTATACCGAATCCTTATTGATTTATTAGTACTCAGAGGTTATAATCTTAATTGTTGCAAAACAAAAGGTCCGGGCCATTAGCTCAATTGGCAGAGCAGGTGACTCTTAATCACAAGGTTGAAGGTTCAAGTCCTTCATGGCCCACCATAAAAAGCAAGTAACCGCGCGGGTTTGCGCGGTTTTGTATTTTCTGGTATTTTGATAACAGGTGGCAAACAGGTGTCAGAGAAAAACTATCAACGCCTCACGTATTTCATAAAATATCAATCATCCTTTAAATATCTCTTACCAAAAATCAAATCTGTATTTTCCGTCAACGGGTTTAACCAATCTACTTTTCCGGTAGCCCATTGAATCCTAAACTGGATGGATAAATTTGCATACTATCTAGCTAATTAATAACAGGTAATGGAAAATAAAAGCAGTTTATCAGATATAATGTAGGAAAAAAATGATAATATTTTTCCTATGTTATGTTTACATAGGTAAATTATAGCCATATACTACCTATATGAAGGAGGTATGTGTAGTGAACGAGTATGAATTACCTATGTTACCGCCCAAAACTGAGCTGGAAACAAAGCCTGTTTTGAAACAACTGGCCAGGTCAAATAGAGCCCTGGCTGAGCTTAAAGGTTATGCTGCCACTATACCTAACAAACATATTCTTCTCAATGCTGTTACCATCAACGAAGCTAAAGATAGTTCCGCTCTTGAAAACATAATTACTACTCATGACGAATTATATCAAGCCATGAGCCAGTCCGGATATAAAAATCCTGCCACCAAGGAAGTTGTTAGCTATCGCAGTGCACTTTGGTATGGTTATGAACAGGTCAAGCAACGTGACATGCTCACCACCAATATGATTATAGATATACATTCCCATATTGAAAATAACAGGGCCGGCATTCGCAAATTACCTGGCACAGTATTAATGAACGAAACTACTGGCGAGACTGTTTATACACCTCCAAGCGGCGAGCAGGAAATATTAAAGTTAATGGCCAACCTGGAAAAATACATAAATGAAGATTTTAATGGCATTGATCCCTTGATTAAGTTAGCGGTTATCCATTATCAGTTTGAAAGCATTCATCCCTTTTATGATGGAAACGGCAGAACCGGCCGAATTGTTAATGTTTTATATCTCATACTGAAAGATTTATTAGACAGCCCCATTTTGTATTTGAGCCGTTACATTATTCGCAATAAAACAGCCTATTACAGGCTTTTGCAGGAAGTACGTACAGACAACAACTGGGAGGATTGGATTGTTTATATTCTAACCGGCATCGAGGAAACTGCCGAGGATACATTGGATCTGGTTAAAAGAATAAACGCCGAAGTGAATGCCATGACCGCAGAAATAAAAGAAAAGCTCCCCAAGATATACTCTAAAGAGCTAATTGACCTGCTGTTTTATGAGTTTTATACCAAGACCCAATACATTGCTGAGGGTTTAGGTGTTTCCCGAAGAACTGCTGTCAATTATCTCTCTGCCCTAGAAGAGGAAGGTTTTTTAGTATCAGAGAAACTGGGTAAGGAACGGATATATCAAAATAAACGCCTCTTTGATTTGGTGAAGTATTCGAAATAAAGTATAGGCTCACAACTCGATGTATAAAATTGCAGACTAATAGCTAACAAAAAACAGGTGGCAAACAGGTGTTAGAGGCTGCCACCTGAATACCTTTTTCGACTTTAGAGCAAAATTTAAAATCGCGATTTTTCGGACCTTATTGGACCACAATGTACCGCCATCCTGGCCCTGAGGGTAACTCTTAATCACAAGGTTAAAGGTTCAAGTCCTTCATGTCCCACCATCTAAAACGAAGTAATACCGAGGTTTGAAAGCCCCGGTATTTTTTATTTCCTATAACTCTCTAAACTGAATATAGGGGGGCCACTTGGACAAGATAATATTAAAACCTGTCTTCTGGTTTAAAAAGGAGGTTCAGATGGTTCAGGCAAAACAAAACTGGGCAAAAGCGCTTACAATGGCATTAAATCTGGCAACTTCTGTGGCTGCCGTATTGGCGGTGGGATTATTTGCGGGAAAATGGTTAGACGCTAGGTTTAATACAGGTTATCTTTTGACTATAATTGGTTTTCTATTAGGTGCCGCTAGTGCAGCTAAAATGCTTTGGGAAAGACTAATGGCGGATAGTGTTAATAGTGGTAAAAAGGATATCAATAAAATTTAACATCGCCTGGTTCCCCGAATTGTTCTTCTATCCAGGCGCGAATCTCGTCCCGAACTACAATAAAAGATTCCAATATTTCCTCCTCGCTGCCTTCGCTCAAAGCACTGCTAAAACTGTGGTGGATGAGCTTACGTCCGGGGAAATAAGGGCATGTCTCTTTGGCTTTATCACAGACAGTTATTACATAATCGAAGTCATAATCTTTGAATTCATCTATGCTTTTGGATCGATGGCCTGTCATATCCACCCCTAGCTGTTCCATGACCTTTACAGCATAGGGATTAACCTTGCCGGGTATTACTCCAGCACTGTAGGCATCATAGCGGTCTCCATAGAGCATCCGCAAGAGGGCCTCGGCCAACTGCGACCGTCCTGAGTTTTGGTTACAGATAAAAAGGATCTTTTCTCTTTTTGGAGTATTTCCACTCATAATTAATCTCCTTAAACAAAAAACTTACCTGTTTTAACGGGTTTAGGATCTGGCCATCACGTTAATGTCAACACGCCTGCCTTCAACAACATAGATAACCATTTCACCAAGGTTAGTAGCATGATCTGCTATTCTCTCCAGGTGTCCAGCTACCAGGAGCAGAGAAGTAGCCTGAGGTATATTTCCCTGATCACGCATCATATAAGATAGTAATTCCCGAAATACCTCATCATAGAGAGCATCTACCTGCTTCTCCATGGCAACCAAACTCATGGCCAAGGATACATCTCCATCAATAAAGGCCTTCATAGCAATTTTCACCATATCTTCAGCAATCTGGGCCATCTTGGGAATATCTATCAACGGTTTCATATAAGTCTGGTCATGCAAATCTATAGCTATTTCTGCAATATCTTCTGCATGATCCCCCATTCTTTCGATATCCACTATAATACGCAATGCTGTACCTATAAACCGTAAATCTTTAGCCAGGGGCTGTTTCAGGGCAATTAAGCATAGGCACCTTTTCTCAATATCCAATTCCATTTTGTCAAGGACATCATCTTTTTCTAAGACTTCTCTGGCCAATTCCAAGTTTTTTTCTATTAGTGATTGATTAGATTTATAGATCTGCTCCTGCAGCAACCTGCCCATTCTTAATATATCTTCTTTTAATATATTTAAATGGCTTTCCAACGAATCTATAGTCAAGGTAATACCTCCTAATTTATATTCGGAACCTACCTAACCAAATCTACCCGTAATGTAATCTTCGGTCTTTTTATTAACTGGGTTTACAAATAACTCATTAGTAAGATTAAACTCAATTAAGTGTCCGTTAAGAAAAAAACCGGTATAGTCAGATACCCGAGCTGCTTGCTGCATATTATGCGTTACAATAACTATAGTATAATTCTTTTTCAGCTCACCTATCAATTCCTCTAATTTTGATGTAGAAATGGGATCTAAAGCTGAAGCGGGTTCATCCATTAATATTACTTCCGGGTCAACGGCCAGAACTCGTGCTATCACCAGTCGTTGCTGCTGCCCGCCTGACATCCGGGCGGCTGGTGAATTTAGCCGATTGCCCATTTCATTCCACAGATTTGCGGCCCGCAAACTTTTCTCTACTATTTCATCCAGTTGGCTCTTGTTTTTTATACCATGAATTCTAGGTCCATAAGCAACATTCTCATATATTGACATAGGAAATACTGATGGTTTTTGAAAAACCATACCCACTCTTTTCCTTAATCCTACTACATCTACATCCTTATCGTAGATAGAAATATCCTCTAGGTATACCTGACCTTTAATAGTAGTGCCTTCTATCAGTTCATTTAAACGATTGAGTGTTCTAAGGTAAGTTGATTTTCCGCAGCCTGATGGACCGATTAAAGCGGTAACCTTATGTTCCTCTATATCCATATTTATTCCGTGCAGGGCTTGAAAGTCCTGATAGAAAACCTCTAGATCTATGCTTCTCATTTTTATTCCGTTTTCCATTATTCATCCTCCCCCTGTTTACCGCATTGCCTGAGTTAGTTTGTTAATGCTAAGAGTCGCCAGATAGTTAATTATAATAATTAGGACTACAATTAAAAAGGCGGTACCGAAGGCCCTTTCCATAGATATCCCCTCCATAGCCAGTATATAAAGGTGTACTGACATGGTTCGGGCAGGATCTGCCGGCGATAAAGGCATACCCAGTGAACTACCCGCTGTTAAGATCAGAGCTGCAGTCTCTCCTACCGCCCTGCCTACGGAAAGGATGATACCGGTCATAATGCCCGGCAACGCAGATGGCAAGATGACCTTACGTATTGTCTGCCACTTACTTGCGCCTAGAGCAAGGCTGTTTTCACGATATTCATGAGGTACGGTCAGTATGGCTTCCTGTGCAGTTCGGGTAATTGTGGGCAAAATCATTATTGCCAGAGTCAAGCTGCCAGAAAGAATGGACCACCCCATGCCCAGGAAGATAACAAAGAAAACGAAGCCAAATAATCCAAATATGATAGATGGAATTCCCGCCAAGGTTTCTGAAGTAAGGTTTACCAGGCGGGCAAATTTACTTTTGCTGCGGGCGTATTCTTCCAGATAGATAGAACTACCTACTCCCACAGGTACGGCTATAAGAAGTGACATAACAGTAAGATATAATGTACTGACAATGGTTGTTGATATACCACCGGCCTTACCGGCTTTACTGGGGGATTTAAGTATGAAGTCGAGACTAATGCTGGAAATTCCTTTTATCATTATATACCCGATAATCCCCACCAGTATTCCTACAATAATAAGACCTGATAACCAGAATAAAGATGTTATTAACCTGTCTTTCCAACTACTTATTCCCATTTGCACTGCCCGCCTTTATCGAAATGCTGACCATCAGGTTTAGGCATACTATAAAAACAAATAGTATCATCCCTGTGGCAAAAAGAGCTGCCTGATGATCACCTGATGCATAACCCATTTCCAAAACAATATTGCTGGTCATAGTTCTTACCGGGGATAAAATCCCATTAGGAATAATCGTAGAATTACCAGTTACCATAACAACTGCCATGGTCTCGCCAATTGCCCGCCCCATTCCTAAGACTATAGCCGTAATTATTCCGGAGCGAGCTGCTGGAACAATAACTCGTCCTATGGTTTGATAATGGGTTGCTCCAAGAGCTAATGAGCCTTCCTTATATTCTTTCGGAACTGCCAAAAGCGAATCCCGGGAGATATTTATAACTGTGGGGAGTATCATGATACCAAGTATAATCGCTCCCGCCAGTACACTCAGACCGTTGCCGCCCAAAGTATCACGGATAAATGGTACGATAACAATAAGCCCAACAAATCCATATACAACCGAAGGAATACCGGCAAGGAGTTCCACCATGCTGCCCAGTAGTCTCCCAATCCGGTGCGGAGCAATCTCGGCCATAAATATTGCTGTGATAATTCCCAACGGTACAGCCCATAACATCGAACTTAAGGTCACTGCCAGCGATCCTATAAACATCGTCCAAATACCAAAACTCCCTTTAGTAGGCCTCCAGTCTGAGTTGAATAAAAAATCACCGAGTCCTATCTTAAGAAGCAGTGGAATTCCTTTAGCAAAGATAAACAGGCTAATCAGGATTATTACTAGAATAAATATGGCTGCGCAAAGAGTTAGAATTCGTTCAATTGCTTTTTCACTTTTTCGATTATTATTTTGTTTAATGTTATTAAATTTGTTGACGTTATCTTTACTCAAGCCGCTCTTTGATTTCCCCATATAAATATCTATTGTTTTTCCCATTGTTTTCACTTCCCTTTAAAACTTAAATCTTTATTTCGTGATTTAATGCTGCTCATCAAGTTCTAATAAACTAATTTACTATCAGAAGGGTATCTTTGCTAATCAAAAGGTAACATTCTATTGTTAAACGCATGAGGTATAAATATTAATTTTTTATTTTTTTAATGTAAAAGTAATGTAAAATATTTTTTTGCTCATAATTACACAAAGATAAACCCGCTGCCGTTGTCCGGAGCGGGTTGGGAGTAGGGAAATTTGGTTTTGAGCTATTGAGGATCAGTCTCATAGCGGGAAGTGTGTATTAAATAATCTATTAATCAAGACCTGTGCTTAGGTCCATTGTTGTTACCTTTTTTCATTACTATTACTTATTGATACTGATTGCTCCTTCATCTACTATCATCTTCTGTCCTTCTGCACTCAATACAAAGTCAATAAATGCCTTGGCTAAGCCAGTTGGAGCATCCTTAGTAACATAAATGAAAGGTCTCTGCAGCTTGTATGTTCCTGCTTTTACATTTGCTTCCGTTGCTGCTGCACCATCAATGTCCAGAGCCTTGATGTCTTTATTTAAACTAGACAAAGATACATACCCTAAAGCATTCTTATCGCCCGCAACAGTGGTTCTTACCGCACCAGTAGAATTCTGAATAATAGCGTTTTTGACTATATCCTTTTTATTCATAACCAATGTAGTAAATGCTTCTCTTGTGCCGGAACCATCTTCTCTGGATACTACGGTTATAGGAGCATCTGGGCCGCCAAGTTCTTTCCAGTTCTTGATGTTGCCAAGATAAATGTTCATTACATCTTCAGTTTTTAATGCTTTAACGGTATTTTCGGGATGAACCACAATCGCAATTCCATCCAAGGCTATTTTTGTATCCACCAGATTTTTAGCTTTCTCTTCCGGTTTCAGATCTCGTGATGATGAGCCAAGGCCAGCGGCACCTGAAATAGCTGCCTCAATTCCAACACTGGAACCTCCGCCCTGAACATTAACCTGTACCCCTTTGTTCTTCTCCATGAATTTCTCTGCTAACACTTCACTAAAAGGCTGTACGGAAGTAGATCCAGCAATGGTCAATGTACCGCTTAAGGCAGTTTGACCGGCCTGATCATTTGAAGTTTTTTTGTTACATCCGGCTGCAAAGGCTGTCCCCAGCAGCAATACTCCCAGTAATAGGAAACTAGTAACTCTCCTCACTGTTGCATGCGATTTCATAATATTATTCCTCCCTTTACACTTTCGTTTTTAACATCTTTAGAATACGACGATAATGTAAAGGTTATGCGTTGTTCCATATTAAAACTTCGTTTTCTAATGTAAAAGTTCTGTAAATCAAGATCTATATTAACACTCTATGATTAAGTTTTATTTAGGGATGATGATGGTAAAGGTTGAACCTTTATCAACGATACTGTCTACAGTTATTTGGCCATTTAAATTTTCTACCAGGTGTTTTACTATTGCCAGGCCTAATCCGGTACCCCCCGTTTTTCTAGAGCGGGCTTTATCTACTCGATAGAATCGTTCAAAAATCCTGGAGATTTCTTTTTCGGGGATACCAATGCCGTTATCAACGACACTAAGTTTCACTTTATCAACGAAGTCCTCTAAATTTACTATGATTTGCTCACCGTCGGGACTATAATTTATAGCATTATCTAAAAGATTACTAATAATTAAGTCTATTAATCCGGGATCACTAACAACTTCAATACCATTACCAAGATTTTTAAAACTGATATGGATATTTCTCAGCCCAGCCGGTTTAGCCATTCTGTCTACGGCTTCATCGATCAGCTCTGCTATATTTATTTTTTGTAGGTTTAAGCTGAATTTATCCGACTCCAGTTTGGATAATTCCAACAAATCATTTATCAATCGCGCCAACCTTTGAGCTTCATCATAAATTATCTGGGTAAACTCGATTACGTTATCTGAGTTTTTGCCGCCTTCCGCTAGGAGGGTTTCGGCAAATCCACTTATACTTGCTACCGGAGTCTTCAGTTCATGGGATACATTGGCTATAAAATCTTTACGTACCTGTTCCAGGTGCTTCAACTCAGTAATATCATTAAGAACCAATAAAATGTCCTGCCTGTCTAAGGGTGCTTTTATTATCGATACTATATTAACTTCAATTATCCTGGCTCCCAAAGTATGTAATACTATACTACGTTTTAAAGACTCCCCGCTTTTTTTAACCTCATCTATCATGGCTAGAATTTCGTAGGTAGATATTGTTTCTATATATTTTCTGCCCATAAACTTTTCTCCCAGCCCGAGCAGACAAATCGCTGCGGGATTAGCGTATACAATCTCATCTCCATCGCCAATCATTAAAATACCATTGACTGTATTGCGTAATATGGCCTCCAGTCGGTTCTTCACTTCGGATACCTTGTAAATACTATTTTCAATATGTTGACCCATATCATTAAAAGCCTGGGCTAATATCCCCATTTCATCTGAGGTGTGAACAACTATACGTCTTTTCAGATTACCACTTGCCATATCCTGAACAGCTTCAGTAATATTCCGAAGCGGGCTTGAAAAGTGCCGAGCCAGGAAAAAACTTAGCATGAAAGCTAATAATCCACACAGCAACGCGGCTAATAGAATACCTGCCAAGGCTTTACCATATATGGTCTGCAGCTCCACTAAAGGCATAGCCATTCGTACTGCACCGGAAATTTCATTATTGAAAGGAACTGCCACATAGAGCATTTTCATATTTAGTGTATCACTGTATCTTATATCTACCCCAACTTGTCCATGTAAGGCGGCATAAACTTCAGGACGGTTACTGTGGTTATCTAATTTTTCTGATTCAACGGCGGAATCACCTAACACAACCCCATCTGCGTTTATGATGGTCACCCGGCTAGCACTGTCTTTAGCTGCAGTTTCACAAATATCCTGATAACTGCGGCTCATTTCTGAACCTGCAGCACGGTATTTTGTCATGTCAGCGATTAGATACGCTTCCTTGGTTAGCCGAGATTCCAAATTATTCAGATAATAATTTTTGAAGTTTATGTATCCGAGACCGCCCAGCATTATAAGTAACAGTGAGATGACCAGCAGGAAAGCGATAACCAGTTTGGATCCATAACTTTTAATCATTTGCCTGCACCTCAAATCTATAACCAATTCCTCTTATAGTTTTAATATACTGGGGATTACGGCTGTCTTCCTCTATTTTTTCACGCAACTTACTGATATGAACGTCCAAAACACGCGTGGTAACACTATCGGGAGAATCCCATAAAACTTCCAATAGGTAATCTCGTTTGAGAACGCGTCCCTTGTTACGAAGTAGGAGTTCCAATAATTCATATTCCTTGAGTGTCAAATCCAATAGTCTATCATGGTGGTAAATCTCGTACTTTTCAGAGTCAATTACGAAACTTCCAATTGTTAACTGTTTGTGCGTATCTTCAGGTTCACTAAGAGGTTTATTTCTTCTTAATACCGCCTTAACCCGAGCGGTTAGTTCTCGGACACTGAATGGTTTGGTTACATAATCATCAGCTCCTAGTTCCAAACCGAGAACCCGGTCAATTTCATCATCTCGGGCAGTTAACATTATTACAGGTGTGTTAATATTTTGCCGTCGCAGATCGCTGCATATCTCCATTCCATTTTTACCAGGCAGCATCAGGTCCAAGATTATCAAATCTGGTTTCTCTTTCGAAACCAGTGATTCCACATCATTTCCATCATAAGCCGCTACTGTCATAAAACCTTCTTTGGTAAGGTTATAGGTTACCAGTCTCACCAGAGCCTCTTCATCGTCCACTACCATGATTTTTCCCTGCATTTCTTCACCTCATTATCAAAATCAGTATTCTTGGTAGTCTTTATGTTCCTTCTTCGTTTATATTAATAAAACCTAATATTGTCTTACCTACATTACTAAGATATCATTTATTTAAGTTTGATCCTATTATAATTGTCGTAATCTCACTAATAAATTACAGAAGGTGCTAAAGGTGGAACAAGAAATGGTTAGGGAGCATGAGCTTACATTAAAGAAGCGGCTCAAAAAATGGGCACTAAAGCTCAAGAGTGATGTAATTGCTATGTACTTTGCTTTGAAGCACCCACTAACACCGCTATATGCCAAAATTTTTACCGCTATTGTTGTCGGTTACGCATTAAGCCCAATAGACTTAATTCCTGATTTTGTACCGATACTAGGCTATTTAGATGACTTGATTATTCTGCCGCTTGGTATAACTATAGCAATAAGGTTGATACCGGCCAGTGTGCTAGACGCCTGTCGCGAAAAGGCTAGGAATAACCCACCCACTATGAAACCTAAAATTTGGGTTGCGGCATATTTTATAATTTTAATTTGGCTTATTGTTATTTATTCCATATACAAGTGGAGCATCCATACCATACCCAACTAATTATCAGGAAAATAATTACCAGGAAATTTTATGATATTACCAGTGACCTTACTTTTAGTACGCTCCTTATTGCCCAGCGGAGGAAATTGATCAATTATTACCTTAGCCGCTGAACCATTACACAAGACACCGTTTACGAAGGTTGGTTTGTGTGTTTCTGTTTCCGTAAGGTTTAAGTCTGGAGCGTATAGTAAGGCGTTATTATCAAAACATAAAATAGCCATTGGTATGTGTTCCGCTAATTGAACATTAAAGGAATATAGATTAGAATTAATTAAATCCAGAGTTGACTTCTCTCCAAATCCTAACCTGATGGCCTTGTCCTCGGGTTCCATATATAAATCAATATTTATTTTATGTTCTTTTTTTGCCTTTATCAAAGCTTCAATTTCCACAGTTAAAAAGGCGGGTTTGGCAATAATTATCCGTTCTCCAGCTTTACCGATAAAATTGAGAACAGTATCGTTGTTAATTTTAAGGAACCTCACCATATTAACATTAACCATAACGCACTCCTTTGAATGTTAGTTTACACAACTGGCGCTGAAACAATTAGTTATATATGGAGATAAAAAATGGCGGGTTATATCCGCCATTTTTTTGGTAATGCTTTTAAAATAGAGCTCCACTAGCTTTCTCCCACGAACCTGCGCAATAGGACACTTTCCATGTATGCCTATAATATTTTATTGCTTCTTACCCAGATTTTCATTCGGTCGGCTTCCTTAATCAGTTCGTCACGCAAATCAGGGTGAGCGATATTGATGAGCGCCTCCGCTCTTTGCCAGGTTGATTTACCCTTGAGCATGGCCTTACCGTACTCGGTTATTACATAAAAGTTGATACTGCGAGGTACGGTTACAATAGCGCCAGGAGTTAGTATCGGCCTGATTCTGGATTGGAGGCTGCCGTCCTTCCCTTTAAATGTGGAAGTCAAGCAGATAAGGCCTTTGCCGCCCTTGGAATAGTAGGAGCCAGAGATAAAGTCCAATTGCCCTCCGGTTCCAGAGATATGCCGTATTCCAGAGGATTCAGATGCCACCTGGCCATACAAATCCACTTCAACAGCATTGTTAATACCTATGACATTGTCGTTTTGTCCGATAATAAAGGGATCATTGGTATAATCCACCGGGTAGGCGGCACAGGCCGGATTGTTATCCAAGAAGTTATATAGCTTGTTAGTACCCATGGCAAAAGTGTAGACCATCTTACACTGGTCGATCTGCTTACGGCGTCCGGTAAGCCGGCCAGCTTCGTACATATCTACAAAGGAGTCCACCAACATCTCGGTATGAACCCCCAGATCCTTAAGGTCGGATTGAGCAATCATGGCTCCTACTGCATTGGGCATAGCCCCTATGCCTAACTGCAGGCAGGCTCCATCCTCAATTTCTTCCAATACAATGGAGGCAATCTTTTTGTCAATATCAGCTATAGGCAGCTCGGGCAGTTGAATCATGGGCTGGTTGTCGCCCTCCACGATATAATCTACTTCAGAAATGTGAATAGATTCCCGCTTGCCGCCCAGGCACACCGGAACCGACTGATTGACTTCCACAATAACGGTTTTGGCCGTATCGCAGATCTGGGGCGTGAAGGAAACCGAGGTCCCGAAATTAAAGAAACCATGCTTGTCCATAGGTGTAACCTTGATCAAGGCCACATCTGGCTGCACATAGCCGCGCTCATAGAAACTCGGCACTTCATGGTAGGTTATGGGTACATAATTGCAAAGATTCTGGTCATGCAGTTTGCGGCTGGCGGCACTCATATGCACATCATTGTAAATGAAATGCTTCCTCTCTGGATCAGCCAGCACCGTTTTGGGGGAAAATGGACAGGTTGTAGTTCTAATAAATACATTGTATAATTCGTCAACCCGCCTGGCTAAAGCAGCATCCAGGTAGCTGGAATTCATTACGAATTCGCCGTAGTTGACCACATCCCCTGATTTTACCACAGTCATAGCCTCATCCACCGGTGTTAATTTGCGCTGGTATTCTGCACTGTAATCCACTGAGGTTTGACCTCCTTTATATTAATATTCAAAAACATCAATCGGAGCATCAATGGCCGAATTGTCGATATCGAGCACGATCTCAGCAACCGCCCATACATTAGACATCACATTACGCAGTTTTCTTTAAAAGACGCAGGTGATGGCGGTGCAAACCATCACCTACAAATAAAGAAGAGGTCTTTATATATCCCTTGTCCACAGGGAGGCCATGGCAGGACCTGTTCCTACACAGGTGGAAGCTCCGCCTTTGGTAAGACCGAGTCTTTCCAGTTCATAGTACAGAGAAACAACGATACGCAATCCGCTTGATCCGATGGGATGTCCTAATGCAATCCCCGATCCATTGTGATTGACTTTATCCAATGAAAGATCCATGCCGTATTTTTCCTTCAAGCGAATTTTACACCCAATGAACTGAGGCGCAAACGCTTCATGCAGTTCCCAGTACTCAACATCATCGAAATTCCAGCCAGCTTTCTCCAGTGCTACTGGAATTGCTTCTGCAGGCCCGATTCCCATGATCTTTGGTTCAACACCAATACCAACCGAAGCGACCAGTTTCATAAGCGGTTTTATTCCCAATTCTGCTGCTTTTTGTTTGGACATAATCACAACAGCTGATGCTCCATCATTAATGCCGGATGCATTGGCAGCGGTTACTACGCCTCCATCTGTTTTAAATGCAGGTTTTAGTCTGCCGATACTTTCCATGCTGCATCCACGAATAGGATGTTCGTCTGTCTCAACAATTGTTACACCTTTTTTGGTTTTGACTTCAACGGGAACGATTTCTCTCTTGAAAATGCCAGTATCATTCGCATTAATTGCGTTAGTATGGCTTCTAACAGCTAATTGATCACATTGTTCGCGAGTAATGTTATACATAACTGCAACGTTTTCGGCAGTCATTGCCATATGTCCCGGTACCAACGAATCCACCAAAGCATCATGGGTCAAGGAATCGATCATTTTGACATCACCCATTCTGGCACCAGATCTTGCACTGGGAACCATATAGGGAGCCTGGGTCATGTTTTCAACCCCCACAACCAGCCCAATATCTGTTGCTCCTACCATGATGTTACGACAAGCAATTTCCAACGCTCTCATAGCAGAGGTACAGTTCTGATTTACAACACAGGCATTGCTGCGATCAGGAAGTCCACATGCCAACCCAACAATACGTGCAGGCAGAGACTTCTGTAAGCCCTGGTAAACTTCACCCATTACTATTTCATCAATAATGTCAGCCGGGATCCCCGCTCTCTTAATTGCTTCTTTACCCGCTGTTACTGCCAAATCCTTAGCCGGTACATCTTTAAATTGACCCAGGAACTTACCGATTGGCGTTCTGCACGCACTAACTATCACTACATCCTGAATTTCTTTCGTCATTTAAAATACCTCCCCTTTATTTAATTTCTAATTATTAGAAAGCCTTTACTATCCCCCCATAAAAAATTGGGTTTAATAATCATAGAAGCCTTTCTTGGTCTTCATTCCCAGCCAGCCAGCTCGTGTATATTGTTTCAATGGTGGTGCAGGACGATATTTAGGATCGCCAGTTTCTTCAAAAAGGGTTTCACAGACTTCCAAACATATATCTATTCCTATCAAGTCTCCAAGAGCCAGAGGGCCCATGGGCCAACCTGCACCCTTTTTCATAGCTGTATCGATATCGGGAGCACTGGCTAAACCTTCATATAGGATGGCAGCCGCTTCATTGATAGCCGGGACCAGGATTCTGTTTACCACAAATCCAGGGCCTTCCTTAACTTGAACGGGACTCTTGCCAATGGCGAGGGACAGTGCAAAAACAGCATCAACTGTTTCCTGCGATGTTTGAGCAGCAGCTATAACTTCTATTAACTGCATGACTTGTGCTGGGTTGAAGAAATGCATACCTACAACTTTTTCCGGCTTTTTATAAGCAGTGGCAATTTCAGTAATGGGTAGTGCTGAAGTGTTGGTAGCTACAATAATTTCATCTCCCAGGATGGCAGAAAGTTTGCTGTATACATCTCTCTTAATAGACATTTTCTCCAGTACGGTTTCCAGAACAAAGTCCGCCCCAGAGATATCTTCCAACTTGGCAGTACCTGTTATTTTCAGACCATCCACGGTTCCCGCCGGCACCTTTCCCTTTTCTTCCTGTTTAGCCACACCTCTTTTAACATTAGCAATGCATCTGTCCACAATTTCCTGATAAATATCGTAGACAATGACTTCCTTTCCGGCAGCGGCAAATGCCCATGCAATACCGGTACCCATTGTGCCCGCCCCCAGGACTGCAATCTTGTTAAAATCCATCTAAACTTTCCTCCTTAATAATTCCTTAAACAAGAGATCTTATAGTAATGAAGAAGCCCTTTAAGATACTAGCACTGCCCTCCTTTCCAGCATGTATAATTAACATCTAAGAGAAATAACCATGGTTGAAAAAGAAAATAGTCTGAATGTATTTCTTCAGACTATAAAAGCAATATGTATGCCAACTCTCTTATATATCATAAAAGCTCCTGTATTTCGGGCTTTCTTCCCCTCCACCCCCTTATTCCATTATTTTCCAAAGTATAATATTGCAACCTTTGGCATAGGCTATTTTTCAACTAAGCGACTTATTTGGCACCTTTAGAGGCCCGATTGAATTATGAACCATGCGACTGTTTTAGCAACCCTTAAAATATTTAAAGGGCAGAGTCAGCACTGCTGGCTCTGCCCTTTATGTTGCCTTCGTTAGGAAGGTCCTTTTCTTTTGCAGCTCTATAACCCGTATTTCCGCATTTTACTATATAAAACCGATTTGTTAAGACCTAATTTTTTAGCTGTCTGAGCTTTATTATAATTGGTTGATTTCAGCATTTGCTCTATTAGCTCTTTCTCCAATTTTTGAACCGAAACGCTTAAAGTATTTGGCCCGGTTTCATTAACTGCGGGTGGAAGAGCTTCATCACCTAATGAGGGGAAATGCTGCACCTCCAACCGGACCGCCTGCTTTAACGAAGCCAAATTTATAGCACGTTCCAGCAAGTTTTGCAACTCCCGAACATTACCCGGCCAGTTATAGCTTTGCAGCATATGCAGAGCTTCGCCGGAAATATTGGGGACGTGGGCTTTAAGATTGGTATTGATAACAGCCATTAAGTAATGAACTAGCAAGGGAATATCCTCTATGCGTTCCCGCAAAGGAGGAAGGTTTAAACGAACTACATTTAAACGGTAGTAAAGGTCCTCTCGGAACTGGTGATTGGCAACCATCTGCTCCAAATCGCGATTACTGGCTGCGATAACTCTTACTTTAATGGAAATGGGATTGGTACCGCCCACCCTTTCAATTACCCGTTCCTGAAGAACGGTGAGAAGTTTGGTCTGCATACCGATAGGCATATCGCCTATTTCATCCAGAAACATAGTCCCTCCTTTGGCTAGTTCAAATTTTCCTGGCTTGCCGCCTTTCTTAGCCCCGGTGAAAGCTCCTTCCTCATACCCAAACAGCTCGGATTCCAGCAGGTTTTCGGGTAAAGCAGCACAATTGACACGTACAAAAGGCCCCTCCTGCCCGCCTTGGTTATGTATGGACTGAGCAAACAATTCTTTGCCGGTTCCACTTTCCCCGGTTATAAGGATGGTGGACATCGTATGAGCTAATTGCTGGGCCATGGATTTGACCATTGTAAACTCGGGACTGGTTCCGATAATATCATCAAATTGCCACCGGGCTTGATAGTGCTGGCGGAACTCCTCCTTATAGTAATTGAGTTCTTTCGCCGTTTCCTGCAGCTTATTTATAAGCATTTTTGCCCCGGACATGTCCAAAAACAGACTTCTCCCTACCGCTCCGGTAATCTCACCATTCTTTATGATGGGGGTTCTGGTAATAATGGTGTCTCGGCCATTGACGGTCCATGTGTCAATTTTGTGTATATCACCGGTTCTTAAAATTTCCGGCAGCTTGGAATGGGGGGTTATCTCCAGGATGTGTCTGCCCACCACGTCCTCTTTATTCATCTCCAGTAGATGTAGGTAGGTCTGGTTCATAAAAGTAATAATGCCGGCTTTATCAACAATCACATATATAAGGTACGGACTTTGCACCAGCACCTCCGATACCGTTTCATACTCCTTTTCCATACTTTGCAGCTTCTTCATCAGTAATTTCGCACCGGCTTTATCCAGGAAAATAGTCTGCCCCACTGCCCCACTGATTTGATCATCTTTAATCAACGGGTAGCGGGTGATGATCGTCTCACGGTCATTTACCGACCACAGGTCAACCGGGTCAGTTTTTCCACTGCGCAGAACCTCAGGTAATTTGGAATGAGGCGTAACCTCAAGAATATGCCTTTCCATCACTTCGTCTTTGGTTTTGTCCAACCATTCCAAGTAGGCTTGATTGATAAACCGAATGATGCCATGCTTGTCGACAACAACACAGGCCATGAGAGGATTGTCAAGAATGGCCTCCGCTACTTTGTAAAGATTGAAACTATCGCTGGATTTAGACATAAGTTGCCCTCCTGTCGTAAATAAGGTCGTACATTTATTATATCTAAACTTTCTCAGTTGCCAAATAGTACTCAAATCCGGGTTTGAAATAGCCCCTAAGCACAAAGCCAAGTCCCAAATGGGTATAATGGAAGCGATACTTATGGTACACCTAAGCAACTTTTTCGCCTTAGACCAAAATTTGAAATTTTCCGGATAGTTGCTATTTTTTAGCAGAAGAAAAGCCCCCGTAGGGGCTGGTATACTATCTAATAGCTATTTACACCGGTGGTGATGTCTTTATGTTTTTTTATCTGGGTTTGTTCCTCCTGCCCTAATCTGACGCAGTACCGGTACCGTTGTCATCGAGGGACGATCCCGGGGGTCAATAGCTACGCGTGCGCCAGGGTATTCGAAAATATAACGCCTGCCTGTTGCCCCGCCTATGGCAATGAGAGAAGTCCTGCCTATGTATACAAAGATGATTGGGGGCCGGGGGGCTTTGCTCTTAATCTGCATTCTCCGTTTTCCGCAGCAATCCATTATCTATCTCCTTTTCTTCATAAAAGAGTGCGGGCTTTATTCGTGACTCATTACCTGAAAATCTTTCGAGCAATATAGCACCACCGGACATAGCGAACCAGAAAAAGATGCCCTCCTTCCAGTCCGTGGCTATGAGTACGGAGGCAGGTGCCGATACCCAGATGCTTAGGCATGAGAAGCAATCGAGGAGATTCCCGAAGAAACTTTCTCCCACGAACCTGCGTAATAGGACGAATAGGTCCCGTGGACCGTCTTCCGCATTGAGCATGTGCGTGACTCGCCATACAGCTAGAATGCCTAGGATTAGCCAGGTGATATCGTTCATGTATGCCTCCGTTCGCCCCGCTAGTTATTGCAGCGGGGCGGTGTGTTTTAGTTAGTTTATGATGTCTCGACTGAAAAGTTGTATCTTAGCTGATACATTATTTTATTTTAGGCCTGTAACCTAAAGACCAGATCGGCATAGATTGAGGCACATCGCGCAAACATTTCTGCTCGTTCCTGTTTATTTACACAATATCTTGCATTTTCCCAGTCTGTATTTGTAGAAATAACACCTTCTTCTAAATAATCGCTGAGCGGATGACCGTAAGCACCATGCTTCAACCCTAATACGAGAGCGTAAATGGCATTGTCAGCAATCATTATCTTTTCAGGCTCATTTACTAGATCAACAGTAAATCCGGGAATATCAATTTTTATTTTTGTAACGATTTCCTTGTAATTTACTTTCCATGTAGCTTGGATCAATCCTTTCCCTGCGTATCTATAGAAATCGGCATTCATCAATAAATCATAAGTAATGATCTTCTGGGGAGGGTTTTCTGAACTCGTAATTTCCGACATTTCAGTAAATAAATCTGCCGTTTCAGATGCATTCTTCCTAATATCAATCCGATTATTTTGGGCGTCTTTTTTAGATAGCGATACAGTAAGTAAATTCTTTAATTTAAGTTTTCGAAATGCCGATATACCTTTCATTTAATTTATCTTAGCACGGTCAAACCCATGCAATTTTTCATATGATACAAAAAGGCAGCTCATAAGACTTTGAACTATACTTTAAATTTGGTTAAAAAGGAGCATTTTCTTATGATAAGTTTGTACCTTAAAGATATCATTACCCATATTGATGGCAAGCTGCTTAGAGGAAACAGTAATACCGTTATTAGGGGTGCAGTAAATAGTCCCCGGAACCTGGCAAATAATACTATATATTTTCATCGGTCTAGGACCAGGTTTGCAAATCTGTATCTATTTACAGCTCGCAAATATATAAACAGTGTAATCATAACCGATGATCCTGGGCAGTTTGATAAACTTGATGGTCTTGGGATTGTAAAAGTACCAAACATTAATGTTGCCTATTTAAAATTTATGAATTATTATCGTGGGCTTTTTAACATTCCGATTATCGGGATTACAGGAACATGTGGCAAAACTACGACGAAAGATATGCTTAAACACATCCTGTCATCAATGTATAAGGTGCAAGCTACGGTTAAGAGTCAAAATGGACTGCAAAGAAATCTGAAATATCTGGTAGGTATTGATGATCAGACGGATGCAGCCGTTTTTGAAATGGGAGTAAGTTTGCCAGGCGATTTAAGACATAGTTGTCAATGCTTTAACCCACAGATAAGAATATTACTAAATATAGGAGTTCATCATTTAACAGGATGTAAAACCCCGGCGGCTTACTTGGCAGCTAAGGCAGAAATACTCGAGGGATTGGATCCTATTAATGGGATTCTTATCTTAAACGCTGATGATGAAAATATAAAAAAAATAAATGTAAGCAGATTTCAGAAAATTGTTTATTTTGGTCTTTCCAAAAAATGTGATTTTCAAGCTAAGAACATTAAATATTCCGGTAAAGGTATGACTTTCACGTTGAAGTACCAATATCGAGAATATGAAGTTTATGTACCTGGCCTAGGTAAACATAATGTCTACAATGCCCTTGCCGCTATAGCAGCAGCAACAACTTTAGGGATGCACATAAAAAAAATATGTGAAAGGTTATTAAGATTTAAACCCGTTGAAGAACATTTAGAGTATCACAAGGGAAGAGGAGGATGTTCAGTTATCGATGATACCTGGAACAATTCTGTTCTTTCGATGGAAGCTGCTCTTAAAGTACTCAAGGATATTTCTAATTCAAGAATAACCATTGCTCTATTAGGATACATGCCACGGCTGGGGTTAAGTGATTATGCAATTGAACAGTATGCCTCTATAGGAAGAAAGGTTGTAGAAACAGGAGTCGATTTACTTATAGTAATAGGAGATGAAGCTAAAGAGATTGGAAGAACGGCTCTGAAATTGGGGATGAAAAAAAGCAATATTTATTTCAGTAACAATGGAACAGATATATATGAAATTATCCATCCCTATTTGAATGAAAATTCAATCGTACTGCTCAAAATTACTCATCGTCAAATGCTTGAGCCTTCTTTTCTGAAACTGAAAAATAATCTTTTATCTAGAAGTTGATAAAAACGTGTAGGGGGGCTTAATAATGAAAAAAACAACTGCATTAAAGAGCTTAATCACTTCAGCTGATTTGGAAATATTAATGGAGGCCCATAATGGTTTATCAGCAAAAATAGTTGAAGAAGCAGGGTTCAAGGGAATTTGGGCTAGTGGATTATCCATATCTGCAGCTCAAGGGGTAAGAGATAACAATGAACTCTCATGGACGCAAGTTCTGGATATTGTAGAATATATGGCTGATGTCACATCTATACCAATTATGCTTGATGGAGATACCGGGTACGGAAACTTCAATAATGCCAGAAGACTGGTGAAAAAGTTAGAACAAAGAAAAATTGCCGGGGTTTGTATTGAAGATAAAGTATTCCCCAAGACAAACTCTCTTATCAGCGGTGCAAAACAACCCCTCGCAGATATAAATGAATTCTGCGGTAAAATCAAAGCCATGAAAGATAGCCAAATTGATGAAGATTTTGTTGTCGTGTCAAGAGTAGAGGCTTTTATTGCTGGTCTGGGAATTGAAGAGGCTTTAAAACGAGCAGAAGCATATCGTCAAGCAGGAGCAGACGCGATATTAATGCACAGTAAAAGGACAGATATATCAGAAATTGAAGCATTTATGAAGGAATGGGATAACAGACACCCGGTTATTATTGTACCAACAGCATACTATTCGGTTCCAATTCATAAATTCATAGAATTGGGTGTAAGTGTGGCTATTTGGGCCAATCACAACATTAGAGCATCAATTGCTGCCATGCAAGATATCACACGGAAACTCTATGAAGATAAAAGTCTTTTGGCTATTGAGGATACAATTGCTCCAGTTAAAGAAGTCTTTAGACTTCAAGGGTTAGAAGAACTTGAAGAAGCAGAAGAAAAATATCTGCCTAATAAGCTAATTAAGGATGATTTATAATGCTTGACACTAAACTATTTGGCATTGAATTAAAAAAATTAGGTTTTGAGTTTTATAGCGGGGTACCGTGTTCTTTTTTAAAAGACTTAATAAATTATGCCATAAATGAATTTGGATATGTAGCTGCGGTAAATGAGGGAGATGCGGTTGCAGCAGCTGCAGGCGCTTTTTTAGGCGGGAAAAAGTCAGTTGTTATTATGCAAAATTCGGGGCTAACCAACGCTTTATCACCTTTAGTTTCCCTAAATTTTCCGTTTAAAATCCCGGTATTGGGTTTTGTAAGCCTTAGAGGAGAAGAAGGAGCTAATGATGAACCACAGCATGAACTTATAGGGCGAATAACAACAGATATTCTTAAAATCACCAGGATCGGTTTTGAGTTATTATCTCCTAATTTCGAAACAGCGAAAATGCAATTAATCAAAGCAAATCAATATATCGAAAGAAATGATTCCTTTTTCTTTATTGTTAAAGAAAATACCTTTTCAAAAGAAACACTGAATCAAAAACAACTTGTTGAAGATAAAAGAACTTATAAGAAGCCTAAAACAAAGAATGATCAACTGCCAACCAGGTATGAAGCTTTAAAAGTTATAAATTCATTAAAAGATAATAAGACTGTTCAATTAGCCACAACTGGAAAATGCGGGCGGGAGCTTTACGAAATTGAAGATGAATCTAACAACTTATACATGGTCGGCTCTATGGGATGTGTAAGCTCATTGGGACTTGGATTAGCTTTAACCAGAGCAGATAAGGATATCGTCATAATTGATGGAGATGGGGCTTTACTTATGCGTATGGGTAATTTGGCTGTGAATGGATATTATGGACCACCCAATATGCTTCATATTTTACTTGATAATAACTCATATGATTCTACCGGCGGTCAAAGCACTGTTTCCAATATCGTAAACTTTGTAGAAACAGCAGCTTCTTGTGCATACATTAATTCTATATATGTTCATGACCTGGAGGAATGTAACTGCTAAACTAAATTGAACAGAAAACAACAAATAAGAATGAACAGTATTTACCACAATCCTCCAAAAAAGCTATGATTGAGCTGGAAATAAAACAGCTTTTATCATAGCAGAGGAGGAAGAA
>Ga0074193_1001400_pt1 | contig 29570 bp, 21 predicted proteins | sample EPASupsiteHSE605_FD_64523 | JGI IMG/M metagenome (GOLD analysis project Ga0074193, IMG submission 64523) | Bioremediated contaminated groundwater from EPA Superfund site, New Mexico - Sample HSE6-05 | ecosystem: Environmental > Aquatic > Deep subsurface > Groundwater > Contaminated ... | reverse complement strand
TCAACAGATGAAAATGCCTTTAGTATAGAGTCATGTACAATATCCAAAGCATAATCATAATTTTTAACATAGCTGTAAGCCAGTCGATAGAATTTTTCTTTATTTTCAATTACATGATTTTCAATTTCTTTATATAATTTATCATTACCCACAATTAAAAAATCTCCTTTAGTTTAGCGCGCGCTTTATGTATTACACCATTTAGACGCTTATATAGTTTAAAAAGTTTTATTTAAAAAATATAATTTTATAATACAACAAAAAAGGAGCTTTTGCTCCTCTTTTTATATCATTATTAAATTATATTTCAGGAAACCATATTTTTATTTCATGCTCTGCACTTTCTGAGCAATCTGAAGAATGAACACAATTTTCTGATTTTGATAATGCAAATCGCCCTCTTACAGAACCTGTTTCTGCTTTTAAAGGATCAGTAGCACCATTGATTTTCCTCAATGTGCTTATAACATTTTCGCCTTCTATTATTAAAGCACAAACTTCACTTCTTGTAATGAAACTTACAAGTTCTTTGAAAAACGGCTTATCTTTATGTTCAATATAATGTTCTTCCGCAATTTTAGCAGATGGTTTAACAATTTTCATTGCTATAATATGAAGCCCCTTTTTTTCATAAATAGAAATTATTTCTCCCATAATTTTCTTTTCAACTGCATCTGGTTTTATAAGTACTAAGGTTCTTTCCATATTTATTCCTTCCTAATATTAATATATTTTTACTATTATTCTATAAAATTCAATAAATAATCTAGGAAGCACAAAATTTAAAATGGTGCAAAACCTTGATCAATCCACCATTCTTCTTTTAACAGTTTATATTGTTCATAGAATTGAGTTAAATGAACATTTTCCCATTTTATTAATAAATCAAACAACTCTTTGCTAGCTTTAGATGAAACTTTTTCTTTTGCATCTTCATAAAATGCAATTGAGTCTTTTTCCATTTGCATTCCAATACTAAATACAGACATAGTCATAGATAGACTGTCTTTGTCAACTTTACCCCAATGATAAATTTCTGGTGAAGGAATATTAATTCCTGATTCTAGTACACTTTCAATGTTAAATCCTTCTTCACCACTTAATTCATTCCATAACTTTTTAAGATAATCCTCATGCTTCTTTTCTTCATTTGCTAATTCTAAAAATGCTTCCTTTGAACCTTCTGAAGAAGCCTGGGAACTTGCCAGCAAATAAAATTCACGACCTTCAACTTCATTTAATATAGCTTGAGAGATTATTGCTAATTCTTCTTTATACATTTTTCCTCCTAATATATTTAAATTTATATTATATTTTCTTATTAACTATATATACCATATTAAATTCCAATTTAAACATATTTTTATATTTAATCTCTATGTTAAATTACAAAAAATTTCTACCAATAAAATAGGAATTTAATATTGTTTTATTTGTTTGTTGTATACTTGCTCAAAAAAAAATACTCCTTAATTTGTTAAGGAGTATTTTTTCAATTTATATAATACTTAAAATTATTTTAATTTCCTCTGAAATTCATAATTGTAATGAAGTTTTTCACCTGAGTTCATCTGATTATCATAATCTTTTAGTATAGCTTTTGATTCTTTAAATAATAAGAAAATCGCTATTAAGTTTGGAATAACCATGATTCCATTAAACATATCTGCTAAACTCCATACGAAATCTACTTTTTGATAAGAGCCAAGTATGATAAAAATCAATACTATTATTTGATAAATTCGTATAGCATTTTTATCTTTAAACAAAAATCTGATGTTGTTTTCTCCAAAATAATACCACCCTACTACAGTTGTAAAAGCAAAGAATGTTAAACAAACTGCTAAGAATTTCTCTCCTAAGGGACCAAAGGCAATATTGAATGCTTCTTGAGTAATTCCGACGCCTACAACACCTGAATTTTGCGCACCTGTTACTAATATTACAAGTGCTGTTGCGCTACATACTAAAACTGTATCAATAAATACAGCAATCATTGAAGAAAGTCCCTGCTCTGCTGGATGTGCAACATTCGCAACAGCATGAGAATTTGGTGTAGAACCCATACCAGCTTCATTTGAGAATAATCCTCTAGCTATTCCATATCTAATAGCTTGTTGGATACCAATTCCTGCTGCTCCACCAACTACAGATTCTGGATTAAATGCTGCTACAAAAATATCTGTAAAAGTAGAAATAATGTGTTCCTTAAATATTACTAGTGCAACAATTGATCCTATAATATAAACAGCTGCCATTACAGGAACTACCATTTCTGCGAAGGAAGCTATCCTTTTTATACCTCCTATGAATATTAAACCTGCAACAATAGCAATTGCAACACCAATAGCCAATTGTGGAATATTAAAAGCTCTACTCACAGCATCAGCTATTGAATTTGATTGAACCATATTTCCAATAAATCCCAAAGCAATAATAAGCGCTATGGCAAAGAATGATGCTAACCCTTTTAATCCTAATCCATTTTTAATATAATATGCTGGACCTCCAACTAATTGTCCATCTTTATCTGTTTCACGATATTTTTGCGCAAGTGTTGCTTCAACAAAAATGGTCGACATTCCAAAAAATGCAGATACCCACATCCAGAACACTGCACCAGGACCACCTAGTGAAATGGCTGTTGCTACACCAGCTACATTGCCTGTACCAATTTGTGCAGCAATAGATGTTGCCAAAGCTTGAAAAGATGTCATAGAACCTTCTTTATTGTCTTCTTTATTAAATATACCACCAAAAACCCTTTTAGCAGCTTTTCCAAAACGACTAATTTGAGGAAATCCTAGTCTAATAGAAAAATAAAAACCTATTCCTACAAGACCAAATACTAATACATAACTCCATAAAATGCTGTTTACTGTACTCACAATGTTTTCTATTAATATCAATTTATGCAACCTCCTTCTAGACTTTGATAATATTGTAACAATTGTGCTAATGTTTGTCAATACTAAAAATGTTGATTTTACATTGTTATTAGGTAAACGTTACTTTTGTTATTAAGCAAAGAATAATCGTTTTTTCCTGTTGATTTAAATTTTAATATAATGAAAATGCATACAACAACTGGAAATTCATGCTAATTAATTTTCTTATAAAAAAGCTCAATAAATATAAAATTATGTAATTGTTATTTTTTTAACAACTAAATTGATTTTTCCTATCCATAAATATAATACTTCTTTCAACAAAATAAGACTAAGCTGTAAACCCAAATAATTTTTGAGTTTTAACTTAGTCCAAAACTATCACAATTTTATTATCTTTCTTCTCTAAAATAATTTACGCCACAGCTTGCTGGCTGGGAATTTTCTTTTGACTTACGAATTGAAGTAATTACCAATACAAGTGCTGTTATGACAAATGGAAGCATATCATAAAAAGCATTTGGAATTGTAAACAATGTTTTTGGAAAATAATATTTCAATATATTAAATGCACCAAAGATAAAAGAGCCAAAAATTGCTTTTGTTGGGCTCCATGATGCGAAAATAACAAGTGCAACTGAAATCCATCCAAGACCGTTCACACTGTTGCTCATCCATACTCCACCATTAATTATCATTGAACAATAAGCCCCACCTATACCGCAGATGCCACCGCCAATCAATACATTCAAATATTTCAATTTAGTTACCTTAATTCCTGCTGCATCTGCAGCTCCTGGATTTTCTCCAATTGCTCTAACATTCAAGCCTAGTTTTGTATGATTTAAATAAATACCACATAAAATTGCAATTACTATTCCTAAATACACAAAAGCGTTATATTGAAAAAGCAATTGCCCAACCACTGGAATATCACTTAAGGCCGGAATATTTATATTGCTAATTTGCGCTGTAATTTGTTCTGGCAGCTTCAAAGAATTTGTTTTTGAATTTACCAGCATATATTCACCAACAAAATTCGAAATACCTATTCCAAATATTGTAAGAGTAAGACCTGTCACATTTTGATCAGCCATAAAAGTTACAGTTAAAACAGCATATATCAAAGCTCCTAATAAGCCAGCAGCAAAAGCTGCTATTAATGCAATTATTAAATTATCAGTAATAAAACCAGCCATAAATCCTGCACAAGCGCCCATTGCCATCATACCTTCAACACCAAGGTTTAAATGGCCAGCTTTTTCATTCATTATCTCACCAAGTGTACCAAATAAAAGCGGAGTTCCTGCAAGCACTGATGCTACTAAAAAGTTTAAAAATATATTCATGCTCTGGCACCCCCTTTATTACGAAAAACAAATTTGTACCTTATAAAAAATTCACAGCCTAATATGAAGAATAAAATTATCCCTTGCAATACACTTGCAGAATAAGTAGATATACCATAAGTTGACTGCATAACACTGCTTCCTTTTTCAAGGACGCTGAACAAGAATGAAACCACCAAAATACTAAATGGATTCAAATTAGCAAGCCATGCAACAATAATTGCTGTAAAACCTACACCACCTGCTACAGATGAAGCCAAAGTAATATCTGAACCTGAAGACTGAATCATTCCAGTTATACCACAGATACCACCACTTAAAATCATTGTACGAAGAATAATCTTCTTTACATTCATTCCGCTGTATTTAGCAGTAGCCTGACTTTCACCAACAACACTTATTTCATAACCTTGTTTTGTATTTTTTATATAGATATATACAATAACGACCAATATTAATCCTATAACCCATCCAAATTGAACGCCAAATATTTTATCTAATTGAGCATTTGCATCAAATCTAGAAATTTTAGGAAATCCTGAAGAACCCGGATCTTTCCATGGGCCATCACGTAAAAATGATATAACATGTAAAGCTATATAATTTAACATTAATGTAAAAAGAGTTTCATTTGTATTAAATTTTGATTTAAAGTATGCAGGTATAAGACCCCACAAACCTCCTCCAACAAATCCTGCTATGAACATAACAACTAATAACAAGAGATGTGGCCAGTCACTATGAAACAATGCAAAATAAGAAGAAAAAATTGCTCCCATTATAATTTGACCTTCTGCACCTATGTTCCAAAATTGCATTATAAATGCTAATGTTATACCAAGTGAAGAAATCAGCAGCGGTATCATAAATTTTATAGTAGCTTGAATTGCCATCTCGCTTCTAAAGGCTCCCGATATAATTGTTCCGTATAGTTCAAAGGGATTATATCCAATCAATAAAATAAATACGCCACCTGCAAATAAAGCAAGTACAAATGCAATGATTCTTAATTTTATTGTATCCATTTTTGAACGTTCTGCTCTTTTTACAGTACGCATAAGAGGCTCTTTTGCTTTTTTATTTATATTATTCATCTAAATCAACTCCCTCCAAGCTACGTCCTGTCATCATAAGTCCAAGTTCTTCCTTTGTTGTTGCTTTTGCATCAACTATACCTTTCATTTCTCCATGGCATAACACCATGATGCGATCTGATAGTTCTAGCAATACATCCAGATCTTCCCCGATAAAAAGAATTGCAACCCCTTTTTTCTTTTGTTCATTTAACAAATCATAAATCATATAAGAAGAATTTATATCAAGCCCTCTTACAGGATAAGCAGTAATCAGAACATTAGGATTCGATTCAATTTCTCTTCCAAGCAAAACCTTTTGAACATTTCCACCTGACATCATTCGTACCGGTGTATCCACATTAGGTGTAACAATACCTAATTTTTTAACAAGTTCTTCTGCTAATTTTCTTGAAGGTTTTTTATCTATAAAAAATCCTTTGTTCTTTTTATATGATTTTAACATCATATTTTCTACCATACCCATTGAACCAACTAGACCCATTCCAAGCCTGTCCTCAGGTACGAAGCTCATACTAATTCCTAAATTTATAATTTCATCAGGTGTTTTACCAATTATATTTTCTTTGTTGCATAAGACAGCTCCTGTTTTAACTTTTGTAAGACCTGCAATTGACTCACAAAGTTCCTTCTGTCCACTACCAGCAATTCCTGCCACACCTAATATTTCTCCGCTTTTAAGTTTAAAATTAATATTCTTAAGACCAGTCGTTCCATCATCATTCATAACGGAAAGATCTATTACTTTTAGAATAGTTTTTTTCTCATCCATATCAGGCCTTTCAATTTTCAAGCTAACCGGCCTGCCAACCATTAATTCTGTAAGTTGGTTCTCATTAGTTTTTGAAGTTTCAACAGTATCAATCAGATGACCTTTACGAAGAATTGCCACACGGTCACTAATTGATAAAACTTCATGAAGTTTATGCGTAATAATAATAATTGCGCTACCTTGTTCCTTCATTTTACGTAATATTGCAAATAATTTCTCTGTTTCTTGTGGTGTTAATACTGCAGTCGGCTCATCTAGAATTAATATTTGAGCCCCACGATACAATACTTTCATAATTTCAACTGTTTGTTTTTCACTTACCGACATGTTGTATATTTTTTTCTCAGGCTCAATTTCTAAACCAAATTTATTGCTTATATTCAATATTTTATCTTTTAAAACCTTTGGCTTTAAATACTTTTCCTTTGTTCCTAATACTATATTGTCCATTGCATTAAGAATTTCTACTAACTTAAAATGTTGATGAATCATTCCAATACCAAAATCAATTGCATCAGTAGGCGAACTAATAGTAACCTCTTCACCTGCAACAGATATTGTTCCAGCATCAGGATAATATATTCCAGACAACATATTCATCAATGTTGTTTTACCTGAGCCATTCTCTCCAAGCAAAGCGAGAATTTCGCCATATTTTATAGAAAGGTTGATGTTTTCATTAGCAACAACACTTCCGAACATTTTTGAAATATCTTTAAGCTCAATCGCATATCTTGTTTCACTTGATTTTGACATACTAACTCCTATCTTCATACTTTAGCAGGTTCTACTGCCGCTAAAAAGAATAAGAACCCCACCCATCAATGCAATCAAAGATTGCTGATGGGTCCAGGGAACCTTGTTGTATTCACAATAAAGGGTCAGCTTGCTTAATTTGCTTACGAAAATCAAAGCTAACCAACCCTAAAATTTACAATATATTATTTTACTATTTTACAGTTACTGTTTTAAAGTACCAGTTAATTCCACCAGTAATTGTTGCATCATCTAATGTTTTGCCTTCTTCTCCAACTGTTTTACCATCATTAGTTTCTATTACACCATCAAATACATTGAAGCTTCCATCAAGTATTGATTTTTCTGCAGTTTCTATTGCTTCTTTAGTTCCATCAGCAACAATGCTTTCATTAAGTGGAGCTATAGCAACTAAATCTTCATCCATACCACGGTAGTAATTTTCACCTATCCATGTTCCATTGATAACTTGTTCAACTGCCCATGTATAATATGCTGACCAATTCCATACAGCTGATGTTAAAGTAGCTTTAGGAGCATCTTTTGACATATCAGAGTTGTAACCAATTCCAAATGCGCCTGCTTTTTCTGCTTCTAACTGTGGATTTGGTGTATCACAATGTTGAGCAATTACATCGCAGCCTTCTCCTAACAATGCTTTTGCTGCATTTGTTTCTTCTTCTGGTGAAAACCAGCTATTTGTAACTTTTACATAAACTTGTGCATCTGGATTAACTGAATTTACTCCCATTGCAAATGCATTGATACCACCAGTTACTTCAGAATTATCTTGACCCATAGCTGCTACATATCCAATTAAATTAGATTCTGTTTTTAAACCAGCTGCAATTCCAGATAAATATCTTGCTTGATAAATTCTTCCGAAATAATTGTTAAAATTTGATCCATTGCTCTTATATCCTGTACCATGAGAGAATATTACATCAGGATATTCAGCTGCTAAAGCTTCCATTGTATCCATATACCCCCAGCTTGTACCGAAGATAATATTGCATCCTTCTTCAATACACTCAAGAATTGCAGTTTCAGTTGCTGTTGGGTCACTATCATTTACATTATTCTTACGAACAATTTGGCTGTCTTCAAGACCAAGTGCTTCTTGCATTCCTACGATTCCTTGATCATGAGCATAAGTATAACCAGATCCATCTGCAGGATTTCCAATATGAATTACTCCTACTTTAATATCTTCTTTTGCAATTGCTTCAAAGGCACCTGCTGTTGAAGGTTCTTCAGTTGTAGGTTGTTCTGATGTAGTATTTTCTGGAGCAGTTTCTTCTTTTGCTTCATCTTTATTTCCACATGCAGTAAAAAGTGAAAGTACTAATACAAGTGTTAACATAATGCTAATAATTTTTTTCATTTGTTCCTCCTAATAATTTTTAAAAAATAATATGTAATATATATGAGAAAAGTTAAAACGATTATTGGTTTAACTCTTCATATAATTCAATAAAGAAAACAGAAAATCATTATACTTATTACATTACACGTAATTTGTTGATTTGCACTTACATTAAAAGCTTTATATGCAATTGCAATTTATTGAGCATATTTTTACAATTAAAAAAGCGAATAGAAAAACTATTCGCACCATATATAATATAATAAAAGCAAAAAAACTTCAATAGTCAAACAATTTACGGTTGTTCGGTAGATACTTTGGATCCATATTATCCATATTATATTGATGCAGTATATTAAATTGTAATTTTAACTATTGTATTATAACTTAATAAACAAGAATAAGCAATAGGTTTTCTACAAATAATTTTCGTGTTTTTAATGATTTTGTAATTGTTATATTTAAAATTATTAGGTAATTTTGCTAAATTACCTAATTCAGCAAAATTTTATCTTTAAGCTAAAAAATACACGATTATTTTTAATCTTAGCAATTATAGTTAAATGGTTTTATTGATTACAATATTTTATAAAATTTTATAGAATTTTATTGACTTTTAATAATTTCTTTTATATCGTATATTATAACTTTACATTAAGTTACAATATATTAAAATAATTAGGAGGAACTATGTACTATAAAGAACTAGATACACCAGCACTACTAATTGATAAAAATATTATGATGGATAACATTATTTCAATGCAAAATTATGCGAATCGTAACCAAGTCAATTTGCGTCCGCATACAAAAACACATAAAATGCCTTATATAGCTAAAATTCAAGAACAAAATGGAGCAAAAGGAATTACTGTTGCTAAAGTTGGGGAAGCAGAAGTTATGGCTGCTAATGGTTTAACTGATATTTTCATAGCTAATGAAATTGTTGGGGAAGAAAAATTCAAGAGAATTCGTGCTTTAGCAGAATCAATTCAAATTTCATTTGGCTTAGACAGCGTCGCTCAAGCAGAAATGATTGAAAAATCATTTGAAGGATCACCTAAAAGAGCTGAAGTTTTAATAGAAATTGAAGTTGGCGAAAACCGTTCTGGTATCATTGAAGAACAAGATTTCTTTAATTTACTTGAATATCTTAAATCTTGCAAAAACATTTCATTTAAAGGTGTATTTTCACATGAAGGGCATACTTATAGCTCAAACAGCAAAGAAGAATGTTTAGAAATGTTTATGAAAAGCCAAAAAAGGACATTACATTTTGCAAATTTAGCTGAGGAAAACGGATTAAAATGCACTGTAGTAAGCACTGGAGCAACTCCTTCATTAATGCATGACTTTGATATTCTTCCTGGTATAACAGAAATTCGTCCTGGTACCTATATTTTCATGGACGCCTCACAAGGTAATCATATTGGCACATATAACCACTGTGCTGCATCAATATTAACTACTGTAATCAGCAGACCAACTAGTGTACGAGTTATTACTGACGTTGGTGCTAAGGGTATTACTACACAAACTAGAAGCAAAGGACTTTGTACTACAAAAGGACTTGGTGTAATTAAAGGTTTTGACAATGTTAATATATCAGAAGTATTTGATGAACATGCTATTATTTATGACAAGACTTTTCACGATGCTGTAGCAGTAGGTGATAAAGTGGAAATTATTCCAAACCATATATGCCCAGTAGTAAATCTTCATGAGCAAGCATATCTCTTAGACAATGGTGAAATAGTTGAGACTATTCCTGTTCTTTGCAGAGGAAAATTAAAATAATAATAATAATAATAAGGAGCTATTATGAAATTTATAGAAACAGACGGTTCTAAGAAAAGCAGCGGACATTATTCTCCTGCTGTTGTACACAACGGAATTTTATATATTTCCGGTCAACTTTCTATTGATCAATTGACAGGTAATGTTCCACAAGGTGGCATAATTCCTGAAACTAAACAAGCATTAGAAAACTTATATAATATATTAAAGGTTGCAGGTGTTGATAAAAATGATGTTATTCAATGCCGAATATACACTCCTAATGTTGAATATTGGGACACAATTAATGCAGTTTATGCAGAGTTTTTTGGCAATCATAAGCCTGCAAGAGCAATAGTGCCTACAACAGATCTTCATCATAACTGTTTAGTAGAAATAGAAGCTATTGCTGCAGTAAAATAACAACTTACATACAAGGAGATTATAATGACACAACTAATATGTACTCACTGCGGGAAAAATGCACCATTAGATACTCTAGATTATAAATGCACTTGTGGAGGACTTTATAAGCTTGATTTTATCCCTCCTAAATTTGATTTGGATTTAGTTGATCAAAAACAATTCAATATTTTTCGTTATCGTAAATTCCTGCCATTAAAAAATAATCTTTGGGAAGGAATATCAATGGGCGAAGGTCTTACAGCTACAATTCCCTTTCGTGAAAATTTATATTTAAAATTAGATTATGCAATGCCCACTCTTTCTTTTAAAGATAGGGGTGCCGCAATGCTAATATGGCTTTGTAAAACAATAGGCATAAAAAAAGTTATACAAGACAGCAGTGGAAATGCTGGAAATTCTATAGCAGCTTATTGCGCTAGAGCAGGAATTGAATGTGAAATTTTTGTACCAAAAAATACTTCTCCAAAAAAAATTAAAATGATTGAATCTCATGGCGCAAAAGTTACAATTTTTGATGGTTCAAGAGATGAAACAGCAGATGCATGCCGACAAAAATCAATTGACGAAAATATATATTATGCTAATCATGTATACAATCCAATGTTTTATCAAGGAACAAAGACATATATTTATGAGGTGTTTGAACAACTTGGTCGTATACCAGATAACTTGTTTATCCCTGTGGGAAATGGTACTTTGCTCTTAGGATGCCAAATCGCCCTAAATGAATTATTCCAAGCAAAATTAATAAAAAAGCTTCCAAAACTTTTTATTGTACAAAGTGAAAAATGTGCACCTTTATATAATGCTAAAGTAGTTCCATTAGATATAAATCCTGAATTTACCTATGCTGAAGGGATTGCTATAGGAAAGCCTATGCGTGGCATTGAAATTTTAGGAAGCAGTTATCTTGGTGAACGCGAAGTAATTTTATCGCCAGAAGACAGCATACTATCTAGTAGAGATGAATTGGCAAAAGAAGGTTTTTTTGTAGAACACACTACTGCAGCTACTTATTCAGCATACCTTTCATACTCCTCTAAACATAAATTAGAAGGAGATTCATTAATACCACTTTGTGGTGCAGGATTAAAAAGCGAAAAATAATAAACGTTAAGCGATTATGATTATTGATACAAATAAATAAAACACCATAAGTTAATGGTGTAATTATATGTATAAAATATGGTGCCCAAACGCGGAATCGAACCACGGACACGGAGATTTTCAGTCTCCTGCTCTACCGACTGAGCTATCTGGGCATATGAAATGTATGGTGGGCTTAGATGGACTCGAACCATCGACCTCACGCTTATCAGGCGTGCGCTCTAACCACCTGAGCTATAAGCCCAAAATATTTAGATTATACTGGTCGGGGCGGCAGGATTTGAACCCGCGGCCCTCTGGTCCCAAACCAGATGCGCTACCAAACTGCGCTACGCCCCGATATTTAAATGGCGGAGAAGGTGGGATTCGAACCCACGTGGGCTTGCACCCTAACGGTTTTCAAGACCGCCCCGTTGTGACCGCTTCGGTACCTCTCCATATTGGTGACCTATCCGCGATTCGAACGCGGGACACCCTGATTAAAAGTCAGGTGCTCTGCCAGCTGAGCTAATAGATCATTATAAATAAAATGGCTGGGGAGGCAGGATTCGAACCTACGAGTGCTAGAGTCAAAGTCTAGTGCCTTGCCGCTTGGCGACACCCCAACATTTCTTGGTGAACCCAGAGGGATTCGAACCCCCGGCACACGGATTAGAAGTCCGTTGCTCTATCCAACTGAGCTATGAGTCCATAGAATAAATTAAAACTGGAGCTGGTGGGAGGACTTGAACCCCTAACCTACTGATTACAAGTCAGTTGCTCTACCAATTGAGCTACACCAGCATGTTAATTTTTATTACTACAATAACTTTCATATTGTTAATTTTTTTTGGCGACCTGAAGGGGGCTCGAACCCCTGACCTCCAGCGTGACAGGCTGGCATTCTAACCAACTGAACTACCAGGCCGCAATATTATATTGGGGACATTCCTCTTAACCTCAAAGACTATTTTTATAGTAGAGGTGTGTACCCTTTCATTATATGGTGGGAACAATAGGGCTCGAACCTATGACCCCCTGCTTGTAAGGCAGATGCTCTCCCAACTGAGCTATGCTCCCATATTATATTTAAATGGTGACCCTACCGGGAATCGAACCCGGGTTATCGCCGTGAAAGGGCGGTGTCTTAACCGCTTGACCATAGGGCCTTAAACTTTTGGTAGCGGGAGCTGGACTCGAACCAACGGCCTTCGGGTTATGAGCCCGACGAGCTACCAACTGCTCCATCCCGCGATAATACTTATATTAATACTATTACATTTTATTGGTGCCGAAGACCGGACTCGAACCGGTACGATTTTGAGGATCGCAGGATTTTAAGTCCTGTGCGTCTGCCAATTCCGCCACTTCGGCGTACACTCAATGCTAGTTTAATGGCTCCGAGGGTGGGGCTCGAACCCACGACCTACCGGTTAACAGCCGGTTGCTCCACCATTGAGCTACCTCGGAACATTACCTGGCGACGTCTTACTTTCCCGGGCAGTTACCCACCGAGTATCATCAGCGCTGAAGAGCTTAACTTCCGTGTTCGGGATGGGAACGGGTGTGTCCTCTTCGCTATTGCCACCAGATATTAAAGGTTTTAGAACCTTCAAAATCACATAGGAAAATAAATTTTAATTTTGGTCAAGACCTCGACCTATTAGTATTACTCAGCTCAATGCATTACTGCACTTACACATGTAACCTATCTACCTGTTAGTCTATCAGGGGTCTTACTTACTTACGTAATGGGAAATCTTATCTTATGGTCTGTTTCGCGCTTAGATGCCTTCAGCGCTTATCTTTTCCAGACTTAGCTACTCAGCCATGCTCCTGGCGGAACAACTGATACACCAGCGGTCTGTCCATTCCGGTCCTCTCGTACTAGGAACAGCTCCATTCAAATTTCCTACGCCCACGACGGATAGGGACCGAACTGTCTCACGACGTTCTGAACCCAGCTCGCGTGCCTCTTTAATGGGCGAACAGCCCAACCCTTGGGACCTGCTTCAGCCCCAGGATGAGACGAGCCGACATCGAGGTGCCAAACCTCCCCGTCGATGTGGACTCTTGGGGGAGATAAGCCTGTTATCCCCAGGGTAGCTTTTATCCGTTAAGCGATGGCCTTTCCACTCGGTGCCACCGGATCACTAAGTCCAACTTTCGTTCCTGCTCGAGATGTCTCTCTCGCAGTCAAGCTCTCTTCTGCCTTTACACTCTTCGCACGATTTCCGACCGTGCTGAGAGAACCTTTGAGCGCCTCCGTTACTCTTTCGGAGGCGACCGCCCCAGTCAAACTGCCCAACTGACAGTGTCCATATACCGGATCACGGTATCATGTTAGAAATTCAGTAACAATAGAGTGGTATCCCAACGTTGACTCCACGAATACTGGCGTACTCGCTTCTTAGTCTCCCACCTATCCTGTACAATTGCTACCGAATTCCAATGTCAGCCTGCAGTAAAGCTCCATGGGGTCTTTCCGTCCTGTCGCGGGTAACTTGCATCTTCACAAGTACTACAATTTCACCGGATCTATTGTCGAGACAGTGCCCAAATCGTTACACCTTTCGTGCGGGTCGGAACTTACCCGACAAGGAATTTCGCTACCTTAGGACCGTTATAGTTACGGCCGCCGTTTACTGGGGCTTAAGTTCAAAGCTTCTCTTTCGATGACTTCTCCCCTTAACCTTCCAGCACCGGGCAGGTGTCAGCCCCTATACTTCATCTTTCGATTTAGCAGAGACCTGTGTTTTTGGTAAACAGTCGCTTGGGCCTGTTTTCTGTGACCCTTCTATGCTCCATCTGTTCAGACTTCACATTAAAGGGCACCCCTTCTCCCGAAGTTACGGGGTCATTTTGCCTAGTTCCTTAACAATAGTTCTTCCGCTCATCTTTGGATTCTCTCCTTGCCTACCTGTGTCGGTTTGCGGTACGGGCACCAATTTGCTCGATAGAGGCTTTTCTTGACAGCGTGGGCTCAGCTACTTCACTACTTATTTTCGCTCCCATTCGTATCTCAGGATTGACTCTGGGGATTTGCCTCCAAAGTCTCCCTACTTACTTAGACACACTATTCCATCAGTGTGCTAGCTTACCCTTCTGTGTTACCCCATTTCTCAAACGCATTTTGGTGGTACTGGAATTTCAACCAGTTGTCCATCGCCTACGCCATTTGGCCTCGGCTTAGGTCCCGACTTACCCTGAGTGGACGAGCCTTCCTCAGGAAACCTTAGGCTTTCGATGGGTGAGATTCTCACTCACCTTTCGCTACTCATGCCAACATTCTCTCTTGTGTAAAATCCACAGCTCCTTTCGGTAGCGCTTCAACTCTTACACAATGCTCCTCTACCGATGTACCTAAGTACATCCCACAACTTCGGTAATAGATTTTAGCCCCGGACATTTTCGGCGCAACACCACTCGACCAGTGAGCTATTACGCACTCTTTTAATGAATGGCTGCTTCTAAGCCAACATCCTGGTTGTCTGTGTAGTATTACATCCTTTTCCACTTAATCTATATTTTGGGACCTTAGTTGGTGATCTGGGCTGTTTCCCTTTTGACTACGAAACTTATCTCACGCAGTCTGACTCCCAAGCTTGTATCTATGGTATTCGGAGTTTGATAGGTTTTGGTAACGTATAACGCCCCTAGACCATTCAGTGCTCTACCCCCACGATACTTTTCTTGAGGCTAGCCCTAAAGCTATTTCGAGGAGAACCAGCTATCTCCGGGTTCGATTGGAATTTCACCCCTATCCACACGTCATCCCGTAGCTTTTAAACGCTAATGGGTTCGGTCCTCCACTAGATTTTACTCCAGCTTCAACCTGCACATGGATAGGTCACCCGGTTTCGGGTCTACAACATACAACTATTGCCCTATTCAGACTCGGTTTCCCTTCGGCTCCTGACCTCTCAGTCATTAACCTTGCTGCACATTGTAACTCGTTGGCCCGTTCTACAAAAAGTACGCGGTCACACTTTCGTGCTTCCACTGTTTATAGGCATAGGGTTTCAGGTTCTTTTTCACTCCCCTCCCGGGGTTCTTTTCACCTTTCCCTCACGGTACTCTTCACTATCGGTCACTAGGTAGTATTTAGCCTTGGGGGGTGGTCCCCCCTGCTTCCCACAAGATTTCTCGTGTCCCGTGGTACTCTGGATCATATCCTCGTTTCTAACTGTTTCACCTACGGGTCTATCACCCTCTTTGGACGAGCTTTCCAGCTCTGTTTGGCTACTGTTATCCATCATTTTGATATGTCCTCAACCCCAGACATTACTGCCTGGTTTGGGCTTTTCCGTTTTCGCTCGCCGCTACTCTCGGAATCATTTTTTATTTTCTCTTCCTAAGGGTACTTAGATGTTTCAGTTCCCCTCGTTCCCCTCATACAGCTATTTATTCACTGTATGATACATGTGGTTTGCCACATGTGAGTTTCCTCATTCGGATATCTACGGATCGTTGACTGCTTACGTCTCCCCGTAGCATTTCGTAGTTTGCCACGTCCTTCTTCGGCTCCTAGTGCCAAGGCATTCGCCCTACGCCCTTTCTATCTTGACCTTTGCTTTGCGTATGCCCTAACCCCATTTGTGAAACAAATGGCGGTAGGTCAACCGCAATGAGTACCAAATTTTTACGACCATAGGAAGTAAAAAAATTTGTGTACGAAACTGCGCTTCGCTCGGCTAATATATTACTTCTTCATAATATATTTTATATTTTAATCAATTTCTTGATTGTTCTTGCTTTTTTGTCTTCTCTTTATTTTCCTATGCAATTTTCAAGGTTCTTTCTGACTTTATTAGTATTTTAGTTTTTTAAAGCACACAAATTGCTTTGTGTGCCAATAAAACAGCATAAGTTCCTTAAGTTCTCCTTAGAAAGGAGGTGATCCAGCCGCACCTTCCGATACGGCTACCTTGTTACGACTTCACCCCAGTCATTGATCCTACCTTAGGCGCCTGCCCCCTTACGGTTAGCTCAGCGACTTTGGGTATTACCAACTTCCATGGTGTGACGGGCGGTGTGTACAAGACCCGGGAACGCATTCACCGCGACGTTCTGATTCGCGATTACTAGCAACTCCAACTTCATGTAGGCGAGTTGCAGCCTACAATCCGAACTGGGATCGGTTTATTGGGATTTGCTCCAGATCACTCCTTCGCTTCCCTTTGTACCGACCATTGTAGCACGTGTGTAGCCCAAGATATAAGGGGCATGATGATTTGACGTCATCCCCACCTTCCTCCGGTTTATCACCGGCAGTCTCCTTAGAGTGCCCAACATTACTTGCTGGCAACTAAGGATAAGGGTTGCGCTCGTTGCGGGACTTAACCCAACATCTCACGACACGAGCTGACGACAACCATGCACCACCTGTCTCCCTTGCCCCCGAAGGGGAGGACACATCTCTGCATCTGTCAAGGGGATGTCAAACCTTGGTAAGGTTCTTCGCGTTGCTTCGAATTAAACCACATGCTCCGCTGCTTGTGCGGGTCCCCGTCAATTCCTTTGAGTTTCAGTCTTGCGACCGTACTCCCCAGGCGGAGTGCTTATTGTGTTAACTTCGGCACTGAATATCGCTACCCAACACCTAGCACTCATCGTTTACAGCGTGGACTACCAGGGTATCTAATCCTGTTTGCTACCCACGCTTTCGTGACTCAGCGTCAGTTACAGTCCAGTAAGTCGCCTTCGCCACTGGTGTTCCTCCTAATATCTACGCATTTCACCGCTACACTAGGAATTCCACTTACCTCTCCTGCACTCAAGTCGTACAGTTTCAAATGCTTACTATAGTTAAGCCATAGCCTTTTACATCTGACATATACAACCGCCTACTCACCCTTTACGCCCAGTAAATCCGGACAACGCTCGCCCCCTACGTATTACCGCGGCTGCTGGCACGTAGTTAGCCGGGGCTTCCTCCTTGGCTACCGTCATTTTTTTCTTCACCAAGGACAGAGTTTTACGATCCGAAGACCTTCTTCACTCACGCGGCGTCGCTGCATCAGGCTTTCGCCCATTGTGCAATATTCCCCACTGCTGCCTCCCGTAGGAGTCTGGACCGTGTCTCAGTTCCAGTGTGGCCGTTCACCCTCTCAGGCCGGCTACTGATCGTCGCCTTGGTGAGCCATTACCTCACCAACTAGCTAATCAGACGCGAACTCATCCCATACCTCTTAATCAATTTGACTTATGTATCATGCGATACTTAAGTGTTATACGGTTTTAATCCCAGTTTCCCGAGGCTATTCCTTTGTACAGGGCAGATTGTTCACGCGTTACTCACCCGTCCGCCACTAAATATATTCCGAAAAACATATCTCGTTCGACTTGCATGTGTTAGGCACGCCGCCAGCGTTCGTCCTGAGCCAGGATCAAACTCTCGTTTAATATTTTCCTGATGCCCAAGCTTACGCTTAGCATTACTTCATTGTTATTACTTTTTTGTTCAAATTTACTTTAGAACTCTCAAAGGTTTTTCTTATGCTGTTTTATTGTCTATGTTCTGTTTTGTCGTTGTTATTGCTGTTCTTTATCTTGGCGACAGCTTTAATAGTTTATCATGTTTGTCGTTGTTTGTCAAGAACTTTTTTCATATATTTTTTTCTTGTACTTTCGTCAAATTAGGAAAAGTAACTTTGTTAGTTTATCATGTTTTTCTCTAATTGTCAACAGTTTTTTTAACTCAAAATTTCTTTTTTCTCTGTTTTTTTCACCTCGTTTCTGAAGTGCTTTTGTATTATAGCTCACTTATTTATCTTTGTCAATCCCTTTTTCAAATCTTTTTCTATTTTTTCAAATCAGTCAATTTCTTAATGAATATTTTCACTTTATTACAATATATAACATAATATCTTGTATAAAAAAAGGAAAAGCAAACTGCCTTCCCCTACATTTATTAATGATTTATTTTATATATTTATTTAAGTAAGTTCCACATATCATCTGTTCCATATTTAAGTGCCCATACAGCATGACCAGACAAATTGAATTCTTTAATAACATCTATTCTATTTTTCAATGAAGTTTCATCTTCATTCCATATAGTATAAGTTATTCCGTCAATTGTGATTTCTCCATAGTTCTGCCCTGTTTCATCATCGTAAACCAGGTTTATTCCTAATTCTTCAATTTTTTCTTTAGCTGATTTTATTCTTAATGCAGTTGACTTTATCTTTTCTGTATTTTCATCATATTCCCACAGCCTAGTATAAAACGGAATGCTTAGAACTACTTTTGCACTTGGAGCATATTCTAATATATTTTCAACTCCATATTCAACCCATGGTAAAGATGCTACTGAACCAGGAGTTCCACTTACATTTTCATCATATGCCATAAGCATAATGTAATCGGAATATTTAGCTATGACATTTCTATCATAACAAAGTGACCAATTTTCTGCATTTGACATTATGGTTATATCTACAGTCATTAATATGTTTTTTTCTCTAGCTTTGCAGTATAACTCTTTTATAAAAGCTGAAAACACATCTTTATCTTTTAAATATATGTTTTCAAAATCTATATTTATAGAATCAAATTTCTTTTCTTTTGTTATTTCTATTATTTTATCTACTGTTTCACTACGTTTTATTGCATTGTTTAAAATTATGCTTGTTAAATCAGGATCAAAACTATTGTTAAACACTGCCCATATATCCTTGTTAGATTCTTTTACATATTTAATATAATCATTATTGGACAAATCTTTAAATTTTTCATCAGTATCTTCAAGGTCAAACCATGTTGGTCCTATAATGTCTACTGCGCTAGGTATATCAAATGGTTCAAAATTTTCTATTGGGCTGTATATCAAGTCCCAAGCCATATTAATATCTTCACCTTTGTTCAAGACAGGATATGTGTCATATCTAACTTTAGATAGTGGTTTCAAATCTGACAACTTTATATAACCAATGACATTATCAATTCTTGCTAATATCCAGCCGTTATATTCATAATCATAAACATAGATATGTTCTCCAATATCAAATTTTTGCAAAGTACTTGAACTTCTTGAAGCCTTTGTTTTAAGTTTTGTTTTTTTAACAACTTCATATTCCCTAATATTTTCTTCTATAATTACATTTAAACTATTTATATCAACATAAAGCTTTTTTACATAATTATCGTTTATAAACTTTGTATTAAAATATAATTTATTATCTTCAATTAGCAATACTTCATTTATATCAGAAGGGCTTTTATTAAAAAATGCTTTTTTCTTGTTATAATTAATCACATCATATTTATAATCATTAAATATAGAAATTTTATTATAATCTTCATCCCAGTAGTAATCCAACAATTCATTATCCATTAAATAACCCGCTGACATATAAATTTGATCATTTATATATATGTGTTCATAATTGTTATCTTTTATACCATCTAAATATACATTGACTTTTTCTGAACTACCAAACAAGGGTTTATCAAGAAGTAAATTAAATACAAATACAAAAGTACATATTAACAATATAACAATTAATAGCGTTACTATGAGCTTTTTCATTTTAGCCTACTTTCTTAAATTACAATTTTTGTTCTATTTCTTCTTTTATGCTTAATGCAATTTCATCATTTGGATCAATTTTTAAAGCTGTTTCGATATCTTCTTTTGCTCTGTCTATTTCTTCATTGTATAAATGAGCTACTGCTCTGTTACAGAATATTTCACATGTTCCTGGTTCAATATTTAATAATGTTGTAAATAATTCAGCCGCTTCAGTGTATTTTCCTCTGCATATTTTACATAAACCAAGTTCATTAATAGTTTCTTTTTGATATTCTTCAATCTTTAATACATTTTCAAAATACTTTTCAGCTATTTCATAATCTCCTAATGATCTGTAAGCAAGTCCAATAAAAAATAAAAGATTCCACCATCCACTAAATTCATTTACCAATGGCAGCAATAAGTCAAGCGCTTCATCAGGTTGTTCTTTTAAAACTAAGTTATAACCATTTTCATAATCTACATATGGTTGAAGGTCATTGAGTTCATTTCTTATTTCTTCTATTCTTACATTATCATTATCAAGTTCTTGATGTTTTTTCCAATACAGTTCTGCTTTTACATACTGTTGTTTTAATTTATAATAGTATCCAAGTTTATAATATGATAATGCAAACTTGCTATCATAATCTAATGATTTTTCATAAAATGTATGTGCTTCTTCTAAAAAGTATTGATTTTCATTTTCATCAACTGCTGTTTTTTTTGCAGTAGCTCTCTTTTCAAGAACAGATGCATATATAAAGCAGTTCTTTTCATCTTCATTAATATTTATTAATGCTTTACCATATATTACTCCATCATCTACATTGCCTTCATCTAACTTATTGATACAAAGTATAATATATGGTTGCAAGTCAAAATGCAAAACTTCAAGCATCTCTTTGTAATCATTTAAGTATTCGAAATTTTTATCAGTTCCTAGTACATAAATTATTCCATCTATAATATTGTTTAAAGAAACACCTTCATCGTCACTTTCCCTTTTTATATCTTCTAATAGTTTCTCAGCTCTTACCGGTACAGGCATTTCTTTATTTGTAATATATTCATAATCTTTGAATTTTATTGAAGCTCCCTTTTTTATAGTTAAGAAGAATATATCATCCTTTTTATTATCAAAAAACTCATTAAAAAATGCTATCTTTTTATTCATTCTCATGCTCCTTTATTAAATGGTTTATAGTAAATGTTTTGCATCTGTTGAATATGTTTTTTTTATTTTCATATATAAATATTGTTGCTTCATCATTTATTTCAACAAGCCTAAAACAATTGATTATTTTATCTTCTTTTTTTGCATCCGCAAAATACTTATTTCTAAAATCTTCATTAATTGCTAATGTCCTTTTTATATACTTGAATTTTTCTTCTGCTTCTTTATTTAAGAATAAAGGTAATTCTTCATGTTGATTATTAAATATATAATCATATCTTAAATTGCCAATAAATTCTTCAGTAAGCTTCTCTTCACTTTCAATATAATTATATAAAACTTCATAAAGCTTTTTCCTGCTGTGTGAAACTTTATAAAGGTCATTGCTTTTCCAATATTCACTGAATGATTCATAAAATTCAAATGGTGACTCTATGAATATATTATTCATTATATAATCCATAGCTTTTCCAAAATATTTTTCATTGTAATACTTATCTACAAGTTCTTCTATTTTTTTAAGTTTAAGAATATCTTTAATGCTAATATATTTTGTACAAATAACTTCATATGGAGCAATTTTTCTATATTTGATTGCATGTTTATCTTTATCAAAATAAATTTTAGTACCTTTTAAAACTTTTAAAAAGCCTAATTGAATCTTTTCTGCTTTCAATTGATGAATTCCATCAAAGGATTTTTTAAATGAATCATAATTTTCATATGGCAATCCTGCTATTAAGTCAAGATGCATATGAATATTATTATTTCTTCCAATAGAGTTAATTACATTGTAAAGTTTGTTAATTTCCATATGCCTGTTGATTTCACATAGTGTGTCATTATTTAATGATTGAACTCCTATTTCAAACTGAAACATATTAACTGGCATACCTTTAAGGAAATCAAGAAATTCCTCATTAATTATATCAGCAGTAATTTCAAAATGTATAGTCATGTTATTAATGTTGTTTTCAACTATGAACTTCATAATTTCCATAGACCTTTTATAATCCGCATTAAATGTTCTGTCTATAAATTTTATTTGTCTTGCTTTTGTACTTAAAAGAGTTTTTAAATCTCTTTTTACTCTTTCTAATGAAAAATTTCTAGTTTTCTTTTCTATGGATGACATGCAAAAGCTGCAGCTAAAAGGGCAACCCCTAGATGATTCATAATATATAATTTTTTCGTCAAATGTTTCATCTTTATTGTATGGATATTTTATTATATCAAGGTCATTAATGAGTTCTCTGTTTTCATTTATGTAAATGCTTCCGTTTTTTCTGTATGCTAAACCTTTTATTTTATGAAATTCAGGTTTTTCTAAATGCACTTCATTTATGAATTCTCTAAATGATTGTTCTCCTTCTCCAAAAATTATATAATCTACATAATTTTCATTTTCCATAATCTTTTCTGTTTCAAAAGATACTTCAGGTCCACCATATAATATTTTTATATTTGGTTCTGCTTCTTTTAATATATAAGCAATTTCTTTTACATATTCTATATTCCAAATATAACATGAAAAACATATGATTTGAGCTTTAGAATCAAATATTTCGCTTAATATGTAATCCATTTGTTGATTTATAGTAAATTCTTTTATTTCTATATCAAAACCATCATTGCTGCAGAAATTTTTTAAATATCTGACTGCTAGATTAGCATGTATATACTTTGAATCAAGTGTTACAAGTAAAATTTTCATATATTCACCTTTAATAATCCTAATTTATTCTTAAGTATTATTTCATTTGTATTTCTTTTCATCACGATACATTTGCCCAATAATGGATGAGTAAAATTTGAATATTTTAAATATTCTTTAAAATCATGGTATTCTTCATTAGAATATTTAAGTTTTTCAGGAGCTACAGTACCCTTCCTCAACTTTAAAATGTATGCTGCAAAATTACTTAATATAACTTCATTTTCTTTATTAATAGGTTTAACAGCTTTAACATTATTAACTATATGTCGTATTGCTTTATATTTCATTAACAATTCATCAGAAATGCAATTCCCACTAGCTATCATTTTAATTCTTTCTTTTTCAAATCCTATAATATAGCTTTTGTCCATTTGTGTCATATTGTTATTTTCAATAAATTCTTTAAATGAAAAATCTATTAACCTTGCATTTGTCTTGTTTTTTAAGTTATCTAAATCTACAGTATCTATTTCAAAATATTCATAAATTACAGAAGATAATATAACTGCATTTAATATTGTATTTTTGTTTAATGTATAAAACATCACTGTTTTTAAAACTTCTTCAATTAATACATTAAAGTCTGTATTTGAAATCGCAATTGGTATTATCTTATATTCCATAAGATTATCCTCTGAATTTGATTGCTTCTTATTGCTTAAGTAATAATTTATAGTGTCATCATTTCCATTTTTGTAATAAGCAAATAAATCCAATTCATTTTTATATCTATTTAAATCTACCATGCATCCTATTTTATTTTCATAAGGTAAAAGTGTTTTTGTTGACAGTAAGAACAATTGAAACTCTATACCTGCATATCTGTCCATAATGCTATCTTCATAGCAATAATTTAATAAGTTGTATATTTTAGATAGCATTTTATCCCCTTTTTATTATCAATGAAAATTCTTTATACTTTACAATGTAATTTTATTTAATGTTAAACAAAAAATAAAATCAACATTTTATTGTTGATTCTATTATACATTCATTTTGTTAAATTTTCAAACTCTTCTTTAAATTCATAAGCGAATTTTAAGACTGCAACTGAATAATCGCTCATAGCTGGGTTCTTATATTGTGATTTTCCTTCTTTTATATAATCAGATAATCCTTGTTGACCTCGATTATATGCAGTAAGAGTTTTATTTAAATCTTTGTCATATACATTATATAAATATGAAAGCTGTGTTATGGTAAGCTCTAAATTGTATTTAGGCTCAAATAGTTTTTCAGGGTCATATTCGTAACCAAGATTTTGTGCTACAGGTTTAGCTGTATTTTCCATAAGTTGTCCTAATCCTCGTTCTCCTGCTAGCCCTACTGCATAAGGATCAAAATTACTTTCTCTTTTTAAAACTCCAAGAATAATAAATGGATTTATATTGCTATTTTTACTTCCTTGAACTATCAAATCGCATTCCTCATAAGATAGCTGTGTAAGATTTAAAATATAATCTATTAAATCTTTTTCATTTAAATATTGAGTTCGTAAATCATTAATAACAGATTCTCTTCTTATTGTACTTGTAGTATTGTTGTTAGTTACTGAAACAATATCTTCGGCTTCAGCCGTCATACCTATGCTGAACATCATAATGTATGAACTAATACAAATAATCAATAAAGTTGTTAAGTATCTCTCTCTTTTCATTTCATCACCCTTTTATGTTTGTTAATAAATTATATTTTTTTAAAACTTATGGGTCAATGATGAAATAACAGATGTTTTGCTGTATTTTGTCTTGTTTTGATACATTTAACAATAGTAAACAAGAATTTATGATATATAGGAAACAAGACAAGAAAAAGGAGGGCTCAAAACCCTCCTTTGCTCAAAGTTATTTGAATTTTAAATATTATAAATTCAAATAACTACATTTTTTCTGGTGTTTCCATTCCTAGAAGTCCTAAAGCTGTTTTTATTACCGTATTAACTGTTTGAGTTAATAAAAGTCTTGCTTTTTTTACATTTACATCATCAACTATAATAGGACATTCATGATAGAATCTGTTAAATTCCTGTGCTAATCCTACTACATATCTTGTAACAAAAAATGGTTCGTATTTATCATGAGACCCTAAAACAGCTGCTTTAAATCCTTCTAATTTTTTAATTACATTAAATGATTCTTTGTCAGTTAAAACAGAGAAATCTACATTATCATCAATTTCAATATCTGCTTTTTTAAGTAAGCTGCATGTTCTTGCATATGTATATTGTACATATGGTCCTGTTTCACCTTCAAAGCTTAAAGTTTTATCCCATGAGAACATGTAATCTTTAATTCTGTTATTAAAGAGTTCCTGGAATATTACAGCTCCAATACCTACTTGTTTTGCAACTTCTTCTCTATTTTCAAGGTTAGGATTTCTTTCATTTATTATTTCAGTTGTTTTTTCGATAGCCTTATTCAAAACATCTTCTAAAAAAACTACTCTTCCTTGACGAGTTGATAAAGTTCCATCTTCAAGACTTACAGTTCCAAACATTACATGAACGCAATCATATGCCCATTCATATCCCATTAAATCTATTATTTTTCTCCATTGGTCAAAGTGCAACTTTTGTGGAGCTCCAACAACATAAATATTTTTATAAAAGTCATAAGTTTTCTTTCTGTAAATTGCTGCAGCAATGTCTCTTGTTACATATAAAGTTGATCCATCGCTTTTTTGAATAACAGCATCAGTTAATCCATATTCAGATAATTCAACTATTTTAGCTCCTTCAGAATCTTTAAGCAGTTGTTTGTCTTCTAACTCAGCAATAACTCCAGGCATTTTATCAGAATAAAAACTTTCACCTGCAAATGAATCATACTTGATTCCAAACATGTCATATACTCTGTTGAATTCTTTTAAACTAACTTCTCTAAACCATGACCAGAGTCTATGAGCTTCTTGATCTCCGTTTTCAAGTTCCTTAAACCAATATCTTGCTTCATCTTTATATTCCGGATGAGTTTCTATTTCTTGATTGTATCTTACATATAATTTTAGAAGTTCTGGTATAGGATTGTTTTCTATTGCTTCAACAACTTCAGGACTGCCCCATTTTTTGTAAGCTGAAATCAGCATACCAAATTGTGTTCCATAATCTCCTAAATGGTTAATTGCTACAGTATTATATCCCATATATGTATATATTTTGTAAATAGAATTACCGATTAGTGTAGTTCTAATATGTCCTATGTGAAAAGGCTTTGCAATGTTTGGTGATGAAAATTCAACTATAACAGTTTTTCCTTCTCCCACATTTGTACTGCCAAATTTTTCTTTTTCTTTATATGCTAACTTTAATATTTTTTCAGCAAAGTGTTTTTTATCAACAAAAAAGTTTACATATGGTCCTGCACATTCAATTTTTTCAAATTCTTCAACATTACTTATCTTTTCAGAAAATTCCTTTGCTATCATTGCTGGTGATTTCCTATATTTTTTCGCAAATTTAAAACAAGGTACTGCATAATCACCCATTTCAACATTAGGTGGTATTTCTATTATTTGAAGAGCTTCATCAATAGTTATTTCATCATCTAAAGATGTGAATATCTCCGCAACTTTTTGTTTAAAGTCCATTTTTTCTCCTCCAACGATATAGATAAATTATATATTATAATTCTCTACCTGTAATATTCTGTAATTATTATTGATAGTTATAATATCACAGGCTAATTTCAATGTCAACCGATTGAAAGTCATTTTAAAAATAATTAAAAGTATGGTTAATATACCATCGCTAGAGATCTAGTTCAGTTTCACCGTCGCCTTGAGTTATGTGCCACTTTTCATGACCGTTAATTTCATCCATTGTAAGTTTATCAGAAAGTATGTTAGCTATCATCATATTGTTTTTAGGAGGTTTTCTTGTAACCATGAAACCATTGTTCATGAGAACTTTTTTGTAATCTCCATATAGTCCTGTTCCTACAACAACATAATCTAATGAATTATCATAACAATATTTTGTAATTCCATTAGATAATGCCTTTATGTATCTTTCATTAGTTGGATCAGTAAAAAATTCAACTGTTGAAGTTAATTTTGATCCATTTGCTTTTGAATTGTGAAGTATTGCAAATCCTATAATTTCATTATTAAGCTTTGCTAATATTGTTACATAATTTACATCAGGTCTTAAATTGTATCTGTAATTTAAATATTTGTAGTCCCTTACTAAAAGAACATTGTATTTATCTTTATATTTATCCCAACAAGTTTGAATATCTTTAGGTACAGAATTTAATATTTCAAATTTAATTTCTTTATCCATTTGAGATTTTAACTTATATTTCATAAATGTTGAATAAACTGAATTAGCAGCTGTTGCTAAACATGAAACTTTAATTCTTCTTTTAAGAATATTAGTTATTAATATTGGTTTTACATACACTTCTTTTTCAAAAAGTGTTGGCCATCCAAATCTTTGATATGCAGGATACGACTGATCATTTGCAAGTCCTATAACAACATCAACACCATCTTGACGGCCTCTGTCACATGAATTCTCTGTCATTTTTCTAAAAATCCCTTGTTTTTTATAATCAGGATGAGTCATTGATTTAACAGAATGAGCAGCAATTAAAGTTTTACCATTAACATAAAATTCTACTGGAATAAGTCCGTCACAACCTATTACCTTATCTCCTTCTTTTAATAAATACATCATATTTCCTGATTTGTTGTAAGGATTCATGTCAAAAAGCCATTCATACATTTCCTTTTTACAATTAGTTCCTTCACCAAAAGACAGTACGGATAATTCTTCAAAAGCATCAAAATCCTTATTTATATCTAATCTTACAATTTCTCTTTCCATATTAACTCCTTTAAAAATACTTGACCTTGTATTTTAATTAATGTATTATATGCGTTTTTGTATTTTATTATAATATGTAGCTACTCAAAAAGCAAAAGTAATTTGAAATTTCTTCAAATTACTTTTGCTTTAAGTAGATACTATATTTAATCATCATTCTTTCACTATTTTTCGTATATCATTTATTATAGTTACAAAATTAAATTCAACAATTAAAATGTATATTACAACAACAATATAGTATTTTTCATTAGTAATGTTTATTGATATAGAAAGTAAAATTAGACCTATTATATATAATATAGCATATTTTTTTTGATAATTTTCCATATTGCTTGCTTGATTATCAAGTTTCAATTCTAAAAACATATCAATAGTTCCTGAAAAAATGTAAAATATCACTAGTAAATTAATTGAGCTTTGAAGTAAAGCAAATCCTGTTTCAATAATACTTTTATAATGATACTTTTCTATATTTATTCCTACCAAGTTCCCAAAACCTATGAATTCCATAATGAAGACAATAATAGAATAAAACAAAAGAATATTTGTAAATATTATAGCTATTTTAAAATTATTATTTTGATACTCTTTTTGAATTTTTAATAAGCCTAAACAAATTACAAAGTATCCTATAAAGTCCGGAAAAATTCTCAATAGTCCAACATTTATATTAAATATAGTCAATAAAAATCCCCAAAATATTTTATTATATCCTTGTTCTAACATCATTTCACCCCTCTGTAATTTAAATATTCCATTATGTTTTTTTCGGTTAAGAACAAATCTATAGGGCTGTATGCTATATTATAAATATTTTGATATGATGTGCGTTTATTATTATCTTTTATAGCAACTTTTTTTTGGATTTCATACACATTAAATTTACTCATATCATCCTCTTTAAAATCAAACTGACTTTCAAAACTTAATGAAGTTCCCTTTTTAATATTAATAGGGTAACTTAATTCATCAGTTGGAGTATAGTTCATCTTAAATAATAGAATACTATTAATTTCATTATCTAAATAAGATGATATATTTTCTATTAAAAAATCTTTTTGAGCTTCCATCACAGCAATAGAAATATTATTGTTTGAAGATGAATAATAATTTAAATCAAGAGCGTCAGTTTTTTTGATATTTTTATATAAAACTATTCTTCCAATATCAACTTCCTGTTCGTCACCATTGTTAAATTTTACTATTGCCTTGTCTAGTACAATTTTCCCATCTAATTTAGTACTATTTGCTGATACTAGAACTACTAAAGATATTACATTATAATTATAATGAGCGGTTTTAACAGTATTGTAATAATATCCATCTCCCTTGTTATTTCTAAAATGGTCAAATTCAATTTGGGCAAAATTATCCTGCACTTGTGGAAAGTTTATGTCTGTAATTTGCCTTTCATCATCTGCATTTGCGATAAAATGAAGCTCTAAAAAAGATGAATTATGTATTTCAACATCATAATAATGTTCAACCACAGTTGTGATGCTGAATTTGATTCGATTTTCTTCTCAAGAATTGGGAGAAGCTGTCAAATAATTGTTCAGCATTCTGTTCCTTTCATCGGTTCAGTTTCAAACAGAGCCGTTTGTCCTCTTCAAAAAGAACAAATTTTTCAAAAAAATAAATTTTTATTTTTGGAAAAGATACTGCAAAAGAAATTTGGCAAGAATTAAAAAGCAGCAAAGACACATATTTGAAAGATCTATAAAAGTTTAAAGTTGTTGATAAAAGATTAACAAAGAAATCCGAAGAAGAAATCCAAGACAAGGAAGATGATGTTCTTCCTTTCGTTGAAGAAAAAAGAG
>Ga0074193_1001397_pt1 | contig 29618 bp, 15 predicted proteins | sample EPASupsiteHSE605_FD_64523 | JGI IMG/M metagenome (GOLD analysis project Ga0074193, IMG submission 64523) | Bioremediated contaminated groundwater from EPA Superfund site, New Mexico - Sample HSE6-05 | ecosystem: Environmental > Aquatic > Deep subsurface > Groundwater > Contaminated ... | reverse complement strand
TCCGCCATATCTTTGCGCACCTGCCCAACGCCCAATCCGTGGAAGACTACGAGGCACTCCTGCCATGGAATATCAACAAATTACAGATACTGCAAATGGGGATGGAGGTGCTTGATTAGGCGCTTACAATTAATTTATCCTGCCAGACGTGGAATCCAAGAGACCTTGCCGCTTCAACTATTTCACCATGCTCGAATGTGCCAAGCAACTGGGGAACATTCTCCATAACGAAAATCGATGCTCCCGACTTTTCGACAACTTCCAAATATGGCCGCCACAATTCCTTGCGAGGGTCATTTTCGCGATTTTTGTTTAAGAGACTGAAACCTTGGCAAGGGGGGCCACCAATAACAACATCCGCTTTGGGTATCTCGATTTTTCCTTGTTCCAGTATTTCGACAATGTCTCCGACGACACAGTGAGGGCCGAAATTTTCGTTATATGTGTCACCGCAAAATTGATTAAAGTCGTTTGCCCAAACGGATTGGAATGGTTGGCCGAAAACCTCTGAAAACCCTAACGACATGCCACCGGCACCACAAAATAAATCTATCAGGCGATATCGTTTATGGCTTTGAAGCAACTCACCTGAACAGCGAGAATGGTAAGTCGATTCGTCTTCTTTTAAAATATAATTTCTGTCTATTTCTATCGTATTTTCAATTTGATACACAACAAAAACGCCTCAGTTGCAGAATCTTTTCATAGCATTCCGGATTCTACCATTTTGGGTGAAATTTTCATCCCCGTAATTAACAAGTTAGCGGCATAACGTTTCAGATGTAGTTCTGATATTCCGGCTCGAACATCAGGGATCGGATGTAGGCGGCAAGATTATCAGGCCGGGGCCTGGCCGCCAGGCCGTTGGCATAGGCCACCTCGGCCACCGCCACCGCCACATCGAGGGAGACCTCGCGGATGCGCGGCAGGGGCGGATAGACCCGGCCGAATTGGAGATCCGCCTCCGAGACCTCCCGGGCCACGATCCGGGCGGCGGTGAGGAACATCTCGTCCGTGACCCGCACCGCGCCGCTGGCCATCACCCCCATGCCCACGCCGGGGAAGATGTAGACATTGTTGCCCTGCGACGGGTAGAGCTTGCGACCGTGGGCGACCACCGGGTCGAAGGGGCTGCCGCTGGCAAAGATGGCCCGTCCCTCGGTCCAGGTGTAGGCCTCCTCGGCGGTGCACTCCGATTTGGAGGTCGGGTTGGAGAGGGAAAAGACGATCGGCCGCTCGTTGATCCGGGCCATGGTTGCGAGAATCTGCGGGGTGAACCGCTTGGGCTGCCCGGAAACGCCGATGATTGCCTGCGGCCGCAGGGTCTCGACCGCGTCATGAAAATCGATGATGGGCGGATGATCGTGGGCGTAGAGCAGCTTGTGCCCGCTGAGATCGCTCCGGCCCTTGACGATCAAGCCCTTGGAATCGACATACCAGCAGCAGCGGCGGGCCTCCTCCGGCGAGAGTCCCTCCTCGACCAGGGCCGAGACCAGCAGTTCGCCGGTGCCGAGCCCGGCCTCGCCGGCGCCGAGGAAGAGAAAGCGCTGATCCTTGAGGGCGCCGCCGGTGATGCGCAGGGCCGAAAACAGGCCGGACACGGTGATGGCGGCCGTGCCCTGGATATCGTCGTTGAAGCAGCAGACCTGGTCGCGGTACTGCTGCAACAGCCGGAAGGCGTTGCGGTTGGCGAAGTCCTCGAACTGGATCATGCAGCCGGGGAAAACCTGCTGCACGGCGAGAACAAACTCCTCGATCATCTCGTCGTAGAGCTCGCCGCGGATACGCGGATGCTGGAGGCCGATATAGAGCGGATCGTTGAGCAGGCGGGCGTTGTCCGTGCCCATGTCCAGGGTCACCGGCAGGCTGAGGGAGGGATGGATGCCGGCGCACACCGTGTACAGGGCCAGTTTGCCCACCGGGATGCCCATGCCGTCGGCGCCGAGATCGCCGAGCCCCAGGATGCGCTCGCCATCGGTGACCACGATGACGCGGACATTGTTATAGGGCCAGTTGCCGAGCAATTCGGCCACCCGCCCTTTGTCGCGGGCGGTGATGTAGATGCCGCGCGGCCGCCGGAAGATATGGCCGAACTGGAGACAGGCCTGGCCCACCGTTGGGGTGTAGACGATGGGCATCAGCTCCTCGATATTGTCGAGCAGCACCCGGTAAAAGAGGGTCTTGTTGCGATCCTGAAGGGCGATGAGATAGACGTAGCGCTCGATATCGGTGGATTGCTTGCGCAGATTCTCCAGGATCCGCTGGACCTGTTCGTCAATGGTGTGCACCCGGGGCGGCAGCAACCCGGTCAGCCCCAGGGCCTCGCGCTCCTCCAGGGTGAAGGCCGAGCCCTTGTTCAGGGTGGGGTCACGGAGCAGGGTGATGCCGGTGGGCAGGCCGGCAAGCCGGCTGCGATCCCGAGCCCGGGCGCCGGCATCGGTGGCCGCGCTTTTTTTCAGCATGGACTGGAGATTGATGTGGCTCAAAAACCGGGACAAGGTCTCGCCATCAACCAGATCCTTCTCAAACCGGATAAGCATCTCATCTCTTTCATGGAGTATCTTGTACATCCCCTCTCCTCGCCAGCCCGTGGCCGGCAACTGGTTCCCGACGATTTTGCCACCTCCTGAACAAACCTCCTCCACAGTGGCACTGTCTGCTCCTGGGTTAGCAGTACAAATCTTTGGCTGCCCTGTCAAGGATCGCGGATTTTCCGGGACGGCTGCCGCACCCGACGGAGAAAACGCCGAGCGCGGCTTTTGTCGATGGCTTGGGTGGCCAAGCCCTTGATGACTGAGAAACAGGAGCTGTCAAACCTCCGGCCCGGCAACTGGATGCGGAATCAGGACCGACGGCACTCCAGCCTCTTGCCGTCTGTCATTCGCATTGGTGGCAATGGAGAAATGGAGAGGGGTAGAGCGATGCTCACGGCGAATGGTCTTCAAGGAGTTTCCTGAGCAGCAGGGCGAGTTCTTTCTTGGCCAGCGGTTTCATGGCAAAGCCCTTGATGCCCTTGGCCCTGGCCTGTTCTTCCGTGATGAGGCTGCTGTAGCCCGTGCACAAAAGAATCGGCAGATCGGGCCGGATGCGCAGCAGATGCTCCGCCAGGGTGCATCCGGTCATCCCGGGCATGGTCTGGTCGGTGATCACCGCATCGAAGAGGAGGGGTTGCTTCTGGAAGGTGTCGAGGGCCGCCAGACTGCTCGTCCTGATCGTTACCTTGTAGCCCAGGTGCTGCAGGATCAATCCGCCGACCTCGGTCAGACTCTCGTCGTCGTCAACGAGCAGGATATGCTCGCGGCCCAGCGGCGCCTTCTCAAGGGTTCTCAATTCCGCCACCGTCTCGGCGTCAATCGCGGGGAAGTACACCGTGAAGACCGTCCCCCGGCCCGATTCGCTCTCACAGGTCATGAAGCCGCCATAGCCGGCGACGATGCCATGGACAATGGCGAGTCCCAAACCGGTTCCCTTGCCGACTTCCTTGGTGGTGAAATAGGGGTCGAAGATCTTGCCGCGGATGTCCGGATCGATGCCATGGCCCGAATCCCTGATCCGGAGTTCGATGAATCTGCCGGGACATCCGGCCAGTTGCACCTGCGGATCAGCCAGTGAAAAAACACGGTCTCTGAGGGTGATGTCGAGCACGCCGCCGGTTTTCTCCATGGCATGGAAGGCGTTGGTGCAGAGATTCATCAGAATCTGGTGGAACTGGGTGGGATCGGCGAAGATGGGCTGGGTGCTGCTCTCGATCTGCTGACGGATGGTTATGGTGGACGGCAGGGAAGGACGAAGCAGCCTAATGGCTTCCTTGACGATGTTGCCGGGATACAAGGGGATGCGTTCGGTGGAATCCTGCCGGCAAAAGGTCAGGATTTGCTTTACCAGACCGGTGGCGCGCTCTCCGGCCTCCAACACCTTGCCGAGATATTTGGCCACCTCCGAATCCGACGGCAGGGAGACTTGCGCAATCTGGGTAAAGCCGACAATCGCGCCGAGGATATTGTTGAAGTCGTGCGCGATGCCGCCCGCCAAGGTGCCGAGGGCCTCCATCTTCTGGGCTTGGATCAGTTGCGTCTGCAGTTGCCTTTTTTCCTCCTCGGCCCGCACATTCTCGGTGATATCCCTGGAAAAGCTGGCCACCTGGATCACCTTGCCTTCGGCGTCCATCACCGGGAAGAGCCGGACCCGGTAATATTTGTCGTCCCAGGATTCTTCATACTGCACCAGGCGGCGTTCGTGCAGCAGCCGTTCAAAGGCCCGGGCGCGCATGCCGGCCGCATCCGGCGGCAGGAAATTGAAGAGGTTTTGCCCCCGCATGGCATCCTTGCGGAGATTCCGGCGCAAGGCGGCGATGTTGTTCAGGTCGAGAATCATTCCGTCGGGCTTGATCAGCATCACCGAATCCGAGGTGGCATCGAACAGTGCCCGGAACCAGGAGACATGCTCCCTGAGCTTTTCCTCCATCTGTTTTCGATAGGTGATGTCGCGGACGCTCTCGATCGCACCGATGACGTTGCCGCCGTGATCGCGGAGCAGCGACGCCTTGGCATAGACCCACCCGCCCTCATTGTTGTAGAGCGCCTTGCAAAACACCTCCGAAACCAGGGTGTCTTCCTCGCGGATGATATGCGAATACCGGGAGGCGATCTCCTCATTGTCCGCCAGGGTGAGATCGATCAGTTGCGGCCGGGCCTCGCCGTAAAAGGGTACCGCATGGGCATGGCTGCCTTTGCCGATGATCTCCGTTGCCGGTATGCCGGTCATCTTCTCCATGGCCTTGTTCCAGATGATGACCCGGCCCTTGGTGTCAAGGACCAGGGTGGCGTCAGGCAGGAACTCGACGATGTCTTTGAGTTGTTTTCGCTCGGCCCGCAGGGTTTCCTCCGCCTGTTTGCGCATCAGGGCGGCCCCGATGTGCGAGGCGATGCCCTCCAGGGCCTCGATCGAGGCCAGGGTGAAGCACCCCTTGCGCCGGTCGTTGCAATGGATCAGGCCGACAATCCGCCCCTTGCTCCGGATGGGCACCAGCGCCATGGAAGCGTACTGGTGATGCATGCACTGGTTACGCGGTTGAAACCGGGGGTCCAGGGCCGCGGGGAGTTCCAGCAGTGGCCGGGAATCGTTGGTCCAGAAACTCCCTCCCCTGGTGAACAAGGGATCGGCCGGATCGGTCTTGCCGGCAATGACCAGGCCGCAGGTGCACTCCAGCCTGACCGCACCGTTCTCGTCCCGGCAGATCCCGCCCTCGACGGTCCGTCCGATCAGGGTGTTTTCGGTCAGATAAAAATCCGGCGGGAACCCCTGGTGGGCAAGATAGGGAAAGTCGTCCCCGTCTTGGAGGCGAATGCCCACGGCATCAAAACCGGTCTGTGTTTTCAGGATAGCCAGGACGCGCTCAACGGCAGCGGTCATCTCGCCCGGCTCGTTGAGCGTCTGCAGAATTTCCCTGCTCATTTCCCGGTACAGTTCCATCCGCTTACGTTCGGTGATGTCCTTGGACGAGCAAAATACGGACAAAACATTCCCCGCCGCGCCCTTGACCGGATTGACGGTGGTCAGGAAACACCGGTCGCCATTGTCCGAGCGGACGCTGATCTCAAGGACCTGCTCTTCTCCGGTGTGGCAGACATGATCAAGGGTGGCAAGACAGGTTGCCGCCCCATCGCGAAAAAAAACGTCCTGCAGGTTCCGGCCGACGATCTCGTCAACCGCCCTCCCCACCTCCCGGGCAAAGGCACTGTTGACATATTCGTATTGCCCGGCCGGGGTGCAGGAGAAAATGGGGTCGGAAGATTGTTCCAGCAGAAGACGGTGTTTCGCCTCGCTCTTCCTGAGTTCCTCGATCTTGATCGCCAGGGAGTCCTGCATCTCGAGCATCCGCCGGCCGACCTGGATGCGGGCGATGAGCTCGCCGGCATCGAAGGGCTTGGTCAGATGGTCATTGGCGCCGGTTTCGAGACCAATGACGACGTCGGATTTTTCACCCTTGGCCGTCAGCAGAATGAGGTACGGCGGCCGGGAGGCGTGCCGGGCGCGAACCCGGCGGATCACCTCCAGACCGTCCATTTCCGGCATCATCCAGTCGAGGATCGCCAGACGGGGGGCATCGGGCCGTTGCAGCGCTGCCCAGGCCTCGGCGCCATGGACGGTTTCCACGACCTCGTGCCCGTTTTTTCTCAGGACGGTCGCCAGGGCGATCCGGGAGGTAGCATCATCTTCAGCGATAAGAATGCGCATGAGATTCTTCCTTGAATGGGCTGACGTCATAAACCACGCGGTTTCGGCCCTCGTTCTTGGCTTGATACAAGGCCGCATCCGCCGCTTCCAGAATCTCGTCCATCGTGACGCCAGGGGTCGAGCAGGCCACGCCGATGCTGAGCGTGCAGGAGAGGTTCCCTGCCTTGGTCGGGATCCGCGTCTGTTCCACCAGCGAACACAACCGAATAAAGGAGGAGAGATAATCGCATCCGCCCTCCAGGGGGACGACAATCAAGAACTCCTCGCCGCCCATGCGCCCCACGGCGTCAACCTCCCTGACCTGCGTCTTGAGGATCCGGGCCAGCTCGCACAGGATCTCGTCGCCGGTCTGATGGCCGTAGGTGTCGTTGCATCGTTTAAAATGATCGATATCGCAAATGCCGACGGCCAGCGCCCCTCCCTGGCGCTCCTGTCGCGCGATCTCCTTGTTGAGGTGGTCAAAGATGGCCCGCCGGTTGAGCAAACCGGTCAAGGGGTCATGGGTGGCCTGGTGGCGCAGGATTTCGCGGCTTTCGCAGAGGGCGTCCTGCAACTCGACCAGGCGCCGGCCGACCTCGACCCGGGCGCGCAGCTCGCCGGCATCGAACGGCTTGGCCAGATAGTCGTTGGCGCCGGCCTCCAGGCCGACAATGATATCGGCTTTCTCGTCTCGGGCGGTGAGCAGGATAATATAGGGTGGGCGGTCGGATTCCAGGGTGCGGACGCGCCGGACCACCTCCAGGCCGTCCATCTCCGGCATCATCCAATCGAGAATCGCCAGACGGGGCGCGTCGGGTTGCCGCAGCACATCCCAGGCCTCGGCACCATTCACCGTGACCGCCACCTCGTACCCGTTTTTCTGCAATACGCCGGTCAGGGCGATGCGGGAAGTGAAATCGTCTTCAGAGATGAGAATCTGCATCGGCTCGCTTGTGTCTTCCTTCTTCATCGGTGCGTGGAGCTTTCCTTCCTCAACCGCGTACTCCGGTTGTGTATCGGCAAAACATTGGCAACAGCTGTTCACTACAAGGGGATTGCAGCCGCCATTGTCCGCCGCAGCCGCTCGAACTCCTTTTCCAATTCAACCATCCGCTCCATCACGGCAGGGATGTTGCCTGACTGCGCCTCTTTTTCCAGCTCGAAGGCCACGGAACGCAGCACCTCGCCGGCGACGTTGGCGGCCGCTCCCTTGATGGTATGGAGCTGACGCTCGACACCAACGGTGTCGTTGGTGGTCAGATACCCGTGGAGGGTCTCGATCTGCTGCGGAATATCGGCGAGAAATCCTTTGATGACCGCCACCACCAGCTCTTCGTCGTCCATGAACCGGGTCAACATCACCGTCTTGTCAAACACGGGGACGGTGCGTTTGCCGACAGCAACGGAATCAACCCCCTTCGGCCAGCGCAGCCGTTCCTTGGCGGTGGCCCCGGTCTCTCCGGGCAGCCATCGTTCCAGGATCGTAATCAGCGCCTGCGGCGACACCGGCTTCGATATATAATCGTTCATGCCGGCCTGGAGACATTTTTCACGATCGCCCTGCATGGCGTGGGCGGTCAGGGCGATGATGGGGATCTGGTGATCAACGACGCCCGATTGGGGATCGCGGATTCGGCGGGTCGCCTCGATGCCGTCCATTTCCGGCATCTGCACATCCATCAGCACCAGGTCGTAGGGAATGGTTTCCAGGGCCTTGAGGACCTCTTCGCCGTTGGCCACCGCATCGGCCCGCAGGCCCAGCTTCTTCAGAATGCCCTGGGCCACCTGCTGGTTGGTGATGTTATCATCGGCCAGAAGAATACGCCCCTTGTTGCCTGCGAACCGGTTCAATATCTCCCGGGCCGTATACCGGGTGACGATGGGAGGCAAGGCCACCTCCGCGGCCTCACGTTCGGCCAGGGTCAGGGAAAGCACCATTTTCAGCTCCTGATGGCGGATCGGTTTGGTGGCGTAGGCGGCAAAGCCGATCTCTTCAAAACGGCGGGCGTCCCCGCGCACCCCCAGGGAGGTCAGCATCACCATCCGGGTGCCGGCCAGCCGGCTATCCGCCTGGATGGAGCGGCCCAGGGCTTCGCCATCCATGCCCGGCATCTGCATGTCGACAATGGCGATGCGGAAGGGATCGCCCTCGTCCAGGGCCTGATACAGGGCGGCAAGGGCAGCGGGTCCGTCCGGCGCCTCCGCTGGCCGCATCCCCCAGGAAGCGAGACGCGGGGTCTGGATTTCGCGGTTGGTGGCGTTATCATCCACGATCAAAACCCGCACCCCGTCCAACTCCGCCGGGGGATAGCTTTCTTCCCGGACACATCCCGCCTGTTTGCCCAGTCGTACCGTAAACCAGAATTCCGACCCCTTGCCTTCGGTGCTGTTGACCCCGACCTCACCGCCCATCAATTCGGCCAGTTGTTTCGAAATAGCCAGTCCGAGCCCGGTGCCGCCATATTGGCGCGTGGTCGAGGCATCCACCTGGGTAAACTTGTCGAACAGCAGGGCCCGTTTATCCTCCGGGATGCCGATACCGGTGTCGCGGATCGCGAAACGGAGCAGGACCCGGCTTTCGTCTTCTTCCTGCAAGGTCACGTTGACGGCCACCTCCCCCACCGGGGTAAATTTGATGGCATTGTCGGCGAGATTGGTCAGGATCTGACGCAACCGGCCCGGATCGCCGCGGAGCAGTTCCGGAATGACGGGATCGGCGGCGTAGAGAAATTCGAGCCCTTTTTCGTGGGCGCGCACGGCCAAGGTGGCGGCAAAATCGTCGAGCAGGGTCGAAAGGTCGAAATCAAGGGTTTCCAGTTCGAGCTTGCCGGCCTCGATCTTGGAAAAATCGAGGATGTCGTTGATGAGGCTGAGCAGCGATTCGGCGCTGGTCTGCACGATTTCGGCATACCGCTGCTGCTCATCGCTTAATTCCGTATCGAGGAGCAATCCGGTCATGCCGATGACCCCGTTCATCGGGGTGCGGATCTCGTGACTCATGTTGGCGAGAAATTCGCTTTTGGCGATGCTGGCCGTCTCGGCCTGGGCCGCCATTTCCCTGGCCAGGGCCGTGGTTTCCTCAAGCTGGCGGTTGGTCTGGATCAAGGCCGCTTCGGCCTGTTTGCGTTCGGTGATGTCGATGCCGGTGAAGGTCACGCCGGAGATGATATCCTCATGATCGATGTCGGCGGAACTCATGAGCACGTCGATAATCTGCCCGTCTTTGCGTTGCCAGCGGGTCTCGACCACCCCCAGCCCCTGCTCGCTGATCTGCCGAAAGGTTTCCTTGCCGACAAATTCATACTCCGCATAGGAGGGGTAGAGTATGCGGCTGTTCTTGCCGATCAGTTCCTCGCTCGCATAGCCGGTCATGGCGCACAGGCGCTCGCTGGCGGTGATGATTACCCGATTGCTGACCACGCCGATGCCGGTGGGGGCGGCGCGAAACACACTGCGGAGATAGCGCTCGTTCTCCCGCACCGCTTCTTCGGCTTTTTTCCGTTGACTGACGTCGGTGAACACCGTGGCGAAGCGCCCTTCGCCCAGGCAATAGGCGTTGACGAAGTAATGCCGGCCCAGCGGTTCGAAGTATTGCTCGAAACTGACCGGCGCGCCGGTGCGCACGACCTTGCCGAACATCTCGATGAACGGGGTCTTTTTAATGCCCGGCATCACTTCGGTGGCGCGACGGCCGAGGACGGCCGTGGCGGCCAACCCGGTATGGGTTTCGAAGGCGGGATTGGCGCTCAGAAAAACATAGTCCGCGGGTTGCCCCAGCGGGTCCATGATCATTTCATGCACGGCCACCGCGGAGACGGCATGCTCGATGAGCAGCCGATGTTTTTCCTCGCTGGCCTGCAATTCGGCCTGTTGGGCGAGAATGCCCCGATCGGTGTGACGCAGCAGGACATAAATGAACCCCAGCGTTATTGCCATCAGTACCGAGCCGACAGTTGTTCCCAAAACCAGGGTTCGTTTGAATGCCGCCTTCTCGCTGGTGATATCGCTCATCACCAGCAGATCGCCGACCTCGCGGCCTGAAGCGTCGGCCAGCGGGATCGCGGACAGCAGCCACTCCTTGCCGTTATAGGCTATCTCCCGATCCGTTTCGCCGCCACGGGGCTCTTCGGCAGGGCTGAGGCCCATCGTCGTTCCAATGACTTCAGGCAGCCAGGGGGTGGAAGCATAGACGACGACATCGCGGCGCAGCCGGTCCCAGGCCGCCTCCTTGCCGGACAGACGCTCGCCCTGTTCCCAGGCGCTCCTGTGCACGTGTTCCTTGCGAACGGTGACCACCAGTTCGAGAAAGGTGCGATGCAGAACCGTGTGCACGGCCTCCTCGATCCCCTTCTCCAGCTCGACATAGCCGATGAGCGCGCTCCCCTCGAAGACCGGCTGAACGACCCTCAAAACCAGGGTGCCGGCTGCGCCCAATTCAAGCCCGGTGGCGACTTTGCCGCTTCGTTCGGCCTCAAGCGCCGCCAAATGACGGCTCTTTTCATCGCCCTTCTCCGCCGCTTGCCCACCCGGCAGACAGGCAAGGCCATGATCGAAAAAAGAGAGACGGGCGGCGCTGTTCTGGCGATTCAGGATCGCGCCCACCTGCCGCCACGTTTGCCGAAGCCGGTTGGCGTCTCCCGAGCGCAGGGCCTGGTGCACGGAGGGGTCATGGACGATGGGTTGCGCCGCGGCGATGAGGGCCTTGGCTTGCTGATCCAAGGCGATGTGGAGGTCGCGGTGGACGTTGACGACCAGGCCGGTTGCATTCTCGGCGATGCGCTCCTGATACTGCTGCCAGAGAAGCGCCCCGCCGCCGGTGATCAGCAGGGTGGTCATGATGACCAAGGGGACGAACAGCCGCCGCAACACCAATTTGGGCGAAGCCTCGGCACGCCTGATCGACCCGGCCAGGATAGCGATCAGGCCGCTCAGCAGCACCAGCATCGATCCCAAAGGCAGGGCCGCCCTGGCCGCCAGGTCCCAATTCCAGAAGCGCGCCTCGAAATCCATCCCGATCACGGCGGCGATCGCCCCGGTCGAGGGGACCAGAAGCGGGACGGCGCTGCTGACAAAAAACCCCCGATCCTTGGCAACGGGACCGGCAATCGCCTCCTGCCCGGTGTCGAACACCCGGCGGAACACCTCGGGGACATGTTCATAGACCGTGCCGGGGACAAACGGGCTCCTTTGCCCGGCCGGTCGATCGTTGACGAAAAAAAAGACCGTGCCGTCCGGCCGCCGGCCCAGGAGATAGATGGATCGGCAACTGGGATTGGCCGAACGCACCAGGCCGAGCTGTTCTTTCAGCCGCAGGTAGTGCGGGTTCTTCAGATCCGCTTCCGTCCGCGACAGGGCCAGGATTCGTTCGGTATTGACCGCTTGCGCCACCAGCTTTGTCTGCTGGAGCAGATCAAGGCGCATCTCGCCATCCGTCCGCACCGCTGTCCACCAGGTAAAAAGGACGCCGACGATCCCCACGGTCACGACCGCGACGATCATCCGCAGGGTCAGGGGCTGCTTCAGGCCGCTCGCAGGATTTTTGTCCATGGCGCGTTCGGATGCCGCCCGTCGCTGGCGGGGCGACGGGATCGTTGACAAAAGACGGTTGCCTGCTGTTGTTTTCTGCAACGCTTCATCGTTCAAAATTTAAAGATATTGACCACACTGTGCAGTTCATTCGCCAGTTCCTGAAGTCTATTGGCGCTGGTTTTCACCTGCTGGCTGCTCTTGGAAATCTCGTTGGAAGCCGTGTTCACGCCGACAATATCCTGGGTAATGGTCCCGGCCACCAGCGAACTTTGACTGACATTCTCGTTGACCTCGCTCAACCCGAGCGAAGCCTGGGAAATATTGGCGGCGATCTCCTCGGTGGCTGTCGATTGTTCACCCACCGCCAGGGACATCGTGGCAATAATCCCGTTGATCTCATTGATGATTTTCGATATCTGATCAATCTCCTCCACCGTTGACCGGGTTGTTTCCTGAACCCCTTCGATCTGATTCTTGATGTCCATGGTGGCTGCCGCGGTTTGCTTGGCCAGTTCCTTGATCTCGTTGGCGACTACCGCAAAGCCCTTGCCGGCCTCTCCCGCCCGGGCGGCCTCGATGGTGGCGTTGAGGGCCAAGAGGTTGGTCTGCTCCGAGATCTCGGTTATGGTCTCGGTCACTTTACTGATCGCCTGGGCCGCCTTGCCCAGCTCGGCCATCCTGTTCGAGGTGCTGGCGGCCTGAGTCACGGCCTGGACCGTGATGGCGTGGGCCTGTTCGGCATTGTGGGCGATCTGCCCGATGGTCGCGGTCATCTCCTCGGCGGCGGCGGCCACCATGGTGGTGTTGGTGGTGGACTGTTCCATCGCGGCCGCCACGCTGTTGAGGTTGACGCTCATCTCTTCCGCCGCAGTGGCGACGTTATCCGCCCGGCCCGAGGTCTCCTCGGCGTTCATGGACAAGTCGGCGGCAATCCCGGAAAGTTCTCCGGCCGACCCATTGACCAACTTGGTGTTGTCGTTGATTTGGGCAATAATGTTCTGCAATTTCTCGATAAAGACGTTGAACCAGTTGGCGAGTTCGCCGACCTCATCCTTGGAGGCGACAGCAAGACGCCTGGTCAAATCGCCTTCGCCCTGGGCGATATCCTTGAGGCCGGCTACCGCTCTGTTGATCGGCCGGGTGATGGAGCTGGCCGCCAGGAAAACGATGCCGGAGGTGAGGAGGATCGACAGGATGCTGATCAGGCCGATGGTGTTGCGCATCGAGACCGCACTGGCGAGGAATTCGCTGGCATTCTGGGTCGCGGCCACGCTCCAGCCCTTCTGCTTGATCGGCGCAAACCCGGCCACCTTATCCAAGCCTTTGAAGACATACGATTCCGCCCCGGCCTGCCCGGCCAGCATTGCCTTGGTGATCGCCTCCATGCCCGCGAGGGTCTTCAGATCGAGCCGGAGGACATTCTTCTCGTCCGGATGGGCGATAATCATTCCGTCCGAGTTCACCATGAAGCAATACCCGGTCTCACCGATCTTCTTGTTGGCGATCAGGTCGGTCAGGGCCTTGACCTTGAGCAGGGCGCCAAACACGCCGAGAAAGGTACCGTTGTCCGAATAGATGGGGCCGCAGAGCAGCATGAACAACTTATTGGTCGTCGCCGAACGGTCGATCTTGCCGCTGACGGTCTGCTTGGTGGTCTTGGCTTCCTGGAAGATTGGTCGTTGCGCGATATCCAGGCTCTGGAGGTCTTCTCCCGGCTCCGCCGCTTCGGCATAAATGGCGCCGGCGGCATCGGTCAGGAAGATTCCCGAGTAGGAGTTGCTCAGTTTTTCAAACCGTTTTTTCAAATCGGCCCGAATCATTTCCACGCTACCGGCGGCCCCCTCGACCCCCTTGGCATTGACGGCTTCAGCGGCGATCTTTACCTGGGTCCGACCGGCAAAGGCGCTGGCAAACTTGAGCTCCCCCTCATAGGTGGCCACAATCTCCGTTGCCGAACCACTGGCAATGGATTGCATATTCGCCCGGCTCAATTCGGTGGCAACCCTGGCGGCGTTGGTCGTGGCCACGTACCCGCAGACCAAGAGGGGGAGAAGAACCACCAACGTGCCGCCGACAATCAATTTGAAACGAATCGATGAAACATTCATGTACGTCTTTCTCCTTGAATATCAAATTATTGTGCCGTCGAAAGCGGGCCTGACGACCCTTGCCAACCGTTGCTGCCCGTCTGTGCGTGCGCGTTGCCCCTGAACATTGTCAGGTTGCCTTGTTCACAAAACGTTCTCGGATGTCTTCGATTTCTTCCGTCAGATGCTCAAGCGTGAACGGTTTTTCAATGAAGCCGTCGCATCTGTTTTTCAACGCCTCGATGACCAGCTTGGTCTCGCCATAGGCAGTCATGAGAAGCACCGGCAAGGTGGGATATGTCCCCCGGATCGTGACCAGCAAATCGATCCCGTTCATTCCGGGCATCAGATAATCCGTTACGACCAGGTCAATCCGTCGTCCCCCATGGTGGAGGTAGTTCAAGGCCTCTTGAGGACCGTAGGCCGCAACGACCTGATACCCCTTGCTTTGCAGACCGATCCGGAGAGATTCAACCAGCACGGCTTCGTCGTCCACAACCAGTATGTTCATGCCTCATCCTGTAGAGTGTGTGTTCGCCTGAACCGACCATCGCGCCCATTGTTGAGGCGTTATCCGCCGGCCTGTTGCCGCGAGGTATCCCGACATGCAGCGGGCCCGTCCCGGTGTCATTCGGTGGCGGCCACGGTGCCGATCTGCATTGTCGAGGCAAAGATCGTGCCATGCGGTGACCATGGCGGAACAAGAGGATAACCTTCTGATACGCAACGATTTTTGTTACGGTGCCAACGGATTCGGCCACTTGACCGAGGAGGGAGGGAAAGGGCGGGACCAGTCCATTTTGGACTAGCGTCCGAGATAACAGGTTGTGATTATTTGCCTTTCAACAACTATTCCATTTTGGGACACCCGTTCATTCCGGATATCCCGCAGGGACTACTCCAGGCCATAGGATTGCAATTTGCGCCGCAGGGTGTTGAGGCCGATGGCCAACAGCCGGGCCGTCTGCACCTTGTTGTTGTTGGTTGCGCTGTACGCCCGGAGAATATGGGCTTTTTCCACCTCGGCGAGGGGCACGATGGCGGTGGAGAATGGCGGTGGAGTCGACCGTTTATTGACCGCCAGCGCCTCCATGACGTATGCCGGCAGGTGGTGAACCGAGATCGCCCCTCCCTTGGCCAGATTCGAGGCATACTGCACGATCGACCTGAGTTCCCTGAGGTTGCCCGGATAGTCGTACTCGCCCAGCAGATCCCAGACCGGCGCCTCGATGTCCTGGTGACCGTGGCCGCCGGTATGCTCCGCAAGGAAGCCTTCCACCAGCAGCCCGATATCGTCCTTTCGTTCGCGCAGAGGCGGCAGATCGAGCCAGGCGCCGCATAGACGGTAAAACAGGTCCTTGCGGAACAGCCCCTGGTCCTGCAATCTGCCCAGTTCGACATTGGTCGCCGCAACGAAGCGGACATCCACGCCCTGGGGCCTGCTGGTCCCCAACTTGATAAATTCACCTTCCTGCAGGACCCGCAGCAGTCTTCCCTGCAAGTCGAGGGGCAGGCTGCCGATCTCGTCCAGAAACAGGGTCCCCCCGGAGGCCGTTTCCAGCAGTCCTTTGCGATCCTGAACCGCGCCGGTGAAAGCCCCCTTGGTGTGCCCGTAAAATTCGGCCTCGAACAGGGTTGCCGTCAAAGCGGACATGTTGACCGGGAGATACACGCGGTCTGCCCTGGAGCTGGCCTTGTGGATGGCGCGCGCCAGGAGTTCCTTGCCGGTGCCGGTCTCGCCGGTAATCAGGACAGGGACCTTGCTGGCGGCATGCAACTCCGCCTCCTTTAAGATCTGCAGCATCCTGGCCGATTGGGTGGCAATGCCGGCAAAGGCCTCGGGATGGGCAAGGTGCAGCCGGTTTTTCTGCTTGCCAAGTAGATGTATTTCCAAAAGATTTTTTCTTTCCAAGGCCTTGAGAATCACCACCAGCAGATCTTCCAGACTCAACGGCTTGACCCGGTAATCAAAGGCCCCGTCCTTCATGCACTGGACCGCCAGGCTGGCCTCGTCAGCGGCGGTCACCATGATGCATTCGGTGGTGGGACTGTTGCGTTTGATCCAGCGCAACAACTCGATGCCGCTCAGTTTCGGCATGGTGATATCGAGAATGGCGATATCCACCGGCTCTTCCCCCCGGAAACAATCCAGCGCTTTTTCCGGATCGCACTCGGTCCGGATATTGCGGAAACCGCTGATCAGGAGCCCGCGCTCCAGACTCTCGAGAAAATCCGGTTCATCATCCACCAGCAGAATACGGGACAGCATTTACAATGTCCTCAGTTCAAAGGGTTCCTGTTGTGTCGTCTTGAGAATGACTCGAAAGGTGCTGCCTTCGCCCGCTGTGCTCGTCACCTCGATCCGTCCCCCCAATTCCGTCACCAGCCGGTGACTGATCGCGAGACCGAGTCCGGTACCGACACCGGGGGCCTTGGTGGTGAAAAAGGGGTCGAACATTTTCTCCCGGGTTTCGTCGTCCATGCCGCAACCGTTGTCGCTCACCTCGACGTAGATCTCGTTCTCCGGCACCTTTGTTCGCCGGATGGCGACATTGACCCGGGAATCCTCCTTATCCGCCGCCTGCACGGCATTGACCAGGAAGTTGACCACGATCTGTTCCACGGCCAGGGGATCGGTCTGAAGCGGCGCCAACCCCTCGGGCAGATCGGTTGTAAACCTCTTGATGCTTTTTCTGATCCGTCCCTGACAGATGGAGATGCTCTTTTCCACCACCTGCTTGAGATCGATCCACCGCTTTTCCCCCTTGCCCCGTTCCCGGACGAATTCCCGCAGATCGCCCACGATCTGATTGATCCGGGAAGAGCCGTGCTCAATATTGTCGAGCAGCTTGAAACAATCCTGGCGGAAGGCCGGATACGGCTGGTTGAAAACCAGCATATCCGGATGGTTGGCGACATGGTCATCGACGATGGGCAAGAGGAACTGAAGGTAGGACCGCAGGATGGGGGTGTTGAAAAAGATGAAATTATTCGGATTGTTGATCTCGTGGGCGATGCCGGCGATCAACAGCCCCAGCGAGGCCAGCTTCTCGCTCTGGATGAGTCGCCGGTCCATCTTGCGCTCTTCGGTGATGTCGAAAATGCGGACAATATAGGCCTCGGCCTTATCCGAGGCATTCATGACCCTGTCGACAACGACCTGCTCGATCCTGCTGGCATCCCGGACGCCCTGCCGTTCGAACATCCCGGAAAAGCCGTGCATGCCCGCAAAGCATTGCCGGCAGCCCTCGCAGGGGGTCGACCTGCCCGTGAAGACCTCGAAACAGTGCCTGCCGATCGCCTCTTCGTAGCCGGCAAGGCCGTAGTAATCCCTGGCCGCCCGGTTCAACCGGATGACCTGCTGTGCCGAATCCAGCAGGATCAGCGGATCGGACATGCCGTCCATGGCCAGGGCCAGGGTCGCCCTGCTGTTGAAGAGCTGTTGCTCGGCCTGCTTGCGGTCGGTGATATCGTTGATAACCCCGTCGTAGAGCACAAGTGTTCCGTGGACATCGCGTTGCGGGATGAGCTTGTCGCTGACCCAGCGAAGGCGGCCGTCCTTGTGCCGAATGCGGTACTCGACCGGGGGCAGGCCCCGTGCCTCCGCCAGGGTTTGCTTGATGTTGGCCACAACCAGATGCCGGTCCTCGGCCACCACCAGGCGCAGCCAGAGCGCAGGATCGGCGGCGAACTCGCCGGCCATATACCCCGTCACCGCCAGACAGGCCGGACTGCGGGTCGTCGTTATTGCCTTGCCGTCAACAAGGCTGACCGTGTAGATGAAATCGGTCAACCCCTCGGTAATCCGCCGGTACCGTTCCTCGTTCTCCCGCAGGACCGCCTCGATCCGCTTGCGTTCCTCCATCTCCTGCCGCAGGGAGACGTTGGCCGCGAACAGCCGGGCGGTGCGCTCCCGCACCCGCACATCCAATTCCTCGTAACTTTGTTTCAGGGCCTCCTCGGTGTGCTTGCGTTCGGTGATGTCGAGGTGCGCCCCGTACATCATCAGGGGACCGCCCTGCTGGATATGGGTGAGGAGGCGGCCGGTGGAAAGCACCCATATCCAGTGACCCGCCTTGTGTCGCATCCGGTATTCGCATTCATAGTGGGGCAAGGCGCCGGCCAGGTGCTGCTCCAGCAAGGCAATGGGGCGGTGCTGGTCGTCGGGATGGACCAGGGTTTTCCAGATCTCGATACTGGTGGGCGCCAATTCGGCGAGGGTGTACCCGACCATCTCCGCCCACCGTTTGTTGACAACCACCTCACCGGTCCGGACATTCCACTCCCAGGTGCCGATCCGGGTGCCATGGATGATGCTTTCCAATTGCTGCCGTTCATAGCGCAGGGCCTCTTCCGCCCGCTTCCGGGCGCTGATATCGCTGACACTGCCGATCCACAGCAGGGGCATGCCCCCGGGGTCGAAGAAGACGGTGAACCGATCCAAGAGCCAGATATACCGGCCCTCTTTATGCCGGAAACGGTATTCCAGGCGGCAGGCCGTGGTGTTCGGATCGGACAGGATACCGTTCCACAGGCGCCGGACGTGCAATTGATCGTCGGGATGGATGTATCGGATAATCGATTCCGTCGACCAACCCATCGTCTCGTCCGGCCGGTACCCGGAAATCCGGGTAAAAACCGGACTGAGATACTCGTAGGCATCTGTCTGCAAATTGCGTTTGTACGCCGCATCCTGGGCATTTTCAAGGAGTTCGCGGAATCGGGCCTCGCTCTGTCGCAGGACCTCCTGTTCACGGTGGTCGGCCTCGCGCTCACGCAAGGCCTTCTCGGCCTGCTGGCGCTCGGTAATGTCGTGGATGATCGAATAGAGGACTTCCTTGCCGGCAAACTCGATTCTGGAACTGAACACCTCCACCTCGCGCAGGGAGTCGTCCGCCCGCCGGTGACAAAACTCGAACCGGTTGCATGCCGCGGTCGCGGCTTGGGTCATTGCCGCCATCACCTCTTCCGGAGGCAGGGTATTGATCTGCTGCATGGACATCTGCCTGAGCCGGGAGACCGGCCAGCCATACAACTCGGCCGCGGCCTGGTTGGCGTCGACAATGGCTCCGGTGGCGGCATCGATGAGCAACATCGCCGAGAGGTGGTGGGCAAAGAGTTTCCGGAATCCCTCCTCGTTTTCCCAGAAGGCCCTATCGGTCGCCACGGCAGGGTTCGCCGTGCCTGCCCGCGACCGGATTCTTTGGTTCCGAATGTTCTTTTTCTTCAACACCATGATCTTCCGTGACCCAACAACTGTTGAGGGTGAAACACTGTGCCGCGCCGCTACCAAAGCGTTCCCTGCGATGGATAGCGGGCGACGATCTTGCGCGCAAGGATGGTCTCCTTGCCGTTCAGGTGACCGGTCAACAGCGGCGAGTGGGGATCGTGGGCGGCAACGTTTGCGGCCACGGCCCGCTCGCTGACGTTGGCATAGCAGTAGCGGCAGCCATGGGGGCAGGTGTTGTAGGCGCCGATATCGACACTGACCGCGCAGCCGCAACCCGGCCGCTGCCCCTTGTCCTTGCCACTCCGCACCGGCTGTCCCAGGATCGTGGTCAGCAGGCGGTCGTCGATGCAACGGGCCGCCTCGATGCCGCATCGTTCCTGCAGAAAGGGGTCACAACAGGCCCGAAGCCTGAGCCCGTTTGCAGCCGCGATTTCGGCAAGCCGCCGGACAAAATCGATCTTTGCCCGCTCATCCGGGGTCAGCAGCGTCATTCCCTGCAGATTGCGCCGGCATTTGGCGTAGAGGCTGACAAAACTGATGGTGCATTGCCGGGTGAAGGGATGCAGGTGGCCGGCCAGATCGGCAAATTCCCGGAGCAGCTCCTCGGACCCTTGGTCGGGGGTGAACAGGATTGGGTCAAAACGCCACAGCACCCGCTCCGGCCCGATCCGTTCGGCCAGGGCACGGAAGGCGGCAAGCCGTTCGGCCCTGGCCGGGACATGGCGCTCCAGGCTGCGGTCGCAGGCGGTGAGGGTAAACTGGAACAGGACGCGGTGGCCGAGTCGGTCGATCTCCGCCAGACGGGGGAGCAGGGGCATCGGATTCTTGGTCCAGAACACAAGGCAGTCCACATCCCCCGGATCAAGAGAAACCCGTGCAACCTGGAGGGGATTGAAGGGGTTGCGCACCAGGACAAAACCCTGCCGCAGCCGGTTGAGCAGCCATTCGCTGTAAAAAGCGGGGATATCGGTCCGCCTGCTGGCGCTGATGATCATTGGGCGTTCCTTGCCCGTCCGTTTCGGGGCGATTTGACTCGCAGATTTTCCCGTTTGGGTCAAAAAAATCCAAACCGGATGTTCTCACTTCCCTTCTTCGGGAAAAAATCAAGGCAACTGCGTTCTTTCCTCTTGCGCATCCGGTCGTTCCCGGGTCATTTCTACCCGGCAATCGCCTCACCGGCTTCTTTGCGCCAACAAAAAAAACAACCGGCATGAAAGATGCTTATTGTTGACAGACCGGCAACACAAAAGCAATAGGTAGTGACGGTGCCGACCGAGAACGCGAGTTGCGTCTTTGCCGCGACAACCAGCCGGATACGCCCCGTTGTACACCACTCTCCCGGAAAGAATCAAGCGGTACGGAACGCATGGACATCACCAAATTCGCCATCCCTGAAATCATCTTCGGCCGGGGCAGCCTCAACTATGCCGGCCAATGCGCGCTGCGTCTCGGCGCCAAAAAAGTCTTCCTGGTGAGCGACGAGGGGATCGAACAGGCCGGCTGGCTCCAGCGCCTGATGGACATCCTCGAAAAAGAGGGCATCAAGTGGGTCTACTATCCCGGTGTCACCTCGAATCCGCGCGATTTCCAGGTGGAAACGGGAGCGGAATTCTATCTCAAGAACGGCACCGATGTGATTATCGCCATCGGCGGCGGCAGCGCCATGGACACGGCCAAGGGTATCGCCATCATTGCCAGCAACGGCGGCCGGATCCGGGATTACGAGGGGGCCAACCGGGTGCAGCGGCCGCTGCCGCCGATGATGCTGATTACCACCACCGCCGGCTCGGGCTCGGACATCAGCCAGTTCTGCATCATCACCGACATGAAGCGCGGCGTCAAGATGTCGATCATCACCCGGACGCTCGTGCCCAACATCTCGATCGTCGATCCGTTGATCCTGCGGACCAAGAGCGAGGCCCTGATCATCCAGTCGGCGGTCGATGCCCTGGCCCACGCCATCGAGGCCTACATGTCGCGCATCGCCTCGCCCTTTACCGAGATGCACTCGTTGAAGGCCATCGATCTCATCCTGGCCAACCTGCCCCGCGCCGTGGCCACCCGCTCGCTCGATTCCCTGGAGCAGTTGTCCATCGCCTCGGTATCCGCCTCCATGGCCTTCAGCAATGCCGGCCTCGGGGCCGAGCATGCCCTGGCCCACTCCCTGGGCGGCCATTTCGACATGCGGCACGGGTTGGTCCACCCCATTCTCCTCACCAGCGTCATGCGGTTCAACCTCGAGATCAAGCCGCAGAAAATGGCCGATATCGGCCGGCTGATCCTCAAACGCCAGTTGGGGTCCGATCGGGAAACCGCCCTGACCGGGATCGAGAAGCTCGACGAATTCTTCGCCTCCTTTGACGTGGCCCTGCGGCTTTCCCAACTGATCCCGGAAAGCGAACGCCACCATCTGGAGGCCCTGTGCAAAATGGCGGTGCACGACGCCTGCAACCTGACCAATCCGCGGCCTGCCACCTGGGAGGAGTTCTTCAGGATCTGCGAGGAGGTCTGGTAATGCCCCATTACACCACCCTGGAAGACCTGGTCGGCATCGAGCACTGCAAGCTCGGTTTTTATCAGGAGTTGCAGCAGAAGGTCGAGCAGCTCAAAAGCTCCAACCTGGAACTGGAGAAAAAACGCAAGGAGATCCAGGCCCTGCTCGACGGCATCACCGACCTGATGGTGGTGCTCAACGAAGACCTGACCATCCAGCGGGTCAACCATGTGTTCACCGAGTGGTTTCCGGGAGTCGATCCGATCGGCCAGCACTGTCATCAGATCTTCCGGGGCAGGGAGAATCGGTGCGACGACTGCCCGGCCCTGCGGGCCCTGGATCGGGACCAGATCGTCAAGGATCTCTGCATCTACAAGGTGGGCGACGAGTTCAAGCACTACGAGATCATCGCCTCGCCGCTCAAGACCAGCCCCACCGGCGAGCGCCAGGTGCTGCTCTTCAAGCGCGACGTCACCCTGGAAAAGGAGTTCCAGGCCCAGTTCTATCAGGCGGAGAAGATGGCCACGGTCGGCACCCTGGCCGCCGGCGTCGCCCACGAGATCAACAACCCCCTCACCGCCATCCTGGGTTTCGCCCAGGGCTTGCAACGGCGGAACTCGAAACTCAAGGGCAAAATCGACGAGGACCTGTACGCCGATTTCACGGAATACACCGACACCATCATCAAGGAGTGCCTGCGCTGCCGGGATATCGTCCAGACGCTCCTGACCTTCAGCCGCCCCACCGCCGCCAGTCTCGGCCAGGTCGATCTCAACAGTTGCGTCACCGACACCCTGTTCATCCTCAAACACCACTTCAAGGAGCAACACGATCTCACCGTGCTAACCGAGCTGCAGGAAAACCTTCCCGCCATCCTCGGCGACGAGTCCCAACTCAAACAGGTGATCATCAACCTGCTGACCAACGCCTTCGACGCCACCGAGGTCGGCGGCCGCATCCTGATCAAGACCCAGACCGAGGAAAATAACGTGACCCTGATCATCGAGGACAACGGCTGCGGCATCCCCTTGGAGGCGCGGGACAAACTGTTTGAGCCCTTTTTCACCACCAAGCCGGTCGGCAAGGGGATCGGTATCGGTCTCTCCACCTGCTACTCCATTGTCAACAACCATCACGGGGAAATCAGCGTGACCAGCGCCGTTGGCAAGGGGTCGTCGTTCAAGGTTTCTCTGCCGAGCATGGAGGGATGATGGACCGAGAAAAATACGCCATCCTGGTCGTCGACGATGAGGAATCGATCCGACGGCTGTTGCAAAAAGAGCTGGCCAACAAAAACCGCGAGATATTCACCGCCGCCGACGGGGCCGAGGCCATGACCATGGCGCGCAGCCACTGGTTCGACGTCATCATCATGGATCTGTGGCTGCCCGATGTCTCGGACCTCGACCTCCTGATCCGCATCCGGGAATCGATCCCCCACACCGAGGTGATCATGATCACCGGCCACGGCGACGTCGACATCGCGGTGGAGGCCATGAAACTGGGGGCCTGCGATTTCATCCGCAAGCCGTTCAACCTCGACCGCCTCGACCTGATCGTGGAAAAGGCCCATCAGCGGGTGCTGCTGTCCCGGGAAAACGCCATGCTCCGCCACTCCACCGGCCAGGAGCAGAGCCAGGTCCGGTTCATCGGCAACTCCCAGGCCATCCGCGATATCCAGTTTCTGATCGACAAGGTGGCCCCGGCCCGGATCCCGGTGCTGATCACCGGCGAATCCGGGGCCGGCAAGGACGTGGTCGCCCGCCTGATCCACAACCGCTCGCCCCTGGCCATCAACCCGATGATCGTCAAGAACTGCGCCACCCTGCAGAAAGAACTGGCCCGCAGCGAACTCTTCGGCCACATCAAGGGCTCGTTCACCGGTGCCAACGAGTCGCGGGAGGGGCTGCTCGCCTTTGCCCACGACTCCACCCTGTTCCTCGACGAGATCGGCGAGTTGCCGCTCGAGGTCCAGGCCTCGCTGCTGCGGGTGCTGGAGACCGGTACCTACCGCCGGGTGGGCGAGAAGGAGGAGCGGAGCGTCAATATTCGCTTTCTCTTCGCCACCAACCGCCACCTGGCCGACGAGGTGGAAAAAGGACGATTCAACGAGGCCTTTTTCCACCGCATCAATGCCTTCAGCATCGAGATCCCCGCCCTCCGGCACCGCAAGGAGGACCTGCCCCTCTTGGTGGACTATTTCCTCACCAGCTTGAGCCCGGACAACACCCAATACCGGATCGTCGAGCGGGCCATGGCCTGCATCCTCCGTTACAACTGGCCGGGCAACATCCGGGAGTTGCGCAACGTGATCGAACGCTCGATCATCCTGGCGGAAAACGGCATCATCACCGAACGCTGCCTGCCGCGCGAACTGGTGGAGTCCTCGGAGACGAGCGGCGCCGCCCTGACCCTGGAATCGGTGGAACGGCAGCACATCCTCAAGATGCTCGACTTCCACGGCGGCAACCGCCAGAAGACCGCCGACACCCTGGGGATCAGCCGCAAGACCCTGTACCGCAAGCTGACCGAATACGCCATCGACTGAGAGCCGATGGCGGTCGGGTTGCACGGGGCCGTATCAATGTGCTGGGGGGGATAGATCAGATATTATAGAAGGGATTGACGTGCTCGCGCTTCTCGGACATTTTATCGACAAACAGGACCTCCTTCACTCCGTCGACCTCCCTGATCATGGTTTCGATCTTGGTCCGCAGCATTGAGTCGGACCGCAACACTTCCCCGATATTGCACAAGGTGACCACACCGTCTTTGGCCTGCACTTCGATCATCAGGGAGAAGTTCACCAGCATGGCGTGAATTTTTGCGCACAACAGATGATTGTCGAGAATCCGTTGCGATTCTTCCGTCGTTTGAAAGACGGGTCTTTGGACGGCAGCGACGATCAGATCGACGGCATCGTCAACCGACAGTTGATCGATCAGGAGCACCATGTCATACAGACTGCTGTCCCAGGTATCGATGCCATACAGCTTGAGCCCCCAGCGACGCCGCTCGTCGTCGTCCTTTTTCAGAATGTTTTCCGCATCCCTCGCCGACACCTCGTCGCGCCGCATCACCTCCTTGATCCGATCCTCCATCCTGGCCAGGATGCGCACCTTGAGGACATGGGGAATATGGCGGAGGAAGTATTGGCCGGCCAGGCCATGATAGACGACATTGTCCTTCCGAACGTGTTTCAGCAACGCATACTGGTAATAACTGACATACCGTTCCTTTCCATGCCGGAAACGCTCCAGGATCGACGGAGAATCGTGGATGGCCCGCACCAGGTTGATCTCGGGGATATTGAATTCCTCGGAAGCCTCGAGAAGAATCTCCCGCGAAACGCAGTCGTATTTCAATCTCTGGGCTAATTTTTCCGCAACTTCCTTCCCTCGGCTGTAGGAACCGCGAGATATGGTGACAATAGGCATGTAACTTTTTCTCCGTGCTGGGGTTGATGTGGGCTCGACAGCGAGACCGGATCGGCCCCCCTGAACCGGCCGATGGCAACAGCCAAATCAACCGGCTGCGCCACCCATGGCGGCTTAGGACTCCGCGTCACACGCATCTCGCTATTAACTTATTAATATTCATACATTAAGAGATGACAGCAGCCCACAGTGTTCCGTCATCGGTTCAATTTTCGCCCTTGCCTGGAAAGAATGCAACCCCTAATTGAACCGATTGAGCGCTCAGTCAAAAAAAATTGCTCGGTAGCGGAGCACTGCCCGGCTTTCCCCTGCTACGACTCATCGGCGATTCGGCCGAATGCAGTCGATGCAGATGCCGCACGGCCTACCCCCAACGGATATCAATTCTACCACCGGGTCATTTTGACCCGGGCCGGCACCTGGCCGGCTCAAAATGACCCAGCCGGCCAAAACCCTGTTCTTTTCGGTCGGTTCCGGGCGCTCTTCTCCTCTACTGCCGCCTCCCGCACGCCTCGGCCCTGATCCCTTCCCCCTTATTCGGGACACTTTGCCCCTTCCCCTCCTGCGCTTTCATCATAACATATTGAAAAACCGCAATTAAAAACATGGCACGATCATTGCTTTTATCGGGTAGCGCATATTTGGATCCAAAGAAAAGCAGGAACAACTCCAGCAACCCTCATTACCAAGCAAAGGAAGGTGTGATTATGGCAGTCAGAGAACAAGTCTACGGTTATTTCATCCCCAGTGTTACCCTGATCGGTATCGGCGCCGCCAAGCAGATCCCGGACAAGATCAAAGCCCTCGGCGGTTCCAAACCGCTGATCGTCACTGACAAGGGCATCACCGGTGCCGGCATCACCAAGCAGATCACCGACCTGCTCGACGCCGCCGGCATGAAATATGTCGTCTACGACGAAACCATCCCCAACCCCACCGACAAGAACGTTCACGACGGCGTCGACGTCTACAAGAAGGAGAAATGCGACTCCCTGATCACCCTGGGCGGCGGTTCCTCCCACGACTGCGGCAAGGGCGTTGGCCTGGTGATCGCCAACGGCGGCAAGATCCATGACTACGAGGGTGTGGACAAATCCGCCAAGCCCATGCCTCCCTACCTGGCAGTCAACACCACCGCCGGCACCGCCTCGGAGATGACCCGCTTCTGCATCATCACCGACACCTCCCGGCACGTGAAGATGGCCATTGTCGACTGGCGCGTCACCCCCGGCATCGCCGTCGACGATCCCCTGCTCATGGTCGGCATGCCGCCGTCCTTGACCGCGGCCACCGGTATGGACGCCCTCACCCATGCGGTCGAGGCCTATGTTTCCACCATCGCCAATCCGATGACCGACTCGGCCGCCGAGAAGGCCATCGAGCTGATCGCCAAGTACCTGCGGCCCGCCGTGGCCAACGGCCAGGACATCGAGGCCCGCGAAGGCATGTGCTTTGCCCAGTACCTCGCCGGCATGGCGTTCAACAACGCCAGCCTCGGCCACGTTCACGCCATGGCCCATCAGTTGGGCGGCTTCTATGACCTGCCTCACGGCGAGTGCAACGCCATCCTCCTGCCCCATGTCGAGCGCTTCAACCTGATCGCCAAGATGGACCGCTTCGTCAAGATCGCCGAGTTGATGGGCGAGAACACCAAAGGTCTCGCCCCCCGCGACGCTGCTGAGCTGGCTCTGGTGGCGATCAAGAAGCTGTCCGCCGACATCGGCATCCCCGGCGGCCTGATCGAGCTCGGCAAGCGCTACGGCAAGGAAGTCAAGGCTGCGGATATCGACATCATGACCGCCAACGCCCAGAAGGACGCCTGCGGCCTGACCAATCCGCGCTGCCCCAAAGACGCCGACGTCAAGGCGATCTACACCGCGGCGCTGTAAGACGGGCCCCGTTAGGTTGGTTAGTCTGTAGGTTCCGATGGTTCCCACGCTCCAGCGTGGGAACCAGTCAGGACGCTCCGGCGTCTCGCCATCCGGACGCGGGAGCGTCCAAGGCTTGCGTTCCCACGCTGGAGCGTGGGAACGATCAATCAACCTCAAACAATTCCCGGTGCGGCCCGCCCCTGTTTTCCCTGGACGTGGCCTGCGCGGGCCGCACCGGCTATGCTTTACAACAAGTTACGCTGTGGTTGGCGTTCGGGACGCGGCAACGCGTCCCGTATTTTACGTCCCTGGAAAGATGGTAGGTTGGGTTAAGCGCAGCGCAACCCAACATGAAGGCTGTCGGGTTTCGTTCCTCAACCCAACCTACCAACGACAGCCTAACAAACTGACAACCTCAACAGAATCCCCCGGAACGGAGGCGCAGGGCCTTACCTCCTTGTGACCCTGCGCCTCCAATCCAAGACCGACGCGTTTTCCGCCTGCGGACGACCCGAATATCTCGCGGATGCCCATCGATGCGGCTACCGCTTTGTTTTGTTTATAATTTCATGGGAGTATTTCATGCAAAGAAAAATATTGTACGTCAATGGCCTGGAGCGGTCGGTGGTGGCCGAAAATTCCGACCTGCTGTCCGACGTGATCCGCAAAAGCCTCCGTCTCACCGGCACCAAGGTCGGCTGCGGCAAGGGACAGTGCGGCGCCTGTAACGTGATCATGGACGGCAAGCTGATCCGTTCCTGCATCACCAAGATGGACCGGGTGCCGGACGGCGCGGCCATCACCACCGTCGAGGGTATCGGCACGCCCAGCGATCTCCACGCCATCCAGATGGCCTGGATGGTCCATGGCGGCGCCCAGTGCGGTTTCTGCACCCCCGGCTTCATTGTCTCGGCCAAGGCCCTGCTGGATGCCAATGCCAATCCGAGCCGCGAAGACGTGCGCGACTGGTTCCAGAAGTATAAAAATGCCTGCCGCTGCACCGGCTACAAGCAACTGGTCGATGCGGTCCAGGATGCGGCCAAGGTCCTGCGCGGCGACATCACCATGCAGGAGCTGGCCTACAAGATCCCCCAGGACGGCAAGGTCTTCGGCACCAACATGCCGCGCCCCAGCGCCGCCGCCAAGGTCACCGGCACCTGGGACTTCGGCGCCGACTCCGGCCTGGCCCTGCCCGAAGGCACCCTGCAACTGGCCCTGGTCCAGGCCGAGGTCTCGCACGCCAACATCCTTGCCATCGACACCTCCGAGGCCGAGAAAATGCCCGGCGTCTACAAGGTGGTCACCGCCAAGGACATCAAGGGCAAGAACCGGATCACCGGCCTGATCACCTTCCCCTCCAACCTGGGCGACGGCTGGGATCGGCCGATCCTCTGCGACGACAAGGTCTTTCAGTTCGGCGACGCCCTGGCCATCGTCTGCGCCGACACCGAGAAGCACGCCAAGGCCGCGGCCAAGATGGTCAAGGTCAAGCTGGAGGAGTTGCCCGCCTACATGAGCGCCCCGGCGGCCATGGAGCCCGATGCCATCGAGATCCATCCCGGCACCCCCAACGTCTATTACATCCAGAAGATCGCCAAGGGTGAAGAGACCGGACCGATTTTCGCGAAAGCGGATGTAGTGATGGAGGGCGATTACTATGTCGGCCGTCAGCCCCACATGCCGATCGAGCCCGATGTCGGCTATGCCTACCTCGACGATGCCGGCAAGCTGATCATCCACTCCAAGTCCATCGGCGTCCACCTCCACCTCTACATGATCGCCCCCGGCCTGGGCGTGGAGCCGGAGAACCTGGTGATCGTGCAGAACAACACCGGCGGCACCTTCGGCTACAAGTTCAGTCCGACCATGGAGGCCCTGGTGGGCGCGGCGGCGCTGGCCACCAATCGTCCGGTCTTCCTCTGCTACGACTATTTCCAGCAGCAGACCTACACCGGCAAGCGTTCGCCCTTCTTCATGAACGTGCGCATGGCCGCAAGCCGCGACGGCATGCTTTTGGGCATGGAGACCGACTGGAGCGTGGATCACGGTCCCTACTCCGAGTTCGGCGACCTGCTCACCCTGCGCGGGGCCCAGTTCATCGGCGCCGGCTACGACATCAAGCATATCCGCGGCGAGGGCCGCACCGTGTGTACCAACCATGCCTGGGGTTCCGCCTTCCGCGGTTACGGCTCGCCCCAGTCCGAGTTCGCCTCCGAGGTCCTGATGGACGAACTGGCCGAGAAGCTGGGCATGGATCCGCTGGAACTGCGCTACAAGAACTGTTACCGTAAAGGGGCCACCACCCCCACCGGCCAGATGCCCGAGGTCTATTCCCTGCCGGAGATGCTCGACATCCTGCGGCCCAAGTATGAGGCGGCCAAGAAGAAGGCGGCAGCCGGTTCCACCGCGGCGGTCAAACGCGGCGTGGGCATCGCCCTGGGCGTCTACGGCTCCGGCCTCGACGGCCCCGATACCGCCGAAAGCAATGCCGAACTGAACGCCGACGGCAGCGTCACCCTGTTCAACACCTGGGAGGATCACGGCCAGGGCGCGGACATGGGCACCCTGGCCACGGCCCATGAGGCCCTGCGGCCCCTGGGTCTGGCCGCTGACCAGATCCGGCTGGTGATGAACGATACCGGCAAATGCCCCAACTCCGGCCCGGCCGGCGGTTCGCGCAGCCAGGTGGTGGTCGGCCAGTCGGTGCGGGTGGCCTGCGAGGAGTTGCTGAAAGCGATGCAAAAAGCGGACGGC
>Ga0074193_1001396_pt1 | contig 29649 bp, 20 predicted proteins | sample EPASupsiteHSE605_FD_64523 | JGI IMG/M metagenome (GOLD analysis project Ga0074193, IMG submission 64523) | Bioremediated contaminated groundwater from EPA Superfund site, New Mexico - Sample HSE6-05 | ecosystem: Environmental > Aquatic > Deep subsurface > Groundwater > Contaminated ... | reverse complement strand
GAGGGGATCGTTCAATAAATTGGCGTAATTCCTCTTCATTGCAATAATTATCACTATTCATTGAAACAACAAAAAACGTTTAAATTTACCAATTTCTGGGAGTTTACCAATTTTTGGAGCATCTATAAGTTAAAAAAAATTCTCAAGTTTAATAATGTATCTGATTTCAAAGACTGAAGGCTCAAATCATCAATAAAAATGATTGGATTATCAAAGTTTGCAAATAATTTATCCCAAAAGCTATCAACTTCATTTTTTAAATATATCAAAACATTCTCATTATAAATATCCAAGGAATAGATTTGGCAAAAAATCATTTTTGGGTATAATAACTTATTATTAATAAGTTTTTTAATATGAATTAATATATACATATTCAGTTATTTTTTATTAATCATATTAATGAACACATATTATGATTTCAAGAGAAGATTAATTATTTATGAAGAATTTCAATCATGATAAATCAAAATGTTTGGAAAAATGGAGAATAATAAACAATTTCCTATAGTAGGTTGGTCATTCGACCTTTAAAATTGAAAATTCTCAAACTAATCAGAGAATGATGTATTCATCATATGATTATGAAGATATTAAAAGTTTTTTTGAAAGAAGCTCCAAAATTCCCTTGTTTTTCAAATAATCCAATCACATGATTTTAAAGTAAATATGATTGAAATATATATCAAGTTATCATTTAGTGAAGAACTTAATGGAAAAGATTTCCAAACCAACCACAATAAGTGACCAAAAATGGATAAAATGTGAATTCCATTTACTACCAAAGCTACAAATATGAATTTAAATATAAGCTTTTTAAGAATATTATTTATGATTAGAATATATCCACACTGGCCATTCAAGTCAGATTGTAATTAAAAAAGTTATGATATCTCCCAAAAATGTAATTTTCTGGTATAAATACGAGAATATCGATCTAATAACTGATGGTAATACTAACAGATCATTTAGAACCGTTATTCAGTTTTTTTTAAATAACATTTCATATTTTTTAACAGATGCTATCATTTGGTTTTCGAAATATCAGAAGAATCATCAATGAGTTTTAATAAATCGATTAAACCATTATTTTAATATTTGTTGTGTTTTTTTTTTGAGATTAATGAATTGATTATCAAATTTTATTAGGAGAATTGAATTACAACTCATCTTAAAAGATAATACTATTCTTAATAGAGAAAAATGGAATCAAAATCTGGTTTAGTAGAATTTAATCACCTCCACCATCGGCTCCACCTCCACCACCGCAGTCTCCACCTCCTCCAAAGTCTCCACCACCGCCATAATCTCCACCATAATTGTAGTCACTTCCATTAGTGCCGCCTCCATAATCTCCACCAGGACCCATTCCATCACAGCATATTGTACAAAATATTCCGAAAAACATTATAGCAAAAATGCCACTAATGATATAAACAACAATCGCAAGTCCGGAGCTCATGCTTGGGGCTACACAATTTGCAGTGAAATAGTGGTCGATAATATGTGAATGGGTATTCTCTTGGAGATCAATAAGTATTGGTGTGGTGAATACAAATCGAAAGTCCTCAATAAAGCATTTGTCAAGTGTGACAGTTCCACTGCGAATAATAATTGAATAATATGTTCCTTTGTTGTTGTTGATAACGCATTCAATATATGTGGTAACTGCATCATTATAATTATATAAAATGCTCTCTTGAGAAATAGTATTAGAAATGATATTACATCTGTACACAGTATTATTGATACCTCCAACTACCATATATATGTATCCATTCCTTGCTTGATTGTTAACACATGTACAATACTTATGTATCAGACTTGTTGATTCATAATGCCTTGGCCCACAACATTCATTCAATACATTTTTCGAAAAATTACAATTCTCAAATATCTGGCGGCCCTTTGAGGCTTGAATGGATATAACACCAGTAGCATCAACATCAGCCACAGTAAGGTAGTAGACTTCGATCCTTTGATTTTCGTTAACCTTCAAATTAGCAAATTGGCTCCATCCATCAGAAGCAGAGTGACACCCTGCAGAGCAAACACGATCAAAAACAACGGATCCGCTTTCTGAACTATTAAAAAACACACCACCTCCATAACGCGATGATGTTACACATTGCTTAAAAACACATTCCTCAATTAGGCAAGAAGTTGCACCAGATGTAGAGATCTGAATAGCGCCACCATACGTGCTTGATGATAATCCTGAGAAAATTGATGAACCAATATATATATTCCCCTCATAGCCAATATATCTGCTGCTTCTGGTTTCATATTGTATATCAATACCATAATACTTTTCAAAAGATGATAGAAGAAACAGGCCAATAGCTCTCAACATTTATGACATAAACTATCCAATTCATGATAATGCCAAAAAATTTGAAGCAAAAGTTAATTACCGGTTTTTTGATATTAACAGTAGAGAAAGTTCTCTGAATCACCTGTTTTTTGTAAAGTTTTCTTTACATGAAGCGGTTTTTGTAAACTTATGCTGATCAGCTTTGTTGTTTTAAGTAGCTGTAGGACATTGAAGAATGCTTACGGTTGCGAGTGGGAACTTGTGTTTTATCATAACTCTTACGGGTCTGTTTACTTTTCGAGTTTTTCTGAAGCTTTAAGCTGTAATATGGCGAATAAGTTTAGTATTTTGGGCTCAATGAATGAAACGTATAAATTTAATGGAAAATATGAATTTTTATTAGAATATCCAGGTGTTGTTGGATATAACTGGTGGAGGCAGAGCCTTCTCCCCACATCCGAAACCGAGAACGGGGTCAGTGCCACAGGATACGAGCCGGTAAGCATTTCCTGGCCAGGGCATCAGTGGGGCGGCCTTATGAGATCCACCAGAACAGATGCAACTCTTTTGGATGGTTCAAGAGAGACCGGATTTTGGTGGTTTTCAATTGGATGCATTACGAAAGAGTTTAATCCCCGTATTCCTGGCCCATACGTCAATGATTCTATCAATCATGTCGTATTTGAAGTAAAGCTATGGGTCAAGATCTCTGATAAACCATTCACAACATCAATTAATGCCAAAAGATTCCAGCTGCTGTTTTTAATCAATGCCGTTCTGTTAACCGTATGGCATAAGGCAAGTGAGTCATAATTGTAGTTTCATTTACACTAGACAGAATTTCCCTGACTAAGAATCCACTTTTTGACAAACATTCATAAAATGATTGATAATAAAGCTGAACCAAAGGAATACGGCCAATTTCTACCATATGGGGATTTGACAATAAATAAAGATGGTGTAGGAGAGTGTACACTATGCCGATCCTATAAAACAGATAAACCAATTTTTTGGAGTTTAGATTCGAAATTTGTATCGAAAGTAACTTTGGAGAATATTAAATTCGAAGCACCTCAGATAACTATTCATAAGACTCAAAAATGCGAATTTAGCAACCTTGTTTTTACGTCACCAATTCATATTACTATGAAATCGAAGGTTAGTTTTAATAACTGTGCTTTTATGACAAATGTTGAATGTCAGGATATTGTTTCTGTGTTTGGATCATCGAAAGCTACGTTTACCAATTGCGATTTTTATAACAACAAAAACAGATTAGTTCTTGTTAAGGACCAATCGGAAGCTCAATTCATCGATTGTAAATTTGGAATTGGTAATGGCGATACTAATACATGTTATACTATCGGCGTTTATGCACTTAATTTGAGCCAAACACTATTCGAGAGATGCGTTTTTCGAGATGGAAATAGAGCAGCAATTTGGGCAGCTAAGAAATCATCAGTTTGCTGTTTTCAATGCGAATTTGATAATACTAAAAAGGGTATTGTTATGCAAGATGAATCAATCGGATATGTACAAAAAGCAAAACTTCAAAATCTTGATCTTGGGATTGCTATTTCAGATGATTCCAAGCTGGCTTTGCTTGATTCGGAGTCTATTAATATCAATGGAATTCATTTCTTTATCACAAAGAATTCTAAAGGTTTTGTTCATAACTGTACTTTTGCAAATGGTGACTCAAATGGCGTTTCTTATAATGAATCCACGGGAATCGTTAGCAATTCCAAATTTGAAAACTTTAAATCTCCTGCTATATTTACCTATGGATCCAAGTCTAATCCTGTTATCGTTGATGTTGATATATCCTCAGACTGTGGGTTTGGATTTGCTGCAAGAGATATGTCATCCCCTGTTTTGAAAGGTGTTAGGATTACAACAAATGGAACAATTGGAGTTTCTATATCAGATTTTTCTGATGTATTAATTATGAATTCGAATAATAGAAAAACAAACATTACCACAGTAGGCAACCATGCAATTTCCGTTTATAATGGAGCATCTGTTGAATTGGATCCACAAGATGGAATTCATTCTGATAAGGCAAATATAAAATTATTTACAAATGGAAAACTGATCAGCAATGAAGAATATCGCAAAGACTATACATATATTCCAGAGACACCACCAACAACGAAGAGAATTGAACAATTCTTGGAAAAAGGTATTATTAACATTATATACGGAGCAATAAATTTAATTAATGTCAATAAGAGCTTATATGACAAAATTGTTATTAACAATCCAACAGAAAAATTGGGATTTGACAACCCTGAATATATTCTTCGAACCAAGAGAGAAAGCAACAAGGTATTAGAATTCGATTACCATTCAATTTGGAGAAATGATAACAGTATTGTTAATAGATGCATATTTCCGGTTCTTCAGAATTTCTATGAGCCAGTTATTCCAGGGGTATTGTTTAGTTTCTCCCCATTTTTCAAACAGATTCAAAAAAATAATCATAAATGTTTCATTTGTGGAAAGACCGATTGTGTGATCACAAAAGCTCTCGATCAATGTGGTCATATGATTATGTGCGATGATTGTATCAATAATATTTCATCAGAAACAGAAATTTTATGCCCCTTATGCCAAATTAAGGGCAAAATCATAAAGCCATTAGAATTCGAAACCTGTCCAATATGTCTTGAAAATCCCTCTGATTCCTTTTTTGTACCATGTGGTCACACAACATGCTTTAATTGCGGCCAACAACAGCTTGCAACAAAAAGAACTTGTCCCCTTTGTAATAACCCAACAGCATCCTTGAAATACCGATTCAACACATCAAATGAAGATAACACAATTTGCAACACACATCTTTAATTTACATATATTTTGTATATTTAAAAACTTTGATAACTTTGGGTGAAACCAAAGAAAATTTTCGAACGAGTCATCAAATATACAATAATATATCCCTATATAGGGTTTATAATTTTGCCACATTCAAAATTATAAAAATGTTGTTGTATTGATGATCCAACATATAGATTGATAGTTATTCACATTATTATAAACAACAACATTTTTTAATAGTTAATATAATCTTTATTATTAAGGGATCTCAACAATCAAAACCATATCTCTCTCATGTTGCACATCTCCTTTTTCAAATCCGTAACTAGAAGATATCGCCAAAAGTGTTCCATCATCAGAGAATGATAACGAAGAAATGCTTGATGGATAAGGCCCATATTCTTTGATTTTCCTTTTTTGTTCTAAATCCCAAATTATTACTTTCCCATCGCCGCCACCTGTTGCTAAGTGACCTGTTTGGCTATGAAAACGCATCACGTTGACAGGAAAAACATATCTAGTATCATCAATAGACTCATAGTGGGCTTTAAATGCATAATTCTTGCCTTCAAAAGACTCAACAGCAATGCGTCCTTCGAATGATCCAATGGCAATGTTTTCATCATTCGCCGAAACACAACTGGTGTTATAAGGAAGTGAAGAGGAGCGAACTTGGATGCTCTTTGGATCCCCGACATCGAATGTGAATATTGCTCTCTCTGAGCATCCACAAACAACCATACTTTGTTTTGCTAATGACATTCCAATTACTTTATACTGCACTGTGTTTTCGCATATTAAAGAATGGGTTTTTATTTCCCAAACTTTAACCATTCCATCAAAAGAAGAACTGACCAGAACTTTTCTCGCCTCAACATAGCATAATGATGATATTGGTGAATCATGAGCTCCAAAAAAAACACCATTTGCACTAATAACTCCATCAGAACCACCAGAAATACACATATTTTTATCAGCCCATATAACAAATAGCTGTGGACAATCAAATTTATGTGACTGGACATGAAATCCGGTTTTAGCATTATATATTTCAACCGAGGAGCCCCAAGTAGACAGAGATATATATTGATTATCCCACTTATTAAAGCACAAACAGGAAATTCCACAAGATGATTTTAAGCTCAATTCCATATTTTAAACGTTCATCCTGTCTTTAAAATGGTGAATTGCTGCAAGAAAATCCATCATAGCCAAGAGCAATCTATTATGACGAGCTCTTTCATTGTTTTTTGTATTATTCAATCCGTTATTGTCATCTCTCTATGTTCTGTTTCCATTTATTATTTTTCTTATCCAGTTTTCCGGACATTTCTTTCCGTTGATATGGTTACATTGTTTATTGCTGTTATTTTTTTGAGTTTGATTCTGTTAGTTGTCGGATGGTCCTCTGCTTCAAGCAATTTGTCATGCGTTTGGGCTATTTTTCATGCATTCATGATAATTTTACTTATTATAGAGATATCTGTGTCTTTTTTGAGCTCGAGTATTGTTTCTTTTCTTGCGAATTTATCTGAAATGTGGTCGAAATCCGAACAATGGATCCTTGTGGAAATACAGAACAGCCACCATTGTTGTGGTTATTATAACTTATCCGACCGTGTTGCTAACCCATGCAGTTCTACAATAAGTTGTTTTGAACCAATTCAAGATATTGTTTATCGAATTCGTAATTATGCTTCTGTAGCCATGTTTGTGAGTTTCACGTTTGGCCTGTTTATCGATTTTGCAGGATGCGCCATTTGTTTTCATCCAGAGACGATTTCTTTGATAGAACACGAAAGAGAAACAGAGTATGAGGAACAAAGATTTACCGATTTCAATAATAGTACTCTATAAAGCATGTATATAAACCATTTTTAATAACAAATTATTTATTTTTGGAATGCTTCAAAGCAATCCTTGCATCTGTTAATCCTAAATTCAGCATCGTTTACCCTATTTTCAATGCGTTTCTCAATATTTTGGAATTTTTGATTCACAACATTAATATACTCTGCAGAAGATCTGCTTTGAAGTGTTATTACTAAGTTCATGATCATTTTTGATGTGTTATTAAATATTAATTCGAAAATATTGAAATTATTTGTGTGAATCATTGAAAAACAAGCGAACACTTTGGTAGAAAATCCAGTATTCTCTGTTATGCCTTCATTTTTAATATTATATAGCCCTGAAATATAATTAAGAACACTAGGCGATTTGAATTCCTGATTGTAAGCATTGATTGTTTTCGATACAAATGATGAGTCGATTTTCAAAATCAGACTCAATAAATATGTAGCATGTGAATAAAATTGAGTTAAACTAGCTCCAAGAACAAAACATACGAATTCTTTTGCTAATCCAATATCAATCCATTGAAAATCTTTGGAAATTCTCAGTCCTTTTGAATAAAGATCACTATATTTTTTCAAAATACTGATTGCTTTATCATATTCAAAATGAGTTGTGAGTAGATCATTTCTTTCTGGAATTTCATAGGAGAATGAAAGAATGCACCTTTCACAAGATTCTCTTGGACGAGATGTTATAAACCAAAAAACTGCTTCTAAAACCTGAGAGTCATAACAAATCGCATTCTTTTTCATTTCCTGGAAAGAAAAATATACTAAATCATATATCAGGATATCTGGATGATTATTACTCAATTTAGAAATTAGGTATACAAAAGGAATCAGTGATAACCAGTTGATATCCAATTGATCAATGAGAAGTTTCAACATTTTGTTATGAATATAAGAATCAAAACTAAAAACAAATACTAGAATCCACATGCAAATTTGGTTTGATGTAACAATACAATCTTCATCAGATAAATATGACTTAATTTGTTCAATGTATAGATTATTCTTTTCTTTTGTTGCAATAAAGCAACATAACGAAAGAATCTCATGATTTTTCTCACTAAGGAGCAAAAATGCTTTATGATTCAGTTTCTGCAATGATGGACTATGATTGATAACCGATATCAGATACTCAATTATCTGATTCAACTCATTTATGGGTATATACCCAAATTTATATAGCAACATTAACAAATCAAGACCACAAGAGAGAAACATATCATTATTGAGAGAAAATAAATAGTGAAACACAGATACTTCATTATTAGATATTTTGGAATGTTTCAATGATTGAATATTACCGAAAATTGCATTTGTGATTTCGCATATGTAACAAGAATTCTCTTCGTTGCATGTAAGAATCATGTATCCGACCAAGAAGATAAAACTCTCAGATTGAAAACCGTGATCAGTAATTCTTATTAAAACATCCTTTAAATAGGATCGACAAATTGCTTGATTGAAATTACATAGAATCATTCTTTTCATAATTAGATTTTCTGATCTCGGAGGAATTTGATTATTATTCCAGTATATCATCATTATTATATCATACACATAATCAAAATCAATGATAGATGATGTAAAACTAATCATAGGCCCACACAGTGTATTCGACCAAAATGAGAGAATTTTCTCATGATCATTTCCAATCGCATTTATCCATAATAATGGATCACAAAGCAAATCTTGAAAAAACTCAAGCATATAAGGGGAGCCCATAATCCCTAAAAACATAGAAAATATAGTTTTGAAGAGGAGAAATGATGTTTTCTGATTAGAATATATTATATAATATAATGAACAAAAGATTGCATCTTGGCTATTATGAAACTCTGAATCATCGATCATCGATACAATCGTAGAAAGAAGATAAAAAATATATGAGAGAGAAGTTGATGCATCATTATCATATATAATGCATGGTGATGTTGATAATATACAAACAACATGGATCACGTATTTGGTACATAAAAACAAAGACGTAAAAGAAGTGTTAACAACTTTGGTAAGTCTTTTTGAGGCTTTTGGACATACATAATAATATGGGTGGAATGTTTCAATAGAGGAAAAATAAATTCCATTTAAAAACAACTTACTAAGTATATGCGAGGGGAGAAGTGGATATATTACAAAATAAGAAAGTTTAATGATATCATTTGATTGCTTTTCTGCGCCTATATACACAATAATATCATTTTTATCATTAATCAATGGAGATATTTCAAAGGTATGGACTTTTTCCAAATTTATTGAAATTTGGAAATTGGAATCAACAATATTTAATGATGAAGAAACAAAATTCCATTGTCTTTGACTTGTATCTTGACAAATAGTAGTATTATATACTTTCGAGTTTACAAAAATTGAACAGATAATAACTGTGCCAACCAATTTAACTTCAATCCTAATTTGAGTAGAATACTTTAATGAGAAAAGCAAAAAAGAATCTTCATTATTATCATAACTTGACAAAAACCAAAAAGTTATAGTCAAACCATTTCTAGAAACATCTTCAAAACGCATTGGATATGCTTTGGTTCCAGTTCTATTCAAATATAAGAACTTAGAGATCGATTCAGGTGATGTTTCAATTTCATTCACAAGGCTTCTTAAAAATAAATTATATATATCATGATTATTGTACTTCGAAATAGGATATAATAGACAAGAATATCTATGAACATAATCGGGGCTAGAATCAACATGAGAAACAGCGAAAAATAAAGATACCAAACTACAAAGCAAAGATAAATCACCTCCAATATCATTAAATGAAAACTTTTCAATCTGTGAAAGGACAACTTCATCAATAGAATCTAAATGGGCATTCTTAGCATTATCAGGAGAAAACCTGCACATCTCAGTAATAAAAAGGATACACTTTTGGAAAACAGCTGTGTTTAAGAACAAAGAAAAAACAAAATGAAACAAACCTCCATTGCTTATTATAAATGAAGGAGAAGCAACTCCTTTTGTTGTTCTCGATATAAACAACAAAACTAAATTAAATAATTCTTCAATATCAACCAAATCACGTATCTTAAGTAGGGATTCAAATAGAATTCTCAAGGAGTTTGCGTTATGAAGATAACCAGAGCAATTTTGAACAACAAAAGTCATATAGCTCATTATAAATTTCGCGCTTTGAGGGCTTGGTAGCATACTGAATATTGTTATACTCATTGAATCTTCTAATAATTCCAAAGATTCATAAATATCCGTTCTTTGTTGTTGAACAAGTATCAATAAATCTAATATCAATTGACCAAGACTTAGATACTCATTCTCATTTATGTTATTGTTTATCATTGAGTACAAGCTAACAAAGGGGACAATAACATTTTTAACCTTTTTAGAATTTGATTTGAGAAGTATTTTTTTTATAATTTGTAAAGCAAAAATTTGAACAGTAATTTCAAATAAACAACATACTATTTCCACTATGACAGATGTATCTGTTAAAACCAAATCAATAATTTGATTTTGAATTGACACAGCATCGAAAAACACCAATGAAGCATTTCTCGCTATTTCGAGATCAGAAATTGGAACAGAATCGCCGAAACACTCTTTCCGATACTGTGAGATTCCTTTATTAATGAAACGGAATATTTTGCTATCTTTAAATAACATCTCTGAAAATGAGTCTGAAAACCAGGAAAACCTAAGAATAACATCAGAAAAAAGCTTTGGATATGGAATTACATATTCCATCAAATCAGAAATCGATTGTTGGCCTTCTTTCATGGCTAATAAGATCGAATCAGATCTAAGTGAATTAACATAATTAAAATCACCAAACCCCCCAAAAATGGTGAGTCTTGAATCAAAAATTGGTGATTTCAATAAATACTTAATCGTTTTTATACCTTGATCCATTGTATGAAATGATAAGCAAATCTTATAAAAGCACTGATATAGAATATTATTATAAGGGACACATTTCTCTTTATGACATTTTCTTGAGAAAGAATCAAGGAATAATTTTGCATATACAGAATTCGACACTATTGAAGGTAGCAATTTTTGTAAAATAGATGTGATTAATGATGATTCTTGATACGAGTCACTCGAAAAAACAATATTTTCAAAACATTTCATTGGAAACCCAGAAGGAAATGCATCAATACCAGTGAAAATAAAGTGTTTTGGTGCAATATTAGAAAAAACAATTGGTGGTTCCGCTTGAATATCGAGAATTGGCAAAGGATCGTTAGCTTCCATGATCATAAGGTCAATTATTGATTCAGGAAGGATCTCAAATATTTGTGAATGAGAAGTGCCAAATGAATACTTAATTAAATGCTCAAAACATATTATTGAGCTCATTTCAAGCAAAATGATTTGTGGCTTGATAATGTTAATCAATGAATCAGCTAAACTTGAAGGAACAATAATTTTCTTAAAACCCAAAATATATGTAACCATATTTATAAGTTGGACGTAAATGTCATCAACAGGTTCCCCAATATTCAATATTTTTTGTAGAGATTTGCGAATCAGTATTAAGCTTTTGTGTCCAAAACTCTTATTAGCTCGAACAAATGTATTAAGCATTGTCACAACCTGTGGTGATACCTGGAAGGAGATTGAATCAAGAAGAATATCCAATAGAAAAAAGAATGAAGTGCATGCAAGAATTGTATAGTTCGAATTACAAAGCATCGCTAATGATCTCAAGACTAGATCGCAATGAAATATCATTTTTGTTCTTTCAAAAAAACATATCCACGACAAAAACGAGTATAGAACATAACATGATTCAATATCTCCAACAAAAGCCGATTCTTTACATATTTCATTTAATAATTTTGGAAAAAAAGGAAAACTAAATCCAATATCATACAAACATTTACCACTTGATTGACCATTTTTCAACCAATCACATAACATCTGAATTTGATTTTTTTTAAATCTCGGCAAAGGGTACTGACCAAAAAAATCTTGAACCAAAATATTTTTAGGCTCTTTATGATCCTCAAAATCAATTTTCATGCTAATAATCAACGAAGTAGGATTTTCCATAAATTTTTTATTACATGGGAGATGGTTACAGAGTTGCACTTCTTGAAGATCCTCTTCCTTCCATTGATTATGAGGTTGATCAGAACATGTCTGGTTTTTTTGAAAGCTTTTGGTCACTGAACACACCTAATCACATGTTAACCACACCATCGGATGCACTTTGTCATTCAATATGCCCATTAATGGTTGGAGAATGCAACACACCGGAAAGGATTCATGATTTTTCTAAACTTTTTAAAAATGCATCATATTGGATAGCAGTTACACAGATTATTATATACATTATTATGGTAATGATATCAGATAGTCCACTCCACGATGGCGTCATTGATCCATATACTTTGATTAAATATGGTGCCCTTGATCCAAAGAAGATAATTGTTAATCACCAGTTGTGGAGGATAATCACAACCCATTTTATGCATGGAAGCTTTCTTCACCTGTCGATTAATCTTTTTATTGAGTTGTCTTTTGTGATAATTTGCGAATCTTCATGGGGAACAATTAAGTTTCTGTTTTCTTTGTTATTATCAACAATTTGTGCAAGTTTTGTATCAATTTATTATTATCCTAAAGCCAGTTGTGTTGGAGCAAGTTCTGGATTATATGGTGTATATGGATCATTTATATCTTGTTTTGTTCTCATAATACGTACATTATTGCTTAAAAAGGTAATTGGGGTATTAATTATTACATGTGCCATGTTCATTATACTTTTTGCTTCAATAAATCAGAATGGAATTGATACAATGGGACACATTGCTGGATTTGTTTTTGGATTTTTCTTTGGATTTATTTTGTTTAATAATAAGATTTCTAATTATAAAAACGAAATTTTAATTGGCAGCATTATTATATGCTTTTTTTCCATATTATATCCAATAGTACTTGTTTATAAATCTATACACATATATAGTGAACTAATAATTGAAAATGCATTAGTATTATTTTAGTTTTATTACAATTTGAATACAGTCTCTGTGTTAATGAAGCATTCACTATATATATGAAACTTCTTTTTCTTTTTGGATTGCATAAGAAGGGTGTTAATGGTCTTTAATTCAGAAAAAGATATGCCACCTAAAACAAACACATAAACATTATCACAGTGCTTGATAAGTTTTCCAGATTTTTGTCTCCCAAAAATACTACCCAAAAAATTACTACCAGGTTGCTTCACCCTTGGATCATCATCAGCTTGTTGATCGAAGGCTGATCGTATTGATAATGGAAGTTCATCATTTGGAAATTTTTTCCCTTTTCCTCCTGCAAAACAAGTCGAATAAGCCAAAGATACTTCTTCAGGGGATCTAATTTGTGATTTATCAGATTTATCATTCTTATAAACCGTTTCAATTATTCTTTGTACTTTATCATATCCAATGCTACCATTCACACATTGATAATAGCCAATTAATAACAATGAATCACAATAAGATAGAGTCCCAATTATCTCATCTAATGGGAGTCCTGATGTCAGTGTATCTTGAAGCTGTTTTCGAATTCGATAGCTTCCATTATCAAACAAATATTTAAGAATTGGCATGCCCTTTCCCAGAGACTCTTTCTTTTCTTCTGATAGCTTATCCCATTGGGTGAAGAGGGATTCAAATGTTTTGGTGGGCTTATTCAATTGCATTTCGTTACAAATAAAGGTTTTAAGGGCATCAGATCCATCATTGATCTCAATACTAATAAAGGCCTTTTCTTTTAGTAGAGAATACTTGTGTGCTCTAACTGCATGATCCAATATTGAATCAGTTTCAGTAAATAATGGTGAAGGAAAGACACTTCTATCGATTATTAAAACAGCATTAGAAGAGTCAAAATTATTGAATTCTTCTAGCATAGAAGATACATCTGATGAGAATGTACCTAAATAATTAAGCTTAAAAGATGATACCTGATTGTTATTAAGAACATGTTTTATCCCCTCAGCAACTCTATTAAGATCAATAGATTCATCATTAAATAGTTGGGCCTCCAAAGTAGACGGAAGAAACTCAAGAAGCGAGAAAAACGGTAGAATCGGAACAACAGCAGGAGTTAGAGGCTTCATTATATCTAAAAATTTATAACCAAGACCATCTGCAATTTGTTTTTTGTATGAAATGATGTTTAATAGCTTATAGTCGTCAAAACCAGATATAGTTCGAATCTGATCAACAAATATCTCAACAGATGAGTAAATAACAATTCCAAAATATTCAAAATTAATAAAAGTCATGATTTTCTCAATCATTTCACGAATTTCATCAGGAGATTTTTCAATTGAACAGATCAAAGAAAAAGTTGATGGAATCAACTTGGAGTACGATGATTCAAGAGATATAATATTAGATATGTGATCATCTATAAATAAAACAGTGTTTTTAGGAAAAACTTCTTTAAACGAATCAATCAGAGTCATTAAGAAGCTCAATAAAAAATGTTATATCCTGATGAATACGGCCCCCAAACTCCTAAAGCAAGCAGTATAAAATCACATATCCACCATATTAGGAACCCTCCGAGTGTAAATAGTTTTAGTGTACCAAGAAATCGATATCCCAGGTAGAACCTATCCATTCCCAGTATTCCCAAGAAGAAAGATAGAAGTATTGCTTTGGCAACAGAGTACTCACCAGGTTCAAAACATGGATATGATGAGTTAATCCAAAACTGCTCCCCAACACAGTATATTCCAGCAAGGGGGTGACAAACAGCCACTCCGAAATAACTTTCATTAGTATGGCCTTTAGGACACCCACTAAAAGGTAAGCTCCCATTTTCAAACTCTGTAAAGAACTTATCAAAAGAGTGTGTTATACATTCACTGAACTCTGGAGGTAAAAAACTGCATGGGATTTGAGCACTATTTGGGTCCCACTGATCCTCTCTACATGATGTGACATATCCACTATTATCTCTCTCACATACCCTATGTGTTGGATACCTAAAAGAGAGGAGAAGCGCCAGCATAAAAGTGTCAAGAAATGGATTTCGCAGTATTCTTCAGCAGCCTAAAAGATTCATTTCGTTCATCAATAATTGCTAAAAAGAAACTCACATCAAGTGCATTATGCTTATTCTGTTCAAGGATCTTTAAGGAATACTATTTGACTTTTTCAAATGATATCAATAATAATAGGAGAACTCTATGTGAAAAAGCGGGAATTCTATTGTTTTCAGATCGAATTCTACTTTCAGTTGAACGTTTTTCTATTTTTATTGGAATTGATCAAAGTTATTTATGGAATTTTTTTAGGAATCATAGTATAGAGCCAGACAATTTGTCATATCAACAATTGCAAGATGTTTTTTTACAAAATAATATATTATCATATCGCCTTTCTTTTAAAGCGTTTTTATATCCAAGCACATCCAATTTTCAGGCTTTAATCAGCGATCTTCGACATAGTCTAGTACCTTCAATGTACAATAGCATTGATATATCAATGAACGATGTGTATTCCCCAAGATTATCCATTAAAACAGCAGATACCATCAGCATCGAACCATACACAGGTAATTTTATTGCAGATGTGCTTAATTCATTACCATATAGCGAAACTGCTAAAAAATCATGGATTTTAAGAAAAGAATTCTAATAGATTACTTCATTTTAGATTCGACATTTTCAGATAGCCATGTAAAACCTTCTTTGATTCCATTTCCATTAACAGCGCTAGTTGGATATATATTCCATGCCCTTTCTTTGATAGAGGCAAGCTCAAGCTTATTGGTTAGCTCTTCAACACTCATTGCTTCCGCCAAATCTTGCTTGTTAGCCAGTATTACGAGAGGAACGCCTTTAAGTTCTTCCTCTTGCAAAAGAGCAAATAACTCAGTTTTGCATAAATCAATTCTTTGTCGATCGGTTGAGTCAATTACATAGACAACACCATGAGATTCTTTGTAATAAAGCCTCCAAAATGGCCTCAGCTGGTGTTGCCCTCCTAAATCCCATATTTGAAGCTTCAAATTACCAACTTCTACTTTTTCCAGATTAAAAGCAACAGTCGGCACTACATGCTGAACATATTGACTTAGCGAAAGCCTAAAAAGAATAGTGGTTTTTCCAGCTGCATCGAGACCAAGAATCAGTATACGAACATCAGGTTTCCCTGAAAACCATGACAAGACACTTGACACTAGACCTCCCATTTTATTGTCACTTTTGATCCAACCGTTTTGATTTTTAGCCAAATCACCTATATTGTATTCGGCATTTTTCTTCTTTTATAATAGGGTTTTGTGTGTTAGATTTAACAATTTTTGAGTGTATTATATTTTTTTGACAGGAGATTTCTATAGTTATTACTGACTTTTGTTAACTTTATTATTTAATAGAATAGAATGCATTCCAGGTATGTCAAGCCCCCCAAAATCGCCCAATATACTTTTAAGAACTATGTTGGCCGTGGAAACTTTGCAGATGTTTATGAAGTGATAACAGGCTTCAAACCAGACTCTTTGTGTTGCAAGGTAATATCCAAACAAAAAGTAACCAATAAAAGCGAATTGAAGCATTTATATCAAGAGATAAGCAATCTATCGAAGTGCAAACATCCTAATATCCTTAGGATTGTTGATTTTATCCATGATTCAAACAATTATTATATTATTACTGAGTATTGCTCCAAAGGGACTCTTTGCGGGTATATCACATCACACGGAAAGCTTGATGAAGAGGTTGCTAAGATGTTTTTTTATCAAATCATGTCAGCACTTGCTTATCTTCACAAAATCGATGTAGCTCACCGTGATATTAAGTCTGATAACATTTTTATCGATAAGGACAACAATGTGAAAATTGGTGATTTAGGGTTATCATCAGATCAGACAGGAGACGCTCTTAAGACTGAGTGTGGTACTCATTCTTATTGCGCTCCTGAAATTCTAATGCATAATGAGTATGACGGGAAAAAAGCTGATATTTGGAGCTCTAGTATCCTTTTGTACACAATGATCACAGCTAGGCTTCCCTGGCCTACAAATAATAAACAGAAGGTCACACAAAGTGTGATTAAGGGTCTTACAGGACAACCAGTTGAGATGAGTGATACATGCTGGGATTTAGTTACATTGATGGCAAATTTGGATGCAAGTTCAAGACCAACATGTGAAGAAATTTTGCAGCATTCATGGTTTCAAAATGTTATTATTCCAACACCTGTCACCCAAGAATTCCCATCAATTAGTGAATCCAATATCAATCATGCCAAAATGGTATTGTTAGACGAGAATGATACCTACATGAAACAAGAGGATTCTGAAAAGGGTTTATTAAGGACCTCTACCCTTGAGCTTCTCCAAATATGCGACAGGATTCCCAAGAGGATAGATAATAAATGTAAATGTAATTAGTGGATAGAACAAAACATCGTATTCCATTCAATATGGAGGGTTCAAATGACAACCCGTTGTTGTTTTTATTAAAGGACAATGATATATCTACTTTTACTGAAGAGCCTACTGTTGCTAATACCGTTCAAGTAAAATCAAATAAGATTCCATGGCTTCCATTGGTATCAATTTTATTATTTGTTGTTGTTTATGTCTCTCCCATATGGGAAGATGATCCAATATCGCATAGTTGTTTATCTTTATTGGTTTTTGCGTCATTTTTATGGGGAACTGAAGGCATCCCAGCATTTGCAACGTCTTATCTTGTTCCGTTATTTTCTGTTTGGCTGGGGTTGGGATATGATGAAAACACCGGGGAAAGGATACCAGCTTCTAAACTTGCATCAGAATTATCATGGAGATTTATGGATCCAGTAATCTTCTTATTTTTGGGATCAATGACAATGGGTGCTGCATTAACAAAGTTGAACATAACTGATAGAGTTTCTTCTTTTGTCTTCAAAAGGCTGTCCAAGAATCCAGGTTATATATTGCTATCTTTAATGTTTTTGAATTATGGCATTGCAGCCTTTTTATCAAATGCTGCATCTACTACACTTGTATTATCATTTACCATGCCAATTATAAGATCCCTTGATCCTGATGATCCTTATGTCAAAGCACTTCTTTTTGGTATTGGTTGGTCAGGAAATTGCGGCGGAATGGCCACCACAATATCTTCTGCTCAGAACATTATGGCAGTTAAGTTTATCCAAGATAACTACGGAAAAACACTATCATTTGTTGAATGGGTGTTGTTTGCTATCCCCTGCTCATCATTGTTTTTGTTTATAGAGTGGTATTATCTTTTGAAGAGATTTACCCCTCAAAGAACTCAAATTGTTGTGCTTGACAAAGGTTCTGATTATGAAGGATGGGGGCTGAAGCACACATTTGCATGTTTAATATCTGCCCTCACAATTGTTCTATGGACAATTCATGATTCTTTTTCATCTGTGTTGGGTAATGTTGGAATTACATCAATGATTCCTGTTATTTGCTTTTTTGGAAGTGGAATACTCAATATAACAGATTTTCACACAATTAGATGGTCAACCTTGGCTTTAATTGGGGGTGGCTTATCCCTTGGAGAGGTTATGAGGACATCGGGATTATTAAAGCTAATATCAATGTCTTTGGGTCCAATGCTACAAGGAATTCCATTTTATCCAATGTTTATCCTCACCCTAGTTCTTATTGGTCTCTTCGCCTCTTTAATGAACTCCGCTTCCGCTGCTGCCATTATGTACCCAATTGTTTCCATCTTAGGATCATTATCACACAAACCGGTCTTTTTTGTCGCAATGACAGGACTCATGATTTCTGCGTCTCAGCTTTTCCATATTTCTTCCTTCGGTAATGCATTGGTATATGGTGTATGCCGTCACAAACTTGGGGCACCCGATTTAGTCACACAAACAACATTCCTAGAAGGCTCAGAGTTTTTCATTTACAGCTGGCCAACATTGTTCATCTCGATAACAATTTTCGGTACCCTCGGTTACGGGATTCTGAGCATAGTGGACGTGTAAAGAATAAACTATCCTACAGTAAGTTTTTTCTGAGTTGAAGATTCTGCGGTTTGAATCGATTTTTGTGATAAAATTCACAGAGCGGGTTAATTCAAAGCCCGGTAAAATATGTTTACCCAGCTTTTTGCTCGTCGCCTGGCAAATATCCCTCGCCCATCCATAGCCGAATCGATGAAGGATACTCTCCGCAGGCAATACAAAGATCATAAAATTCGGAGTTATAGTGCGGCTAGACAATTAATGTATAATGAAGCTGATTGTTCTAACGACAATATTAACCTTTTGTATGGAGGAAACACATACCCATGGAAGTGTAGGGGCTCTTCGATGCCACCTGTTGAGTACGTTAATGCAGAACACGTTGTTCCTCAGTCATCATTTAATAAGGATCAGCCAATGGTCAGCGATCTTCATCATTTGTTTTCTGCTCCAAAACCATTGAATGAACTTCGAAGCAATTATCCATTTTCTGAGATTTCCTATGATAAGTGTTTCAAGTTTTGCAAGGGTCAGGATTGCACAACTTCACGCCCATCTAATCCAGATGAGTATTCATGCCTTGGAATGAATCCAAAGGTATGGATGCCAAGGAAAGCGGATAGAGGTGTTGTAGCCAGAGCTGTTCTCTACTTCTATACAATGTATGACTACCCAATATCTGTTGGAGAAGTATCAACCTTTTTGAAATGGAATTCTTTGTATCCACCAAATGCTCGCGAGATCAGTCGAAATAACATTCTTAATGCAACGCAAGGAAACAGAAATCCTTATATCGATCACCCAGAATACGCCAACCAGGTTTTCAAATCGGCATAAATCAAAATCATCTTTTTTATATGATGTCATATCAGAATTTTCTATTGAGTGTCAGACAGATATTTCTGACAATAATTTTATGTTTGTGATCCTGATAGCTGTTGCATTATCAAGGGTGCCAACTCATCGAAGGAAATATACAAGAAAGATAGCCAGGTGTGGAGAAGGTTATGATTATGATTGTTATATACCTCCTGAAATAAGAGAACAGGAAAAACCTACAAAAGAGTTCATTGGACCAGGACAAACGAAGTATGCTGGACTTTTAAGGAATTACCGATTGATATCGCCCCATATCATGAAGAAGAGTTCGTACAAATTTGGACAATAAACCGGCCATTTTTTATTTTGTGAATTATTTGGTTCCAAATAATGATTCATATCATTTAATCTCATCCGATTGTGCATCATTTCTATTCTTTCTCGATCAAATTGAAAGAGTGTTTGAATAATGAAATTTCGATCAATTTGTGAGAAAACCTTTATAAACTTCTGAGGCCAAAGTAAGAGAGTGTTCATTTCACTTTATTGATGATTGATGTTGAATCATCTAGCAGCGGAGAGAATGAATCAGAGTCTATAATTCTGTGGAAATGGGTTAGGAAATACTCAAGATTAATTTATAAGTATCCAGTATTAACAATGATAATCTCATTTGCATTGTGTGGGGGTTTAACATTCTGGTTATATTATGAACATGGCTTCAATATTTCAGCCAGAATTCAAAACTATAGATGGTATGGAGAAACAATCACTGACAAATGGGATTCTTATGCTAATGCAGGAGATAATACGTTCACTTCATCCAAAGACCTGGTTTCAACTACTGCAACTCTTGAAACACAATCAGAGCAAATAGGAACAGGTGTAATTATTTATGAAAGAAAAGGAAACAATATTTTAGATCTTGAAACTCTTAAAGCAATTTGGAATGTTGAAGAAACATTATACAAAACAAATAATTGGGATAAGTATTGTTACAAGCCTAGTATAGCCCAAGTATCAGGAAATAACCTCTCTGTTGATATTAATGGATGCATGAATTTCCAATCTATAATCACATATGTAAAAAAGGCTATGATCGGTTTAGGAATATCGAATCCATTACCAGAATATTTAAATCAAGGGATTATTGATTATTTATTATCTCAAAAACAGATTGTTGCATCATTCTTGGGACGAGGAACCAACGGTACAAATAAATACTCTGAGGTATTAAGAACAATGGTAACATTTGGATCCCCACATAGTGGATATATTAACATCATTGATCGAAAAGATGAACAACATGAGGCTTTAACAGAATGGGGTATGGATTTTGTGAAGCCATTGGAGAACCTGACAAATCTTGCTCCAAATGGACTTAAGGCATTTGATTATCTCCCTGGTGTCATTGACCAAAAAATATCCAATTTAATCAAACAAGAGGCTCTTTGGATATCAGGATCATTTGGATTTCTAATTATATACTCAATAATCCATATGAAATCATTCTTTGTATCAATCCTTGGAGTTATTGGCACATTTTTCTCAATACCTTCAGCAATTGCAGTAATTCATTTAATCTCTATCAAACATTTCGATGCTCTCAATGTTATTGGTCTTTTCCTTATATGTGGAATCGGATCAGATTGTATGTTTATACTATTTGATTTAGTAAGACAGACTACACATTTGAAAAATGACTCAAACATAACTCCTGAAACAAGAATTGGAATGGCAATTCAACAAGGTATTATTGCTTTAGCCACATCTCTATCAACAGCAGCTGTTTCATTTTTAGCATTAGGAATAGCACAATTTAGAGTAATGAAGTTCTTTGGACTGTTTTGTTTTCTCGAGCTTCTTTTCAATTTTATATATACTTTTACTTGGTATGCTGCTGTACTTTGCATATGGGTGAAGCATTTTGAATATTATGATGAAGACAATAAAGAAAATGATTCCATTGAATTAGAAAAAACCAATGAAGAATACCCAAATAAGGGCGTGTTTGATTTCCTAAATCACAAACCCTCATTCAATATAAATGCTTCTGGAATGAAAATAGCAAAATACAATCCATGGGAGAGAATGTTCCATAATTATGTATCGCCATTTGTTTATTTCTATCGACTTCCTATCATTCTAGGATTCCTAATTCTTGCAATAGTAATGGGAATTATGGTTACAAAAATTCAAACAAAGTTTGAAGTTACATATCTCAGTGATGAGCATCCCCTACAAAGAGGATTGAATTTATTGGAAAATGCATTTGAAACATCGTTCTTAGATTTCTCTGTTGTATATGTTTGGGGATTAGAAGGAACAATGGAGCATAAGTTCTCAGATATTACATCACCCGATTATTTTGGAAAGACAATATTCAGTGGAATTAATATTTCTCTACCAGAAACTCAGCAATATTTATATGATTCTTGTAACATTTTTAAGAACACAACAATTCTTATAGATCATTCTATTAGTAATAACCTTGTTTGTCCAATTATGCAATTTAGAAATTATGCTCTTAACCTAACAGGTTCATTTCCGGTAAATCAAACAACTTTTAACACTATATTACCAGGATTTCAGGGATACTTAGCATACACATTAGGTGTTCCAAGTGATGGATCAACATACTGGAAGGGAACAAACCACAAAAATACAATCGGATTTTCTTATGATAACAAATCTTTGATGTACATTGCTATGAAAGCAGATATGAAACTTCCTGTTGATAGGTCTTCAAAATCACTACATGAACTCTATGATTTAGCAGAAGGGCTTGGAAATCAAATAAATTCTTTTAAGCCTCCTAGTTTAACAACAGGATATACCACATCTCTCCAATGGATTCAGATGGTTTCTCAAGATAAAATTGGGATTCAAGCATTCACAGATGTATGTGCATCAGTTGTGTTTGCAGCAATTGTGATTTTCATATCCACAAAAAGCTTTTCGTATACAGGATTCATTGCTTATTCAATGGTATGTGTGGTAGTTACAATAATAGGAATTCTTTATCTTGTTGGTTGGACGATTGGAGTCAATGAAGCAATAATGGTTTCAATTGCAGCTGGGTACTGTGCAGATTTCATTGTGCAACCAATGCTAAAAATGGCCCATGATAAGTCAAATCGTTCTATGTTTGGAAAACTACAACAATCCCTCACTGTCTTTGCAGCCCCAGTTTCATCCGCACTTTGCACTACACTGGCAGCAGCAGCATTCCTTTACCCTTCAATAATCCTTCTTTTCCCACCATTCGCAACTTTCCTGATTTTGAGTGGAATTTTTGGATTTGTTTATGGTTTTGTGGTTCTCCCTGCATTAATCTCTTTAGTAAAAAATAGCTAGATCATAAATATTATAAAATATCTTGAAAAATGTATCTTTTTCATAGTATTTCCAATCAAATAACACAAAATGAAAACTAAAATTGCATCTCTGCGATTATTAATTTTTTCCCTCAGATTTTTTTCTTTTTTGATTCTTTCGAATAATAGAAGCCATATATCAAAGGAAAACACTTTCATACTACAATAAATCTTATACTAATATCCCTAAAACTGTGTTCCTGAATCAAATATGATTTAATCAAGCTCAAATGGGATATAAAACCAAGAATTACTAACTTTTAGTATTTGTACAATTTGTATAATTTATTGAAGATTTTTGTTACATGAAAAAAGTTGAGCTTATTGGTTCAAACGGGGTTCCTGTTGTTATTAATGACCTTGAGAGGAAATCTATTGATAACTCTTTTGATGTTCTCGAGTGTCCAGTACATTATATGTTTCGAACAGATATTCGTGTGAAAAAGGAAACCAGAAGAAATGACGTTTGCGTTTTAACACCACATTATGTTGCTTGTTTTTATCAGTTGAAACCAGGCGAGAAATTTGTTATGTATTGCATATTTCACATTTCTAGGTTGGAGTTACTATGTCATTCAATGGAACCACTGTTTATTGTTCTTAAAACAGATGAATACAAATTGACTGTTACAGGAAAAGGCTGTTTGAAATTTGCGCAACTTTTATATCGCAATTTCATGGTTTCATATCCTACATTGAAACTTGATGAAATCTTCGAAGTTAGAACACCAGAGCCTTCTCTTTTCCCATTTGTTCAACTTCCTTTGTCTGCTTCTCAAGTATTTCAGTTTTCATATGCTGGTTTTGTTAGTGCTAAAAAACTGGATTATAGGCACGAAGTTGTAAGATACATTCATCATATGCTTTTATCAAGGAACAGCATATTAGATCTAAGCCAGCTACCGCTTGATCTTTTTGCGTACAACAGCGGAGGATCAGCTATTGATCCAATTCTTTCTGCCCTAAGATTAACAAAGTTTGCTTGTGGGATTTGTTGTGATAATCAAAGGAGACCAGAGTTGCTCACATCAATTGCTGCTCCTATGGAAAAATCACATCCATTCCACATAATTCACTTTGATAATTGTGGTATTACTGATGGCCTGAACGAACTTAGAAAAGCAATATTCAAACATGATAGTCTTCCTGTGTATTATTGGAACCTGAGCAACAATACCCTTAATGATTTTGATTCATTTACAGATATTCTAACTCATCAAACAGTTGATTTGCTTCATCTAAATGTATCATATTGCGGAATATCACCGAAAGCATCTGCATACATGTTTGAAAAAATGTCTGATGTGGAAAAACTTTGGTCTATTCGACATCTCCATATTGCAGGTATCAAAATGGACAAAAGGTCATATCTGAGTTTTAGAAAATTCATCGAGAAACTGATTGAAGTTGGTTCTTTGAAAATATCTTCGATCGACATTAGTGGGATATCTGACTATCTTCCAGATATTATCAACTTGCTCACAGACAAATCTGTTCCTATAGAACAACTTTACATCTCTGATGTTCCTCTGGTGGGTTCCTCTCATACTTCCTTGCTGAAGTTTATCAAAAGCTCATCATCATTGAAATATTTAGATTTTTCTAATACATCTCTTGATTCACAATCAGTTGGACAAATAGTATCATATATAGGGCATAACCAAACTCTAACAGACATTTCATTGATAATGGATAGGCTTTCATTAAGGGGAAATGGTTTAGCACCAATTATTAGGGCTTTTTTGAACTGTGATAATGATTTGAAATGGCACAGAATATCAATGTCCGGAAATGGTATGAATTCAGAAGATTTGTTAAACTTATTGTCTGTTTTGAAAGAGTTCCCAGAACTTGTTGAACTGAATCTTTCTAATAATTTTGATTCAAGTATGAAAAATATTGGACTTCATTTGTCTGAGATTCTCAGTTTCCCTTGCATCAAAAGATTATCTCTAGCTGGTGGCTCAAAAAGAAAACTCAGAGGAGAAATAACATCATTTTTGCAATCTATAATGCACTCAAACAAACTTGAGTATCTTGATGTTTCCAATAATTTCTTTGGGGATGATGGATATTCCACAGTTATTAGTTTTTTAAGATCAAATAGTAATCTTCAGAAGTTTATTGTTGACGGAAATAATGTTAGGTCAATAGAATTCTTGCTAGAATTATCCAACTGCCCCCTTCATAATCATTCATTGGTTTCTCTTCCGTTCCCTTCAAGGGATGCTAGGTTAATGATCCTTGATATTAAAGAAGAGAAACAACAAAGCATTACTCAACGATTAAGTGATATAAGAATGGCTTTGGTCCAAAATTTGAACCAAAATCGAGCATCTATGCACCTTATTAATGAGTTGCCATTTGAAGCTAGTAATGAAATAATAGAAGTCATTAATGAGATTACCAATGCATATTCCAAAATGCTGGAAAAATATAAATATCCCAAGAAACACTCATGCGTTAGTGATATACTACATCTTCCCCTTCCATTCCAAAGAATGGGGGAGGTTCCAGAGGGCGGAGGAAAAATTAAATTAATCAAAATTGGAGAAATGGAGATTTATGAAACAGAGTCAATGAAAAAGATTGTGTATGAAGACAATGAGTTTTATCCTTTACCAGACTTTCTTCTTGAAAATGGTATGAACAACGAGATTCAGGAGTAATAACAAAGAAAATACAATGGCAAGAGTTATTTTATTCAGATTCATTACCAAGGGTCCAGTTTCGAGATTCATTATACACTCTCCACATCGTGGAGAATAGTCCATTCATCGATACAAGTTCCATATGATTACCCCTTTCTGATATTGTTCCATTATTGACCACTAGTATTTGATTCGAGTTGACAATTGTATTTAACCTATGTGCAATAATCACGACAGTTTTTCCTCTGATGAGATGGGAGAAAGATTCTAGTATTTTCCCTTCATTTTCTGGATCAGCATAAGCAGTTGCTTCATCAAGAAGAATAATTGGCGAATTTTTAAGAATAGCTCGAGCTATTGCAATCCTTTGTTGTTCACCTCCAGATAAGTATGTTCCTCCTTCTCCGATTAATGTTTGGTAGCCGTTAGGAAGGTTAGTAATGAACTCATGACAATGTGCGGAATTTGCTGCTTCGATAACTTCATCCATTGTTGCTGTTTCATTTCCAAGTCTAATATTTGATTCAATTGTATCAAAAAATAACATATTATCCTGGAAAACAAATGATACAATATTCATCAAGTCTTCAATTTTGATTTTTCGAATTGGAACTCCCCCAATTTTTATATCTCCTTCATTTATGTCCCAAAACCTAGCAACCAGACTTGCAATTGTTGACTTTCCTCCCCCAGATGGCCCAACCAAAGCTGTAATTGCACCTTGCTTTGCTACAAAAGATACATTACTTAAAACTCGTTTCTCTTCATACGAAAAACTAACATTTGAAAACTCAATATCATATGTTAAAGGAAGTTGAGAAACCTCTGGATCTTCTTGTTCAGCATTATCAAGAATCGAATCAATTTTTTCTATTCCAGCCAAGTTTCTTACGAATAGACTTCCAATCCACATGATTTTCATGAGAGGGAAAAACAAGCCCCCTCCAATTATTAAGAAATTAATAACGACAGGTACATATTGTGAATATGATGATGCTTTTTGTAAGAATGCAATTGACAAAGGTACTAATGGCAAAAGCGAAGATGAAATTACCACAAGGAAAATTACATATGAAGGCTTGAAGATTCTTGTGAGTCTTGGTGACACTTCTGTATAGTTGTCTATTTGCTTATTCAATTTTTCGAAAGCCGTATTGGATTGGGTGAACACTTTTACAACTTGTATTCCTCTTGTGAATTCAATAATTCCACTATTCATATCTGCAAGTGCTTTGAAGAATTCTTCTTCTTGGTTCTTAAGGGCCGAATTACATGTGCTTAAAGATTGTATGAACATGGCTGAAATGAAGATTATTACCACTACTGTGGCTAATCTCCAATCAATGGTATATAGGTATCCAATTATGAGAAATGGAAGGATTAATGCTGTTGATAAATCTGGGATATGATGAGCAACAAAAGTTTCAATTTTTTCGACATCTTCAGCAAGAACTTTTTTGATTTGACCTGATGTTTTTTTGGTGAAGAACCCCATTGATATTTTAGACAATTTGTTGATTAATTGAATTCTAAGTTCATAAAGAATGTTGAATGCTGCAATATGTGAACACATTGTTGATCCATATAAAAGGAGCCCATACGCTAGAACTCCGACTAAAGCAACTTTTATCCATTTCATAATGAGAGTTCTGTCAATTGTTGATGGATTGGCGGCGCATCTTGCTAGTTCAGTCGTGATGTTATATGTAGAAACATAGGGTGCAAATTGGCAACCCGCGCCAATAATTGCAAGTATCACTGACATAATTAACAACCATTTTTTGGTACCTGCAAGCTCAAGCAATCTTGCTAATCCTGTTTTCCTTTCTGGATTAGCCTCAGACATAAATGAAGTGAGTGTTTTATCACAATTTGGTTAATATTTTTCTTTCCGATATCTTTAGAAATTTGAAAAAATTGTGAATACACAGACTTTATCTCCATTCAATGTCAATGAGATGATGGGATTTGCTCAAAGCTTTCTGATAAAAATGGGGACACATATTCAATGATTTGAAACAAAGTTTTTTCATAAAAAATCATTTATTCTTTCGTGCAAATGTTGTCTGTGGCTAAGTCTCTTGATTCAGCATCCATGGGCAATCCTAGGAGACTTTATCCAATGCTTGCTTGGACTGTCTTGGAATCATTATTAAGGGGACTCCCATATGGTGTTTCTGTGGGAGTTATTTGGGAAATAATTAAGCCTCTTCAGAATCCATCTCTTTCTCTAAATGTATCCCTTTTAAACTGGTATACAGCTATGTTGGGCATTGTTACAATCGCTTTATACTTTGTTTCATCAAAAACATATGATGCAACATATGAAGAGGGATATAGGCTCTGTGGTGAAGGAAGGAGAAAAATTGTTGACCATCTCCAAAAATTACCGATGGGATTTTATAATTCAAGGGATCCAGGAGATATTGGGGCATATATTGTTTCAGATTACGATAATATAGAACAACTTGTTACCCACCAAGCTCCAGGATTCTTCTCATCATTTATATTTCCTTTTGTAATTTTAGCATGTTTCTTTTTCTTCAATTGGAAAATGGCTCTTATATCCATTGTGGTTTTACCACTGGCATATCCTTTTACTAGGATAGCTCAATGTTTAATTGATTATTTTGGTCAGACTCATAAAAAAACAGGTGTACAGTGTTCTGCAAGAATGGTTGAATATGTACAAGGAATAAGGCTAATAAAAGCATTCAATCTTGGAGGGATCAAGTTTGAAAAACTAGAATCAGCATTTAGAAATTTCATGGATGCAAGTATTAAGGTTGAGGCGGGAGCTGGTCCAGTAATAATTTTTGCATCAGCAGTATTAAATTTTGGATGTATCCTACTTATGTATTACGGTATTGATATGGTAATAGATGGAAGTTTATCATTATTAAACTATGTTATGTTTATCGTAATTGGTTGGAGAATCTATGAACCTTTAACACATTCACTCATATTCTTGGGAGAATCAATTTATATGGGGCTTGGTGTACAAAGAACACAAGACCTTTTAAGCACACCATTACTAACAGAAGGAGATACAAACAATAAAATTGACAATTTCCGTGTTGAATTCAGAAATGTATCATTCAGTTATAATAATGTTCAAGTGATAGATAATTTAAGTGCTGTATTTCCAGAAAAAAAGCTGATTGCCCTTGTTGGACCTTCAGGGTCAGGCAAAACAACATTAACAAGATTGATTGCGAGATTTTGGGATATCCAATCAGGAACCATACTAATTGGAGGAAAGGATATCAAAAGTTACACAACAAAAGAACTATTATCAAAAATTTCAATGGTATTTCAAGATGTATATCTATTCAACGACACCATTTATAACAACATCAAAATCGGAAAAGAAACTGCAACAAGGGATGAAATAATTAATGCAGCAAGAGCAGCAAGATGCCATGAGTTTATAATGAATTCTGCGAATGGATATGAAACAATGGTAGGCGAGGGAGGATGCACATTGTCAGGTGGAGAAAAACAAAGAATCTCAATTGCCAGAGCTATTCTTAAAAATGCTCCAATTGTCCTTCTTGATGAAGCAACAGCATCATTAGACCCAGAAAATGAACATTATATTCAACAAGCAATCAATGATCTGGTTAAAAACAAAACGGTGATCGTTATTGCACATAGGTTGCACACAATATCAAGAGCCCACAAGATCATAGTAATTGATCATGGAAAAGTGGCAGAAGAGGGAACACACGAGCAATTACTGGAAAACAATGGAATATACGCACAGAACTGGAGTGAGCAAGTCAGAGCAAAAGAATGGAAGTTCTGAACCCAACGTTGAATAAATTTGATAGGTCACTTTTCATTACTTTACAAAATAAAAATGGAAGAAGATGA
>Ga0074193_1001395_pt1 | contig 29704 bp, 30 predicted proteins | sample EPASupsiteHSE605_FD_64523 | JGI IMG/M metagenome (GOLD analysis project Ga0074193, IMG submission 64523) | Bioremediated contaminated groundwater from EPA Superfund site, New Mexico - Sample HSE6-05 | ecosystem: Environmental > Aquatic > Deep subsurface > Groundwater > Contaminated ... | reverse complement strand
ACGATTTGGGTATCCACTCGGAAATGTTTTCGGATGGAGTAATGGACCTGGCAGAAGGGGGTGTCGTGAACTGTGCAAAGAAAACTTTGCATCCTGGAAAAATGATTGTAACCTTTTTGATGGGAACTAAAAAGCTCTACAAATGGGTAGATGAAAACCCTTTGGTTGAGATGTACCCCGTGGACTATGTAAATGATCCGTATGTAATTATGAGAAACGATAAGATGGTCGCTATCAATTCTGCACTGCAGGTTGATGCACTGGGTCAGGCTGCAGCCGACACCCTTGGACCGATACAGTTCAGTGGTGTAGGTGGTCAGGTTGACTTTGTCAGAGGCGCGGCCAGGTCAAAAGGCGGAAAAGCGATTATCGCATTACCCGCGACCGCTGCCAAAGGTAAAGTATCCCGCATCGCCGCAACCTTGGATCACGGAGCGAGTGTAACTACTTCAAGAAATGATATTGATTACGTCGTAACAGAGTTTGGAATTGCAGCACTCAGAGGCAAAACTGTTAGAGAGAGAATGGAAGCATTAGTTAATATTGCACATCCTGATTTTAGAAGTGAGATAAGAGATCAAATAAAAGCTACCTATTTTAAATAGTAGACCTCATTATATAAACCTCATTATATAAGAGAAGGAGACTAAAATATGCGCGAATACAGAAAGCATGGCGAAGAGACTAAGTTTATCCCGGTAGGACCGTTTAAAATGAGGTTCCCTGGTGTACACTATAAGTTTGAGTGGGCGGACTATATCCAGGGTTTGGTTATGTGCGCCGTTTGTTTAGGGGCTATTCCTATGCTGCAGCAAACCTTAGATATGCCCTTTGAAGTAGCCCTGGCAATCGTTATATTGAATGGATTTTTCTATTTATGGCATACCTGGCTGGGCGACCCGGTTATTCCCGGTTGGATCACGCCAGCTATTCCGCTGCTGATGGCGTACTGCTTAACCTTTCCGGCAGGTGCACCAAGAATGCAGGCATTGGTAGCGTTTGAGATGGGACTGGGTATATTTGCAATTATCCTTGGTGCAACCGGTTTGGCGGGTAAATTTATCAGTTTAATTCCCAACGCAATTAGGTCTGGTATTATTCTGGGGTCTGGTTTCTCAGCCATTTATATGATCTTTGTTAAAGGCGGAAAGTATGATTTATTCCCAATAACCACTGCAATATGCCTAATAGTAGCTTTTTACTTCCTGTTTTCAAATCACTTTGCCAGGCTGGCTCAAAAAGGCGGAATCTGGAGCACGGTTGCTAACCTGGGAATTCTCCCTTGTATTATAGCGGCGATTATTGCTGCACCGCTATTTGGTGAAGCTAAATGGCCAGTGATTCAATGGTCATTCTCAAACCCGGCTTTCGGCGTACTATGGACACAGTGGGTACCCTGGGGTCCGCAAGGTTTTGGTTGGCCCTCATTATCACTGTTCCTGAAGTCCATTCCAATGATTATATCCATTTACGTCGTTCTCTTTGGTGACGTTGTTCAATCCCAGGCACTGGTTAAAGATGCCGATATCACCAGACTTGATGAAAAAATTGACTATAACCCGAATCGTGCTCATTTAATCTTTGGAATTAGAAACTTAGGTATGTCTATTATAGGACCAGACGTTACCATGTGCGGACCTTTATGGGCTGCCATGCAGGTTGTAACTTGTGAAAGATACAAAAAGGGCCGCGACAGTATGGATTCTATCTATGGTGGAGCTGCATCCTTCCGTTTCGGAACCTTTACCGGTTACTGGCTAATGCCAATCGTTGCTATGACTAAACCAATTCTGCCGGTTGCAATGGCATTAACCATGATCGTGCAGGGATTTGTCAGCGTACGTATCGGTATCACGGAATCCAGAAGCTTCAGGGATCTTGGAATTGCCGGTGTAATCGGTGGTGTAGTACTTGCCAAGGGAGCTGCTTATGGATTTGCAATTGGTATTATCTGCTGCTTGATTGCCTATGGTACAGACTTCTTCAAAGGCGATACCCAATTTGGTTCCCTCTGGTCTGAAAAAGTCGAAGCGGCTCTTGAGGAAGATACAAAACTGGCGTCTTAATCTACGAATGAATAGGCTCCTTCGAAAAGGTGAGGTTTTAACCTCACCTTTTCTATTAAGGATACTGAAAGTGCAATGTATAACTTATCGCAAACGATTCTGCATGTTTAGTCTTATTGGCATTAATAAATTTTAACTGCGTGATGGGATATAAGTTAGGAGAAATAAATGGACAAGCAGAATTTAATAAAAAATGCAGAGTGCTTTGTAGATAAATCAGAAGACAATTATATAACAAGCCAAATAGCCATATCGGATAATGCTAGAGGAACTAAAATTTTCGGGTCACCAATCTTTGCTTGTGGCGCTGCAGATGATGAGTACTTTACATTATTGAAACAACCGTCACTAATAGGGAAACATTTTATGCTTCCGAAAGAATGGTTACCGCAAGCGAAAACCGTTATATCCTTTTTCTTACCGTTTACTGCAGCAGTTAAAAAAGGAAACAGAAGGAACGTGCTATGGCCTTCTGAGGAATGGCTTTTTGGACGTATGGAAGGGCAGACTTTGCTGAATAAGTTATGTGTGCATTTGAAGTCCGAATTGATAAATGCAGGATATAATAGTCTTGTACCTGCTTTAGACAAGGGATCTCGGACTAAAAATCAGTCCCCATATCCTGAATTATCAATTACAAGCAATTGGTCGGAAAGACATGTCGCATTTATATGTGGACTTGGAACGTTCGCGCTTTCCAAAGGCCTTATCTGGCAAAAGGGTATTACTGGAAGGTTTGGCAGTATTATTACCGAATTGCATTTGCCGCCAGACAAAAGAGACTACAAAAATAGATGTACCAGGTGAATCTAAAATACCTAAACAGCACAACATAAAGTAAATATTACATTTTAAAAGTAATTCATGAGGAAGGGGATTCACAGCTTGAAGGAGTTTTGGGAAGATTTAAATGAGGTTCCAGGTGAAGACAGCTTAGTCACGAAAGGCGGCCTAAAAATTAATTTTTCCCGCAGGGAGCTTGAGGAGCATTTTGGATTGCTTCTCGATAAACGTCCGCTTGAAACTCTGGTCGGGGAAACCGCATATTGGCTTCTTATTCCAGCTCTGGTTTCTATTTATTCTTTTCCAATTATACTGTATATAAGTAAAAACATGTTTTATACAATTATGGCTTCTGTAGGACTTATGATGTCTACATCGCTCTTCAATCAATTTTCGTATCACTATACTGTTAATAATTACCTGGTTAGATCAGCTGTTCATCCGATCCCTAAATTGCTGGTCAATTTTATCTTTGCTGTTTTGCTGTACAGATCAGAGGGGAGCCTATGGTATCTGCTTACCCCCTTTATCTGGTGGATATTAAATGATAGAATTCCAATTATTTATCTTCTTTCAGAATTATTAATGTTAAAGTTTAAGAACTGGATGTATAATCTCGGTGACCCCGATGGTGTTCTCCGGCAGGCAGGTATATACTGGGCCAAAAAATATGACCTTGAAGCCACCAAGAGCGGCAAAATACTAGGCGTAAAGAAATAGTAATCAGAACGGAAAATAGTCCTCGCATCTCATAGACCAATTTTTGCTGTAGCTGCTTAATCATATTATCCAAGGGTGTGTGTCCGTTTACGTAGGAGTCCGTGAAGCAAAGAAGTATCTATCTAACGGCAGCCAAAAAAATGTCAGTTTCTTAAAAGTTTGTTCAAAAAACTGACGTTTTTTTGACTGCCATATAGGTAAGTCTGGAGAGCGAGAGTGCGATGATACACAGAGGTATCGCAGATACACAGATGTATCGCCGGTAAATGTTATATTCATAAGCTCTACACACAGGGAATTGGCTCTGTAGGAGTATGAAAATATTGTAAATATCGATACGATATTAAATCACCTGTAAATTTGGATTTATAATAGATGCGCTGATTTAAATAAGTCATTAAAAAAATAAACTTATTTTATGTTTTTAGCAAATGCCAGTATATTGGGGAAAAGGAGAAGTGATAAAAGACTGCAATCAAAAGCATTGGCGCCTTTTTTGAGTTTTGCCAATTACCTGGCATACACCTTGCAATATAATTAATCAGAACTCTACTGGAGCGCTTGAATAGGTTATAATGAAACGAAGGTGATTTTTCACAAAATACCGGTATGGATATTGATTCATATAAAGTAAGAACAAGTATACATGCTAAAATAGGGGATTGGCTCTACGGAAAATTAATAACTTAGAGCTAGGTCTCTATTGTCCGGATTTCCAAATGAGGTTTAGATCTAATATTTAAATTCAATAGGTGGGATTAATAATGGTTATTACAGGTTTAATCGTAGTACTGCTGCTAGTTCTGGTGGTTCCTTTTGTCAATAAGAAGGTTGAAGAAAATTTGGAACCATTTCTGTTTGTTATGGGGGTTGCAGCCAGTATAATTTCTGGAATAATGAGTACTGAGTTGGTCTTAAAAGCATTTGAAGAGCCAGTAATGATTGCATCGGCAGTATTCATTGCAGGGGCGGTCTTCTTTCTATTAAACAAACAGTTTCAAGTCTTTATTAACAAAATATTGAATAAAATACCCTTATCTATTTTTGTATTTCTTGTTGTGGTTATTCTGGGACTGTTATCAAGCGTCATTACTGCTATAATAGCTTCAATTATATTGGTTGAAATAATTTATCTCTTACCACTGATGAGAAAACAAAAAATAGTAGTATGTATTATAGCTTGTTTTTCTATCGGATTGGGGGCAGCCCTTACTCCCATTGGTGAACCGCTGGCCACTATAGCGATTTCAAAATTGGATGAAAATTTCTTTTATCTATTTGACCTGTTGGCAAAATATGTTATTCCTGCAGTAATTGGATTTGGGATTTTAGGTGCCATATACGTTGGACGTGCAAGCAAAAGTTCTGCAAACGGCGATGCAGCTCTCAGTGATGCTGCTGCTGATGAAATCGTAATGGAAGATGATACATGGAAGAGTATTATTGTAAGAGCCCTAAAAGTATATCTCTTTGTTATGGCTCTGGTATTTTTGGGAGAAGGATTTCAGCCACTTATCGATAAATACGTACTAGGCCTTTCTCCGCAATTACTATACTGGGTAAATATGATTTCGGCCGTTCTTGACAATGCTACCTTAACAGCAGCTGAAATAAGCAAACAAATGACAGATGTCCAGGTAACGGCTATTATAATGGGCTTGTTAATAAGCGGGGGTATGCTTATACCAGGTAATATTCCGAATATAATTTCGGCCTCCAAATTAAAAATCAGCAGTAAAGAATGGGCAATTTGGGGTGTTCCGTTGGGCCTGCTGGTTATGGTTATATATTTTGTAATTTTGTTTTCCAAATAAGAGTCAGTCCATATATGACTAAATGGTGAGTAATGGCTTAATAAGGGTATAGCCTTTAAGGATTATCCCTTTTAATTTAAAAGAAAATCTTCTATTTACTCTCCTTATCAATACTGACCCCAGTTTGTATAACCGAGTGATGCATTCTGGAGTCAGTTTTTCTATTTTATATAAAAAAGGGCAGATAACTATTTAATTAAGAATTGCCGAAAAATGTGTGGAATTCAAGCATATCAGATATGGAGCGTTTTTTATTTTGAACTCGAAAGATTAGATTATTGCATTTAGCTCAGAACACCTATTGCTTCATCAATAGCCTGTTTATCTGTTAATACCGGACTAAAAAGATCACCCGTTTTTCTAAGACGTGCAAATATATTCTTAATATTAAAATCAGCCGGAGAAATATCTTTTAATTCCTCCCATTTCAGAGGAGTGGAAACTGGGGCTGCATTACGTGGTCTCACACTATAGGGAGCAGAGAGTGTTTTGCCGATCACGTTTTGCATATAATCTACATAAACCTTTTTTCCCCGTGCCTTTACGCTCCTTTCAATTGTAGCCACTTCAGGCATAGCTGTGCAGACCATCCCGGCAACTTTGCCAGCCCAATTTCTCACCTGTGTATAATCGTATTTGTTTACAATGGGAAGATATATATGAAGACCTTCAGCACCAGAGGTCTTGATATAGGACCTAAGTCCCATATTATCAAGGAGATTCTTTAATACAAGGGCTATATCCACAATCACTTTAAAGGGACAACCTTCATAGGGGTCCAGATCGAAAACCACGAAATCCGGGTTTAATATAGAATCTTTTCTCGAGAACCAGGGATGAATTTCTAAATAAGCCTGGTTGGCGAGCCAGGCCAGGGTTGCTTGCTCCTCCACCAAAATCAAGTTATTAGTAGAATGATCTGCTGACTGCCACAGGTAGGTATTTATCCATTCCGGCGTATATTCCGGGGCGTTTTTCTGGTAAAAGAATTTACCTTCAATTCCATCAGGATAGCGGGTAAAAACGAGGGGGCGATCCCTGAGGTGTTCCATAATATAAGGGGCGACCTCCACATAATACTGAATAAGTTCGCTCTTGGTATAGCCCTCTAATGGCCAGAATACCTTATTCAGGTTAGAAAGGGATAGGTCTCTTCCAGCGACTTGTGTCTTAATAGATGAACCCATTTTAGCTGCTCCTTTTTTACAATATAGTACAGTCCTTAGGATTAAAATCAATAAATTCTTTAATTACAGGGTGACGAAGACTCATATCTTCTGTCCACTCCAAGAAATCTACTCGCATACCTATTTGGGGTTTTACGAAATAATAACCTTTCTTCCGTGAAGGTATGTTTACAAAAGGTGACTCCTGAACCTGCAACAAGGGAAGCTGAGTGGAAAGAAATTCTTGCTGGGCTGAAGTTAGTCCCGTAGCAGCCCGGCCTATATATATCAATTTATCGTTCCGAAAAGCCCCCAACAATAAAGAATTGATCAGGTTACCTCGTAGAGTATAGCCCCCCAGGAGACACAACTGAGTACGGCGGCACTTGACCTTCAGCCAATCATTATGATGTTTGCCCGGAGTGTACGGCGTCCCTTTCTTTTTGGCTACAATGCCCTCCATACCCATAGCTTCAACTGAAGCAAATAACGATTTTCCGTTGGGGAAGGACTCTACCCGGTGCAAATAATTTCGATTAAAGACCAAATCATCTAAATAAGATTGTCGTGTTTCAATAGCCTCGTACCGAAGGTCTTTGCCGTTAAGGTACAGCAGATCAAAAACCATATAATTAATAGGCAGTATATTCTGAATATATTTAATATTCTGGGTATTGCTGGTCTGATCTCTGCTCATTACGGAGGGAAAACTGGGTTTGCCGTCTTTTAAAACCACAACTTCGCCATCCAGAACGGCTGATTTCACCTTTAAATGTTCTGCTAGCTGCTGCATTTCCGGATATTGTGCCGTTTTGTCCCGCCAATGCTTATTGATTAAACGGACCTTGCCATCATTAATCACTGCCAGCATTCTAACCCCATCCCACTTAACCTGAAAAAAAAACTCCTCACTATCAAAAGGTTCAGGCAAAAGAATTGGTTCCATTACCTTTACTATGTCTTTTAAAAAAGAATCCATAACTAACTTCCCGTTTTAGCTTTTTTTCGGGTACCGCCTGGTTTTTTGGCAGTACTTTTACGATTCTCCTCAGCTAGTTTTACACTGGCCTTCAAAGCTTCCATCAAATCGACTACATTACCTTTCTCGGCAGTCTGGATCGGGGTTACTATTTCCTGGCCTGCAATTCTGGCTTCGATTATTTCCCATAAAGCCTGCCGGTAGGTATCCTCATAACGAGAAGGATCAAAATCAGTGGATAGGTTTTCTATGAGGCTTACCGCCATTTTTATTTCATTGTCGTGTAATTTACCTGGGTCCAGCCCCTGACTTAATGAAGCTGGTGAACGTATCTCGTCCGGATAAAAAATTGTTTCCATTATCAGCACATTATCTTTTACCCGTATTGCTGCCAGTGATTGTTTGGTCCGGATATAAATTTTTGCGATGGCAATTTTACCGGTCTTCTGCATGGCTTCAACAATTAAGCTGTAAGCCTTTTCCCCGCCCGCGGAAGGCTCCAGATAGTAAGTCTTATCGAAATAAATAGGATCAACCTGGGACAGACTTACGAAGTCCAGGATGTCAACCGTCTTGGTATTTTCCTGAGGAATCCGTTCAAAATCCTCCTGGTTTATGACCACGTAATTTCCCTTCTGGTATTCATAGCCTCTTACAATTTCATCACTTTTTACTTCCTTTTCACACCGGGAACAAAACTTCTGGTACTTAACTGGAGACATACATTCTTTGTGTAAATAATTAAATTTTATATCTTTATTTTCGGTAGCTACATACATGCTGATCGGGATATTTACCAAACCGAAGCTTATTGCACCCTTCCATAAAACCTTCACGGCAAGTGCTCCTTTCAACCGACTTTATATTAGCTTTGATTTTTCGGGAAAAATTATTCTCAAAACATAAAAGATCGCAAACAAGTAATGGTAAGCAAAAGGATAGACCAATTTGACTAAATACGGCGATATGGTATAGAATATCTCTTGTAACTAATTGCGGGCGGGAGTAGCTCAGTGGTAGAGCACCGGCTTCCCAAGCCGGGTGTCGAGGGTTCGAACCCCTTTTCCCGCTCCATTAATTTGTAAACGAAGTTTACATCAGTTGTACCCGCAACCTTAATAGCGACCACAAGGAGCACTAGTAGTATCCGAAGGATGAAGGGTGCTCCATTATAAGTAAGTGAACGGCTGCAATCTTAGTCGATTGCAGCCGTATTATTTTCTGAACTTATAATAGTTAATCATTAATTAGCAAATGAATAAGTAAAATGTAGAAGATAAGGGATAATATAAGATAGATTATTATACAGGAAAGGGATGAATAAAATTAAACACGAACTATATGATCTGGCTATCTTAGGATGCGGGCCTGCTGGTCTGTCAGCTGCAATAAATGCGACTATTCGTAATAAAAAGGTTATTGTCATAGGTTCCGATGTATGCAGTCCGCCGCTGCATAAGGCACAAAAGGTAAATAATTACCTGGGAATTTCAGATGTTAGCGGTGAAGTTTTGCTGGAGAATTTTATGAATCATGCCAAATCAATGAATGTTGAAATAATTCATGTTAAGGCTGAGGCAATAAATGAGGCTGATGGAATCTACAATATACTAGTTGGCAATGACATGATCACAACTAAAACTATCATAATAGCTACAGGAGTACCGTATAAGCCTACACTGCCACAGGAGGAATTTTTCCTGGGAAAGGGACTGGGATACTGTGCCACCTGCGATGGCCCGATTTATAGAAATAAGGATGTACTGATTATAGGGTATAGTGATGAAGGTGAAGGTGAGGCGAATTTTATGGCTGAAATCTGCAGCAAAGTTTACTATTTGCCTTTGTACAAAGAAATCGGAAACTTAGATCAGAGGATAGAGGTTGTTAATGCCAAACCAAAAACAATAATCGGAAAGGATTTTGTTGAAGGACTGGAACTGGACAATGGTCAAACCATAAAGGTAGAAGGACTGTTTGTTCTTGGAGCAGAGACCGCTCCGGATCGTCTAGTGCCAGGTTTAGAGATAACCGACAACCATATTAAAGTCAACCGCAATCAGGAGACCAATCTCCCCGGCGTATATGCGGCTGGAGACTGCACCGGGCCTCCTTATCAAATAGCCAAGTCAGTCGGTGAAGGACAGGTAGCAGGATTGAATGCAAGTAAATTTTCTTCACGCCGTTCTTGAAAATAGCAATATGAACTAAAGTACTATCAAGAGGAATGATATCTTCCGTTATGACGGAGATTGAAACCTCTTATTTTTTTAGGTAATATAAGTAGGCAATTTTGATTAATTAGCATATTCCAGATATTTACAATTGCATATATCGGATATATAGTAATAATAAGATATGGACTAAAATTATTTAATTTACGAGGATATATCATATGTCAAATATTAATCTTATAACAGGAATACTCATAGCAGCATTCGCTCTGCCAATACTAATGGGAGCCTTTGAAGATTTTTCTAGGGCACGAATTAAACATTCATTATGGTCTTTGCTTGATGGCCTGGAGTTTTTGTTTGGACTTATCCTTTCCATTTATCTCACCAAGAGGATATTTTTTGATAACAATAGCGGGATATTTAAACAGATTTATAATCTGATACCTGACAGTATTCGGACATTGCTGTACGGCCAGGACATAGTGATTTATTTGGTTGCTGTACCGACAATACTTTTGATTGTTCATATTATACTAAGGGTTTTTACCGGGCTGATATATAAAGCCTTTTTAGAACCTCTTGCTGATGGGTTATACACCCTGCTTGATTCCATGGGCAGCGTGCTGCGGCGGATAATAGGGGCTTTATCACAGGTGCCCAGAGCGGCATTTTTAGTTTTCGTTTTAAGCTTGCTGCTCAACTTCTATGGATATTATTTCCCATCTCCGCACTTATCCAGGTTAATGAATGAGTCAGATGCATATCAAGTTTTATATAAAAATGCAGTATCACCGGTTCTTAATTCAAATATAGCCAAAAAAATTCCGGTATTGGTAAATGACTCTTTCGGGAATACCATGACGAGGATCCCAGAGCCAGGAGACGCCGGAGGACGTTTAACTCCGGATGGGCTAAGAAACGGTACCCGAGTAATAACTTACTTCAACGGGGTTACATTGGATGAAGCTATTAAATCAAACTCCCAAATAGATGAAACGGCCAGAGCAGTTGTAGGCAATGAAAAAAACAGCAAGAAGAAGGCGTATCTGTTGTATAAATGGGTCAGTCAGAACATAGATTACGATTATAACAAGGCTGCAATGATCAGTAAGGATTCTAAGGGAATTTCATCAGGTTCGATTATTGCCTTTAACACGAGAAAAGGGATCTGCTTTGATTATTCAAGTCTTTATATATCCATGTGCCGAGCGGTGGGTTTAAAGGTTAGATTAATTACCGGTTTAGGGTACAGCGGTGTAGCCTGGGGAGACCACGCCTGGAATCAGGTGTATTCGACTGAAGAAGCCAGATGGATCAATGTTGATGCTACTTTTGGCACTAATGGCAGTTATTTTGACAAACCCGATTTTAATGTAGACCATCGGTATGCAGAGATTCAGGGTGAGTGGTGAGTAGCCAGGCAGCAGATAATTGAGGAATTTGTTGAAAAGATCTAGTTGCAAAAATATCCATAAGGAACTTATAATGTAAATAACAACTAAATTAATGAGTTAGGTGCCCATTTTGGGGTAATAGGGAATCAGGTTAAATTCCTGAACGGACCCGCCACTGTAACCGACGAGTCTGAGCCGATATAGTCACTGGGGTAAACCTGGGAAGGCTGGCTCAATAGGCGTTTGAGTCGGAAGTCAGAAAACCTGCCTTGCCCATTTAAAGCCGTGAGGATGATGGAAAAATTCTCGAGCATATTTGCTTGAGAATTTTTTTGTTTCTTAAATAAGAAATATTTGAGGGGGTAGTGGATATGGAATTATTCAAAAGAACGCTGGAAAGTATCAGTGATGTTGATCAAAAAGCGGGCGTGGCAGCCCAGTGCAGGCTGGACAGCCTGACTAAACCACCAGGAAGTTTAGGGGTTCTGGAGAAGATTGCTGTTCAGTTAGCTGCTATCCAAGGGAATCCCCTGCCGACGCTGGGAAAAAAAGTTGTCATGACCATGGCAGGTGACCACGGAGTTGTGGAGGAAGGGGTCAGTGCTTTTCCGCAGGAAGTAACGCCACAGATGGTGCTCAATTTTTTAAACCAGGGGGCGGCAATTAATGTACTCTCCAATCATGTTGGAGCAAGGGTAGTGGTAACTGATGTAGGCATAGCTGCAGAACCCATAGATCACCCCAACTTAAATGTGTGCAAGGTTAGAAAAGGAACCAGAAATATGGCTAAAGAAGCGGCGATGACCGAAGAAGAGGCTGTAGCAGCGATTGAAGTAGGAATCAGACTCGTCAATAAAGAAATTGATGATGGGGCAACCCTGGTTGCGACCGGCGAAATGGGAATCGGCAACACTACACCCAGCAGTGCTATTCTGGCCTGTTTCAGCGGAAAGGATATTACCTTAATTACCGGAAGAGGCACCGGAGTAGACGATAAGGGCTTGAGCATAAAACATAAGGTAATCAAAAAGGCGATCGAGGTTAACCAGCCTGACCCATCCCAACCGTTGGATGTATTATGTAAGGTGGGCGGCCTGGAAATAGCTGCACTTACCGGTGTAATTTTAGGAGCGGCAGCTAGAAAGGTTCCGGTAGTATTGGATGGATTTATTTCTACAGCAGCCGCCCTGGTAGCCTATAAGCTAAATACAGACAGCCAGAAATATATGCTTGCATCTCATTTATCCCAGGAGCCAGGGCATAGGATAGCACTTGATTTAATGGATTTACAGGCAATGCTTTACCTGGATCTCAGATTAGGAGAGGGCACTGGGGCAGTACTGGCGTTCAGTCTCATTGAAGCAGCTGTAAAGATAATTCATGAAATGGCAACGTTTGAAGAGGCTGGTGTGAGCAACAAGGAATAGCGGGATTAATATGAATTTATTTGTATTGAAGTGTGACAGTGGATATTTAAAAAAGGTTCCTAACGGATGCCAGTGTTTATCAATCGAGCAAGCCACCGTTTTTAATCAACCAAATGAAGGGGAAATCGAATATTTGGTTGGTTATGGTAATAATAATGGATTAAAGAATATCAGACTGGCTGAACTATCCATTTTTGAAAAGGACTATGTAAGAAAGTTTTAATTAAGAAACGATAATGCGGGATAAATTTTCTGGTTGTAAAAAAAAGGAACTAGTAATATAATATGGTAAACAAACAAAATAAAAACTAGGTGCCCATTAGAGGGCTTAAAGGGGAATCAGGTTAAAGACCTGAGCGGTCCCGCCACTGTAACCAGTTACAAACCATATCATAACCACTGAGAAATCGGGAAGGGATATGGGGAGGATGACCTGGGAGCCAGTATACCTGCCTATGTTTTTACGAAAAGGCTCCTCGAGGAAGGTGCATTCATTCGTTGCGATTTATCGTATATTCGATATGCTGCTTCTGCCTTTAGGTAGAAGCTTTTTTATTTCACCATTTTGTCAGAGGGTCTGATAAGAAACGTACCGGGAAGACCAGAGCTTAAATCAACGACTGTGTAAGTAGGAGGTTTATTATGAATTCGCCTCGGATAGTTATTGCCGGTGTCCATACTGGGGTGGGTAAAACAACTTTAACCCTGGGAATTATGGCTGCTTTAAGGAAAAAACTAATTTCGGTACAGCCTTTTAAAGTGGGACCAGATTATATTGATCCTGGATTACACTATTACGCAGCCGGAGTCAAATCACATAATCTGGATAGCTGGATGGGTTCTGAAGAGCTAGTAAAAACAGTATTCGCTAAAAATGCGTCTCATGCACAAATATCAATAATTGAAGGGGTTATGGGATTATATGATACCGCCAAAGGGCAGCGAATTAAGGGAAGTACAGCCCATGTCGCTTCAATTTTGAATGCGCCGATAATTCTGGTAGTCAATGCCAGGGTTATGGCCCAAAGCTGTATAGCTCTGGTTAAAGGATATATGGAGTACGAACCCGGCGTGCAGATTAAAGGTGTAATTCTAAACAACACCAGTGCGTTTCATAAGGAGGATTTACAAAAGAGCCTCGAAGAAGAACTAGGTGTTCAGGTACTGGGGTGTATACCGGAGAATAAGACCATATCAATGCCGGAGAGGCATCTGGGGCTGCTCCCGGCCGAGGAAAACGGCCGCTTACATTCAGCCATAGAAGCGATGGGAAATTTAATTGAAGCGGAGCTGGATATAGATTCTTTATTAAGGCTGGCTCAGAATGCGCCTCCCTTAAATACATACTGGCAAGAAACAATACACGATAAGAGTGTAACCATTGGGGTGGCCAGAGATGAAGCGTTCAGCTTCTATTATCAAGATAGTCTGGATTATCTGCAGGAATTAGGGGCTGACCTTAAATTTTTCAGCCCGTTAAGGGATAATTCGATTCCGTCGGTGGATGGATTATATCTGGGCGGAGGATTTCCAGAAATGTTTTTGGAGCAGCTGTCTAATAACCGGCCCATGATAGATTCAATTAGGTCAGCCCGGATGCAGTCGATGCCAATCTTTGCTGAATGCGGCGGCTTTATGTACCTGACTGAAAAAATAAGGGACTTTTCAGATACTGCCTGGCCGGGAGTGGGTATCATTCCCGCAGAGGTTAAAATGACCCATAGCTTGGCTGCTTTAGGATATGTTGAAGCGACAGCCATGCAGGACTCAATTATTGCTGGCAGGGGAGATATATTGAGAGGACATGAATTTCATTATTCTCAATTAACAGGAATAGGGGCAGAAGAAACAGCTTATTGTTTACAGGGCGGCAAGGGCGGCGATTTCAGGGGAGAAGGCTATATACAAGGAAACTTACTGGCTTCATACGTCCATCTGCATTTACGTTCTAATCCTCGAGCTGCCCATAACTTTATAAATTCCTGCAAAAAATATCGAACTGCAACTAAGGGCATAGCATGAACATAGCAAAGAGGTCTAAACACGTTGTCTATCCTCAAAAAAGAGTCGGCGTAAGTCATAGAAGTCCGCGCGGTCCGCGTCTATCTAGACTCAAAAGGAGTGTTTTTATGGCAGCAGGTCCAGCAAAAAACCGCACAAATCTACGCTCAGGCTATACAACTGGTTCATGTGCTGCTGCAGCCAGTCAGGCCGCCCTGGAAATATTAATTTCAGGAAAACAGGCTGTCATGATTACTCTCGACCTTCCTGGCGGGGGAAATATCGACATACCAGTAAAAGGTGTCCACTGCCAGAATGGCCAGGCGGTAGCTGAAGTTATAAAAGATGCCGGGGATGACCCCGACGTTACTCACGGTATTAGTATATTTGCCAGCGTTGAACTGCTTCCTCACACAAACATTATTATAGAAGGCGGCCCGGGGGTGGGAAAGGTTACCAAACCCGGGCTGGCTGTCCCGGTTGGGGAAGCAGCAATTAATCCTATGCCTCGTAAGATGATATCTTCGGCATTAAAAAAGGTATTACCATCTGGCAAGGGAGCAAAAGTAGTGATATCTGTTCCTGACGGAGAAAAGCTGGCTCCCCGGACATTAAATCCCCGTTTAGGCATAATAGGCGGTATCTCAATTTTGGGCACTTCAGGTATTGTTCGGCCTATGTCCGATGATGCCTATATTGATTCTCTGGTTCCTCAAATCGATCAGGCTGTGGCCATGGGACATCAGGCGCTGGTTTTAACCCCGGGAGGTATGGGGGCCAGAAGGGCCAAAGAGATGGATATACCTGAAGACGCAGTAGTTCAGACCAGCAATTTTGTTGGTTTAATGCTTGATGAATGTGCCCGGCGGCCTGTAACGGAGATTCTAATGCTAGGCCATATCGGCAAATTAATTAAGGTGGCTGCAGGAATATTTAATACGCACAGTAAGACAGCCGATGCACGCCGTGAGACACTTGCTGCTCACGCTGCCATGCTGGGAGCTGATCAATACATAATAAAACAAATTATGGAGTTGAATACCCTGGAAGCTTCGGTAGAACTAATTAGAGATAACCAGCTTGACCAGGTTTATTATTCCATTGCTGACTGGGTGAGCAGGCGATGTCAGGAAAGGCTGGGCCGGGATATTAAGGTGGGAACCATATTATATGCGCTTAATGGAGAAATATTAGCCTATGATGTCAGAGCTTTAGAAATAGGGAGGGGATCAGGCTGGCAGGCAAAGTTATAGTAGTCGGAACCGGGCCAGGGGATGCCCGATATATAAGCCCTATTGCTCTCGAAGCCATAAAAAAAGCTGAGGTACTGGTCGGCGGACAGCGGCTCCTGGACACATTTGCGAGCCCGGGCCAGACTCAGTATCCGGCAGACCGTGATTTACCGGAGCTGATAAATTTCATGCGGGCACAAAGAAAGCAAAGACGGGTGGTAGTCCTTGTGTCTGGAGATACCGGAATCTTTAGTCTGGCAAATTATTTGATCAAGCATATTGGCGAGGAGGATATGGAGTTTATCCCTGGCATTAGTTCCGTTCAGGTCATGTTTGCCCGCTTAAAGCGACCCTGGAATGAAGCATCGATACTGAGCACTCATGGCAGGTGTCCGGACCAGTTGCCTGCGGTGATAAGAAGGTCCCGGATGACGGTTTTGTTAACCGGGGTACCCTGGACGCCCCAGGAGATAGCCCGATATCTGAGAGAAAACGACATTCCCGACCTGAGCATAGCTTTGGGAAAGAACCTATCCTATCCGGAAGAGCAGATTATTTATTCCAGCTTAGCACAACTGTTAAACGACAATGCGGATTATAGTAATACAGTGATGGTGATTTTTAATGAATAATGATTTATTTATTACTCCGGGAATCCCCGACGAGTATTTTGAACGAGAAGAGGGTATTCCCATGACCAAGAATGAAATCCGGGTCTTATCTATTGCCAAACTACGCCTTTTCCCCAGTGCACTGGTTTACGATGTGGGAGCCGGCAGCGGGTCGGTGGCTATAGAGTGTAAACGGTTGATTCCCGCTGGCCAGGTATTTGCCATCGAGAAGAATCCGCGGGCAATAGAGTTAATTAAGAATAATAGTAAGAAATTTAGAGTAAATATGGAAGTAATTCCAGGAATTGCCCCTGAAGCGATGGAGGGTCTTCCCTCAGCCGATAGGATTTTCTTAGGAGGCAGTGGTGGAAAAATGAAAGCCATTTTAGATGCCTGTGATGATAAATTGAAAGACGGCGGCTGGCTGGTGATTAACTCGGTCAGTTTGAACAATGGGGCTGATGCTTACGGGATATTAAAAGGCAAAGGTTATTATTTGGAGGCAGCCCAGGTTAATATTGCCGTTCTTAACCGGAAAGGAACTGCAGAAATATGGCAGGCCAGAAATCCAGTTACTATAATCTCGGCACAGAAAAGGGGGAATCCGGGTGGCATACGGTAAGTTTTATGGAATTGGGGTAGGGCCGGGAGACCCGGAGCTCTTAACTCTAAAAGCCAAAAGGATACTGGAAAAGTTAGAGGTTCTCTTGGTTCCTAAATCCAAACAAGAAAAGAGAAGTCTGGCCTTATCTATAGTCGCTGGGGTAATCGATAAAGAGTGGGAATACGTGGAGCTTATTCTGCCCATGACCACGGAACGAAAAGATTTAGAAAGGCACTGGCAGGAAGCCGCTGATCAGGTAGCTGAGATTCTAAAGAGGGGCACGGATACGGGGTTTATCACCCTGGGGGATCCTACTGTTTATAGTACCTTTACTTATCTCTTAAAATACATAAGAAGATTGCTTCCTGACCTGAAGGTTGAAATAATCCCCGGAATCAGTGCGGTTAACTCTATTTCAGCATGGATACAGCAGCCTCTGGCCGAGGGGGAGGAAAGCCTGGTTATTGTTCCTGCTCTAGCAGAAAGGGCATATATTAAAGATCTAATAGACCAATTCGACAATGTAGTTTTATTGAAAGCTGGTAATCAGACTGAAAAAGTAGTTCAGCTTCTGAATGAAGGAGATGTGAGCGGAAAGGTGTATTTTGCCAGTCGCTGTGGTTTCTCGGATGGATTTTATACCGATGACTTTACCAGCTTGCTGGATAAAAAGTTCGATTACCTGTCAACGATGATTATAAAGAAAAACCGGGGAGATGATGTAGATTGATATTCTTTTTAGGAGCAGGGCCGGGTGATCCCGAACTAATTACCCTTAAGGGTTACAAGCTGCTGCAGGAGGCTGATCTGGTAGTATATGCAGGCTCCCTGGTAAATGAAAAAGTCCTGGAATATACCAAACCAGGCACCCGGTTAGTAAACAGCGCTCATCTTAACCTGGAAGAGATTATGTCCTTGATGGTCGAAGCATCTCAAAAGGGGGAAAAGGTTGTCCGCTTGCATACCGGTGACCCTAGCCTGTATGGAGCCATTGGTGAGCAGATGGAGGTATTGCTGGCCAAACAGATTCCCTACCAGGTTGTACCCGGAGTCAGTTCATTTCTAGCGGCAGCAGCCAGCTTGAAAAAGGAATATACCGTACCTGACGGAACGCAGACACTCATCATTACCCGATTAGAGGGCAGGACTCCAGTTCCGGATACTGAGAAGCTGAGCAGCCTGGCTGCCCATGGAGCTTCGATGGCAATCTTTCTTTCGGTAGGTATGATTGATCGGGTAGTCAAAGAATTGCTGGAGGCATATGCCCCTGAGACGCCCGCTGCTGTTGTAGAGAAAGCTTCCTGGCCCGGGGAACAGATTATTCAGGGGACCCTGCAGGATCTAGCTGGAATGATCAAAGAAGCTGGAATTAAGAAAACTGCCTTAATACTGGTAGGAAATTTTTTAAAAGATTCAGGTCAATCCAAACTTTATGATAAGGAATTCGCCCATGAGTATCGAGGATAAAGATAAAACTACGGCGATTATTTGTTTAACGGAAAGGGGAGCGGAACTGGCTGTAAAATTAAGCCGGTTAATGCCTCCGGCAGCAATATTTATTCCGGAAAGACTGCAAGGTAATTATAAAAATGGGGACCTGGGATCGGTACAATTCTTCAGCCATTGGAAGCATACTTTTTCGGAAGTATATAGTAAATATAAAAAGATTATTTGCATTATGGCAGCTGGAATCGTAGTTCGAAGCCTGGCCGATCTAATATCATCCAAATTTAGTGACCCGGCTGTTGTAGTAGTAGATGAAGCAGGGCGATTTGCGGTTAGTCTGTTATCGGGTCATGTGGGAGGAGCGAACCTTTTGGCGGAACAAACAGCTGTCTGCTTAAATGGGCAGGCGGTCATAACAACCGCCACTGATGTAAGCAATAAACCAGCCGTTGATATGTTGGCGGCAGAAATGGGCGCACTACTGGAGCCATTAAAAAAGGTTAAACTTATTAACCGTCTTCTGGCTGAAGATAAAGAGGTCAATATATACAGTGCTTTTCCGTTGATTAAAGCGTTCCAAACCGGCTTTTGCCGGCAGGAATGGCCGATGAGTGATCCGAATGAAGAGATGGCCGGCCAGGCTGCAGCCACGAATTTTCTGGAACCTGCAGTTATAATTGGACCGCAAAAACTTAGGATAGATCTTATAAACGAGTATATACAGATCAAACCTCAAAATCTGGCGGTGGGGGTTGGCTGTCGCAGAGGCGTAGAATATTCTGAGGTCCGGGGGGCCTTTGAAGCAGTAATGACCAAGTTTAATCTGGATGCGGCCTGTGTTAAGTATTTGGCCACCATTGACATTAAGAGCGAAGAGGAAGCAATCAGGGAGCTCTCACTGGAAATGGGGATTCCCGTACTTACATTTAGTAAAGACGAAATTAGCAAGTTAGATGGCAGTTATGAATCTTCGGAATGGGTAAGAGAAAAAGTAGGAGTTGGTGGAGTATGCGAACCTGCAGCCCGACTGGCAGTGAAACAAGGCAAGACAATTGTACCCAAACAGAAAATAGGTTCAGTAACCATCAGTGTGGCCATGGAAAAGTCCTGGTGGTGGGATTGGGGCCTGGAAACAGAGAGTTTTTAAGTCCTGCGGCTTTAGAAAGTATTCAAAAAGCCGATGTCGTAGTGGGTTATAAAAGCTACCTGGTCTTAATTGAGGATTTACTAGTAGGGAAAAAGGTGATCGGTTCCGGGATGCGCAAAGAGATTGATCGGGCTAAAATAGCCGTTGAGGAGGCCCGGGCAGGAAAGAACGTAGTGGTCGTAAGCAGTGGTGATCCAGGCGTTTATGGAATGGCTGGAATTACTCTGGAAATAGCAGCAGGGGTGGTACCGGTTGAGGTGATACCTGGAGTTACAGCAGCGACTGCCGCTGCAGCTGTTCTGGGAGCTCCCTTAATGCATGATTTTGCTGTTATCAGCTTAAGTGATTTGTTGACTCCCTGGAGCAAAATAATAAGCCGCCTGGAAGCAGCCGGGCTGGGCGATTTTGTAGTTGTTCTATATAACCCCAGGAGTAAAGGCCGCACCAAACAAATTGAAACTGCCCGAGAAATTCTTATGTGGCATCGTGATCCGGAGACACCGGTTGGCATAGTACGATGCGCCCAGCGGGGTGAAGAAAAACAGGTCATTACTAACTTAAGAGATATGCTCAAAGAAGACATAGATATGTTAACCACCGTAATTATAGGTAATTCTCAAACCAGAGTGGAAAATGGAAAAATAATTACACCCAGAGGATATGCTGTATGATCATCGTACTAGCTGGAACTGCAGAAGGCCGTAAAATGGTCTCGCTGCTAAACCAAAAAGGATGGCCGAATACTGCCTGCGTGGTCAGCCATTATGGTGCACAGCTTCTGGATAATAATACGAATGATGTTTATCAGGGCAGCCTGGATAGAACCGAACTCATTACCTTAATTAATAATCAGGATGCTTCATTGCTAATTGATGCGACCCATCCCTTTGCCAATCAGATTAGTGGGTTAGCTATGGAAGCGGCAGAAGCTTGTAAAATCCCTTATATAAGGCTGGAAAGAGACAGCGTCTCATTGCCCGATGATTCCCTGGTGAAAAGGATTGAGAAAATAGAACAAATTGAAGAATATTTATTTCCACAGCAGACAGTCTTTAGTACCGTGGGAAGTAAACATTTACCGTTAGTTGCATCTCTGGTAAAGAGGGCTGAAGCAAGATTAGTTGCCAGGGTCCTTCCCCTGAGCGGAGCAGTCAGAAGTTGTGAAGAACTGGGTTTAAACCCGGACAGCATTATTGCTTTAAAAGGGCCATTTTCAAAGGAATTAAACCTGCAGTTGTTCAAACACTACGGGGCACAGTTGATTCTAACCAAAGAGAGTGGGACGGCCGGCGGCTTGGATACAAAGCTACAAGCTGCCCTGGTATTAGGAATCCCGATTGCGGTATGGGTTCGGCCCCGGATGGAATATCCTGCCGTATTTCACTCACCGAGAGAAGTACTGCAATATATCGGAGATAAATGGGGAGGAGTTTTAAAATGAAAACAGGGATAATTCTCCTGGGACACGGCAGCAGGAGAGAAGAAGCTAATGATGAAATACGCCAGTTAGCTGGAATGATACAGGAAGGGGATAAAAATGGCTGCTACAAGGTTGCCTTCCTATCGTTTGCCAGCCCGGGTTTAACTGATGCAGCTGAAGAATTAATAGAAGAGGGTGTTAACAATATCATCGTAATGCCCATCTTCCTGGTTACCGGTAATCATATAAAAAGAGATATTCCCAGCAAGTTATTGCTGCTAAAAACCTCCTATCCTGAGGTCAATTTTATTATGGCCAAGCATTTTGGAACCCATCCGGCATTAATTGAAATCGTTCAGGAGAGAATCCAGACAGCCGCTGCTCTGGCGGAAGGGATGAGCTTATGAATATTATCTGGAATCCTCAGGAAATCGAAGCTCAGAGTATGAAGATTATTGAAAGCTACCTTATGGATTATGATTTGTCTCCGATCCAAAAAGAGGTAGTGAAGAGAGTCATTCATACGACCGGTGATCCCAAAATAATAAGTAATATTAAATTCCATCCTGATGCTGTCAGAGCCGGGATAAATGCCCTGCATCAAGGAAGACCTATATTTACAGATGTTAATATGTTGAAGGCAGGCATTAATCGTAAAAAAATAGGTGGCTTCGGGGGAGAAGTTTTCTGCTCTATTGCAGAGCCTGAAGTAGGGGGAAAGGCCCAAGAATGGGGAATAACCAGGGCTGCAGCAGCTATGCGCTCATTTGGGGAACGTCTCAATGGCGCAGTGGTGGCTATTGGCAATGCGCCCACGGCACTGTTCGAAGTATTGGACATAATCGAAAAGGGGATCGCTCAGCCGGCGCTTATTATTGGAACTCCAGTGGGTTTTGTAGGTGCCGCTGAATCCAAAGACATGATGGTGGAAAAGAATTTGCTGCCATATATAACTGTTACCGGAACAAGAGGCGGCAGTCCCATTGCGGTTAGCATGATTAACGCATTACTTTATTATAAAGGAGAAAAAATTGATGGCTAGGGCAATTATGGTTCAGGGTACATCCTCCAATGTTGGCAAAAGCATTCTATGTACGGCTTTGTGCAGGATTTTTGCTCAGGATGGGTATAGAACCGTGCCCTTTAAAGCTCAAAATATGGCGTTGAATTCAACTGTTACCCCTGATGGAGGAGAAATTGGAAGGGCTCAGGGAGCCCAGGCTGAGGCAGCGGGAGTAAAACCTACCGTATATATGAATCCTATTTTACTCAAACCCAAACAAGATATGGCGGCGCAGGTTATTGTACTGGGTACCCCTCTTGGCGATATGTCGGCACGAGAATATCGCAGCGACTATCTTCCTAAGGCAGAGACTTTGGTACTTGAATGTATCAACAGATTAAAAGAAGAATATGAAGTTCTGGTGATTGAAGGAGCAGGCAGCCCGGCTGAAGTCAATTTGAAGGATAGAGATATTGTAAACATGAAAACGGCTGAACTGGCTGACGCCCCAGTTTTGCTGGCAGCTGACATAGACCGGGGAGGCGTTTTTGCTTCATTAATTGGTACGCTGGAACTGTTGGAGCCGCATGAAAGAGATAGAGTAAAAGCCTTTATTATAAATAAATTCCGGGGTGATATTGAACTGCTTAAACCAGGTTTGGAATATTTGGAGCAGAAAACCGGAATACCGGTACTGGGAGTAATTCCATATATTCATGATCATGGCATAGATGAAGAGGATTCAGTTTGTCTTACTGAAATAAATGATCATAAGGGGTTAGATCAACCCATTCAAATTGCCGTAATCCAGCTGCCACGAATATCTAACTTTACCGATATTAATCCTTTTACGAACCTGCCTGATACCCGGGTTCATTTCGTTAAAAAGGGCCAAAAGATAGGCAATGCAGACGTAGTAATAATCCCCGGAACTAAAAATTCTATCCTGGACCTAGGTTATCTGAGGGAAGAAGGATATGACCAAGAGATTTTGGCCTTAGCCGGACGGGGAACATACGTGGTAGGGATCTGCGGCGGCTATCAAATGCTTGGTCAAGAGCTGCTGGATCCTCAGGGTACAGAGGCAGGAATAGGTTCCCGGAAGGGATTGGGATTACTTCCCGGAGTTACTGTATACGGCTCTCAGAAAAGCACGCACCAGGTAACCGCAACTATTTTAGCAAACACTGGTTTTTGGCAGGAATTATACGGACAGAAAGTCACGGGCTACGAAATACACATGGGGCAGACCAGGGTTCAAGAAGGGGATAGCTATTTGTTACAGATAAACCTGCGTTCCGGTCAGACTGTACAGGAAGATGACGGGATAATTAATGTTAGCGGGAAAATATGGGGCACTCACATCCATGGATTATTCGATAACCAGAATCTATTGCTGTCCTTTATAAATGCTATCCGTCAGGAGAAAGGATTGAAATTGCTGGAAGATACTGATTTGAATAGCTATCGTAAAGAAAAGAACTATGACCGGTTGGCTGATATAGTCAGGAACTCTCTGAATATGAGCAAGCTGTATCAAATTATGAACAAAAAGGGTGTTTGAGCTATGGAAATGATAATTCTTGCAGCGGTAATAGTAGACATTATCATAGGAGACCCACGCTGGATGCCGCATCCGGTGGTTTTCATCGGCAAGATTATTAACGGCGGCGAGAGGTTAATCCGGAGATATACGGCAACTGCACGGGGATTGAAATGGGGAGGTGTTTTGTTAACCCTGACAGTAGTTTTGGGTACCTATATCTTCTTTTGGGGATTATTATGGCTGGCTGGTAAAATAAATGCTTGGTTAGGGCTGGTATTAAGCGTTTATTTTATGAGCCAATCTCTGGCTTTCAACAGCTTGTATAAACACGCATTAGCGGCAGCCGTTCCTTTATCCGGGGGCGATTTATCTCGGGCCCGAAAGGCCCTGTCCATGATAGTGGGCAGAGATACAGATAACCTGGAAGAGAGTGATGTTGTACGCGGGGTAGTAGAAACTGTCGCAGAAAATACCGTAGATGGGATTACCGCTCCCCTGTTTTATGGTTTCCTGGGGGGACCTCCCCTGGCCCTGGCCTATAAAGCCATAAACACCCTGGACTCCATGATTGGCTACAGGGATGAAAGGTATCAGGATTTAGGCTGGGCAGGAGCTAGACTTGATGACGTAGCCAATTATATTCCCGCCCGGATTACAGGGCTGATCTACTTACTGGCAGCTCCATTTACACCTGGAGGTCTAGTTAATGTGTGGCGAGCCATCCGCAGAGATGCCGGCCGGCACCCCAGCCCCAACAGCGGAATTCCGGAAGCAGCCGTTGCAGGCGCTCTGGAGGTTCAGCTGGGAGGAGTTAACTATTATAGAGGAGTAGCGTCAATAAGAGCTACCATGGGAGAAAAAAAGAGGATTCTAAAAACCAAACATATTTATCAAGGGCTGTATATAATGTTTGCTGTCTCGGGGCTCATGCTCGGGTTGGGGATGGGAGTTTCCTGGTTAATCAGAAATTAAGAGGGGCTATCAAGGAATAGACAAGGCAGAATACTCCGAGGATTTTTCGCGATAGACAAGGCGTCAAAGCGCAGTCATACTGGACGTATTCCCAGCTTTGATAACGAAGTATAGCGTGAAAAAGACCGGAGTAAATGACTAGTTTATTTCTTGATAGTCCCCCGATTGGAGATGATATGGTGAGAAGTTTCCTGCTGGCGTTCAGTTTCTTAACAATAATACCCCTGTATGGAAATCGGGTTGCAGAGGAAAAAGAAATGGCGGACTCGCTCTACTTTTACCCCCTGGTGGGTTTTATTATCGGAGGGTTCCTGGCATTATTGGCCTGGTTTAGTAATTTGCTTTCTCTGGGTTGGGCTGGAGATGCCTTGATCATAGTAAGCTGGATAATTATTACCGGAGGTCTGCACCTGGATGGACTAATGGACTCAGCCGATGGTTTATTCAGCGGCAGAGACAGAGAGCGTAAGCTGGAGATTATGAAAGACAGCCGAGTTGGAGCCATGGGGGGAATTGCTCTTGTATCTGTATTGCTCCTTAAGTTTGCGTTTCTCGCATCCTTGCCGTACCAATATAAGCTATGGGCTTTATTAATCGCTCCGGCAGCAGGCAGATGTTTTATGGTTTATACAGTTTTGCTGTTCCCCTACGCGCGATCGGGACCGGGGCTGGGAAAATGTTTCGGTAATAACGTAGGCAATATGAAAATTTTGGGAGCGACTTTAGTCTTGCTAATAGGTGCATTTCTCACGGCTAGAATTACAGGCCTGGTTTTAGTTCTGATAACGGCCGTTCCAGTAACCATGGCTGTGCTCTGGATAGATCGGTCTCTGGAAGGACTTACAGGCGACACCTATGGTGCTGCCTGCGAGATAACTGAAACCCTTTTGCTTATGATTACAGTCATTGGAATAGCTATTTACAGCCTATAAGAATGCAAAAAGCAATCGTTCAAAAGCCTGACGTTCTATTAGTATTCATAACTACCGGAGGTGATTTAGGGTGGTAAATATCGGCGGAAAGCTAACTCATGGTGGTGATGTCTGGGCAGCTGCAAATAAGTGGGGTATATCCCCGGAGACGTTTCTGGATTATAGTGCCAACATTAACCCACTGGGACCTTGTTTCGAGAGTATAGCAGCCATTCAGCGCAGTTTGAAACTACTAATTCACTATCCGGAACCAACGGGTAAGGAATTGAAAAAGACGCTCGGACAATATTTGCATATTGATATTGAAAACCTGGTCTTGGGAAACGGGGGGGCGGAAATAATATATCTTTTGGGCAGGATGTTTTACCAAAAGAGAGTATTGCGCCTGGCTCCAACTTTCTCCGAATATGGGGAAGGTATTGAAAATCCGTATATATATGAAATAAATCTTAAGGCTGAGGAACAGTTTCAACTGCCAACCAGGGAAATCATAACCCAAATGCGAGAGGATGACTTAATTTTTATAGGTAACCCTAATAATCCTACCGGAAACCTGTTTCCCCGGGAAGAAATAATAAAAATTATTAACCAAGCAGATAAAATGAATGCGATTGTAGTTGTCGATGAAGCCTTTATTGATTTTGTGGGTGATGACTCCTGTTCATTACGCGATCTGGCAGCAGCAAATGAACACCTTATTGTTATCGGTTCCTTAACCAAGTTTTTTGCTATTCCGGCTCTTAGGCTGGGTTATGCTGTGGCCGCTGAAGATAAAATTCAGAAGATGGAGCAGCTCTTACCTACCTGGAGGATTAACACGTTAGCTCAGGCAGCTGCACTAGCCTCAATTAAGAATCAGGAATATATAAATGACACTATTCAGTTAATTAAAGAAGAAAGGCCTGTATTAAATACAGGTTTGAATAAAATCAAGGGACTTAAAGTATATCCCAGTGCTACCAATTTCATTTTGATTGATGGGGAGGGGGGCGGTGTTACAGCGGAAGAAATGCAGGAAAGGCTGGGGCCGGAAGGAATTTTAATCAGGAAATGCAACAGCTTTAACAACCTGTCGCCCTATTATTTTCGCCTGGCAGTAAAAAAACGGCATGATAACCAGCGTTTATTGGAAACCCTGCAGAAAGTGCTGGCTTAATTATGAAAATGATACTTATACGACATGGACAAACAGAGTGGAATGCACTGCAGAAATACCAGGGGCATACCGATGTACATTTGAATGAACTGGGCCGAAAACAGGCTACAACAGCAGCCCAATACCTAAAAGATCATGAAGCAATAGAAGCACTCTATGCCAGCGATTTGTCCAGGACTAGAGAGACTGCCGAAATAATCGGCCGCAGCCTAAACTTACCCGTGATTACGGATAGCCGGTTAAGAGAACTTTCTTTCGGACGCTGGGAAGGCATGACTTTCAATGAAGTATACCAAGAATATCGGGAAGAATTTGACAATTGGTACAATAATACTTCCGAATTCAAAGTGCCGGGCGGGGAATCTTTCAACGAATTGGTGACCAGAGTAATGCAATCATTGCAAGAAATCGCGGCTAAACACAGTGGAACGGTGGTGGTGGCAACTCATGGGGGAGTAATAATGGCGTTGTTATATCACCTTGGGGCAGCCAGTGATCTGTGGCAGGGTGGTGTAGAACCAGGATCAATAAGCTTTTTTGAATTCAAGCAGGCAAACATTCAATCAGTGCAGATTGGATTGTGCTTATAAAAGGCTAAAGTATCTAAGAAAACAGGTGGAGGGGATTTAATGGGGGCTTTTACGGTTATAGTAGGAATGCATATTATGGAAGGGTTTTTACCTATAAAGTGGGCGTTATTTTGGGTGATTATCACCGCTCCTTTTTTGATATTCGGGGTTAGGGAGTTGAACCGAATAGTCAAAGATAACCCGAGCGCTTTACTGCTGGTTGCTTTTGCGGGAGCATTCACCTTTGTCTTATCAGCGCTGAAGCTGCCGTCTGTTACCGGTAGTTGTTCGCATCCAACTGGGATGGGCTTGGGCGCTATTCTTTTCGGTCCCTATATAATGGTAGTGATCGGGTTGATTGTGTTATTGTTTCAGGCTATCCTCCTAGCTCATGGAGGAATAAGCACCCTGGGAGCCAACGTATTTTCCATGGGTATAATTGGCCCGCTGGCAAGCTATGGTATTTATGTCCTGCTGATAAAAATGAGGGTTCCAAGGTGGGCGGCGGTTTTTGCCGGGGCCACTTTAGGCAGTCTGGCAACCTATGTGGTGACTGCCCTGCAGCTTGCTCTGGCCCATCCTTCTGAAGTGGGTGGCTGGTATGCTTCCTTTATCAAATTTGCAGCTGTTTTTGGCGTAACACAGATACCAATCGCTATTGTAGAAGGGATATTTACGGTGATGGTCCTGAATCTGCTGTTTAAATATAGTGAGCAGGAAATAGCCAGCTTAAATATTTTGGATAGGAGGAGCTGTTGTGAGTGATTCTACAAAAAATATTATGCTGCTGCTTGTGATTACAGTTCTGATAATTGCTACGCTATGGTCGAATACCGGAGCAGAGTTTGCCGGAGCCGATGATCGGGCCTCCGAGATTGTCAGCGAGATTGATCCCGGCTATAATCCCTGGCTCGAAAACGTTTGGGAGCCCCCCAGCGGGGAGATTGCCAGCCTGTTGTTTGCTCTGCAGGCAGCACTGGGAACTGGGTTTATTTGTTTTTACTTAGGCTATAAAGCAGGTCAGAGGAAGAAAGACGGTGTGGTGCTAATTGATAAACATTGACCGATATGCGTACGCTTCTTATCTGCGGGATATGCATCCCGCAGATAAATTCAGCCTGGCAGTAATGACTATACTGCTGGTTTTGATTGTCAATTCCCTGTGGATATCCAGCCTGATAATTATAATCATGTCCCTGGTTGTCCTTAGCGGAGCCCGAGTGAAATGCAAGCATTACTGCCAGATGATGATGATTCCAATGGCGTTTTTACTGGTGAGTTGTGCCACTATTGCTTTTAACATATCCCTGCATCATCATCAGTATAGCCATGAGTTGGTTTTTGGACAGATATGGATAGGATACAGCTACAATTCTTTAAATGATGCCATCAATCTACTGCTTAGGTCGTTAGCTGCAGTTACCTGTCTTTATTTTTTGGCCTTGACTACACCCATGGTCCAGATAATATTCGTGCTGCGCAAAATGAAGCTGCCAGGCGTAGTCATCGATCTGATGCTGCTGACCTACAACAGTATATTTATATTCTGGCAGACCGCCCAACATATCTATACAGCACAGCTATCCCGGAGCGGCTATGGCAATTTTACAGGTACGATGAGGGCCCTGGCCGGCTTGGGTTCTAATCTGATCATCAAATGTATCAAGAACAGTGATCAAAGCTATCAATCACTGCTCTCACGGGGATTCACGGGTGAACTGACCGTACTCGAGGATGATAATACTTTTCGCAAAACAAATTTGTATCCCATAATGATGTTTGAAAGTTCGTTGTTCGTCATATATCTCCTGGGGAGGCTTTAGTATGTCGGCGTTTATAATTGAGACCAAAGGCCTGTGCTACAAATATAGTGACGGGACCGGCGCCTTGCAGGGAATTGATTTATCTATAAAAAGAAACTCTAAAGTGGCTATTTTGGGACCTAACGGGGCAGGGAAATCCACTTTTTTCTTGCACTGTAATGGGCTTCTGAAGCCGGGTTCCGGGAAACTTATATTTTCGGGACAGGAAGTGGAATACACTAAGAAATATCTCCGACATTTACGGCAGAAAGTGGGAATCGTCTTTCAGAATCCTGACCAGCAGCTTTTTTCGGCCAGCGTACGCCAGGATATATCATTTGGCTTGTTAAATACAGGCTGTTCTAAAGATGAAAGTATAATTAAGATTGAATCCATTGGGAGACAATTAGGCATATTAGAGCTATTTAACAAACCCACTCATTATTTAAGCGTAGGACAGAAGAAGATGGTAGCATTAGCAGGTGTTCTGGTAATGGAACCTGAACTGATAATATGTGATGAGCCAACGGCAGGGTTGGACCCAGTTGCTTCTGCCGCTTTGATGGAAGTTCTAGATAAACTTCACAGCAATGGTACTTCTATCATAATCTCCACCCATGATGTTGATCAGGCTTATGGCTGGGCTGATCAGATAATTATCCTGGATCGTGGCAGGGTATTGCATCAGGGAAGGCCTACAGAAGTTTTCTCCAACCCCAATATACTAGACCAGGCCA